>Ga0187781_10004458_pt1 | contig 10433 bp, 8 predicted proteins | sample 0715_SJ02_MP02_2_FD_132447 | JGI IMG/M metagenome (GOLD analysis project Ga0187781, IMG submission 132447) | Tropical peat soil microbial communities from peatlands in Department of Meta, Colombia - 0715_SJ02_MP02_20_MG | ecosystem: Environmental > Terrestrial > Soil > Wetlands > Peat | place...
GTATCGGCCGCGACCGGACAATGGCTCTGGCGATTCTCCGCGACCTCCTTTCCTCTCCGAATTCGTAAATCACATCGGCAAGCTCGCGCTCGTCGAGGTGGTTTACCACTTGTTCGGCGGTGCGCTCGTTGTGCGGGTCCATCCGCATATCGAGCGGCCCATCCGCCTGAAAACTGAATCCGCGCGCGGCATCGTTGAGCTGCAGAGTGCTGACGCCGAGGTCGGCCAGGATGCCGTCGACCGTTGCTGCTTGCTCGCCCTCCGCAATTTCTGCAAATGATCCTTGCAGCAACGTGATCTTCGGCCAATCCCCCCGCTCGTTGTCATCGAGCGGGCTACCCCGCTCCCTGTCATTCCGAGCGAGCATTTCATCCGCGATAGCGGATGAAAGCGCAGTCGAGAGCCTGCCCTGAGCGACTGAGCCCAGCGAAGGAGTCGAATGGGAACCTGCTGTTTTCTCGCCAGGAGCACGCAGCCTCTCGCCAGCAATCTCCAGCGCCCGCGGATCCTTATCGAACCCAATCAAATGTCCCGGTGCGCCGAGGCGTTTTGCGATTTCGAAACTGTGCCCGCCCAGGCCCACCGTAGCGTCGATATACGTCCCGCCACGCCGCACGTTTAAAAAGTCGATCGCTTCTTTTAAAAGAACCGGAACATGATTGACTGAAAGACGACTGGCTGAAAGGCCAGCTTCCCTGCCACCATGCCCTACCCCCTGAGGGGTGTCTGTTGAACCCTCGCCCACCACTAGATGCCCAGTTCGTCGAGCGTCTTCGCATCGTCAGGCGTAATCTTGTCGTCCAAAACTTGTTTGCGGTACGCCTCGAGGTTGCGGACTTCCAAATACTTCTGATAGCCCACCACAGCCACATCGCCCTTCAGTTGCGCCGCGTCGCGCAGCAACTGCGGTAGCAGCAACCGGCCTTGCCCATCCATCTCCACTTCCTGGCCCCAGTATCCGGTCGCGCTCAAAAACTTTTTCTTGGTCGGATTGAAGGTCGAAAGCCCGGCCAGCTTGCGCTCGATCTCTTCCCATTCTTCGAAGGGATAAAGTTGAGCAATATTCCCGTCCAAACTCGTGATGTAAAATTTCTGTCCATATTTCTCGTCGATCACCCGCTTGAACTCGGCCGGGACCTTGAGCCGTCCTTTTTCGTCGACGCGAGTTGGGTGATTGCCGCGAAACATGTCTTGTCATTCCGAACGGGGCCGAAGGCCCGGTGAGGAATCTGCTGTGGTTCTTACGTCTAACAACTAAAGCTGCAACCGGGGAGGCAAAAGCGACGCAGAGCCGGGTTAAATTCGGGTGGTTCGGGCTGTTTGTCGTGCTATTGGGTCGGTTTCCCACCGGCTCCTCGAATCAGCGTTCCGTTGCCACGAATCGTACCGTTCGTACCACTCTGTACCACTTTAGTCCACATCTTACCTGTAAGTCTTTTATTGTCAATAGGAAAGTTGAGGGCTGCTGTGTCACTTCGGGAGGGTCGGGGCAAAGCGCGAGGGCTTGTGGTTAATCGCCAAGATGACCACAAAATGTTGGGTTTACGCTCTAGATTCCTTCGCTGTTCGTTCGCTTCGATTTTGCTTGCAATCCGCGCCGGATGGGCATTTTCTTGTGGAAATGAGGAACGAGTCCCGCGAGAGTGCCGAACCGCCGCTTCCTAATACGCCGTCCTCCCAGCAGGAATATCCGCCAAAGATGGTGGTGTCTTGACGTGATTTTCACAGCCTCTGATTTGTCGTCCATATCGCGATCCCTGCATCGCTGGGAGCTGACGGAATACATTTCCGAAGCATTTGTGGTCTTTGCTTGTGCCGGCGAATTGGTTGGGGACCTAGGGGAACGATGGCTTGGTGACGAGAGGAAGAGGCACATCGAAAGACGCTCCACAATACTCTTGGTAGTGGCTCTCTCTGTTTCGCTGATTGCACTTCTCCGCACCAACGAACTATCCGGCAACATTATCGGTTCACTCGGAGACAAGGCGGCCGCTGCCGATACAGAGGCACAGGCGGCGCTCGAAAAGTCTGGCACCGCTGAGGCCAAAGCCGACGAAGCCGAGAGAAAAGCGAGATCGGCTGTCACCAGTTCCTCGACAGCGTTAGGCCAAGCCAAGGAAGCTCTGGATAAAGCTGGTAAGGCGCAGTCATCGGCATCGAACGCCCTTACTCTCGCCAGCGGAGCACGCAAAGAGGCAGATGACGCCAATGCGGCTGCCAAGCAGGCTTTCACCGCTGCCAAAAACGTGGAGGAGGATGTGGCCTGGCGGCGGCTGACGGAAGAGCAGGAGAAAACGCTCGGAGACAGTCTTAAACCATTCCCCATTTCCTCAGCCGTAATCACGTATCTCAAGCGTCGACCAGAAGAAAAGTCGTTCGCTTCGGATATCCACAAGGCGCTCGGCTTTACCGATTGGAAAGTGGAGACGAACGAGCAAAATTTTATGTACGACGGGGAAGTAATGATGACCCCTAACCACCCAATACCGGTACACGGAGTTCTAATTGTTGGAGCAGACGGCCAAATTACCGGTGCGCTTGCTGGTCTCATTGCTACCGCCCTACAGCAATTCGGATTTGATGCAGTTTGGGAGTCAAGAAAAAAGGCTGACTGGAAGCCCGATTCTCCCTTGGTCATTCAGGTGGAACCGCGGCCGCCCGGAGCGCAGGGCGTAGCCAGATTAAGGCATGAGGCCGAAGCGGAGAGGCATATAAACGGGCAACAAAACGCCGGGCCGTGAACTATGGAGCTTGAGACGGCAATCGGTCGGACGACACTCCCTCAGCGATAGCGGCTGCCCAACGGCCGACGGAGGTTTCGGTCATCCCACGAGCAGAACGAACTAAGCCACCGCCATGAAATTCGCAGCCTACCCAAATTAACCTCGAAAGCCGAGGGCAGATACGATAAGCTGCTCCCGGCCGTATGAGCTTCCTCGTGCAGAGCGCGCCGGAGTGGCTTCTGACGCTCTTGCTGTTCCTGATGCTTCGAAACCGCGCATACAGAGTTTGCCCTTGTTTTTTTTCCTACGTAGCTTTCGGGGTGGCCGCAGGCGTGGCGAGGTTCGCAACTTATAATCACCCCGGCCTCTATTTTGCAACCTACTGGACCACCGAGGCCGGCTATTGCATTCTTGGAATTCTCGCGATGCACGAGGTATTTCGTGCCGCCGTTCGCGCACGCATCTGGTGGTCGTATGTTATTTTCCCGTCCATAGTGATAGTAGGCGTTGGCCTAAGCCTGGCCCGCGCCCACGCCGCCCCGCCCCAGTTCAGCGGCCTCCGCTACTACATTGTCGTCGGTGAAATTGCGGTCCGGTTCGTGCAAGTGATCATGTTCGTCGGAATGGGCGTGCACGCGGCAGTTTTTGGCTCCCGCTGGCGTCCGTACTTTCTTGGTATAGCCGCAGGATTTGGGTTCTTCGCTGCGGTCGCCTTGCCGATGACCATGAAGTTTTCGGACCTTGGAACAAGGTTCAGGTTCTTCTGGGGCCGGATCCTGATTGCGGCCTACTCTGTGGCCGTATTGATCTGGATTTGGTTCTTCCGCGCACCCCAACCTGAAGAGTCTCCTCTCGGCCCTGAACTGCCCTTGGACGCGAATCCCCTGAATCAGTATCGGGATCGTCCCAAGCAGGCCGCCCCAGTTGCCGGCCTGCCGACTGCGGCCTAGCTGATCCTCATGAGCTGTGAGGCTCACTGTCCTCGACGTGCTCCACTTCCGTATATCCCGTATCCTAGGCGACAGCGCCCACCGTTGCGAACCTCGACTGGCCCGCCACTAAATTTGTCGTGGAACTCGCCTCTCAGACTAAACTGTCCGCCATGGGGCGCTTTTGGCGCTTTCCCCCATAACTACAACACTCAAGGAGAACCACAAATGAAACGAACGCTTGCAGTTGTGTTGTTGCTCTTATCGTTGGCGTCGGCAGCATGGGCAGACGGGCCGGACATTCCGCCAACCGGGAACGCCAAGCCGCCCGTGGCGCAAGGTCCAGCTTAATCGAATTTACCCTCGAAAGCCGGGGGCAGATGCGATAAGCTGCTCCCGGCTATATGAATCTGTTCCTGCGGTACATCCCGCTAGGTCTCCTGGCGCTGCTGCTTTTCCATATGCTCCGGAACCGCGCGTACAAGGTGTGCCCGTGGTTTTTTGCCTACGTAGTTTTCGGGGTGGCTGCTGGCGTGGCGCGGTTTGCAGCACGGCTAGCCTACAACCATCCGGGGACATATTTCGCAACTTACTGGACCACCGAAGCTGGCTACGACATCCTCGGGATCCTCGTGATGTACGAACTGATCCGCATGGTCCTAGGCAGTATGGCCCGCAGGTTGTGGGGCCGACTCATGTTCCCTGTGTCGCTTGTCGCGGGCGTTGGCCTGAGTCTGTCCCGTGCCCATGCTGCCCCGCCTCAGTTCAGCGGTATCCGTTACTACATTGTCGTCGGCGAAATTGCGGTCCGGTGCGTGCAGTCGATCATCTTTAGCTTGCTTGTGGCGATGGTACCGCTCCTCCGCTTGCGCTGGCGGCAATATGCGTTTGGCATTGCCACCGGGTTTGGGGGCTACTCGGTCGTGGCCTTGCTCATGACCACGAAATTTTCGGATTTTGGAACAAGATTCAGATTTTTGTGGGGATGGACCTTAATTGTGGCATACTCTCTGGCCGTATTGATTTGGATCTGGTTTTTCAGCGTCCCCCAAAAGCAAGATCCAAAACCACGGGCCCCCAGCACTGAGGAATTGGAACGATACCAGGCCATGCTGCGACAATATTTGGACTGGTTGCGAAGGATGCGCTGGAGATGCTTTCTATAATTTTTGTCTGGCTGCTGATTGCGGCGAATGCGGTTTGCTATATCTATCTCCTCTACCGCGCCTGGACCCGTGTTCCCCGCCGCGACATCTTCGACGTGGTTCCGTTTCTGCATCCGGTGGATTCGTCCATGGTCGAATCGCTGCTCGATCCCGCGGAAGATTATTCCCTGCGCTGGCGTTTGAACCGGCGCGCCTTCCGCGAAGCCCAACTGCGGCGCATGCGCGTATATCGGGAGCTGGTCCGCCGCATGTCCGACAATTCCGCGGTCCTCATTGAGTTTGGCCGCGCCCGGTTGAGCAGCAGCGACACGTCTGCTCCCGGGCTCGCTTCCAGGCTGGAGGATGCGCACGTCGCGGTCCAACTCTATTCCACGCTCGCCCGCATCAGGCTTTCCGTCTGGTTGTCGCTTCCCCTTGACCGCTTCGGACTCATCCCCACACCCGACCTGGCCCGCCTACGCAAAGCCGGCGATCTCGACGGCCTCAAGGCCTACGAAGAGTTAAAAGCGGCAGCCGCAGAGGCATTCGCTCAGCTCACGCCCGACGAGTTGGAGACGCTGACCCGTAGTCTCTGACGGTTCGCGTCATAAACGCTGGGTGCCCCCATCTCTCGCTTCCTTTGCGAGACATGGGAAACCGCCCCAGCAATCGCACAGAGACCATCCCAAGAAGCCGCACCCTGTGACATCCAACCTTGCGCCCTCTCCAAATTCACTGCATCATTTTCCTGGCAAAGGCAGTAAAAAATGGTCGAAGGACAAGAAATCCTTATAACTTTTAAGTCCCCCATGTCGTTTATACCTAAGCCCTTTGCTATGGCGACTTTGCAAAGAAATTTGCGCTAAACTTCTGATTTTCATGATTTAAGCGAAAAGGGGGGAGGGGGGACCCTAATACCCAAAGTAAAACAGCCCAGACAAACACCCAGGCCGCACCCCCACTTCTCGCAGAATAAGTAAGAAGCGCGGCGCTACGATATGGCCACCGTTCAACCGAAATCAGTACACGGCGACACCCGTGCGGCTCGTATGAACCTGACCCGCCTCCACCGAAATCGAATACGCCTCGCCGCCCTCGCCTTTCCACTCGCGCAAGTTGAATCGCGCTCCCGCGGGCGCATGGTAAACCGACACATCGCGCAGCGACAACGGCTGCCCCTGCTTGCACACTTCCGGGGCCTCAGTAATCTGCAAAAAGTAAGCGCCCTTCCCTGTCCCAACCACCTTCGATTCACCATTCACTTCCATCAGCACAGCCGAGTTCTCATCGACCGCAACTTCGCGCGGATTCTTCGACCAGCCATCAGCCACAATGCGCGCGAGAAATCCCAGGCTGCGGGCCATGCGGTCGCGCACCGCGAAGTGGCTATCGGTAAGGGTGTTTTCGAGACCCGGAACTTTCAGGAAATCGCGCTCCAGCGCGACTCGTTTGTTGTAAGGGTCAGCCAGCACTTCGCGCGAACTGAGATCAGCATCGCTAGCCTGATCTTCCGTCGCTGCGTAAACAAATTCGCCCAGCACGGCGAGGCCCGCGCTGCTGCCGCCGATCGGCTTGCCTGCAAGCACGTGCGCGTTAATCGCCTCCTGCACCGGAGTTCCCTTCCAGAAATGCACGTAGCGCGCCTGATCCCCGCCGGCAATAAAAATCACCGTCGCCTGCCGGATGATGCGCGCAACCTTCACTTCCTGCGCGGCCTTGCGGTCGGCAATGATCAGCGTGGCGACCGAATTCATCTGGCAAATCTTGTTCACATACGAGTTGTAATCGTCTTTGCCATGCGCGCGGAGAATGAGAAAATCTCCGCCGTTGCCTTTGCCGCACAGCCACCGGAACGCCTCTTTCTGTTCGGGCCCGCCGCCCATGAGAGCGACGCCAGGTTCAATGTGGGTCTCGGCGGCGAGCTGGCTGCCGATGCGCTTGTATTTATAAGAGGCGGCACTCGCAGCAACCACGCTGAGCACAAAAGTAATAGTAATGAAGAGAGCGGCGCACAGTTTCATGGCTTCCAGACTATATCGCACCGCGCGATTTGTTCGCTGCCCTACGCAGGCTGGTTTACCACAGAGTCACAGAGTCACAGAGGAAACAAGAAATAGGGTTTCTCTGTGCCCCTGTGACTCTGTGGTGAAAAAGCCCCCCCGTGGCCGGAGCCTTTGTGATCCCCGTCACGCCGCCCTGTCCCCTCACTAGGACACGCCCCTTGGGTCATTTCACGCCCTCCTGTGGGGAAAGGCTCATTAAACAGCTCCGGCAACGCCGCTGTAGCAAATCGCAATGCCCATCCCAATTAAAGAACTCTCACTGTAGCAACCATTTACCGACCCCGCAGAAGTAATTAGCACATTCCGAGAAATGGTAACGGCGGTGCAAATGTATAGAACGCTGTAATGAGTCCAAGTCAAAGTCAAGGCCTTTATTTTGAGGAGGTTTTACCAGATATGAAAAAGCTAATGCTAGTGATGCTGTTCATCCTGCTGATGGTCGGCTGGATGGCGGCACAGACTTACATACCCCAGACCGACGTTCTGGGTGCACATAATAACGGCGGACGTGGCTGCGCGGCATGCCATGCTCCCCACAGCGGCGGACGCGGCAACGGCGGCGACATCGTCGGCACCGGCAGCGGCGCACCAGCGGGCCTCAACGAAGGCGATTACCACCTTTGGGGTCAGGATATGTATCTGATCACCCAGGAAACCCTGCAGTTCGGCGGCGGCTATGACAATGGCGGCGCTGGCTACACGGTCAATTTCAACGGCGGAGTCGGAACCGAGTGGTTCGTCACTTCCAGTCCGTCCATCGCCAGCATCGCTTCCTGCCTGAGCTGCCATGACGGCAACGTCTCCAAGGGCGCCATGATGTTGAATCAGTCCTACGAGCAACTGGCCGGCCTGCTTCCCAATGGCAATGGCTCCTATGCTACGAACAAAGCACTCTATGGTACTGCTCCCATTCCGACCCTGCTCGGCAATGACGGCGGAACACCCGGCGATTATCTCAACGATCACCCAGTGGGACCGGCTGCGAACTTTAACGGCCTGAGCTATCCCCAGTCGCTGCAAGCTTACGGCCTGAGCTTCACGCCGAACCTCAGCAACCCGTACGCTCCGATTACCTGGACCGTGACCGGCCAATATGCCACGTTCCTGGCGAACTACGGCGCGCCAGCCATCAACTCGATGACGATTGACAGCGTCAACCAGGTGCCCTATGTGGTTTGCACCACCTGCCACAACCAGCACCAGATGAACGTATACGTCGCTCCTGCTCCGTCGGGCAATGGAAACCTGGCCTCGATTCAGGGTGCGGCTGGAACGTTCGAGACGTTCTTCTTCGTCAACTCTCCGTACAACCCGGGAGCCAAGTGGACACCGACCGCTGCTCCTTCGACGACTCAGTTCTGCCGTCAGTGCCACTTCGGCGTAGCGAACGAAGCGTTCGGCGCCACTGGCATTACCACTGCGTTCTAAGTTGGATCTGGCCTGAGGGGAGAACGTATCTCTCCCCTCAGATTTTAAGAAAGCTCTTGTTAAGAAAGTTCTTTGAAAACGAAAACTTGGTCATTCGGTTATCTGGCCGACCGATAGAACAAAGAAGCTGGCCGAGCACGATTCACCAGCTAACCAAATCACCAAGTTCAATACACACTGGGGAAGGGGCACGCTACAGGTACGCCCCAAGGAGTAACGCAAGTGAAAATCCGCAACCACAAATTGGAAGTCCTGATCTTCGTAACCATCGCCATCGCTTCGGGCCGCACGCAAGTCGCATCGCACGAATCGACGCTCGCCCCAACCATGACAACTGCGGCTAACGCCACGCCCGCCGCAGCCACCGCCGCCAGCCCGAACCTGAGCCCAGTAACAGCGGTTACCGACAAGCCGGTGGTGCGCGTGAACGGCGCCGAACTCACCGACCGCGATCTGCTGCGCGAAATGATGACCATTTTCCCTTACGCGCGCCAGCATAACGGCTTTCCCAAGGCGGAGGAACCGAAGATTCGCATGGGCGCGTTGAAGATGATCGAGTTCGAAGAGTTGGTGTACCAGGAAGCGGAACGCAGAAAAATGGAAGTAGCGCCCGCGAAGCTACAGAAGGCGTACAGCGAATTCCGGGATCAGTTTCCCAGCCAGGAGATTTTCGATGGCTATCTGAAAGAAGAAATGCACGGTTCGAAGCAATTGCTGCGGAAGCAAATTCGCCGGTCCTTGCTGATCGAACAACTACTGAAACTCGAAGTGACCGACAAATCGAAGGTCACGCTAGCGGAAGCCCGTGCCTACTACGAAAAGGACCCCCTTCCTTTCCGCTATCCCGAGACCTTTGCCATCCAGACGATTTCGATCATGCCCTCCGACAAGGCCAGCGAGGACGTGAAGACAGAAGCTCACAAGAAAGCCGAAGAAACCTGCCAGAAAGCGAAAGCCACCAAGACCTATCAGGAGTTTGGCCTGCTGGCCGAGCAGGTTTCCGAAGACGATTTCCACGTGAACATGGGCGACCACCACGCCGTGGACCGCACGAAGCTTCCGCCCCAGATTCTGAAGGTCGCCGATGCCATGAAGCCGGGGGACGTGAGCGGTCTCGTTCAACTTGGCAATTTCTATACCTGCTTCCGCCTGGACGCGCATACCCCGGCGGGCAAGTTCACCTTTGCGCAGGTGAAAGACAAACTCATCCAGAACCTGCAAAGAGACAAATCCGAGAAGCTCCGCTCCGGACTCGACAAGAAACTTCGCCAGAACGCCAAAGTGGAAGAACTGTAGAGGAGCTGTAAGCGAGGTACTCAGTGTGCTGTGGGGATTTAAAAATCGGTTCTCGCTCAGAATGGGGCTGGGCGGAGCGGCGCTACTGTGGGCGCTCTCTGTTGGAGCGTGGGCACAGGTAAGCTTGGGTGACCTGCACGCTACCGCGAACGGCCGGCTGGAGACCCTCTACACCGGCAGCTACGGCAATCTGCCGGGCGTCGATAACCACTCCCTCGGCTTCGGTGGAACCGGCGTTATCAACGGCGATTACTACAATCCCAACTTCCTCTCCTTCAGCGTCCTGCCTTACTACAATCGCGCGCAAGATAACTCTGACACCCAATCCATCACCGATGCCAGCGGCTACAACGGAACTCTGAACCTCTTTAAAGGTAGCCGTTTCCCCGGCTTCGTTAATTTCCAGCAGACCTGGAATCAATCCGGCAGCTTCGGCATTCCTGGAGTCACCGGACTGACGACCGTAAACAACAATCACGGAATCAGCATCGGATGGAGTGCCTTGCTTCCAGGCTTGCCAACCTTAGCGGTAGGTTTTGGCGACTCCGGCGGCAGCAGCTCGCTGCTGGGCAGCTCTGAATCGACGGACAGCTCCAATCGCAACTTCAACGTTACCAGCACCTACAACCTCGACGGTTACTACATGAGCGGTGGTTTCATTCATCTGAACGACAGCACCGAATTCAGCGGCCTCGAGAACGGCGGATCGTTAAGTGCAGATGGCTCATCGAACCAATACCGCTTCATGGTGCAAGGGCCGGTTCCTTATCGCAAGAGTACCATGTCGCTGAACCTTACCCGCACCAGCTACAGCACCGACGACTCCGACAGTGGCACAAATTACGGCAC
>Ga0187781_10004459_pt1 | contig 10429 bp, 10 predicted proteins | sample 0715_SJ02_MP02_2_FD_132447 | JGI IMG/M metagenome (GOLD analysis project Ga0187781, IMG submission 132447) | Tropical peat soil microbial communities from peatlands in Department of Meta, Colombia - 0715_SJ02_MP02_20_MG | ecosystem: Environmental > Terrestrial > Soil > Wetlands > Peat | place...
GCCGAGCGCACTTATGATGAATACATTCGTGGTGTATGTTGAAAACAAGCCAGGCGTGCTGACTCGTGTCGCCTCGTTATTCCGCCGGCGAGCGTTCAACATTGATTCGCTCACCGTCGGCCGCACCGAAAAGCCGGAAGTCTCGCGCATGACGATCACTGTGGATGCCGACCGCGATCAGGCGCGGCGCATCGAAGCCAACCTTTATAAGCTGGTGAACGTGCTGCTGGTCGAAAACATCACGCGCGAGCCGGCGATCGTGCGCGATCTGGCGATGATCAAAGTATCCGCCACGCACGGCGCGCGTTCGCACGTGCTCGAGTTGGCGAGCGTATTTCGAGCGCGCGTGGTCGATGTTGCGCCCGAATCGCTGACCATGGAAATCACCGGCGACGAAGATAAAATTGACGGGTTGCTCGAAGTGCTGCGTCCTTATGGAATTTTGGAAATGGTGCGCACGGGAATTGTTGCGATGCGTCGCGGAAGTAAGCGCTTATCGATTGCTCGGGCAGTGGACAGTGTGTCCGCACAGGTAGCCGACGACGATGTGCAGCAGTCGGTGTAAGCCCACCGGAATTCGTCTCCGATGAACCTCATCATCAATGGCGATACCCGTGTTTCCTCTGCCGAAACCGTGAGCGCGCTCGTCGAGCTGCTCGGCATGAAGCCGGACCGCGTGGCGATCGAATTAAATCGCGAGATCGTGCCGCGCGACCGCTGGCTTGAGACTCGGCTACAGGAGGGCGATCGCTTGGAGATCGTGCATTTTGTCGGCGGCGGCGTGCTCTAGGGCTGGTCGTTCCGCGCGAGCCTGAGCAAAATTCTTGGTGCGAAAGGGGGGACTCGAACCCCCATGGGTTTCCCCGCCAGATCCTAAGTCTGGTGCGTCTGCCAGTTCCGCCACTTTCGCAATCAGCCGCAAGTTCCTGATCCCCTTGATTATACAATTCTGCGCAACGGCTCCCTTGGTTCTTCCCGTAAGGGAATTATGACTATCTCTAAACTCGGTTACTCCCTGCTCAATGCGCCGTGCGGCCTGGTTCGGAACGGCCTCGGAGACGATCTTGCACCGATCCAAGACGCTGCGGGTACGTTCGAGGGAGTTTGGCCTGCATAGTGGCGGTCGTGGAGTACTCGTGCACGTGCGTGTGCGTGTTGGTTTCCAGGCAAGCACACATGGGGATTCGTGGCTTGGGGATTTTTCGTGTCGTGTCAGGCTAGAATTTGAGACCGAATCTCGCGCCACTTGCCGGCCGTTCCACTTTGCTGATGGGGCTTTTCTTTAATTCGAGAAAACAACTCCGAATGCATTAGTCGCGCAATCGCCCTAACGTGCTAGCTATATTTAGTAATCCGCGTGGCTAGTCGGATAGGCTAACCGGTTTGGCGGTCGGTCGACCCGTCTCTTGCGAGCCACGTTAATTATGGGTTCTTGAGATGGCGCCGGGAGGACGATGCTGGCTGGTAGTCAGGTGCGGCACAAGACGAGGAATCAGCGACTCGGAGACTCGTCCGTGGTTTTGTTTCAACGCGTGTTTCGGCCGCTACTGGCGCGGGCTTCGCGCATGGTCGTAGAAAGAGCTTGAAATGGAAAAATGAGCCCTTTCCTGTACTGTCAGTGGCACCAAAGTAGAGTGGTCGGACAGTCATGACTGCAAAAAGGCGTCCTCAGTGTGTTAGGCCAACCTAGCGGCGGCCAGCTGCTCCAACTCGTGCGCAGAACATTTCATCTTTCGGGCTAAATAATTCGAATAGGCGGGACAAATTGGGGCTAGTTCAATCGGATTAGATCGAATGAACTGATGCGACGACGGAAAGTCGGCTTGACAAGAAATGTCATTCCGGCGACAATTTTAGCCGCGCTGAACTTGTAATAGAAACACTCTGATCTGCGCCTCCCTCCCCAGCGATCAGGTTCTTAGGACTGCTTTTGATAGCTCGTTTTTGCACGGGAAGTAGTACGCCCCCAAAAGACCGCCGCCGGGCTAGCGGTTGTCAAGATACGCGAACCAGGTAAAGAAAAAAATCGTCGTAGCAAGGGTGGAATGTGGCCATCGCACCAAGCAGATGTGGTTTCCTGCTCTTAGATACGTCGCTGAATCTGATCGCCTCCAACCCCGAGGCCGTTCAGATTCTTTCCTATCCAAGTAAACCGGACCGCATCAAGCAACTTAATGTTTTTCTTGCCGACCGGATTCGGACGGTTCTGGCGGATTCGCAATCTTCGGAAAGCAATGGGGTCAGAGAATATCAATCGGGTCGACGGCGCTACATCTGCCGGAAATTCCAGATCGACTGTAACGGGCGTTATTCGCTACAGCCTGCAGTTGCCATGCTGTTTGAGCGAACCGCAACGGCGGATCTGGCGCTGGAAGAGATTTGCCGCCAGTTCGACCTGACGCAGCGGGAACGGGAAACCGTGGAGCTGCTCGTACAGGGATTAACGACCAAAGAGATTGCCAACCGCTTGTCGATCAGCCCGAATACGGTGAAAGCGTTCGTGCGGATCGTGATGGTGAAAATGAATGTTTCAACGCGGTCGGGCATTGTGGGCAGGCTGACCGGCGCCCGGGCCATGGGCTAGGGGCACACCTATCTTGTATAGCCGCTGTGAATTAGTCCAATTGAGGACTTTACGCCGGAAGTGTGTTTGCGGCATGATCCAACCCCGTGAAACGTCCCGAGGAACGAGACCGCCGGGAGCATGCCCGCTTTCCCCAGGCCCTTGAAGTGTGCGCCCGAGGTTTGCCGCCTGTTCAAGATTCCTACCCAACTCCGAAAAAAGTGCGCGGACGCATTCAAAACCTGAGCCAAGGTGGGGTTTGCATCATGAGTTCGCAGCCGCTCCCCGTTTCAACGTTTGTATTTTGCGAAATTGCCGTTCCTGACATCCCGGTATCCATTCCAGCCTTAATGCAGGTGCGGTGGACAGCCAAACGGGGACAGGATACGCACTACATCAACGGGCTGCGGTTTGTCGCAAGCTGAACGACGGCCCTCGCTCCCAGCCGGAGTCATTCTGACCCGCTACAGCGCTCAGCCTCATCCACATGCAAGTGCGATGAGAGTCTCGACGTTCAGGGTCTCAAAGGTTTGCCTACCCTCCTTAAAGACCGAACGACTAGAAGTCTTCGTCTTCCGGCGAGCATCCGCACCAGCCGTAGCCGCTATTGTCCTGTAGCCCGTAAGAACAAACGGACCCGAGGTTGGATAGTTCGGCCGGCGAGAGGTTCGAATCGGCGAACGGCGCTTCGGTAGTGTAGTACGGCCCAACCTCGGTGGGAGGCACGCCCAATGCAACCGACGTGGCCTGGATTTTCGTTGCCCATGCGCGCAGTCCGGGAACAGGTACTGGGTTGGTCGGGTCACTGCTCGAAGACGAAACGATCTTGATAACCCCACGCGAAAATTCTCCCCTGGTGCTGAACGTGGAGCCGTACACCCCTGGACCGGTAGGCCCGCCGGGATTCGCAAGCTGCTGACTTACGGACTCGGCAAGCAGACCGTCTGCTGTTATTTGGCACGAGCAGCAGGAAATCATCTCCTCGCTGTCATCAAATACGTAAATGTCCGCGTAGAGCGTTCCGTTTAGAGTCGCCGTTGCCTGGGTCCCGTCGTTGATAACCCGGACGGTCCCATCGGGTGCCGCGGTCACGTTGTTGGAAAAATGCGTGACAAAGTACACGCTGTTGTCCCCTTGAAGGGGAGTGACCGTCAGGGAAGCGGAACCGGCTACGGATCCGGCTGAGGCTGTGATAGTCGCGGGGCCAAGGGACAGGGCTTGAACCACACCGTTCGAAGCTACGCTGGCCCCCCCGGTTGATGTCCAAGTAGCGGACTGGGTGAGATTCTGCGTGGAGCCGTTAGAATAGCTGCCGGTTGCAGTGAACTGCCCGGATTGTCCGAGAGCCATTGAGGACTGGGCTGGAGCCACGCTAATGCTGAGCAAGGCAGCTTGCCCAACCGTGACAGATGCACTTCCCGCTACGGATCCGACGGTCGCAGTAACCATGGTCGTGCCCGTTGAACTGGTAGTGACCGTGCCGCTTGCATTCACGCTGGCAATTCCGTTTCCGGCGGAAGACCAAGTAGCGGATTGAGTCAAATTCTGGGTGGAGCCGTTGGAGTAGTTGCCGGTCGCGGTGAGCTGTTCTGAGTCGCCAAGCGGCACGGACGACGAGTTGGGGCTGACGGTGATGCTTGTCAAGACGGCTTGCCCCACTGCGATCGAGGCTTGACCGGAAACCGAACCCGAAGCAGCCGTGATTGTCGTGTTGCCGGTGGTATTGGCGAGGACCGAACCGCTGGAGCTGACGCTGGCGATTCCAGTACTAAGGGAACTCCAGCTGGCTGATTGAGTGAGGTCCTGCGTGGAGCCATCGGAGAACTTTCCGGTTGCAGCGAGTTGTTCCGATTCGCCGATGGGCAAAGACGACGAGCCTGGGCTGACGGAGATGCTGACCAAGACCGCTGTGCCAACTGTCAGAAGAGTGCTGCCGGTGACTCCCTCATATGACGCGGAGATCTGCGCCGCACCTTGCGTCAAACCGTTTACGTAGCCCTGACCGTTGACCGTCGCGATAGCTGATTTGTTGGTCTGCCAAGTTACCAACGACGTCAAAGTCTGCGTGGAACTGTTGCTGTAAGTGCCCATGGCGCTGAGCTGCAAACCAGTTCCGTCGGCAATGGTTTGATTGGCGGGAGAGATCGTAATCGTTTGAAGAGCGGGTTGCTCAGAGCCTGTTTGCTGCGCCGACCTACCGCTGCCACAATTGAGAAGCGTCGCGCAGCAAATGAAGAGAGCGATGACACGCATGGCTGGAAGGTTTTTCATTTTGGAAATCCGTGGCAGGCCTTGGGGGAAGGCTCGTAACAACAAAAACTAGACTAGTGGAACTTATTCGAATGGATCAAACTGTGCAATCCTCAACTCGAACTAACCCGTTTGGGGTAGTGTACGTTTGGGGGTATTCGAAGGGATAGTCGGTTCAATTCGGACCGGAATGATCCGAAAAGAGCAAGAGCAACAAACACAGGGGACAGAATCGCGGGTGTGTCCTGCGGCAAACGAATTTTTGGGCCGTGGTCGCCAGCATGGGGACACTCTTTCGGTCCTCCACTAATGACCCACTCCAGATGAACTAGGAGATCCAGGAGGTCTTGGGCGGATTAGCTAGTCCGATCGTGGCATTGCTGGGCACCCATTTTCCGTAGTCTACTGAGAGAGAACCGAGTGGGAAGCATTCCGGTCGCGGTTGCGATAGCGTAATTGTGCATGCAAGAAGCGATAAATGCTTCGTTCTCCACTGTGCAGTCGGCAGGCACGCGTAACAAGGGCTTAACCTTGGGGCCGCGAGGCACGCGGCGATGCTGCAAAGTGGCTCAAATGGCTATTGCTCGGGCACGATTTCGGCCCTATACTCGGGTTAGTTGTGGAAGAGATGCATGGCGCACTGCTCATGTGTCGCCGGTTCGAAGCATCGTTGAATGTCCCTCCCCTTTCGATCTCCCACTGAGCAGCGTCGCACCATGGTGTACCAAACCGTAGTGAGGCTGGCGGGCAGCTGTTAATTAATAATGTGCCGCTTGCAGGTGACTGTAAGGACGGCAAAGTGAAGTTCGTTATGCCCAGGAATATGGCGATAGGTTCTGATCGCAAAGGTGGATCGCGAAAAGCGGCTAGCGCACGTCTGCGCGGCGCGACTCGAAGCGGCGCCTTCATCGCGGCGGCTATCGCCTTGACGAGTTGCTTTGCTGTTGAACCAGTGATGGCATCGGAACCAGCCGTGCCGAGCAGTTCGACGATTCAGCGGTCGATGCGGGTGATTTCGCGCAAGTACGTGATCTCCCCAAGCGCGGCGACTGTCGCAGCCAATCAAACCCAACATTTTGGTGTGGTCGATGCTCAGGGCAAGCCAGTGGCCGTGCGGTGGAATATCTCCGGGCTGGGATGCTACGGCGCGAGCTGCGGGAGCATCGATGCGGGTGGGGTGTATCACCCGCCGGTGTCGCTGCCGAAGCCAAGACTGGTTACGCTCGAAGGGGTTGTGATTTCGGATCCGCACTTTTCGGTGCTGACGCAGATCAAGCTGGAGGAGGCAACGCCCGAGCAGGCGCAGCAGGCGGCGGGGGCGCAGACGACAGTTGGGCAAAATGCAGGTCCGCAAAGCAGCGGACAGGAAATCGCGAGCCAGATCGAATCGACGACGCGGCCTGGCTCAGTGGAAGCGGCCCCTGAAGTCGACGTGAGCGGGGCGCGCGCGGCGGCCACGATGCCGCTGCCATCGGGTGTGGCTTCCGCACCGACGGTTGCCAAGCAAGACATTGCGGGCCGGGCTGGAACAATGGCAGTCCCCTCGGCGGTCGGAACCGCCCCGACAGTGAGCACGGTGACGATTGCCCGCGCTAGCGACCAGCTTCCGCTGCCGGCGGTAGTGGCTTCCGCGCCGGTGGTTGCCAAGCAGGACATTGCAGGCCGGACTGAAACAATGCCTGTGCCGGCGGCGGTTGCGGCCACGCCGGTGGTGGGGAAAACGAGGAACGAACGCGGCGCAGAGTTGCCCATGCAAGTGGTAGTGGGAGCTGCGCCCACGGTTGGGAAGCAGGATATTTCGAGCCGCGTGGAATCGATGCCGCTCGACCGGCCGGTGAGTGCGGCGCCAAAGACGCTGACCCCGGGGACGCCCCGGTCGGTTGAGTTGATACCAACGCCTACAGTGGTGATGGCGGCACCCACGGTGGCGAAGCAGGAGACGGGAAACCGCGCGGAATCGATGCCGCTGCCCAAGGCGGTGAGCGCGCCAGCAGCGACTGAAAAGCAGAGCGCGAACAAAGCGGCGCTGGCGCCGCTGCCGGCTCCAATGACCGCGCAGAACGCGTCCTCCCCGGCGCGGATTCCCGGCAGCATTGCGGCGTCGCCGGTTCCAAATGCGAAAACACAAACGACGCTCGTGGCGAAGAACCAGATCCCGACGGGAACGGCAGCTTCGCAGTCACTGCCGACGACAAGCACGACGCCAGCGGAAACGATGCCGTACGACTCCGCGCGTGTGACCTATCGCGATGGGCAGCTCACGATTGACGCGAGGAACGCAACTCTGGCGGACGTGCTCAAGCTAGTCGCTCAGAAGACAGGAGCAACGATCGATGTTCCAGCGGGAACCGGGCTTGAGCGCATCGTGGAGCATGCGGGTCCGGGGACGCCGAACGACGTGCTGACACAGTTGCTGAACGGTTCGCAGTTCAATTTCATCCTGGTCAATTCGCCACAACGTCCGCAGGATTTGGCGGAGGTGGTGCTTTCGGTGAGGCCGGCCGGCGGGGAAGTTGAAGTCGTGTCCCAAACTCCTGCCCCACCGGCTCCGGAACCAGCCTCGTTAACCTCCTCAAACCCATTTCTCTATCACGCACCTGGAAGCGCAGTGCCGGACGCGAGTGCGCCCGCACAGAGTGTCCAGCCGCCCCCGGGGTCAACGTCTGTGGATGCTAGTGGCCAGCCAATGAAATCGAAGCTTCCGGCGAAACGTGATTCCTCCGACCAGCAGGGCCCGCCGCCGCAATAGCAGCGTCCGCAGCAAAAACGCAGAGGGAATCGCCCGGAAGAATGTATGAAAATCGGCGCGCGTGTGTTTTGTCAGCGCGCCTTCCTACCGATTTCGATGTGCAGAACTTTGCACTCGAAGAATTACTCCATAAGCAGTAGCTCCCGGTTGCTAGTGTATCGGGTTAAGCCACGTGGGTACTTGTAAAGCTCTCACCATCAATTAAAGTTCCTGCAGCGCCAGCTGAGCTCCCCCCAGCCCTAGGCGTACCAAAACTGGAGGATCACAAAATGAAAAGGGTTGGATTCGTATTGTTGTTGCTAGTCATCTGCCTGGGAACGGCGATGGCACAAAACGTTGGTGACAACAGCGTCTACTTCGTCACCTATTTCTCGAACGCTAACACAGCGACTGCGCCGGATGCGACGCTGCGCATCATCAATGACGGCACCCAGGCAACTTCGTGTCCCGATGGAGCCTGCAACGGAACGCTGTGGGCGGACATCTACGTGTTCGACGACAGCGAGGAGCTGATTTCCTGCTGCTCTTGCGCGATCACGTCAGACGGTCTGCTTTCCGAGTCCGTTGATCAACAGCTAGTCAATCCCACCGGGCCTACCGGTCCTGGTATCTACGGTTCCACATTCAGCACGAGGGGAGAATTTACGCGCGGGGTTATCAAGGTCGTTTCGTCTAACAATGGCAACCCGACCACCCCCAGCCCGACTCCCGGACTGCGCGGATGGGCAACGCACATCCAGGCCACGAAGGTTAAGCTGACCCCGGAACCTCCCGTGGAGACTGGGCCGTTCTACGTTACTGAAACCGCGTTGGCCGATTCGAACCTCTCGACGGCTGAGCTGAACAACCTCGGCGCCGCTTGCTCTTACGGGCTGGTGGACAACACCGGCTACGGCTGGTGCGGTTGCTCGCCGGAAGACGAAGACTTCTAGAGTCGTTCTCTTCTTTCGGAGGGCATACAAACCTAGAAGACCCCAGACGCCAGCTTTCGTGTTACACTTGGCGTCTGGGCCCTCCCCCTCCTTTCCAAAACTCACCACTTCTTGAAAAGAGGGAATTTCCACAATGTCAATCATGTTAAGCAAAGGGACTCTGATCGCGCTTGGATTGGGAATAGCTCTGAGCGCTTTTTCCATCCCCGCAATGGGCCAGAATGACTCCAGCGTAGTAGCCGAGATCAACGGTCACAGCGTGACGGCGAGCGAACTGGAGCAGAGGGAGGCGAGCAAACTGCTTCAGGCGAGATACAAGTACTATCTTGCGGAGCGCGATGCCCTGGAGCAATTCATTGGTAATGAGGTACTAGAATTACAGGCGAAGAAGGAAGGCGTAACGGTTGAGGAGTTAGTCAAGCGCCACGTTTCGTCGGATATTCCAGAGCCAACCGAAGACCAGCTTCGCTTCTACTACGAGGGCGTTCAAACCGACGAGTCTTATGAGGCGGCGCGGCCCCATATCATCGACACGATTCACCAGCTGCGCACGAAAAAGGCGCTGGAAGCATACATCGCCGAACTGCGAGGCGAATACGGTGTTGTGGTCGAATTGATGCAGCCAAGTGCGAAAGTCGAGGCCGAGGATGATCCGCGGCTGGGTTCCGAGAATGCGTCGGTCCAGATCGTGGAATTTGCGGACTATGAGTGTCCCTATTGCCAAAACGTGAACGGCGATCTAAAACGGCTGCGCGTAGAATTTGGCGATAAAGTGTCGTTGGTGTACAAGGACTTTCCCCTTCCCATGCACGGACTGGCGGCCAGAGCGGCAGAGGCCGCGCGCTGCGCCGGCGCGCAAGGGAGATTCTGGGAGTTTCATGACAGCTTGTTTGAATCCAAGAAACTTCATACCGCCGAACTGAAAGAGGAGGCGCGAGCGCTAAAACTCGATGGCGACCGCTTCGACAAATGCCTCGATTCCGGAGAACAAAGTGCGGTCGTGAAGAAGGATTCCCAGGAAGCACAGAAGCTCGGATTGTCGGCTACACCGAGCTTCTTCATTAATAATCATTTCATGAGTGGTTCCATCGGTTACGCCAAACTGCGGGAGACGGTGCTGCAGGAACTGTCTGTAATGAACACCGCAAAAAAGCAGAGCGCTGCCTTAGTGCCGTCGCAAGACACCGCGAAGAAGTAAAAGGTTGGGCGGCCCTCCCCTCCCCCAGGGTTTGAGCCGTAATTTGTGCTCAGCCAATGGAGTCAGGCGGCACGACCAAGCTGTTTGAACTGGTCGCGACCCCGTACTCGAATACTCAAGTTACGCATTGGTGAATACAATCTCAAAGTTGGTCGACTCAGCTCGCACCGGAGTGGAGAAGTATGACAAGTATCAGGAACCTAATCGCGATAATCTGTATGACCTTCGTCTCATTTCTGGCTTTCGCTCAAAGTGCGGAGCGACCGCGCATAACGCCCTCCGAGGCAAAGAACCACGTCGGCGAGCAAGTAACGGTATGCGGAAAGGTTGTGGACACGAGGGTCAATAAGTATGGCATCGCAGGCCGTGGGAAACCGGTAATCTTCGATCTCGATCAACCTGAGCCGAATCCGGTGTTCTACTTCGTAACTTTTGGGGCGCAACCCGGGGGGGCCCAAGAGGCGATTTCCGCCTACCAGGGAAAGAGCGTGTGCGTGACGGGCAACATCACGGTGCAGGCTTCCGTACCTTACATCATGGCGAGGGATCGATCGAAGATTAAGCCTCAAGCGGAGGGTAGTAATAAGTAAAAGGATTTTGCTCGCCGACCGTTGAGTTCTCGCCTGACCTGCCAGCAGGAGGTGGTTGTGAAGCTTGATTACACTGCGGTGGGCATGTTCACAGTGTGTTTGATGCTAAGTGCGTTGGCGCCCGCACAGGCGGATGCGCAGCCCACA
>Ga0187781_10004461_pt1 | contig 10428 bp, 6 predicted proteins | sample 0715_SJ02_MP02_2_FD_132447 | JGI IMG/M metagenome (GOLD analysis project Ga0187781, IMG submission 132447) | Tropical peat soil microbial communities from peatlands in Department of Meta, Colombia - 0715_SJ02_MP02_20_MG | ecosystem: Environmental > Terrestrial > Soil > Wetlands > Peat | place...
CGCGGGCAGCCGGATCTCGAATGCCGCCCCGCCCTCGGGACGGTTGAAGCAAGTGATCTGCCCTCGGTGATCCTGAATCACGCCGTAGGTCGCGCTGAGTCCGAGCCCAGTGCCTTTTCCAACCGGTTTCGTTGTATAGAAGGGATCGAAGACGCGTTCGGGCACTCGCAAGCCGGGACCATTATCGGCGAACTGAATTACCACTTCGTCGGCTTCGCGCCAGGCAAAGATTTGCAACCGGCCGCCACCCACTTCCTGCAGAGCATCCACAGCATTCTCGACAATTTGAACGAAGGCCTGCAGCAGCTGGTTGGAGTTGCCGAGAACCCGGGGAACCGATTCCATTTTCTCAATCGTAAGACTGATGTTGCGGTTGCTGAGTTTGAACCCTTCCATCTGCACGGCGCGTTGCAGAAGAGGTTTTAGTTCGAGTGGAACCTTTTCGCGCGGAGTCTGCTGCGAAAAGCTCAGCAGGTCGCTGACCAGCTCATGCGTGCGGCGGGCCTGCTGGCCAATTTTCTGTGCGTTCGCGAGTTGTTCCCGGGACAAATTCACGCTGGCGGCCATGCGCTCGGAGCTGGCGAGTATGGCGGAGAGCGGATATTCCAGTTCGCTGGCGGCGAGCGCAACCAGCTCGCCGAGAGAAGCGAGTTTGGCCTGCTGAATGACGCGTCCTTGCAATCGTTGCAGGTTATCGAAGCCGTCGCGCGTGCGGTCCAGCAATTGCCGCAGCCGCTGATCGAGTAAGTGCTGCTTAAGGAAGACAAACAAAGCGAGCACGGCAAGGCCGATCATGGCAACGGCAAAACGAAAGCGTCGGAGATAGGGCGCATCATGGCTCAGGAATAAGGCCACGTACCCGATCCCAGGCAACGAAAGCAGGGCCAGCTGCGCCAGCAAGGGGGCGAAGGCGTGGCGCCACTTTCGGATCGAAGGGATGACTTGTGTCTCCGCCAGGCACTGGCGTCCACTCCCGGCGACCCAAAGAAATGCGAGCAGCCCAATCAGCAGGGGGATATCTTGCAGTTCTCCTGTGTGGTAGGTGCCTCGCGCAATCGCCGCATTCAATTCTTCCGAGGCAAAGGTGTAAATCGCGCTCGCAACCGCGATGCCTCCATACAGTTTCCGCCACACACCCGAACTTGAAAAATACGCGAACGCGGATATGCAGATCAGCAGAAAGCCTTCGGCGAGATATAGAAGGTCCCAGCGCAGCGTATAAAGAGGGACGTCGAGCGTGATGTACTCTTCGGGAAAAACAAATAAGGCGTAAACGACCACCCACCAAATCAGCAGAATGAAAACGTTGAGGGCGCTGATCAGCATCCCCTCTTCTTTATCGTTCTCATTGGGGCGGATGGCCACCGCGCCCATGATTGGGACGACATGAAGAAAGAGAACGACATCGCCCTCGAAAGGGTCAGGGAGCGGCCTGTGCGTCACAACCTCAAACCAGGTCCAGCCCGCCTGGTTGAACGACCACATCGCCATGCCCATGGCCATCAGGCTCCAGAACATCCGCGTGTGCCCGCGGCTGTCGATAGCGTTCCGGCAGCAGAGAAAGCAGGCGAGGCCAAGCACCGCCAAAGGGACAATGTCGCCCATCGCGGTCCTGAAGCCTGTGTTCGGAAATAGTACGGAGGCTACCCCAAAGGCAAGCACAAGGGCGGAGCCGCAAATCAGCGCCGGGATGGGACGGGAAAACACTGCTTGCATCATAAGGTCGTCCGCGGCTGCTGTTGAGATGACGGCGTGGTTACCTAAGGTTACTACGGTAACGGACCGCCGGGCGATCCACGCCGGCCGGGATTTCTTGCTGAAAGGATTCTGGCTCAAAGCCCAGTCCAATTCCTTCTCCCTGCGACCACACTCACGTTACGATGTGATCCCGTCGACCGTGGCAACCGGGCCGGCGGCTGCTAGAATTCGATTTATGGCGTTTCCCGCTACCCGCCTTCGTCGTCTGCGGCGCACCGAAACCCTGCGATCGCTGGTGCGCGAGACCCGGCTTACGCCGGAAGCCTTCGTTTATCCGCTGTTCGTGTGTCCGGGTGATGGCGTTCGCAAGGAAGTCCGTTCCATGCCCGGTGTTTTCAACCTTTCAGTGGATGAAGCGGTCAAGGAAGTGCGCGAAGCGCGCGGACTGGGCGTGCACTCCGTAATTCTGTTTGGCTTGCCGGAAAAGAAAGATGAAGTTGCTACCGGCGCCTGGGCCGAGGATGGCATCGTGCAGCGAACTGCGCGGGCGATTAAGAGTGAAGTGCAGAACGTCGTGGTCATGGGTGACGTCTGCTTGTGCGAATACATGTCCCATGGACATTGCGGAATCGTGAAGGCTAGCCCGCAATCGCTGGGCGCAGCGGCAGCCGCACCGCCCGCCGTTACAGATTATGAAATTGTGAACGATGCATCCCTTGAGCTGCTGGCCCGCACATCGGTTTCTTTAGCTCGCGCGGGAGTCGACATCATCGCGCCTTCCGACATGATGGATGGCCGTGTCGGAGCCATTCGCACGGCGCTCGACAAATCCGGTTTCGAAAACACGCCGATCCTCTCTTATGCGGCGAAATTCGCATCCGGCTTTTACGGGCCGTTCCGCGAAGCCGCCGACTCCACGCCGCAATTCGGCGATCGCCGTTCCTATCAGATGGATCCCGCGAACCTGCGCGAAGCGATGCGTGAGATTGAGCTTGATATTGAAGAGGGAGCCGACATGATCATGGTCAAGCCGGCTCTGCCCTATTTGGATGTGATTGCCGCGGCCCGTGAGCGTTTCGATCTGCCCCTAGCTGCTTACCAGGTCTCGGGCGAGTACGCCATGATCGAAGCCGCGGCCCGCAACAACTGGATCGACCGCGAGCGCGTCATGATGGAGTCGTTGCTCAGCATCCGGCGCGCGGGGGCGAGCATTATCCTGACTTACTTCGCCAAGGATGCAGCCAGGTTGCTTTCGTAGTTGACGACAAAAGGCGCTCAGAATGCTAAGGAGTCGCTGAGTCGTGTCTCACTAAAATCAGATCGCATCGCTTCCCTGATTTTGTCAACGCACGATAAAACGAGTGGTGTAAAATCCGCCCATTCCGGAGCGAGCCCGTGGCGCGGTTCTCGGAGTTGTCCCCCGTCCAGTTGGTGCAAGCATGTGCCGGTTCGAAAGACACCGACGCCTGGGCAGAGTTCATTCGTCGGTTTCAACCAGTAATCGCCGCCGCCGTGTCTCGAACCGCTCGTTTGTTCGGCCGTCCCGATGGGGAGTTGATCGACGATCTGATCCAGGAGACCTACCTGAAACTGTGCGAGAACGACAGCCGTCTGTTGCGCTCATTCGAGCCCCGTGGTGAGGATTCCATCTACGGCTACCTCAAAGTTGTCGCCGCCAACATCGTGCACGACCACTACAAATCTGTCCTTGCCGGTAAAAGAGGTGCGGGACAAACCGAGGCCATCGACGAGCCCGTTCTGATCGATTCCAGGACCAAAGGGACCGACAGGGTTGATTCCATCCACCGCAATCTGCAACTCGAACGAATCGACCGAGTCCTGCGCGAAGTTACAGCAGGGAAAGACCAGCAGCGGAAATGCGCGATTTTTTGGCTGCGCCATCGGCTGGGCCTCACCGCCAGCGAGATCGCGTCACTGCCCGATATTGGCCTCTCCACTGAAGGAGTTGAAAGCGTTCTCCTGCGGCTTTCTATTATGATCCGTAGTCACGTTCAGCAAGGAGGATCTGGCCGTAGGAAGCAAGGCTGTTAACCGCGAATGAATACTTTAGCTCAGCAAAATCGTTCTGTGAGTTTGGAGAAATAGTTTGCAGAAAGACCCTGACCAGCACCTTCCGATACGGGAGCTCGAGAAGCTTCTCGAAAAGGCCCGCCAGCCCGGCTCGGAACTAAGAGCGCCGGAAGCGCATCCCCATCTAGCTGTCTGCGCCGAGTGCCGCGAGGAGTTCGAGAGCCTTGCCGAGCTCGAAGCTCAATTCGTAAGGCCGGGGACGACTGAGGCCACTCAGCCAACCTCCGGTTGTCCGCCCCCCCAAGTCTGGCTGGAAATTGCCGGAGGCGTGACCAGTCCCGGCCAAACCTTAACTTACATTGAGCACGCCAGCCGCTGCACCCATTGTGGACTCCTTCTGCACGCCGCTGTCGGCTAGTTCACAAACCTGAACCGGGAGATAAGCCCCGCCGAGCGCCGGGAAATCACTGGCCTTCAAAGCGCCCGCCCGGATTGGCAGCTCAAATTAGCCGAAAAAATCAGCGGAACACCGCGCCCGAGCCCAGCCCCCTCGTGGTGGAAACGTTGGCTGTCGCTTCCCAGTCTGGCGGCGGCTGGGGCGACTGTTGCGCTCGTGGTCGGCGTCGCGTGGTGGGCCACGGCCAGCCGTGAAAATCCTCGCGCCGCTGACGCACTTATTGCCCGCGCCTATACCGACCAGCGCACTCTCGAATCGAGAATGCCGGGCGCTGCCTATGCGCCTCTACGTGTACAGAAGGGCCCGGCAGAATCATTTACCGCCCGTTCCGGCTCGCTTCTCAAAGCCGAATCGCTGATCGTCGACCAACTCGCCAGGCATCCCGACGATCCCGACTGGCTGCAAGCCTCGGCCCGGGCGAATCTTCTCGAAGGCAAATATGACGCGGCCGTCGAATCCTTACAGCGCGCCCTCGAACTGCGCCGCGATTCTCCCGAGCTGCTCCTCGACCTGGGCACGGCTCACTTTCAGCGCGCGCAATCGGAAGGCCGCCAGGAAGACTTCGGCGCCGCCTTCGAATCTCTCAGTAAGGTTCTGGCGCAGCAGCCTGACAACATCACTGCGCTCTTCAATCGTGCCCTCGTTGCCGAGCACCAGTTCCTCTACCGTCAGGCTCTGGAAGATTGGGAACACTACCTGAAGCTCGATCCGAACTCCCCGTGGTCCGAAGAAGCCCGCAATCATCTTGAAGCCGTGCGCACCAAGCTCAAAGACCATAGCAAAGCGCGCCCGCTGCTCGCTCCTTCCGACGTAACCCCCGCCGTAATTGAAAGCGAAGTCGACGCGCGCGTCGAGGAGTATCTCGGCGAGGCAGTGCGGAAGTGGTTGCCTGAGGCCTTCCCCGAACCCGGAGCTCGGGAGGCTGACCCAAGCGCCCAACGGGCGCTTTTTCTTTTAGCCGATCTGACCGCCCGCAACCATAGCGACCGCTGGCTGTCCGAACTCCTCGAACACTCCTCTGGCCCGCAGTTTCGGCCAGCTGTCGCCGCGCTGGCCAAAGCCGCCGCCGCCAACGACATCGGGGACTATGCCGTCTCCGCGGAGCAAGCCTCCCGCGCCGAACAACTCTTCCGTGCCGCCGGCAACCAGGCTGGCCGTTTGCGCTCGGCCTTCGAGCATGCGCTGGCTGCTCAGTTGTCGCGGAGAAGCCGCGACTGTCGCGAACTGGCTTACTCTGCCCTCTCCGAGTCCACCCGGCATACCTACGTTTGGCTGCAAGTACAGTTTGGTTTGGAAGAGGCACTGTGTGCGGACCTGATCCGCGATCGTGGCAACTCGGCCAAGAAAGAAGCAGAGGCCTTGGAACTCGCCAACAATCATGCCTACGAGGCAGCCTATTTGCGTGCGGTCGGATTCCTTGCCTCCGACGAATTCTTCGCCGGCAATTTCCCTCACGCGCAGAAATTGATCTCCAAGGGAATCGAGATCTACTGGTTGGGCCAGTTCACCGCTTTGCGCGGATACTCCCTTTACAACATTCTTGCGAGTTACGTCGATGCCGCCACGGAACCTAACCTTAAGGTGTCCACGTGGCGTGAAGCTGTTAACTTGATTGACTCCGATCCGGACCTCGCCATGCGAGCCGGCGCCCATAGCGCACTGGCGAATGCCGCTGCTTCCGCGCACCAGTTACAGCTGGCAAAAGACCAGTACGCGGAAGCCGCCCGGCTATTTGCAATTGCGCCGCAAAGCGGGGCGAGCCTGTCGAGCGCGTTGGAGAACGAAATCAGGGTTGCGCAACTGGAGACGCGCCGGGGCAACTTCGATGCCGCAGTGGAGAGGCTGACCCGCAATCAGGGCCTGATCCGCAGGCTTTCGGATGCCTATTTAAGCCAGATGTTCTACACCGCGCTCGGCGAGGTCGAATTGCGCACCAATCAGCCATCCGACGCGGAAAATTCCCTGCGACTCGGCTTGACCCTTGCCGAACGAAAGCGCGCATCCCTGAACTCGGAAGCCGAGCGCGCTCTCTGGAGCAGAGACGCCGCCTCCCTCTATTTAGCGCTAGCCGAGGCCGAGCTCTTGCAAGGCCGTACTCAGGACTCGCTGGCGGTTTACGAGCGATATCTCAATGCTGCCCAACACGAATCCAGCGGCGATGGGAAGAACGCGATCGGCGAGCTGGATTCAGCTTGGCTCAGTTCCCGCCTTCCAATGCTGTCAGACCGAACCGTCCTCGCTTACGGAGTTCTTCCCGATGGCCTTGCCATTTGGACCTATGACAACCGTGGCGTCAATGTCCTGTGGCGACCGATAACGTCCCGCGCACTGCCCGAATTGGCGGAACAGTTCTATGATTCTTGCTCCGATCCCCGGTCCGAGCGAGAGGCTCTTCGTCGCGATGCGCGAAGCTTGTACGCTTCGCTCATTGCACCCGTGGAGGGTCGGCTCGAAGCGGGCCGCGCCTTGGCCATCGAGGCAAACGACTGGGCCGCGCGCGTGCCGTTTGAAGCCCTGGTCGATCCGGAAGGCCGCGCTTTGATTCAGCGGTGGGCGATAGTCCACTCTCTGGGGCAATATTCCGATGCGCAAATGCATTCGGATGGGCCGTTCTCGATTCAACAGCGGGCTCTGGTCGTAGGCAGCACAGCTTCGTCTCAGGAGCGCGGCTTAGTTCCTCTCCCGAATGTCGTCGCCGAAGCCGAGATGGTCGCCTCGGTTTTTCAGTCGGCCGAGATCCTCAAAGCAGAAAACGCGACCCTCGACGCCGTAACCAACGAACTGCCTTCCGCAGCCGTTTTTCATTTCACGGGGCATTCGCTCGTGACGCCTCAAGATTCTGGTTTGCTTCTAGCCGGGGCGCCGGATTCCTCCGGCTCGCCGCTCATGCTGAATGGCGACACCCTGCGCCGTCTCGACCTGCAAAAACTGCAACTTGCCGTTCTTTCCACTTGCAGCTCGCAGTCTGGCGCCGACGCTTCGCGCGGGTTCACAAGCGTTGCCGAGGCGCTTGAGCGCTCCGGCGTGCCCCATGTCGTGGCCAGCCGCTGGGCTGTCGATTCTCTGGAAACTCGCCGCCTCATGCAGGTTTTTTACCGCTCCCTGCTTTCCGGACAACCCGTCTCCAACGCGCTCCGCTCGGCAGCACAACAAATGTTGTCAGACCCAATGACCGCTCATCCGTACTTCTGGGCGGCATTTACGGCATACGGACAGCCGTGACCCTAGGTTGCAAGAAAACTTTCCTTTCAGGAGGAGACAATGACGAAACGACGCTATCTCCCGGCTGCGCCGATCGCATTCGCAACCGCTTTTTTGTTGATTATGTGTTTGGCTGGATGTGCGGAGAAAGAAAAGCCAGCCTCTGCGCCTCCACCCTCCGAGCACGTGTGGGTCGTTTTCGAAGGCCCGTGGGGCTATGCTCCCGATCCAAACGATCCAAACTCCATAATCGCGATTGCTCCCGCCACCCCCGATCATCACGACTTGTACGTGCAGGCTTCCTACAGCCAGCAGATGAAACCAGGCCATTACGAACTCGCGATGCCGCCCCGCACCGTGGCGCCGCCAGGAACGATCATCTCCGACATCTTCCAGACGCCGATCGACCCCAAGGTTGTCAATAATGTGTTTAACAATGTTCTTAGTGACCCTAGCCTGCACCGTTATGCTGTTCGCCTTCCGAAGCCCGAATCCTACACCCCATACACCCGCTATCCCAGCAGCATCGGTTCAGCCCCGCATCCTGCCGCCAACGGAATAGCCGCGAGACCATGGGCGACCGGGGTGGCCCTCCAGTACACCGTCGGTAGCTTGAGTACGTTTAAGGTCACCGGTACTCCCGACACCGGCATTTTTCCCGATTTCACGCTGCAACTGGACGCTCACCAGATCAGCTTTGTCATCACTCCGCTCCACGACGATGATCCAACTGATCTTTGCTACATCCATGACCGCGTCGCCTTTCACAACCTGACTACATTGCTGGGTGTCACACTCTTTGTGGATTTCCAGGGCAGCCCGCCTACCTGTCCCGCTGTAGATGTCGAGAAGCCTTCACGACCGAAGGCACAAACAACTCCGGCACAATTCGAGCCGACTGAGATCGCGGCTTATCGGGCGGTGCCTGTTCAGGAGGCAGGCGTCGTTCCGGCCAGTTCGTTGAGTGCGCTGGCTCGCAGCCCTCTTCGGAGCATTGGCCGCGGCGTGATCGCGGCCTTCTATTTCTTTGCGCACCCAACCGGCGACTGCAAAGCCGCGAACATCATCGCAAGCCAGGGCGGGAGCTAGCGTGCTACCCGCAGATTGACGGTGGTAAAGGAGAACTTCGGGAGGTCACGCCTTGGCAAGCTGAGCAGTATCTTGGTCGTCCCGACCTACTCGGAGTCGCGATACGCCAGCCGCACGAGCGTCCTCTCCGAGAAGGGAATGTACAGGAGAGCAGCAGTCGCCGCAAATGCGAGCCCGACTCCAATCTGCGGGAGTAACAAGAACGGCGCTACCGCCCACAACTGGTCTAGAGCCAAGACAAAAGGGAACAACCGGCGGAAGTTCGCGCCCAGCTTGCGAAAATCGAAAGCCACCGCCGAGATCAGATAGCAGCGCAGCGGAATTCCTACCGCGCCTGTTACGAGTACAGCGCCTACCAGCAGCGGCGCTTTCCAATCCGTAAGAAATCCATTCACGACTTGTTCGACGTCGTGCAGCTGCGAAAGGGCGCTCAAATAAAAACCGAGAAACATTACCTGGATCAGCGCAAACAGAATGCGCACCAGGCCTCGCCGCGGGATCGGAACATGGAGTTCAGGATGAAGTTCGGTCTCGTCGGTTTCGTCAGTCGCCGATTCCCCAAGGAACGGGCCCGCAGTTGCGGCTGGGATTGTTGTCTCCGTCCCTTGTGTCATCGCATCGGAAGAGGCAATCGGCGCCGCGCTGGATGCCGCAATGGGTGCCACAAGCCGCGGCTCAATCACGCCCTCCACTGGCGCGATGAACCGATAGCCTCGCCGGGCGAGCGTCTCGACAAAGCGCGGACTCGATGCTGAATCGCCCAAGGTGTCGCGAATCTTGTTCACCGCCGTATTCAGGCTGTGATCGAAGTCCACAAATGTATCGGCGGGCCAGATCTTCTGACGAAGATCGTCGCGCGTGACGACTCGCCCAGCGTTTTCGAGCAGCGTGACCAGAACTTGAAATGGCTGCTCCTGCAGCCGGATTCGCTTCCCGCTCTTCCGTAACTCGCCCGCTGTAACGTCGACCTCAAACACGCCGAATCGCAGCAGTTTCGGCCCTCCGCTCGAAGGCAGGTTGCTTGAGGAAGTCGTCGCCATGACTCCGCGCCAGTGTACACCGCCAGTGCAGGTGGGTTGGAAGCGAGCCTTCGCTCGACCTCGCTGTCAGCGTCAACGTTCCAGAATCCGGAACTGGTGCGCTTTTCCACATCCATCCACTTGCGCTCCGGGCTAGAATGAATGTGTGGCCACGCCTGCTCCATCGAAACTCGGCTCGTCCGATGCTGCGCCACCGAAGCCGCCCGACGACAAGCATCGTCACCACCACACTGCTTATGCCGCCGAGGCCAGCGGCCTGCTTGTCATCGCTCTTCTTCTGCTGATCCTCGTCCTGATTCGTTATTGGCCTTACATTGCCTGGAGCGCGCGTTAACGGCTACGCTGAAGAACGCGTGCCAACGTTCCCAAGTTCGCTACCGGAGCGCGAGCCCTTGCTTGTCGTTGTGCTCGGCCCAACCGCCAGTGGAAAAACTGCACTTGCACTCTCGATCGCTCGCCGTTTCAACGGCGAAATCGTGAACTGTGATTCCGTGGCCATGTACCGGGAGTTTGAGATCGGTACGGCCAAGCCCACGCCTGCCGAGCGGGCGGAAGTTCCCCATCATCTGCTCGACTGTGTCGATCCGCTCGCCGAAATGACTGCGGGCGAATATGCGCGACAGGCTCGGCAGATGGTGCGCGAAATCACCGAACGTCAGCACTTGCCGATCGTGGTCGGCGGAACGGGACTTTATCTGCGGGCGCTGCTCGAAGGATTGTTCGCCGGACCGCTGCGGTCGGAAGCGTTGCGCGAGCGGTTGCGGCGACGTGCGGAACAACGGGGAAGCGATCATCTGCACCACATTCTGCGGCGGCTTGACTCAGCGGCGGCTGCGAGAATTCACGCCAACGACACCCCCAAGCTGATTCGAGCCATCGAAGTGTGTTTGGCATCTCGGCAGCCAATGACCA
>Ga0187781_10004463_pt1 | contig 10427 bp, 7 predicted proteins | sample 0715_SJ02_MP02_2_FD_132447 | JGI IMG/M metagenome (GOLD analysis project Ga0187781, IMG submission 132447) | Tropical peat soil microbial communities from peatlands in Department of Meta, Colombia - 0715_SJ02_MP02_20_MG | ecosystem: Environmental > Terrestrial > Soil > Wetlands > Peat | place...
CCAGCTCAACTTTCTGAACCCGCCTATGCGGCTACCCTGGCTCGGGAATTCAACATGCTCGAACCCGAAGACGCCTTGAAGTGGGAGACACTTCGCCCTGATCCCGAGTCCTTTGACTTCCACCAAGCCGATCAGCTCGTCGACTTCGCAATCCGCCACAACATGCAGGTTCGAGGCCACACGCTTGTATGGCACCGTCAAAACCCGGCTTGGCTGACCGCCATGCACTACACGCCGGACCAGCTCTCACATTTGCTTGAAACCCACATCAAGACTGTAGTCGGACACTACCGCAGAAAAGTCTTCGCCTGGGACGTGGCGAATGAAGCCTTTGACGAAGGCAAGAACGTGGGCAACCTGCGCAGCACAATCTGGCACGACCAACCCGGAATTGGCTTCTCCGGGCAAGGCTCTGCTTACCTGGCACAATGCTTCCGCTGGGCCCACGAAGCCGATCCCAACGCCCTTCTCTTCTACAACGAAGCCGAGGCCGACGAGGTTAATTTAAAATCTGACGCCATCTACGCGATGATGCGCGCTTTTAAACGCGATGGCGTCCCCATCGACGGCGTGGGATTTCAAATGCATATCAGCAACCTTCACGCCGATATAGCCTCAATTTCCAGCAATATCGCCCGTTTTACCACCCTCGGGCTCCAGGTGCACATCACTGAGATGGATGTCGCCCTCCCCGTCGACGCCAATGGAAACGCGAGTCCCGAGGATCTCGCTCGTCAGGCTGAACTCTATCGCCAGATCACCGAAATTTGTCTTTCTCACCCCGGCTGCACCGCGATCCAGACCTGGGGATTCACGGACAAGTACTCCTGGGTCGGATCACATTCAAAGCACACGCAAGGCGCCGCCCTGCCATTCGATCGCAACTACCGTCCCAAGCCTGCCTACCAGGCGCTGATCGAGGCGCTATCCGAGCGTCGTTAGTGAGCGCGGCTGGACTCTGTCCGCTCTATAATGAGGCAACCGGATGCCCTGTTCGATCGTTCATCGGGGCGCCGAAGCGTTGGCCGATACGAACCCAATTCGCGACGTTGCACCCAAGACTTCCGGGCGCCGGCAGGCCGTGATCGGACTCGCCATCGGGTCATTCCTTTTGCTCGCTCTTCTCGTCGCCCAGGCTTCCTTCAACCTGAAGTTCATCAGCCCCGACAGCAATCAGCAGCTTTTCTTCTTCGCCACCCTGACCGGGATGATCTTTTTTGCCTTCGTCGCCCTGTCGTTGGTACTGGCGCGCAACCTGCTCAAGCTCTACGCCGAACGACGCCAGGGCGTCGCCGGATCCAAGTTCCGCACCCGTGTCGTTGTCGTAAATCTGTTGCTGTCGTTCCTGCCTGTGATCGCCATGTTCTGGTTTTCCTATGGGCTGATGAACCGTTCGATCGATAAGTGGTTCTCGCAGCCAGTCGAGGAGGTGCGTGCCGACACCGCTGCCCTGTCCGCCCAGCTTTATGAGTACGCCGGCTTGAACGCTACCTCCGAAGCAGTTTCTATCGCCGAGTCGGAAGAGTTTCGCCGGCCTTTCGCCGCCGGAAACTTCAAAGCCGCCGACGAGGAATTGAAGGAGCACCTGCCGACCCTACAGGGAGGATTCGTCCTCGCCCTGTCCGGCAGCAACGTTGTGGCAAGTCTTAATGCTCCCGCTCCCTGGCTTGAGTTGAGAGACCACTTCCCCGTCGGCCAGGCAATTCGTGGAGAGCATCCGCAATTCGAGTGGGGCCAAGCCAGCTATATCGTAGGTGCCGCACCGGCTGTGCACGGAACGGTGCTCGTGGCCATGCCCTTGCCAACCAGGTTCGCTGAAACCGTTCACCAGATTCAGGAGAGTCAACATCGCTACGTTGAACTAGCGCGCCAGCGGAAACTGGTGCGCCGCATTTATCTCGGATTCCTTCTTCTTCTCACGGTCCTCGTTTTGTTCGCATCGACCTGGCTGGCGCTTTTTCTTTCCAAGCTGGTCAATCGTCCGGTGGCCGCGATCGCCGCAGGCACAGAGGCCATTTCCAAAGGACAGCTCGATTATCGCGTCGATATCCGTGCCACCGATGAACTCGCGGAACTTGTTCGATCCTTCAACAGCATGGCGCAGCAACTGGAATCCAGCCGCCGTCAAATTGAAGAATCCAGCCGCGAGCTTGGTGCAGCCAACGAAGCCCTGGAAGGCCGCCGCCGATACATCGAAACAATATTGGAGAGTATCCCAACTGGCGTCGTCTCCATCGACGGCGCTCGTCACGTGACTTTAGCCAATGCGGCGTTTTGCAGAATGTTCCACCCGGAGCATCCCGACTTCTCCAACCCCGCTACTCTCGCCGGCCTTCCCCTGTTCGGTCTGCTGCCGCCAGATGTGATGGATGATCTCGAACCGTTGTTGCGCCGAGCCGATCGCATGGGTATGACCGCTGCGAATATTGAAGTGAATCTGCCTCATGCCACGCTTAGCGCCGCCGTAACCGTCTCGGCTCTCGAATATCCCGCGCAGCGACTGGGCTACGTCCTGGTATTTGAAGACCTCTCTGACCTCTTACGCGCGCAGAAGCAGGCCGCGTGGCGCGAGGTTGCCCGAAGGGTTGCGCACGAGATCAAGAATCCTTTGACGCCCATCGCCCTTTCCGCCGAACGCATTCAGCGCCATTTGATGCGCGGCTCCGCTCCCGATGCAGCTTCACTCGACGTGATTCGTGCCTGCGCCGATACCATCAACCACGCTGTCCAGACCGTTCGGTCTCTGGTAGATGAATTCTCTGTGCTCGCCCGTTTCCCCGCCTCTCATCCCCATCCGGAAAGTTTGAATCGTCTGGTCGAAAGCGCGCTCCTTCTTTTCAACGGCAGGCTGGAGGGCATTCGCGTGCGGACCGAGTTGGCCACAGATCTCCCGCCTGTGATGGCCGACGAGGAAGCCCTCAAACGCGCCGTCTCGAATCTCGTCGACAACGCCGCTGAAGCCATGCAGGATTCCATTCTGAAAGAAATCACCATTGCAACCGCGCTCGTCGCCAGCGGCGACTCCGTGGAACTTTCCGTTTCCGATACGGGTCATGGCGTTTCGCGCGAGGCGAAAGAGCGATTGTTTCTTCCGTATTTCTCGACTAAGCAGCGCGGCACAGGTCTTGGCTTGGCCATCGTGAGCAGGATTGTGGAGGATCACAACGGTTCGATCCGAGTTGAGGAGAACAAACCGGTCGGCAGCCGCTTTGTGATTGAGTTGCCCGTAGCCGTAGAGGCATTCACCGCTCCAGCCGCAAACAAACATGGCTAGCATCCTGATCGTCGACGACGAATCCGCAATCCGTGAATCTCTTCAGGGCGTCCTCGAGGACGAGGGACACACCGCAATCGCCAGTCCCAGCGGCGAAGACTGCCTCGATCAGCTCCGCAAATCCAGCGTCGACGTGGTCCTCCTCGATGTCTGGTTGACCGGCATCGACGGCCTGGAAGTGCTGGAAAAGATCCGCGCGCTCGATGACCCGCCCGAAGTCATTATGATTTCCGGCCACGGCACCATCGAAACCGCCGTGCGAGCTACCAAGCTCGGAGCCTACGATTTCGCCGAAAAGCCGCTGTCGCTTGACAAAACTCTCATTCTGGTAAAAAACGCAGTCGAGGCCCGCCGCCTGCGCCACGATAACCGCGACCTGCGGAAACAACTGCAATCGGCGACCGTAATTGCGGGCGACAGCATTCCCATGAAAGCGCTCCGTCAGCAGATTGCCTTGATGGCGCCGACCAACGGCCGCGTGCTCATCTATGGTGAATCCGGAACCGGCAAAGAACTCGTCGCCCATGCCATCCATACGCAGAGCTTGCGCAAAGACCAAATGTTTGTCGAAATCAACTGCGCCGCATTGCCCGAAGAGTTGATTGATAGCGAGTTGTTCGGTCACCGCAAGTCCTCGTTTCCCGGGGCCACCGCGGACAAGGAAGGCAAATTTCAAAAGGCGGACCACGGCACCCTCTTTCTCGATGAAGTCGGCGATATGAGCCTCAAGACGCAAGCCAAGGTCCTTCGCACGCTGGAACAACAACGCTTTGTGCCCGTCGGCAGCGATGATCCGGTGACGGTTGATGTCCGCGTGATCGCTTCCACCAACAAGGATCTCGAAGAGGAGATTGCCAAGGGCAATTTCCGTGAAGACCTCTTCTATCGCCTGAATGTGATCCCCTTCGTCGTGCCGCCGCTGCGCGAGCGCAAGGAAGACATTCCGCTCTTGGCGCGTCATTTCCTCAGAGAATTCGCTTCCGCTTACGGCCGGCGCCAACGCGAAATCACTGACGACGCCATCGAGTCGTTGATGCGCTATACCTGGCCGGGCAACGTCCGCGAACTGCGCAACGTCATCGAGCGCATCGTGATCATGAATCCGACTACGTTTCGCTTTGAACGCAAGCACCTTCCGCCGCTCGTGCACCGTGACGGTAGCCGGCGCATCGCTGCGGCTGAAGGCTCGACGCTGCATCAGGCCCGTGCCGCCTACGAACGTGACTTCATCCTCAAGAAGCTGGACGAGAATCATGGCAATGTCAGCCGCACTGCCGAAGCGCTTGGACTCGAGCGCAGCCACCTCTATCGCAAAATGAAAAGTCTTGGGATCCCCGCGAAAGAGTAGCCGGGATCATCGTTAGCTATTTGCGGCTAACAGAACGCGAGGGAGTTTTGGGATTCCAAGGATTTTGCCCGCCGTTCGCAATCGTAGTAGGCCGGAGGATTTTGCGGAAAGATGGGAGCGAAAGGCGAATGAGGAAACATGAGCCCGCGAACAGCGAATGAAGACTACCTCTTGATCATATGAATTTCGGTCCCGTTCTTGTGGAACTGGACCTCATCCATTAACTGATTGATAAGAAAAATGCCTCGTCCATGATGGGAGTAAATATTTTCTCCCACGCAAGGATTCTCAATCATCGACGGATCAAAGCCCGGACCCGGGTCACGCACCACGATAAGAAGGCCTCCATTCTGGTTGCACGCCACATCGCATTCGACCGTTTTTGAAGGGTCGCTTTTCGCGCCGTGCACCACGGCATTGGCCAAAGCTTCTGCCAGGGCGAGTTCGATATCGTCTTCGCGGCCCGGAGCGCACTTCTCATTTCGCACTATATTCATCACGCTTCGAACCACTTGATCGACGGCGTTGCGGTCGGCACTCAGCGTCACGCTCAATTTCACGTCGAGCTTGGTCGTGTCAAAATGATGCGCGCCGCGCCCGTTGTCCGATGAGGAAGAGGAGTCAGTCATAAGGCGCTAGAGTTTCTCGAGCTTCGCGAAGTTCGCTTCTTGCCACCCCTTCAGTAAGATGCGGGAAGGTGTGCAAAGATTTTAGGGATTTCTAGTCTGGGACGCAACCTTATTCCAAGGGTAACCAACAGACTGTTACGAATTCGGAACGCGCCCGAAATGTGAGGCCTTGAGGCTCAAGAACCCGAAGGTGTGCCACGTCCCGACTCTCGACTGATTGGACCACCCATTCGCTCCAATCGGCGACGCCAGTCAAGCTCTTCTACAAACTGTCTCGAATCGCGCCAACCCGGCTGAACCTTGACAAATAGTTCCAGAAACACTTTGCTTCCAACCATGTTCTCGATGTCAAGCCGCGCTGTCGTGCCAATCTTCTTTAGCATCTGACCGCCCTTGCCCAGCAGAATCGCCTTCTGGCCATCGCGTTCGCAGTAAATCGTCGCAGCAATCCTTACCAGCTTCGGGCCCTCATCGAATTCTTCGACGTGTACCGTCACCGCGTGCGGGACTTCTTCGTGTGTCTGCAATAACACTTGCTCGCGAATCAACTCCGATGCCATGAAACGCACCGGCTGATCCGTAACTTGATCTTCGGGAAAGTACTGCGGTCCCTTCGGCAGAGCTTTGACGACACAACCCAAAAGGTCATCCAACCCCCTCCTCTTGAGAGCCGAGATTGGAATGATCTCCTGAAAACTGTGCAGCAACTGAAACTGCGTGATCAGCGGCAGCAAGGCCCGCTTGTCCGGAAGCAGATCAATCTTGTTGACTAGCAGAATTACCGGTGTGCCCGATTTTTTCACCAGTTCGAGTGCGTAACTGTCTCCTGCTTCCCATTTCCTCTTGGCATCCACCAGCAGCAGAATCAGGTCGCATCCTTCCATCGCCTCGCGCACTTCCGCCATCATCTTGCGCCCCAGCGATGAATCCGGCCGGTGCACGCCCGGAGTGTCAATCAGCACAATCTGCCCGGCGGCATGCGCCGTCCGAGCTTCGCTGCTTCCTTTCCGACGTTCGGGCTGATTTTGGCCTTTGACATTGATGATCCCCAGGATTCGGTTGCGCGTTGTCTGCGGCTTCGGCGAGATGATCGCGAGCTTCTCGCCGACCAGCGCATTCAGCAATGTGCTCTTGCCCGCATTCGGTCGGCCAAGAATGCAAACAAATCCGGATTGAAAGGACATGGATAAAGGCTACCAGTTTCCGGCAGGCTGGATCTCGTCCCTGCGTCAAATCAGCTTCAGCTGCTTTGGCTCCGCCGTCGTGATCCGCACTCGCTCCACCCGCCGGTCTGTCGAGTCGAGCACCTCAAACCTCAGTCCTTCTTCCTCCACCACCTCACCTTTCTTCGGAATACGACCGGCCAGTTCGCTCACCAGCCCGGCAATGGTCGACGACTCATGCCCTTCCGGCCGCCTGCCAAACAGTTCATCGAGCCGGTCCACATCCATACTTCCTGGCACAACATAAGAGTGCTCGTTCTCCTGCACCAACTGCGCCTTTTCATGCTCGTCGCCGATTTCGCCGACAATTTCCTCGACCAGATCCTCGATCGTCACCAGCCCTGCCACGCCGCCGTATTCATCCACCACAATCGCCATGCGTATATTGCTTTTCTGCATCTCGCGCAGCAGATCGCTCCCCAGCTTGCTCTCCGGAACGAAGTGAACGTCTTTTCGCATCACGCTCGCCACTGTCCGCGTGTGTGCCTCCGCGTCCGGCACCTGCAGCACATCCTGTGCATGCAGGATTCCTTTGATGTTGTGCACCGATCCTTCATAGACAGGAATCCGCGAAAACGGCTTTACCCGCAGCAACTCGACAACCTGCTCGATCGTGTAATTCGACGGCACGGCCACCATTTCAGGCCGCGGTTTCATCGCCTCGCGCACGGTCTTCCCGCTGAACTCGACCACCGACTGAATCAGCTCGCGATCGCCTTCCTGAATGATTCCTTCTTCCTGTCCCGCCTCAATCAACGCGTCGACTGCTTCCGCCGGGGTTTCCGGCTGTGGGTCGGCGTGCTCGCGCGTCAGCGCCGCCACCGACTGGCAGAATCCCAAGACCAGCGTGACCGGAAGAACGACATAAATAAGGATTCGCAAAAGCAGCGTCCAGCGCGCCAACCAGCGTCCCGACGTGCGTGAAAAGAAAACAAACGGTAGCAGCCGGTTTAGCAGAATGATCACGAGGATGAGGCTGAGCGTCGCCTCCAGCACTTCGTAAACGCTCCAGGCTCGATCACGAAAAACCGTGAAGCCGACGATCATCGCGATCGCCGCCGTCACCAGTTGCGTCAGAATCGCCATTGAAAGCGAGGCCCGCTCCCGGGTTACGCCAAGGCGCGGTTCAACCAGCTGTTCGAAGGCGTCAATATTGTTCTGAAAATCCCGCGAGAGGAACTTCCCGATCTCCTGGTAAAGCCGATCGACATAAGAGACCAGCGTGAGCAGGCCGAAAAGCAGAATCAGACCGATGGTTGCGCCGATCATCGCGAACGCTTCCTCTTATCCCCTGCCGCGCGGCCGGCTTGCTGCGTGCCTTTGGTCGCGGCCCGCGTGCTCTTGCCTGATTGCGTCAGTACGCGCTCGATCAGTCCGCCTGGCAACCGAAGCCGCGCGCGCAATTGTCTCTCGCGCTTCTCCATTTGCCCGCCGTCGCGCTCGTGATCAAGGCCGCACAGATGCAAGATGCCATGCAAAACCAGAATTTTCACTTCCTGCCCAGCCGTGTGGCCAAGCGCGCGCGCATTGTGCGTCGCAATTTCCGCAGAAATCGCAATTTCACCGGCGAATCGTCGTCCAAGATTGTCTTTCGCTGCCGGAAACGAAAGCACGTCCGTCGCCTTGTCCTTTCCCCGAAAGCGCTGGTTCAGCGATCTCATTTCCGCGTTCGAAGTCACCAGCACATCGACCTTGCCCTTTAAGCGAGCCGCTTGCCGTGCGCGCGTCACGAACCGGACTAATGCCAGTTCGGTCAAATCCGGCACGCGCTTTTGTAAGATGACCACCGCAGGGCCCCAAACTTGACAAAGTCAATCTAAAGCGAAAGGAGGGATGCAAAGCTCCCTCCTTCAATGAATCTTAGTGTGTTTAGTTCCGCACGCGCGGTTCTTCCACGGAAACGGCCCGCGGTTCCAAACCGCCTACGGCACCGTCCTCCCCTTCATTGCCCTTACTTTTGCTTGCTGCCTTCGTTTGCACACCATTTTCCGGAGCTCCCGGCTTCGGCTCTGTCAGCGGCACCTGCTGTTCCGCCAGGCGCGCCTTGTAGTCGTCGTACGCGCGGATGATCCTCTGCACCAGATGGTGTCGCACCACATCGCTTTCGTCGAAATGCACAAACGCCAGCCCGTTGACGCCTTTCAAAATGTCAATCGCCTCAAGCAGTCCACTGCGGCGTGCATTTGGCAAATCGATCTGGGTGATGTCGCCAGTGATCACCGCCTTTGAGTTGAAGCCTAGCCGCGTCACAAACATCTTCATCTGCTCGGATGTCGTGTTCTGCGCCTCGTCCAGGATTACAAACGAATCATTCAGCGTCCGCCCGCGCATGAAGGCAATCGGAGCAATTTCAATCACGTTCTTCTCCAAATACCGCTCCACCCGCTCCGGATCCAGCATGTCGAACAATGCATCGTAGAGCGGACGCAGATAAGGATCGATTTTTTCCTGCAACGTTCCCGGCAGAAAACCCAACCGCTCGCCAGCCTCAACCGCGGGCCGCGCCAGAATAATGCGGTTGACCTGCTTGTTTAGCAGCGCCGAGATCGCCATCGCCACGGCGAGATAAGTTTTACCCGTGCCCGCCGGCCCGACACCAAACACCATGTCGTGCTGCTCGATCGCCTCCAGATACCGCCGCTGGTTCGGACTCTTCGGCTGCACCGTGCGCCGGCCAAAAGCACGTTGCCGTCCCGCTTCGGCCAATCCGCGCAGCGTTACGTTCGGATCGATCACCAGCACCCGCAACATGCTGTTCAAATCGCCATTGTTAAATGGGTATCCGCTTCGGCGCAGGTAATCGTAGTCGGCGAAAAGCTGCTCCGCGCGTGCCACGTCGCGCGGCGCGCCTTCCACTTCAATGTGGTCGGAACGGAGGTCGATGTTGATATTCAGCCCGTCTTCGAGCACGTGCAAATTCTCGTCCCGCGTGCCAAACAAGGTCTCGATATTCGCGCTCAGTTCAATGCTCTTCTTCATTCAACCGATCTCGAAAGCGCGACGCGGCGCCTCCTGCAGCCTTTCTGGGGCTTCCTGTGGATGGCCGGTTGGCAGTCGTTCGGAGTGCGGAACCGGTTCCTTGAAGGCGTTTCCTTCCGTCCTTTGCGCACAAAGATTGTCTCTGAAGTGGAAACGCCGGGAACGCGCGCCCTCGCAGGGCGGATAACAACCATTAGTTTAAAGCCTAGCGCGGGCGCGGGTACGAGTCAATGGTGGACCTAACGGGGTGCCGGAAACGAACTTCGCCTGGCCAAGACAGGCCGCCAAGCACGCCGATTGCGTGCTAACATCGGGCCGTGGCGATGAGCGATACAAGCCCGGAGGCGCGTGCAAAGCAGTTTGAGATCGTGAGCGCGATGTCAGGCGGGGAGCGCATGACTCTGGCGTACGAAATGAGCATGTTCGCGCGGGAATTAGCACGAGCAGGCATCCTGCGCGACCACCCCAACTGGACCGAAGCTCAGATCAAAAGAGAATTGTTACGACTGGCGTTCTTGCCCGCTCCTTTGCCGGATTGGATGCCATGAGCGTCACCGATGTCTTCCAGAGAATTTCCTCAACGCTTGAGAAAGCTGGCATTGGCTACATGCTCACCGGATGATTGGTTGGCACCATTGGGCTTCTTCGGACTACGCTTGGCTCGAATACGGAGATTGACCCATCTGGATTTGCTCCCGTAAAATCTTAGTTTCGGTTCCCACCGGAATATCCTCCTAGCGAATCTAGGACAAACGAAGGTAACGAAGACTCATGGCCAATCATTTTTCGGCGCTCAAACGCGCCCGTCAGACTGAGAAGCGAACCGCCCGCAACCGCGCCAACACCTCGCAATTGCGCACTGCGTTGCGGAATATGCGCGAATCCCTGGAAAAAGGCGACAAAGCCGCCGCCGGCGAGCTCTACCGGCAGACCGTATCCACGCTCGACAAGGCAACCAAGAAGGGCATTTTGCA
>Ga0187781_10004464_pt1 | contig 10425 bp, 7 predicted proteins | sample 0715_SJ02_MP02_2_FD_132447 | JGI IMG/M metagenome (GOLD analysis project Ga0187781, IMG submission 132447) | Tropical peat soil microbial communities from peatlands in Department of Meta, Colombia - 0715_SJ02_MP02_20_MG | ecosystem: Environmental > Terrestrial > Soil > Wetlands > Peat | place...
CCACCTGCCCGCTGCCCGTCTGCCCACTGCCCATCTGCCCACTGCCTATCTGCCCACCTGCCCACTGCCCACCTGCCCACCGCCCACCTGCCCACTGCCCTGCTCTTGGGCGAGGAAGCGAACGATTTCGGCCACGAGTTTGCGGCTGCCTTCGACGGGCAGCATATGGCCGCAGCCATCCAACATGACGAACCGCGAATGGGGCATCTGACGGTGCATCTCCTCGCCGCAGGTCGACGGTATCAATCTATCTTGCTTCCCCCAGACGACTAAAACCGGCACACGCATGGCCTGAAGTTTGTCGTCCAAAAGATCGCCTCCCCACATCATGGACTGCATGGCGCGCTGCACGACCCACCTTGTGGGCCGCATATAGCGAATCAGGTCGCGCGCCATGAAGCGTGGTAGGTAGCCGGCATAGGGCGTCAACAGCATCAGGAGTCGCTGAGCATCTTCGACAGTCGCCGGTTGGAAGACGGCAGGGCCGAAGGGAAGCTCGAAGGTGAGGCCCGCGCTATCGACCACGAACAGACGGCGGACGCGGTCGGGTAACGTGAGAGCAAACTTCAACGCCACCCATCCGCCCATCGACCATCCGCCGAGGTCCGCCGACGCCAAGTTCTGACTGTCGAAGAATTGCTCGAGGATTTGGGTCTGGAGAGTAATCGAATAGTCAACATCCGGGCAGTCGGAACGGCCAAAGCCGAGCAAGTCGATGGCATAAACCCGGTAGCCACGCCGTATGAGCGCGGTCATCGGCCCGGCCCAGCTCTCCGCCGTCGCGCCCAGGCCATGGACCAGCACTAAAGGCTTGCCTCGACCACCCACCCTATAGTGGATTCGGAAGGGGCCGAGCTGAACATACTCGCTGCCTACGCCGGCCAGGCGGAGCCGGGCGCGTATAAGTTCATTGAGGACCCGCCACGGCCGCCAGTAGAAGACGCCGCCGGTGCACAGTGCGAGTCCCGAAGCGAGGGCCAGCGTGGGCTTGAGCCAGGTCCGGGGTTTTAGCGGCGGAGCGCCGCTCGAGGGAGCAGAAGAGGCAAGGCACGGTTCGGGCATGAGGCAAGCCTTTGCGCCTGCGCGCATTTTCAAGTAGCGGTCGCCTCGGATTGCAGGGCGTGGTATTGGTCCGTGCCGGGCGACGCCGAGTCCCACACTAGGGGGCTGTTACGTTTTTCCCAAGCCGTAACCGAAGGGAGGTAGCGGCGTTCCAGGACGTAGCGTTTGATCTTGAGCGTCGGCGTGAGGAGTTCATTTTCGATGGTCCAGGGCCCCTCGACAACCGCGATGAAGCGGAGGCGTTCGTGGGGATCGAGTTGATCGTTGAGCCCGTTCATGTGCTCGAGCAGCGACTGCTCGAGTGCCTCTCGCTCGTCCGCAGCGGCGCACTTTTTGCGCGTCTCCGGCGCCAAAACCACGACCGCGACAGGGCTTGGCAGGCCGGCGCCCATCACGCAGCAGGCCTCCAGCGCTGGGTGCGCCAGCAGTTCGGTCTCAATCGGCCCGGGAGCGACGTACTTGCCTTTGCTGGTCTTGAACTGCTCCTTCACGCGTCCGATGATTTTGGTCTGGCCGTCGGAGTCAAGCTGGACAAGATCGCCGCTGCGAAAGAAGCCATCCGGCGTAAATGCCTCCCGCGTCGCTTCCGGGTTCCGGTAGTAGCCGAGCATGTTCATGGGACTCTTGACCATCAACTCCCCGTCCTCGCCCAATTTCACCTCGACGCCCTTCAGGGCGCTTCCCACGTAGCCCGGGCGGATCTCGCGCACCGACGGCGGAAGATGAGTGATGGCCGTCTCCGTCATGCCGTACCCCTCGAAAAGCTCGAGTCCCAGATCTCGGTACCACAGCAGAATTTCGATGGGCAGCGCGGCGCCGCCGCTGGCCGCGTAACGGGCGCGAGTGAGTCCCAGATTCTCCAGGATCCGTTTCCTGATGGCGCGGTTGAGCAAGGGAATACGCAGCATGGCGTTCAGGCGGCGCTGGGGAATTTTCTCGAACACTCCCTGCTGGAACTTCAACAAGAGCCGAGGCACGGACGGGAAGAGGGTGGGGCTCGCTCGCTTTAAGTCGGTGACGAAGGTCTCGATTCCCTCCGTGAAGTAAATGTGGAAGGCCAGATACAAACCAAGCGCCTCGCAGGCGCAGCGCTCGATGATGTGAGCAAGCGGCAGATAAGAGAGGAGGCGCTCCTCCGCCGTCAGCCCAAGCAATTCCGAGGCGGCCTTGGCAAAATAGCTGAATGCACCGAAGCGGTGCATCACGCCCTTCGGCGTGCCCGTGGTTCCGGAGGTGTAGATAATGGTCGCCAGGTCGTCCGCAGCGCGCTCCGGATAGCCTTCCAGCGGCGCGGAGTCCGAGACTACGCGGTCCCAGAGAGGGTGGCCGGTGGCTGGAGCGGTAGGAAATCCAAGGCAATGGAGGCCGGGGGGGAGGCCGCAACTGGCCATCGCTTTCTCGTCCGTAACGCCCAGAAAGCAGCCCTTGGCCCCGCTGTGCTCGAGAATGTGGCGGACGTTGCGGCAATTGAGCGACGGATAGATCGGCACACTCACGTGGCCGGCCATCCAGATCGCCAAGTCCGCCATGATCCACCAGGCGCAATTGCGCGAGAGAATCGCGACGCGCGAGCCCGCCTCCCAGTTCTGCGCCTTAAGGTAGCCGGCCATGCAGCGGGCTTCGGCGGCAACCTGTCTCCAGGTCCATTCGCGCACCTTCCCCCCGCCGAACGGTTGGGTGAGAAATACCTGGTTCGGCCGCTCGCGCTCCCAGCGATAGAGCCGCGGGAGTGGAAGATCGTCTTTGGTAACAGTGTGCATGGCGCCACCGCGATTCCGCGCCTGTGACCCGCGTCACCAGCGCGCCCGAAGGAGTTTCTCTTCACGCACTGCGCATGTCCCAATATTATACTTGATTCTATATCTTACCTTCGAGTAAGATATCAACCGGTGGCTTTATTGTCAACCGAGGGCTTGTCGACTCAACCGATCATGAAAGCTACGGTCGCTGCAGAACTGTCCGGGAAGCCGTTCGCCAGCCGGCGTCGCGATCCCGTGACCAAACGCGAGGCGATATTAAAGACCGCCGCCGAGCTGTTTCTCGAGAAGAGTTACGGACGTACCGCGCTCGACGATGTTGCCCGGCGTCTCAACATTACCAAGCCTGCGCTTTACCACTATTTTCACAACAAAGAGGACATCCTGCTGGGGTGCTACGGCTGGGGCGCGCGGCTCATCGAACAGGGTCTTTCCGAGATCGACGGGCACGGCGGAACGGGACTCGATAAAGTCGAAGCCTTCATTCTTACTTACGCCAACCTGATGACGGTGAATTTCGGAAGATGCGTGATGCGGCTCGACGAGGGCGATTTATCCGGAGAGGCGCGCGCACAAGTTCGCGCCTACAAAAGGAAAATCGATCGGCGACTTCGCTCTTTCATCCAGGAAGGAATCGAGGATGGATCGATCGCGCCGTGCGACACCAAGGTCGCCGCGTTTTCGATCGCCGGAGCGCTGAACTGGATTTGCATGTGGTACGAACCGCAAGGAGCGTTGTCCGCGGAAGAAATTGCCTCGCAATTTGCGCGGACGTTGACGCGCGGCTTGGCGGGAACCAATGGCGCTGACCGTTAGCAGGCTCGTGAAAAGAAGTATAGGGGCGGCCCTGTGGCCGCCCTCGGGTAACCGCAAGGGTTGCCTCTGCGCGCGAGGAATAACGTTTTGATGGTTTCTGACTCCACGTCAGCGGAGGTGCATGCGGCCCTGCGCTGGCAATCACCTGGAAGCTGTGCTCAAGAAGCGCTACGACAGCGCGAACCGAAATGAGGAGGAAAAGCTATGGCCACAATGCAGTCAACGCTGCCGGCAGTTTCCGTCAAACAAGCCAAGGGCGGCAGTTTTCTCATCGAGCAATCTGAGCCGCAGGATATTTTCACTCCCGAGGACCTCTCGGACGAGCAACGGCAGGTTGCGAAGACGGCCGCGGAGTTCGCCAAGAACGAGATCCTGCCGGCAATTCAAGAAATCGAAGCCAAGAATTTTGCGGTGACGAGGGGGTTGCTTCGCAAGGCGGGCGAGCTTGGGTTGCTGAGCGTGGATATTCCGCAGGCGTACGGCGGGATGGAAATGGACAAGGTCACTTCCGCCGTCATCGCGGAGTCGATCGCCGTTATCGGTAGTTTCTCGACCTCCTTCAGCGCGCACGCAGGCATCGGCACGCTGCCCATGGTTTGGTATGGCACCGAGGCGCAAAAACAGAAGTACCTTCCGAAACTGGCGACCGGCGAATGGATCGCCGCGTACGCCCTTTCGGAAGCCACCTCGGCTTCGGACGCCCTCAATTGCCGTACGCGAGCCGTCCTTTCCGAAGACGGCCAATACTACGTGCTCAATGGCGAGAAGATGTGGATCACCAACAGCGGGTTCGCCGACCTCTTCATCGTTTTCGCGAAGGGCGCGGACGAGAAGCTCTCCGCCTTCCTGATTGAGCGGAGCACGCCGGGCTTCTCGGTCGGCGCGGAGGAGCACAAGCTGGGCATCCACGGTTCCTCAACCTGCCCACTGATTCTGGCCGACTGCCGGGTTCCAGTGGAGAACTTGTTGGGCGAGGCGGGCAAGGGACATCATATCGCCTTCAACGCGCTCAACCTCGGCCGCTTCAAGCTCGGGGCGGCATGCACCGGGGGAGCCCGCCAGGTTTTGCTCCAATCCATCCAATACGCGAAAGAGCGCAAAGCGTTCGGCAAATCCATAGCTGAATTCGGTCTCATTCAGGAAAAGCTTGCCGAGTGCGCGGCGGGAGTTTTCGCGGGTGAGTCGATGGTGTATCGCACCATCGCCATGATCGACGCCGCCCTGGCTGATCTGGACTTGCAGGCTGGGGTGCCGGTGCGCGAGATCGAGAAACGCATCGAGGAGTACGCGGTGGAATGCTCAATTGTCAAAGTGTGGGTCTCTGAAATGTTGCAGATGGTCGCCAACCACTGCGTGCAGATCCACGGCGGGTACGGGTACGTGAAAGAATATCCCGCTGAGCGGGCTTACCGCGACGCGCGCATCAATCCGATCTTTGAAGGAACCAACGAAATCAACCGCTTGATTATCACCGGTTGGCTGATGAAGCGGGCAATGAAGGGCGAGTTGCCGCTGCTGGCGGCTATCAAACAACTGATGGACGAGGTGATCTCGCCTTCCCTGGCCGTTGAGGACCGCGAGGGGCCCTTGGCGCGCGAGCACAATATGCTGGCACAAGCCAAGAAGCTGGGCCTGTTTGCGGCCGGCGCGGCCTCGCAGAAATATATGACGGCCCTTGCCGAGCAACAGGAAGTTATGGCCGCGATCGCGGATTGCGTCATCGAGATCTACGCCATGGAGTCCTGCATTCTGCGCGCGGAAAAGCTGCTGGCAGCGAAAGGTGAGGACGCGGCGAGCGCCGCCGTTGCCATGGCGGCCTTCTACGCGGCTAAAGCCATGCAGATCGTCGAAGCCTCGGTCCGTAAAGTGATTGCGGCGGTAGCGGAAGGCGACATGCTAAGAACGCAGATGGCCATCGTACGGCGGCTCTCAAAGCACGAACCGGCTGACACGATTGCCCTGGGCCGGCAGATCGCGAAGCACGTCCTGGCGGTAGGGCGGTACAGTCTTTGAAAGCTCGGCAGGTAGGCAGTAGGCAGATGGGCAGTGGGTCCGAAAGAACAGCCCTCTCCGTGGGGGAGAGGGTGTCCCGCTGTCCCGATGCACTTCATCGGGAAGCGGGACGGGTGAGGGGTGACTTCTACGCATAGCAGCGGAGCCAAGTATCCGAGATCGGTGGGCAAACGCCCACTCCTATTCTGGCCACCTGCCTATCTGCCTCCCTGCCCATCTGCCGACTTGTCCGTCTTCGCCAGCGCCTCCGCCTTGCGGATGGCTTTCATACGGAGTTCCCAGGAGTGGACGGCTTGTTGGGTGCCGTCGCGGGCCATTTGAGTGTTCAGTTGGCGCTCCGCTTCCGCGAAGGTGTCCTCCGCCTCCAGGCGTGCATTCTCGGCTTCGTCGTCCGCTTCCTTTACTTTTTGTACGGCCAGCTTGATTTGAGGGTCGATCTGGCTGGCTTCTTCTTTGGCTTTTTCGTAGCGCTGACGCGCCCGGCGGTCCTTTTGGAAAGCTTGCTCCGCCTCGAGTTCGCGGTAAGCCTTGGTGAGGTCGTCACTCCAGGTATGTTTCACCTGTTTTTGTGCGTCGGCCAAGGCGTCAACGGCTCGATCGGCGGCCGCTCGCACTCGACCTTTCTCCAGGAGCCACCGCCACAAGGACCAGTCCTTGGCTTGATTCATCAGTTTTGTAGCTTCTTCGACGGGAACGAGTTTGTGCATATGATGAAGGTATCCTCTCTTTGGCGCTAGCGTAGGGCAAGTTGGAGTGGGTGTCCAGAAAAATCGTCGCGGGGTATTGTCTCGGGTTGGCGTAGCGGCGGCTTTACGCCGCCATATGGCGAGCTAAACTCGCCGCTACAGCATCAAGCTCGGACACTAGCCGTGGCGGGGCACGAGGTTGTGCGAGGTGGAAGCCATGCATTCGACTGACTTCGATTTCATCGTCATCGGCTCCGGTTTCGGCGGCAGTGTCACCGCTCTCCGTTTGGCGGAGAAGGGTTACCGCGTGGCGGTGATGGAAATGGGCCGGCGCTGGCAAGCGGAGGACTTTCCTCGCACGACGTGGTCGATCTGGCGCTGGATTTGGCGGCCCGGCCTGGCACTGCGCGGCTTCTTTAATATGGAATTCTTCCGTCACGTGGTGATCTTGCACGGCTGCGCCGTGGGCGGCGGTTCCATCACCTACTGCGCCACCCTGTTGGTGCCCAAGGACTCGATTTGGGAGAACGGCTCCTGGGCGGACCTCGCGCCCTGGAAAACGGAGATGCCGCGCCATTACGAGGCGGCGAGCCGGATGCTGGGTGTAACTGAGAACCGGTTGCTGGGTCCCTCCGACTTGCTGTTGAGGCAAGCGGCCGAGGCGGTGGGTGTGGGAGGCACGTTTTATCGAACCCGGGTTGGCATCTTCGAGGGTCCGGAAGGGGATGCCGGCGGTGTGACGCATCCTGACCCCTACTTCGGGGGCGCAGGCCCCTCGCGCACCTCCTGCACCGCGTGTGGCGGGTGCATGGTAGGGTGCCGGCACAACGCTAAGAATAGCCTCGACAAGAATTACCTCTATTTCGCGGAGAAGCACGGCGCGCGCGTTTTTGCGGAAACCAAGGTGGTGGACGTGGCCTGCTTAAACGGCAAACCCGACGGCAGCGAGGGCTACGAGGTGCGCACCGTGAAATCCACCGCGTGGCTGCGCAAGCAGCCCCAGCGCTACACCTGCCGGGGAGTGGTTGTTGCGGGGTCCGCGCTGGGCAGCATGGACCTGTTGTTTCGCCTCAAGGAAAAGGGCTCGCTGCCTGCCGTCAGCGACCGCCTGGGTCACGGCGTGCGCACCAATGCGGAATCGCTGATCGGCGTCCGTATTCCGGGCAGCCGCCAGGATTTGTCGAAGGGTATCTCGATCGGTTCCGGCATCCACCTGGATGAATTTACCCATATCGAGGCCGTACGCTATCCGCGCGGCTCGGACGCCATGAGCTTGCTGTGCATGCTATTGACCAGTGGGCGGCCCGGCTGGACGCGCATCTTGCTGATGGTTCGAAACCTCTTTGCGGGCTTGCTGCGCCATCCGATCAAGACGCTCCTCTCCCTGCGGCCATTTGGTTGGGCGAGGGAAGTCCTCATCCTGCTCTGCATGCAGACTCTCGATTGCCACCTCGAGATGCGTCTGGGAAGGCCTTGGTTTTGGCCTTTCCGGAAAGTGCTGGCCACCAGCGGCCCTCGCGTCCCGACCTTCATTCCAAAAGCCAATGAGTTTGCCCGTAAGATCGCGCAGATGGTCGGCGGCACCGCCATGAGCATGATCACGGAAATCCTGTTCGACATGCCGACTACGGCGCACATCCTGGGCGGCTGTGCCATGGCAGGCTCGGCCGCGGAAGGAGTCGTGGACAGCCGAAATAGGGTTTTCGGATATAAAAATATGTATGTGTGTGATGGCTCGGTAGTTGCTGCTAACTTGGGGGTTAACCCCAGCCTCACCATTTGCGCTCTGACGGAACGCGCCATGGGCTTTGTGCCGCCGGCCGACAGGAACGATTGGAACGATGCCGCCGAAAGCAGAGTCGAGGTGGGAGCGGGCAAGCTTTCCTCATGAGGCGAACGACCTCACCCAAACCCCTCCCCCCTCTTCCCCGTAGGCGCTAGATTAAGGGCGGGTTGGGTCGCCAAACATGCCCGAAGGGCATGAAGGTCATTAGCCGTAGGTGAAATCTACGGACTCAGAATGACGGGTTTAGGCTTCTTCGCGCTTCGGGCGGGCGATTCATCGCTCTCACAGCTTCTTTCCCAGGTTTGCCAGCATCGCGCCCAGTCCCCGGGCGCGCCTCACCGGCCCCGATGCAAACAAAAACTCCACGAAACCTTGCGCAAAGCGCAGGGCCTTGACGCCGTAACCATACCACCACATTTTGGGTATGGCCGCGGTTAAGTCGCTGTCGATGTACTTCACGCGCACCATTTCCATCAGCCCTAGGCGCGAATGAGTGCGCCCAATGCCGCTCGCCTTGGCGCCGCCGTGCGGAGCCTCTGAAATCCCGAAGTAGCTGATGCAGTCGTTCACCATCACCGCGCCCGCTTCAATCTGGCGTGCCAGTCGCTCGCCCCGTTTTCGGTCGCTCGTCCAGACGCTCGCGGAGAGACCAAATTCGGAGTCATTGGCCATCGCCACAGCTTCCGCGTCATTCTCCACCACCATGATGGGCAGCACCGGACCAAAAGTCTCCTCCCGCATCAGGCGCATCTGGTGATTCACCCGGGTGATGACCGTGGGTTCGTAGAAGAACCCGCGCAGGCCGGGAAGATCCGGACGTCGCCCTCCGCATAAAACCTGCGCCCCTTGCGCCGCCGCTTCGGCCACCTGCCGTTCCACAATGCTGACCTGGCGCTCGCGAATCAGCGGGCCAACGTCGGTGGCGGGATCGTCGCCGCGGCCCAGGCGTAAGCGTTTGGCCTTCGACACACACAGAGTAATGAATCTGTCGGCCACCTCGCGAGCGACATATACCCGTTCGACCGACACGCAAGTTTGGCCCGCGTTTGTGAAGGCGCCCCACACGGCCCCGCTCGCGGCCGTCTCCAGGTGCGCGTCCGCGCAGACAATCATGGCGTCCTTGCCGCCCAACTCGAGCACCGTGGGGAGCAGACGTTCGGCCGCGGCAGCCTGAATGCGCTTGCCGGTCGCCACGCTTCCCGTGAAAATCAGTTTCTGAATAGCCGCCGCGGTCAAAGCCCGCCCCGTTCGCCCATCGCCCAGAATCACCTGGGCGACGTGCGGCGGCACCTTGGCAGCTTCGAAGAGTCCGCGAATGGCGAGGCCGACTTGGGGCGTAAACTCCGAGGGCTTCAAGATCACGGTGTTCCCCGCTAAAAGTGCGGGAACCATCTCACTTAAGGGAGTCGAAAAGGGATAGTTGAACGGCGAGATGATTCCAATGACGCCGTAAGGTTCGTACTCGAGACGGCCGCGCTTCAGCTTCATCGCCAGGTTGTGATGGGGGACCAGTTGGGAGGATAAGAACTTTGCGGTCCTTCGCCCGAAGTATTCAAGCGTGTCGAGCACCACTAAGGCCTCAGTCAACATCGCCTCCACGAGAGGCTTGCCGGCCTCGCGGGTGATGAGCGCCGCAATCTCCTCGCGGCGGCCGTAGAGCACTTCCTTCAGGCGAAATAAATGGGATGCTCTATCCCTGATGCTCAGGCAGCGCCACTTGCTTAAGGCCTGCGCAGCCAGGCTGACGGCTGCTTCAACTTCCGCCTCGCCGGCGGGTTCATACTCGGCCAGCACTTCCCCGGTGGCGGGGTTCAGCGATTGAAGCTTCGGACGTACGCTGGTTTCTTCGCCCAATGCTTGGCTCACATTTGCAGTCTGCATGATTTGCCTCTTTACCTTCACTTTACACCAAGCGCCGCCCAAGATGCGACAGGAGTGTTTCGAGCAGCATTCGTTCGGCTCCCTAATCCGTCGATGACGGCAGACGATGTAGGGGGACGGCTTGCCGTCCCCTTCTTGCGGGCCGCTGGCCTGCGGGTGGGGCAAGCCCCAAGCCTGTCCAAATTAGCTGCGGCATGCACGAAACTCGCGCACCTTTCAACCGGGTTCCCCGAAGGGGAACAACATGAGTAGCCGTAGGTGAAACCTACGGATTAGGAACGAACCCCCACGTTTTCTCCGACCCCGCAGGGGTCGAACCGTTCGACCCCTGCGGGGTCGAAAGCTGATTTTCTGCCTCCTGCCTCCGCAGGTTTCACCCACGGGTAATGATGTTCATCCCCTTCGGGGATGAAGGCTGTAGCCG
>Ga0187781_10004465_pt1 | contig 10425 bp, 7 predicted proteins | sample 0715_SJ02_MP02_2_FD_132447 | JGI IMG/M metagenome (GOLD analysis project Ga0187781, IMG submission 132447) | Tropical peat soil microbial communities from peatlands in Department of Meta, Colombia - 0715_SJ02_MP02_20_MG | ecosystem: Environmental > Terrestrial > Soil > Wetlands > Peat | place...
GATCGCCGCCGCGGACAGTGTCGGCGTCAACTCGGTCGCGCGAACCGTTGAGGCAGTAATCGGTCTTGCGTACGTGGATCTCTCGACCGGAGAATTTCGCGCCACTGAATTGACAGGCGAGAAGGCCAAAGCCCGCCTGCGTGACGAGCTCGGGATCCTCCGCCCACGCGAAATTCTTCTGCCGCGCCCTGCCACGCTCTTCCCCGTTGCCACGCAGAATGACATGGACGGGCTCGGAGCGGTCGAAACCCGGCTCGATGAATATATCTTTGAACCGAATTACGCCGCGCGCGCTCTCGAGCAGCAGTTCCGCGTTGCCGGACTTGAAGGCTTCGGCTTGAGCGGACATCCGCAGGCGGCAGCGGCGGCTGGCGCGATCGTTCATTATTTGCGCGAAACTTCCGCGATCGGCGCGCGGAAGCCGGAAGATTCGGCTGCCGTCCCGTCCCTGCGGCCGGCCGGCGCGGGGCTCGAACATTTGGATGGCGTCGCCTACTACGAGCAGCACGACGCCATGATTCTCGATTCTGTGACCGCAAGAAATCTCGAGCTTATCGAGCCGGCCATGGGCGACGAGCAGCGCGCCACGCTGCTTGCGGCGATTGACGAGACCGCGACAGGCATGGGAGCGCGCCTCCTGCGCTCCTGGGTTCTGCGGCCGGAGATTTCACTCGATGAGATCGAGGCGCGGCTCGATGCCGTGGCGGGATTGAAGTCCGAAACCGTTACGCGTGAGGAGATTCGCAAAGAGCTCGAGGGAATCTTGGACCTCGAGCGCCTGACCAGCCGCGTGACTCTCGGAGTCGCGACGCCGCGGGATTTGCTGGCCCTGCGCGCTTCGCTCGAGAAGATTCCGGCAATTCGCGGCTTTCTCCCCGCGACACCGGACAGCCTCCCCGCCTCCGCACGCCTTCAAGAGCTCCGCGAGCAGATGGACGAATTGCCCGACGTGCGCGAGAGGATCGCGCGGGGAATCGCGGACGATCCCCCCGCGCTCCCGAATGAGCCGGGCATCATCCGCCGCGGCTTCAACGCGGAACTCGACGACCTGCGCGACATCATGAAGCAGGGCCGACAGATCATCGCCGGCATGGAAGAGCGCGAGCGCAAGCGCACCGGAATCGCCTCGCTCAAGATTCGCTACAACCAGGTCTTCGGCTACTACATTGAAATCTCGAAACCCAACCTCCATCTCGCCCCGCCCGATTACGAACGGAAACAGACCCTCGTGAACGCCGAGCGGTTCACCTCAAGCGAGTTGAAAGATTACGAAAGAAAGGTTCTATCGGCCGAGGAGCGTGTGCTCGAAATCGAGCGGCACCTGTACGGCGAAATGCGCGAAGCCGTCGCGCGCGAGGCGCCGCGGCTTCGGAAAGCCTCCGCCGCGATTGCCGAGCTTGATGTTCTGGTCAATTTTTCACGCATCGCGGCCGCGCGAAATTACGCGCGTCCCGAGTTCACGGAAACGGCTCTTCCTCAGCGAGGCGCCGCAAGGAAAAAGCGGGGGACGTTGCTGATCGCAGGCGGCCGTCATCCCGTCATCGAGCGCCTCGTCGAGGAACGCGGCGAACGCTTCGTCCCGAATGACCTCTTCCTTGACGACGAATCGCAGTTTCTCCTGATCATCACCGGGCCGAACATGGGCGGCAAGTCCACCTACCTGCGTCAGGCCGCGTTGATTTCGATTCTCGCGCAGATGGGCTCGTTCGTGCCCGCGCGGCAGGCAAAGCTCCCCCTGCTCGATAGGATCTTCACGCGCATCGGCGCTTCCGATAATCTCGCGCGCGGCCGCTCCACATTCCTCGTCGAGATGAGTGAAGTGGCGGCCATCCTGAACACCGCTACCGCCGCCAGTCTCGTCCTCCTCGACGAAGTCGGGCGCGGAACGGCCACCTTCGACGGGCTTTCCATTGCCTGGGCCGTCGTTGAATCGCTCCATGCCGGGGCTCGGCCGAGAACTCTCTTCGCCACTCACTACCACGAGCTGACCGAACTCGAGCAACTCCTGCCGGGAGTTAAAAATGTCCATGTGACCGTCGAAGAAGCGGGCAGCGAAATCGTCTTTTTGCGGCGCGTCGAGGCGGGCAGCGCGGATAAAAGCTACGGAATTGAAGTTGCCCGGCTCGCCGGATTGCCCCCGAACGTGATCGCGCGGGCGCGCGAAATCTTGCGCCGCCACGAGCAGAGCGAGGACAAGCTCACCGAGGAGCTTTCGCCCGGGGCCATCTCCGGCAACGTGGTGCGCATGCCGGAGCAGCGCAGCTTCGCGGCGATCGATGAATCGGTCCTCGACTCTCTGCGCCGCGCCGATCTCGATGAATTGACTCCCCTCGAAGCGCTGAACCTCCTCGCGGCGCTCCAGAAACAGTTGGAGTAGCGGGAGCCCATGCGCGTCTTAGGAATGATGTCCGGGACATCGGCCGACGGCATTGATGTTGCGCTTGTGCGCATCTCCGGCGCTCCTCCGGCGATTCGAGCGAAACTCGAAAAGCATCATCACGTTTCGTTCCCTGTCCCCCTGCGTCAGGCGATTCTCCGGCTTGCGAACGCCGCTGCCACAACCACAGCCGAAATCAGCGAACTCAATTTTCTGCTCGGCGAAGAATTTGCCCGCGCCGTCATTGCCGCTTGCAAGCGATGGCGCACGCCGCTGGCAAAAATCGATTTGATTGGCTCTCACGGCCAGACGATCTTTCATCAGGGAGTGGCGGCCCGGTATTCGGGAGTGCGGCATGTGGCGTCCACCCTGCAAATCGGCGAGCCCTCCGTGATCGCCGCTCGCACAGGCGTCCCAACGATCGCCGATTTTCGTCCCGCAGACATGGCGGCAGGAGGTCAGGGCGCGCCCCTCGTGCCCTTCGTGGATTATTTGCTTCACAGGCACGCGAAGCGCGGGCGCGTGGCGCTGAATCTCGGCGGGATCGCGAATTTGACTGTGATTTCCGCAGGCGCGCGTCGGGAAGGCGTCTTCGCCTTCGACACCGGCCCCGGCAATATGATCGTGGACGCGCTCGTCGAGAGCTTTACGCGCGGAAAGCAGCGCTACGACAAGAATGCTCGCATGGCCCTCGCCGGAAAGCTGATCCCAGCGCTCCTCGAAAAAATGATGGCGGATCCCTACTTTCGGAAGCCACCTCCTAAAACTGCTGGCCGCGAACAGTTCGGCCGTGCCTACACGGAGGGGATACTTGCGTGGGGCCGCAAGCATCGCGCCCGCGCAGAAGACCTGGTCCATACGGCGACAGCCTTCACCGCCGGCTCGATTGCCGATGCTTTCCGGCGATTCGTTTTTCCTCGCGCCCGCGTGCACGATCTAATCGTCGCGGGCGGCGGTGCGCGCAACCCGCTGCTGCTGGCTCAGCTCGCAGCCGCGCTGCCGGGAATCGAATTCCTTGGCGCTGCCGAATTCGGCGTGCCCGCCGAAGCCAAAGAAGCCTTTGCCTTCGCCGTTTTGGCGTTCGAGGCGTACCACGGCCGTGCGAACAATCTGCCCTCTGCGACAGGCGCCAAACACACTGCCGTTCTCGGCAAGTTCGTGCACGAGCGGGTGCGGTAGGATGCGCCGCTCATCTGCAAAATTTGCCTTTCTGCTCGTTCTGGTTCTTGCTGCCTGCTCCTCGAATCACAATCAAGCCGAACCCGTCACCATCAATTTCCTCATCGAAGCCATGCCCACGAATCTCGATCCCCGCATCGGAACGGACGCCTACTCCGCCCACCTCGACGGGCTGATCTATTCAGGCCTCGTCGCGCACGATGCACACATGAAGATCATCCCCGATCTCGCGGAGCGCTGGGAAACACCCGATCCGCTCACATACGTTTTTCATTTGAACTCTTGCGCAAAGTTTCACGATGGCCGGCCTCTCACATCATCCGATGTAAAATTCACGTTCGACTCGATCCTGCGCGGCGACGTGAAAACGGCAAAGCGCGGCGCATTCCGGATGGTCGCCTCGGTCGAAGCGCCGGACGACACGACCGTCGTCTTCCATCTCCGCGAGCCATTTTCATCTTTCCTCTGGAATTTGACGCGGCCCGGCGTGGGCATCGTCCCTCGTGGCTCGGGCCCAGAAATCGCGCAGTATCCCATTGGCACCGGGCCCTTCCGCTTCGTTAGCATGACCACGGACGAGCAGATCGTCCTCGAGCGGGATTGGAGTTATTTCGGGGAGAGAGCGTGTATAACGAATGGTCTTTATGAAATAGTTCGAGCCATCCACGGTGATATCGAGCGTGTCCGTTTCCGCATCGTGCCCGACGCTATCGTCCGCGCGCTCGAACTCCGCAAAGGCTCGGCGGACGCCGAAATCAATTCGCTTACGCCCGATATGGTCGCCACCCTCGCCAAAGAGCCTGGAATCGTCGCCGACGAGCAGCCCGGCACGCCGCTCACCTATCTCGCCTTCAATTTCGAGGATCCGATTCTCGCGCACCGTGAAGTCCGCCAGGCCCTCGCCTACGCCATTGATCGCGCCACGATCATCCGCTATCTGCTGCGCGGACAGGCGCGACTGGCTTCAAGCCTCCTTCCGCCCAATCACTGGGCCTACGAGCCAAACGCCAAGCAATACGATTTTGATCCCGCTCGCGCAGAGCAGCTCCTCGACGCGGCGGGTTTCCGGCGCGGTCCCGATGGCGTCCGCTTCCACCTGACCCTGAAAACTTCCACCGACGAATCCGCCCGCCTCTCTTCCGCCGTGCTCGCCGATCAATGGAAACGAGTCGGTGTCGCCCTCGAGCTCAAATCCCTCGAATTCGCCACTTTTTATTCCGACATCACGCGCGGAAGCTTCCAGCTCTATACGCAGCGCTGGGTCGGCGGCAATAACGACCCGGACATGTTCGATTATGTGTTCAATTCGAAGCGCACGCCTCCCGACGGCGCCAATCGCGGCCACTACCGCAACCCGGCGCTCGATGCGCTGCTCGACCGCGCGCGTGTCGAAATGGATCAGGAGAAGCGGAAAGCGATTCTCTCCGAGGTTCAAAAAATCGTTGCCGAGGACGAGCCGTACATCAATCTCTGGTATCCCGATAATGTCAGTGTGCACCGCGCGCGCCTCACGGGAGTTGTAATCCCACCTGGGGGTGACTACGACTTTCTGGCCAGAGCCTCGGTGAAATAACCGGGTCCCTAAACCCCCGCCAGTTACGCAGCGAAAAAATCCGCGGCCTCAACATGCCTGTTCGAACCCTGCATTATTCACCGCTAGCGTATGTAGAATGGCCCTGCGCAATAACGAAATTGCGTACACACTCAATTGGAGGGAGACAATGACTGCACTTCGCGCTGGTTCAGGAGATGATGAATTACAGGGTTACGCCTCAAGGGTACGTGGAATTTTGCCAGGAGGGCTGGGGATGATCCTCCTGTTAATTCTGTTGGCGATTTTCGTGTGGGCTTCGATCGCCTACGTGCCCGCCGGACATGTGGGTGTCCTGACTCTCTTTGGCCGCGTCACCGGCGACGTGCTCTCCGAGGGCACGCATTTCGTGAATCCGTTCAAAGCCAACAACGTGATGAGTATCCGCACGCAGGAGCTGAAAGAAACGGCGAGCGTCCCTTCGGATGAAGGACTGGTCATGACTCTCGATACTTCCCTGCTCTTTCGGCTTAATCCTGAAAAAGCTGCCGAGGTTTTTCAGAAAATCGGGCCGAATTATGTGGAAATTGTTGTTGAGCCGACCCTGCGTGCTTCCATCCGCTCTGTTACGGCTTCCCACAACGCCAACGCTCTTTACACCGGCGGCCGCGAGCAGGTGGCGGACCAGATCTACAAGGAACTCACGAGCCAACTGGGAGGCAAAGGCATCGAGGTGCAAAGCATTTTGCTGCGCGACATCCAGTTGCCCGCGATGCTGAAATCCTCGATCGAAGCCAAGCAGCAGGCCGAGCAGGAAGCGTTGCGCATGCAATTTGTGCTGCAAAAGGAAAAGCAGGAAGCGGACCGGAAGCGGATCGAAGCCCAGGGCATTCACGATTTTCAGCAGACCGTCGCCCAGGGCATCAGCCAGCAACTTCTCGAATGGAAAGGCATCGAAGCCACCGAGCGCCTCGCCAACAGCTCGAACGCAAAGGTCGTCCTCATCGGCAACACTAAGAACGGCCTCCCACTAATTCTGGAGCCGAAATAATCGGCGCTAACCGTTCATCGCGGCCTGGATCTCGGATTCGGGGAGCGCGCCTTCGCGCACGATGGACCAGTTATCGCCGTTGATCCGCACGATGGTTGAGGCCAGGATCGCGCCCGTATCGCCCGAATCGAGGATGAGCGGCAGGCGCTCGCCCAGTTGCTTTTCGATCTGCTGCGCATTGGTGCAGGAAGGAAACCCGGAAAGATTCGCGCTCGTCCCCGTAATCGGGCCGCCGGAGGCTTCAATGATCGCCGCGTCAATGCGCGAATCTGGCCACCGTAGCGCGACGCGCCCCGTATTGCCCGTCACTTTCAACGGCAGACGGTGCGTGGCCTCAATCACCAGCGTCAGCGCCCCCGGCCAGAATTTGTTCGCCAGAACCAGAAATGCATCGGGAATGTCGCGTGCCAGCGTGACGGCCTGCTCGATCGAATTCACCAGGATCGGCAACGCGCGCGACTCCGGCCTCCCCTTTACCCTGAAAACTTCCTCGATGGCTGCCAGATTGAACGGATCCGCGGAGAGCGCGTAAAACGTGTCCGTGGGCAGGCCCACGACCCGGCCGCGCTGAATGAAGCTCGCGGCATACTCGACGAGCCTTTGTTCCGGTGCATCTGCTGAAATTCTAAGGATTTCGACGGGCAAGTTTTTGCTCGCGGCGGGTTACGCCCCAAGTTCTAAGGCAAGCTACCACAGCGGCGGCAACAGACGCAAGATAAAGGGTTTGCGCGCCGGAATCCCTTAATGGGAAACGGACAGGAACATCCCCTGCGCCATGAACCGCGTCAAAATCCCGGCCACCAGTACTCCCAGCACGAAGACGACCCACCGGAACTTGTGCCACAGCGGGCGGTAATCTGACAATTGCGCAAAGATATCCACCGGGTAAGCCGCGCAATAGGCCACATTCGCTCCCACGGCCAGCAGGAAAATTCCCAGGGCGGCATCAACGTTCAAAATTTCCTTGGAGCTGGGGTAATAAATCCAGAAATAGAAAATGACAATTCCGGCGAGCACAATATTATAGATAACCCGGCGCAACTCCCAGTAGCGGATAGCGTCCGTCGCGGCCTCTCGCAACGCTTGCGTCTCCATGTTTCGGCGAAATCATATATGCGCCGGGTCCAGGCCAAAATCGAAAATTGAGCCGCTGATTCCTCCCAGTCAATAAGTCGCTCGCCACTTGATCGACGCATTGGCTTGCCTGCGAACGCTCGACGGCGGGAAAGCCGTTTGTTAGGCTTGCAGAATGCCGGAACGTGCCGCCACTCGTATGCGAAGCCAGTCAGGCACAGACTCTAGCCGCGTGGACCGCCAGGCCCAGCCCGATCTCATCACCAGCCGCGATAACAAGTGGCTCAAGTTGTTTCGCTCCTCGCTTCGCGGCACCGGCCCGGGCTCCGGCGAGCCCATCGGCGTCGAGGGCCCGAAGCTGATTGAAGACGCGGTACGCTCTGGTCTCGAGGCCGAAGCCCTGCTCGTGAGCGACACGGGCGAGCGCGCACTCGAGCGCATTTTGAGCGCCGCGACCCAAAGCGAGACAGGGATTCCTCGCTCGCGCATATTTCGCACCACTGACAAGCTCTTCTCGGGCGTCGCGGGCACCGAGACGCCTCAGGGGGTTGCCGCGCTCTTTCGTCCGCGTGAATGGAACCTCGAAGATGTTCTTCGAGGTGCTCCAGCGCCCGATGGCTCCCGAAGCACTGAGCCGGGTCTCGTAGTCGTTCTTGCTGGCGTTCAGGATCCCGGCAATGTGGGCACCATCGCGCGCTCCGCCGAGGCCTTCGGCGCGACAGGCGCCATCGCCGCGCGCGGCGCCGCCGATCCCTGGTCGCCTAAGGCGCTCCGAGCCTCCGCAGGCTCGGCCTTGCGGCTGCCTCTCCTCCGTGGACTTGCAATCCCGGTCGTCCTCGCGCAATTGAAAATGGCTGGCGTGCAAATCGTTGCGGCAGGCACCCCGTCGCACGAAGAAGCGGGCCAGCTTGCTGAAATTCGCGCCGACTTCCGCGAGCAATCCGCCATTTTCATCGGCAGCGAAGGAGCCGGCCTGCCCCCGGAGGTGCTTCACGCCGCGGACGCGACCATTGCAATTCCAATCAGTCCGGCAGTCGAATCTTTGAATGCCGCCGTCGCCGCCTCCGTGATTCTCTTTGAAGCCGCGCGGCAACGAAGGATGAAATAGTGGGACTCTTCCGCGCGATCGGAACCAAGGACGAGCCGCTCTCGGGCCGCCCGCTCGCCGATCGCATGCGGCCGCAAACGCTTGACGAATTCCTCGGCCAGGAAGACCTCCTCGCGCCCAGAAAGCCTCTCCGCACGCAAATCGAGCGCGACGAACTCAGCTCCCTGCTTCTCTGGGGCCCGCCCGGCTGCGGGAAGACCACACTCGCGCGAATCATCGCACGCCAGACGCGCTCCGAATTCGTTCCCTTTAGCGCCGTCATCTCCGGCATCAAGGAAATCAAGGAAGTGATGGCGCAAGCCGAAAGCGTCCGTCGCTATGGACGCCGTACCATCGTCTTTGTGGACGAGGTTCACCGCTTCAACCGCGCGCAGCAGGATGCCTTTCTGCCCCACGTCGAAGCGGGAAATATTGTGCTCATCGGCGCGACCACGGAGAATCCTTCCTTCGAAGTCATCGCTCCGCTCCTCTCCCGCATGAAGGTCTATGTCCTGCGTGCCCTCACGCAGGAACAAGTCATTGCCCTCCTGCGCCGCGCGCTCGACGATCCCGAACGCGGCCTCGGCAAGGAACGCATCGAAATCGCCTCGCCGCTGCTCGAGCGCATCGCCATTCTCGCCAATGGCGACGCCCGCGCCGCCTACAACACGCTCGAAGCCCTCGTGCTCGGCACCACGCCCGACTCCGACAGCCGCCGCCGCGTGACCGAGGCGCGCCTCGAAGACGTCCTGCAACGAAAGCTCCTCCCCTATGACAAATCGGGCGAAGAGCATTTCAATCTCATCTCCGCGCTTCACAAGTCCGTGCGCAATTCCGACCCTGACGCCGCGCTCTACTGGCTCGCGCGCATGCTCGAATCCGGCGAAGATCCCTTGTACGTCGCGCGCCGCATGGTGCGCATGGCGAGTGAAGACATCGGCCTTGCCGAGCCGGGAGCGCTCGCCATCACCCTCGCCGCCAAGGAGGCCTTCGAGTTCCTCGGCCCGCCGGAAGGATTCCTCGCGCTCGGACAGGCGGCCGTCTATCTTTCGCTCGCGCCAAAATCGAATGCGGTCTATACCGCCTATGGAGCCGTCCACGATGACTTGCAGAAAACCATGGCCGAGCCCGTGCCCCTCCATATTAGAAATGCGGTGACGGGTTTGATGGCCAACATCGGCTATGGCAAGGGCTACCAGTACGCTCACAATGCGGAAGAAAAAGTCACGGACATGACCTGCTTACCAGAAAGCCTGCTCGGCCGCGTCTATTACAAGCCGACCGACCAGGGCTTCGAAGCGCGCATCCGCCAGCGCCTCGAAGAGATTCGCCGGATCCAGAAGAAATCCCCGGCGCCAAAGGGAGAGTGACCAGCGTGAGATTCACATCCAGCCCTGAGAAAATTCCGACGAACCCCAGCTCGCCTCAGAAACCGCCCGCTGGCCGATTTCCTGCTCTCTTTGTAGCCATATTCTTCATCGCCTCCCTCGGCGCCGCCCTCCTCTTCGCTCAAGAAAAGCCTCGCATGGTCTTCGAAGAGGACGTCCAGACCTTCGCCGTCGGGCCCGACGGCAAGATTGTCTGTTCCGTCCCGCACATGAAGCGCATCAAGAAAGTAATCATCGAGCGCGACGACATCTGGCTGCTCACCGCCAATGGCAGCCGCAAGCGCATCGTCGAAGGCGACAAATTCATGCCCGCGCCCCCGCCGACCACCTACGTTGTCGAGAAACTTGAGTGGTCTCCGAATGGCCGGCGCATCGCCATGAGCATGAACGTCCAACCGATGTCCACCGACGACACCAACTCGTCCTCCGGCGGCAAACAGGTCGCTCTCCTGGAAGAAGAAGGCGGCGAAATCCGCGTCAGCGGCTCGAAGGAACGCTTCCTCGAAGACTCCTGGGACGCGGCTTACCTCGCCGATGACGCAACCGTCGTGTACCTCACCGGCGTCAATGGCATGAAAATCATGCGCCTGCGCCCCTCCGAGGGAAAGGCCGTCGCCCTCTTTGAAGGACACTCCTTCGATTCCATCACCTGGGACACGAAACGCAATCAGGCCTTCGCGGTCGGTCGCGGCCTCAGCGTTTCCGGTCGCACCGCGCTTCTCCAGCTCGATCTCGTCA
>Ga0187781_10004467_pt1 | contig 10419 bp, 6 predicted proteins | sample 0715_SJ02_MP02_2_FD_132447 | JGI IMG/M metagenome (GOLD analysis project Ga0187781, IMG submission 132447) | Tropical peat soil microbial communities from peatlands in Department of Meta, Colombia - 0715_SJ02_MP02_20_MG | ecosystem: Environmental > Terrestrial > Soil > Wetlands > Peat | place...
TCCATGTCGGCCAGCAGCCAGCCCTCGGCGGCCAGTTCGGCCCGTTCGGCGCGCCGGACCAGGTGGTCGACGGTGGTGATACGGCCGGTGCGGGCCGACAGCCCGGCGCGCCACAGCTCGCCGGCCAGGATCGGCGCGGACGCGCAGGTCACGGCGCCCACCTCGGTGGCGACGACCAGGTCGCCCACGCTGAGGTCGGTGGTCAGGCCACCGCCCACGCCCATGATCATCATCTGGCCGAACGCGCGGTGGCTCAACGACCCGGCCTGCCGCGCCGCGCGGGTGGTGCCGTAACCGGTGCGCAGTATCTCTACCGGGGGACGATCCCTGCTGACTTGGCCGCCTGCGGCGGCGGGCCCAGATCCCCCCTCATCACGGGGCGGCTCTCCGCCCCCCCGTACCCCCTTGAGGAGGGCCCGCGCCTCGATCCGCAGCGGTGCACAGATCAGCAGCGGGTCCGACTCGCTCGCGTCCTGCGCCCCGGCGTCGGTCGGCCTCGGGATGGTGTCCGTCATGCGCTGCCTCCGGATGTGTGGGCCGTCACGAACCGGCCGAGTGCGCTCAGGGGGAAGGCCAGGCGGTACAGGTGGTAGTTGATGTAGAAGTCGCCGGGGAAGCCGGTCCCGGTGTACTGCGGCTCGTCCCAGCTCCCGTCGGCGCGCTGGGTCTGCGCCAGCCAGCGGACGCCACGCTCGGCCGCTTCGCTGCCTTGCTCACCGGCCGCCAGCAGAGCGAGCAGGGCCCAAGCGGTTTGCGAGGCGGTGGAGATACCTTGCCCGCCCAGGGACGGGTCGTCGTAGGAGCGCAGGTCCTCGCCCCAGCCGCCGTCGGGATTCTGGTGGGATTCGAGCCAGGCCACGGCCCGGCGGATGGCGGGCTTGGACGGCCGTACTCCGGCGGCGATCAGCGCGGGCACCACGGCGCCGGTGCCGTAGATGTAGTTGGCGCCCCAACGGCCGAACCACGATCCGTCCGCCTCCTGGGCTTTGAGCAGCCACGTGGCGCCCCGGATGGCAGCCGGGTGGCGCGCCATCCCTTCCGCCGCGAACGCCTCGACGATGTGCGCGGTCACGTCGGCCGAGGGCGGATCGATGACCGCCCCGAAATCGCAGAACGGCAGCTTGGTGACCAGGACCCGGGTGTTGTCCGCGTCGAACGCGCCCCAGCCGCCGTCCTTGGACTGCATCCCGGCCAGCCAGCGCAGCCCGCGCTCGATGGCGGGCTTGGCCTCGGCGGCCGGGAGGGCGACCCGGCGCAAGGCCAGCACGACCTCGGCCGTGTCGTCGGTGTCGGGATAGTTGTCGTTGTCGAATTCGAAGGCCCAGCCGCCGGGGGCCAGGGCGGGCCTGCGGACCTGCCAGTCGCCCGGCCCGCGGATCTCCTCACCGAGCACCCACTCCCCCGCCTTGACCAGGGCGGGGTGATCGGAGGGCAGGCCCGCGTCGGCCAGCCCGATCATGGTCAGCACGGTGTCCCAGACCGGGGACTGGCACGCCTCGAGGCGGCGCACCGGGCCGTCGGGACCGTCCTCGGTGATCGTGAACCGGTCAAGACCGCTTAGTCCGCGCTGTATGACGGGGTGCTCGACGTCGTAGCCGAGCAGGTTCAGCGCCATGAGCGAGTACACCCACGGCGGCTGGATGCCGCCCCAGCAGCCGTCCCGCTCCTGCCGGGCGATGACCCACTCCGCGCAGCGGCGCAGCGCAGCCGACCTTACTGACTTTACCGGTCGGTAAAGATGGAGGGCCTTGTCCAGGGCGGAGAACAGGTGGGACCAGGGGTCCCGGGGGGTGCGGGGGGGCGGGGAGCCCCCCTGTGCCGGGGGGTTCTGGGGGGGTTGTCCCCCCGGGGCGGCACTGCGCGCGTCAGGGAGGGGGCGCGCGTCGGGGAGGGGGCGCGCGTCGAAGGAGCGGCGCGGGCCGGGGGCGCGGCCGTGCGGACCGCCGGTCTTCAGCTCGTCGATGGAGATTCCGATGGGCCGCGAGGGGCGGAAGGACTGGACCACGGCCAGGGCCACGATGGTCTGCCGGGCCCAGCAGCCCCAGTCGTAGATGTTGAGCGGGAACCAGGACGGCAGGTAGATCAGCTCGGGCGGGATGACCGGCAGCTCATCCCAGGACCACAGGCCGGACAGGGCCAGCCAGATCCGGGTGAACACGCGGGTCGCCTCGACGCCGCCCCGCGCCAGGATCCAGGAGCGGGCGGCGGCCATGTGCGGAGCGTCGACCGGATCGCCGGCCAGCCGCAGCGCGAGGTAGGCCTCCACGGTGGTGGACAGGTCGGCGGGGCCGCCGAAGAAGTTGGCCCAGGTGCCGTCGCCGCGCTGCTGGGAACGGATCCAGCGGCCCGCGGCCGCGGTCTGCGCGTCATCGCGCACGCCGAGGAACTGGCGTAGCAGCAGGTCCTCGGCGTCCATGGTCACGTTGGTCTCGAGCTCGCCCTGCCACCAACCCTCGGCGTGCTGCAGCCCGAGCACGTGGTCGCGTGCTCGAACCAGGGCGCCGCGGGCGAGATCGGGGACCGCCGGGTCAGCTACCACTGGCGGGCCGTGATGAACTCAGCGATCGCGGTCAGCTCGGCGCGCACGTCGGCGGGCAGGTCGATGTCGGCCAGGCTGGCGTTGGCCGCGGCGAGCTGCGCGTCGGCCTCGGCCTCGGCCCACTGCTTGCCGCCCGCGGCGGTGATCAGGTCGGCCGCGCGGATCAGGTCGTCCTCGGACAGCGGCTGCGGGTCGGTGAGCAGGGCGCGCAGTTCGGCGGCCTCGGGCGTGCCGCTATTCAGCGCGGCTACCACCGGCAGCGACTTCTTGCGGGCGCGCAGGTCCGCGCGCACCGGCTTGCCGGTGACCTCAGGCGCGCCCCAGATGCCGAGCAGGTCGTCGGTGATCTGGAAGGCCAGCCCGACGTGTGCGCCGAACCCGGCCAGGGCCATGGCCAGCGTGGGCGGCGCGCCGAGGTGCACCGCGCCGATGCTGCACGCGCAGGCCATCAGCGCGGCGGTCTTGTCGCCTGCCATGTCCAGGCACTCGGCCAGGGTCACGTCGTCGCGCTTCTCGAAGGCCAGGTCCGCACCCTGGCCGCTGATCAGCCGCTGCACCGCGGCGGACAGGCACCGGGCCGCCCAGGGACCTTGCGGGCTGCCGTCCTCCAGCAGCAGGTCCTGGGCCAGGGCCAGCAGCGCGTCTCCGGCCAGGATGGCCGGGCCGATGCCGAACACGGTCCAGGCGGTGGGACGGTGCCTGCGCTCTGAGTCGCCGTCCATGATGTCGTCATGCAGCAGCGACCAGTTGTGCACGAGCTCCACCGCCACGGCGGCGGTGACGCCGCGCTCCGGCGGAGCGCCCGTGGCGCGGGCCGACAGCAGGGCCAGGGCGGGCCGCAGCGCCTTGCCGCTGCCACCACCGGTCGGGTTGCCCTCGGCATCGGCGAAGCCGAAGTGATACGCCGCAACCAGCCGCACGTCAGGCGTCAGCCGGCCGATAGCCGCCTCGATCGCCGGGCTCACCAGGTCTCGCGCCAAAGACACACCCTCAGGCATCACAGCAGTCACTGACTTACCCCAATCATGGTGGATGAGTCGGGCGCGCTGAGGGCGAGCCCCGCTGAGAGCACCGTACGCCGGACTTCGATGGCGGCGGCCAGGCCACTGCGCACGGCGCTTTCCATGGTGTCGGGCCACCCTGTGTCGGTCCACGCGCCCGCCAGGACCAGGCCGGGCAGCCTGGTGCCGGCGCGCGGCCGGAGCCGGGCGGTGCCGGGGGCCTGGCGGAAGGTGGCCCGCCGCTCACGGGTGACGAAGAACTCGGTGACCTGCGCCTCGCGCGCGGCCGGCAACAGCTCGGCCAGCGCGGGCACGAACTGCTCCCGCAGCGCGGCCGCGGGCACGTCCACGTACTCGTCCGCCGCCGATAGCGAGATCGCCAGGTACTGCGGCCGCCTCGCCCGCTCCGCCGGGTCGTGAAACGACGGTTTCGGCACACTAGAGGGTGGTGAAACCGCGGTTTCATTACCTTGGGAGGACTCGGGAGCGGACGGCGGGGCGAGAGGGGTGGGGTCGGAGAGGCGGTCGAGGCCGGAGATGCGGGTGCGGTCGAAGATCCATTGGACGGGCGAGTCGACGGCCGCGGCGAAGGGCAGGTCCATCACCGGGCGGTCGTAGATCACGTGCACGTTGACGATGGGCGAGGCGCCCAGGCCGGCCCATCCCGCCACGGTCGCCTCGGGCAGCGCGCCCGGCGGGATGAGGCGGGCGGCCGCCTCGTGCGGCACGGCCAGGACCACCGCGTCCGCAGCGATCTCGGTCGCGTCCGCGACGGCGGAGTGTCCGGGGGCGGAGTCCGGCGAGTCAGCGGGGTCCATGGGGCGAGCGAGGCGGACGCGGAAACGAGGGCGTGAGGGGCTGGCGGGCGCGGCAGGGCTGGCGGGGGCGGCAGGGCTGGCGGAGGCGGAAGGGCTGGCGGAGGCGGCGGCGCTGGCGGGCGCGGCTGGGCTGGCAGGCGCGGCTGGGCGGGCGGGGACGACGGAGCGGGCGAGGGGGGCGGGGCGGGCAAGAGCGGCGGGGGTAGCTTCGATGGCCACGACCTTGGCGCCGAGGAGGACCCGGGCACCGAGCTTGGCCAGGACGTCGGCACCGGCGTCGCCGTGCAGCTCGCCCAGCGGCAGGGCGGGGACGCCGACGTCGGCAGCGTTGTTGCGGCCGAGCAGGCCGGTCTTGACCACGGTGGCGGCCAGCGAGAGGGAGGCGTCGTCGCCGGCGATGTTCAGGGCGGAGACGGTGAACAGGTCCCACAGGGCCCGGCGGGCGCGGTCGCTCTGGCCCCGGGCCGCGAGCCAGTCGCCGAACCGCTGCTCGTCGACCCGGGGATCGCCTGGGTCGACGCGGCGCATGGCGAGGGCGGGCCGTGACACGCTGGCCCGTTCGGCCAAAGAAAGAAAGGGGTACCGGCCCAGGGCCGGCAGCATATGCAGGGGGCCAGGGAGCGCGGTCCGGCGGAGCCGTCCGGGCCGGGATCCGGGGGCGAGCACGGTGACGTCGAACCGGTCCTGGATCGGGGCGTGCGCGGTCATGCCGAGCTTGTCCAGCAGGCCGCGGTAGGCGGTGCAGCAGCCGAGGTAGATGTGCTGGCCGGTGTCGACGACCAGGCCGTCGCGGGCGAAGGAGCACGTCGCTCCGCCCAGCCGGGGCCGGGCCTCGAGCAGGGTGACCGCCGCGCCCGCCTCGGCGAGCGCGATCGCGGCGGTGATCCCGGCCAGGCCGCCGCCGATCACGGCCACCGTGGGGGGGCTCATCCGAGCCTCCCGGCCAGAGCCTTGACCGCGACCATGGCCTTCTCCCGGCCGGACAAACTGACCCGGCCGTACAGCACCGCGGCGGGTTCGGCGGCGATGCGGTCGAGCAGGCGGCGGTAGATGCCGGCCATCGCCGCGGTGCAGGCCGCGCTGCGGCGGTCAAGCATGGTCAGCAGCTTCCAGCCGGTGGCGTACCAGTCGCAGGCGCGCTCGGCCTCGAACTCGACCAGGCGGGTGAACCCGGGCGCGGGGGCCCACGGGGGTATGGGGGGCCAGGCAGGGTTCCCATGAGCAGGGGGGGCCTGAGGGGGGTCGCCCCCCCCGAGGTCGACACGGTCAACACTGAACTTGGCCAGGTCTTCGGCCGGGAGGTAGACGCGGCCACTCTGGTAGTCCTCGCGGATGTCGCGCAGGATGTTCGTCAGCTGGAGGGCGACGCCGAGGGAGTCGGCTAGTTCGGCCGCATGGGTCATGTCATGGCTGGTGCCGAAGATGCCCAGGGACAGGCGGCCGATCGAGCCGGCCACGCAGCGGCAGTAGTAGAGCAGGTCGTCGAAGCTCTGGTAGCTGGTGCCGCGCACGTCGGCGACGCAGCCGTCGATGAGCTCGCCGAACGCCAGGATGGGGACCGGGAAGTTCCGCTCCACGTCGGCCAGGGCCAGCAGCACCGGGTCGTCCGCGGGCGGCCGGGTGAGGTCGAGGATCTGCTGGCGCGCGGCCTCCAGGGCGGCGATCTTGTCCTGCGCCGGCATCGTGCCGTCGCCGATGTCGTCGATCCGCCGGGCGAAGGCGTAGATGACGGCCAGGCTGCGCCGCTTAGGCGGCGGCAGCAGCCTGATGCCGTACGCGAAGTTCCTGGCCTGTGACCAGGTAATCCGTTCACATTCGCGGTACGCCTCGCTCAGTTCCATGCCGCCGGTCTCACTTTCCGCTCGCGTAGGCCTTGGCCAGCTCGACCGCCAGCCGCGGCTTGCGCGGCCGGGCGGTGGCGCTCAGCACGTCGTAACGCTGGGCCCTGATGGCCGCCAGCGCGGCCCGGCCCCCGGCCAGGTAGCCCGCGACGGCCAGCCGGGCCGCGCCGCGCAGCGTGCCGACCAGCGGCGCGCCCCCGTCCAGGAGCGTTTGCGCGCGGTCGGTCTCGAAGCGCATCAGGTTCTTGACGGCTGGACCGGCGGATGCCGCGGCCAGGTCCGCCTCGGTCACGTTGAAGCAGTCCAGGTCTTCGGCGGGCAGGTAGATCCGGCCGTTGGCCAGGTCCTCGGCCACGTCCTGCCAGTGCTCGGCCAGCTGCAGCGCCGTGCAGATGCGATCGGAGAGCTCGATGCGCTCCGGGTTGGCGGCACCGAAGATGTACAGCACGACCCGGCCCACCGGGTTGGCGGACAGCTCGCAGTACTGGCCGAGCTCGGCGAAGGTGGCGTAGCGCGTGACGTGCTGGTCCTGCCGGTTGGCCTGGATCAGGTCGAGTAGCGGCTGGGCCGGGACGCCGCACTCTTTGACGGTCACGGCCATCTGCTGCATGACCGGCGATTGCGGGGTCTTGCCTTCGTCGATGCGGTGTACGTCGGCGGTGAGCTCGTCGAGGAGGCGGAGCCTGAGGTCGGTGTCGGCCTGGCCGGACCCGTCGCGCGCCTCGTCGCCCAGGTCGTCGGTGAGCCGGGCAAAGCAGTACAGCGCGGTCAGGTGCCGCCGGTACGTCTTGGGCAGCACGCGCAGCGCGACGGGAAAGTTCTCGCCGGAGGCGTTGGCCGCCACTTCCTCGGCGCGGGTGACCGCCGGGCGGACATGCTCTCGCACGCCCGCCCGGTCCGTTGCGCTGCTGCCCCCAGCCACCTCGTCATTTTCGAGGGAATGCACAATTAATTGCAAACAATGACGCATGCGTCACCTGACGGCTATGTCGGTCAGGCGAAGTGCCAGGCCCCCGCGGCTCGTACGTTCACTACTGTTCGTGCTGGTCACGCTGCGGAAATATAGTTTGCATCACCCAACAACGTTATGTTACGTAATTCACTGACATGAATGTCAGTTTCGGGGGAGTTGCGCGGCAATGCCAATGATTGAGCCCGGCGGCGGGCCCCCTGGGGCGTACGCTGCGAGCCCGCGGGCTTGCGCCACGTAACCCTGATCGCCGGCGCGTCGTACCACCTGCGGATATTCGCCCGGTCTTATCATCGGGTTTGCCGGCTCGTTCCCTGGCCAGTGCATAGCTCTCATCGCACCCATACTCAATGTCTCCCCGACCGCGGCGGGCGCTCGGGGACCGTCGTATTCCGATGCTGGTGGAGGTAGCCGCCCATGGGCGCCACGAGGCTGATGAACGGGCTCGCCGGACGGGCCCCCCGCAGAACTCCCGTTTCCGTGTGGGCCGGGCCGCTCACGGTGGCTGCAGCGGGCGCCCTCGTGCTCGGCATGCTGGCGCTGCCTGCCGCTTCCGCGGCATCGGCCGGGCCGACCACCGCGGCCGGCTCTGGGCGCACGGCGAGCACCACGACGACCACCTGCGCCCTCGGCGCCAAAGGGTCCTCGATCAAGCACGTGATCTACATCCAGTTCGACAACGTGCACTACACCCGGGACCAGCCCAATGTGCCCAGCGACCTGGAGCAGATGCCTAACCTGCTCAACTTCATCACCGGCAACGGGACGCTCATCTCGCACGAGCACACCCCGCTGATCGCGCACACGGCCGACGACATCGTGACCGCCGAGACCGGCCTGTACGGCAGCGACCAGGGCATCCCGATCGCGAACGAGTACAACTACTACACGCCGAGCGGGTCCACCGACACGGCCGGGTCGTTTGCCTACTGGACCGACCCGATCGTCGATTACGACACCACGACCAGCGCCCCGGTCGGCGACAGCGACTTCACGCTGATCACCGCGCAGGGCAAGAACGCCCCGGCGCCGTGGGTGCCCTACACCCGGGCGGGCTGCGACTTCGGCTCGGTCGCCGCGGCCGACACCGAACTCGAGAACACCGTGCCCGACGTACCCCTGGTGTTCGGCGCCAACTCGCCGGAGGCGAAGGAGGCCGAGAACCCCAAGCTGGCGAACAAGGCCGAGGCCGACTTCATGGGTCTGTCCGTGCACTGCGCGCAGGGCTCGTCCATCTGCGACACCGCGCACGGCGGAGTGGCCGACCTGCTGCCCGACGAGCCCGGCGGCTACAGCGGGTACCGGGCGCTGTTCGGGAACAAGTTCATCCAGCCCGTGATCAGCCCGTCCGGCCCGGTGCGCGACCTCAACGGTAACGTCATCAAGGATCCGACCGGCGACATCGGCTTCCCCGGGTACGACGGGCTGATCGGCCCGGTCGGACTCGCTTACACCCTGGACATGCAGACGCACGGCGTCCCCGTGACCTTCACCTACCTCAGCGACGTGCACGACAGTTGGGTCACCGGGGCCGGCCTGGGTTCGGGCACCCCCACCTATAAGAGCCAGCTGCAGCGGGAAAACGCCGCCTTCGGCACCTTCTTCAGCGACCTAGCCGCGGCGGGGATCACCAAGGCCAACACGCTGTTCGTGATCACCGCCGACGAGGGCGACCACTTCGTCGGCTCCTCCCCCAGTCCCTCCGACTGCAACGGGGTGACGATTACCTGCTCCTACAGCAAGGTCGGCGAGGTGGACGGCAACTTGACCGGGATGCTGGCCGCCAAGGGTGTCACCACGCCGTTCGACGTGGAGGCCGACTCCGCGCCGATCATCTACGTCCACGGGCAGCCGGCCGCGACGTCAGCCGCCGTCCGCACCATGGAACGGACGGCCGCGGGCCTGACCGCGGACGACCTGGCCACCGGCCAGACCGTCGCGCTGACCAACTACCTGGCCGACCCGGTGGAGATGAACATCCTGCACATGATCACCGGGGACCCGAAACGCGCGGCCACGTTCGCCTTGTTCGCCAACCCGGACTTCTGGCTCAGCAGCGGGCCGGCGAAGTGCGGCAGCTCGTGCTTCAGCGAGCCGAGCGGGCAGGACGCGTGGAACCACGGCACCGTGGCGCCGGAGATCAACACGACCTGGCTCGGCCTGGTCGGGCCCGGCGTCAAACACGCGGGTGTGGACGGGTCGACCTGGTCCGACCACACTGACATCCAGCCCACGATGATGGCCCTGCTGGGCCTGCGCGATGACTACACGCCCGACGGCGTGGTGCTGACCGATGTCATCCGCACGGGGGCGCTGCCGACCGCCATGCGGACCAACTTCCCGACGCTGGTCCAGCTCGGCCGCGTCTACACTCAGCTCGAGGCGGCCGTCGGCGGGTTCGGCCTGGCTACCCTGACCGCCTCCACCCGGGCCCTGGCCAGCACCTCGGTCGGCGACGCCACTTACATGAGCATCGAAAACCAGCTGAAGGCGCTCGGCGCGGCCCGCAATGCGCTCGTCGCGCAGATGCAGACGCTCCTCATCGGCGCCGAGTTCGGCGGTACCCGGATCAGCGCCATTACCGCCAAGTCGCTGATCTCCCAGGGCTTCGCGTTGCTGGCGCAGGCCAACGCGCTAGCCATCGGGTAAGCCGGACCGGAACGGGATCAGCGCCTGCCGGAGATTACGGCGAATCATTGCGGCCTTTAGCCGCGCTCACGCGGTCGGCGAGGGGCCTTCGGGCCCCTCCGGCCGCGTGGCATTGCGGCGGGCACCGGGCGCTGCAGGGCGTTCACCGGGGCCGGGGCGGACACTTGTACTCTGACCTGCATCTGGTGACGGTAACAGCGCGAGCATTCCTGTACAAACCGGGCACTGCGGAAGGCGCTCCGGTTATTGTGTGTCAAAACCCCGTTCTGAGAGAGGTTTTGACACACAATAACGGATCTGCCCAAGTTGTGCGGAGATGAAGCGATAAGAAATTCATTTTGGGTGACCAGCGTGAGGCTTGTTCTCTCCGGTACCTGGCCGGGATGGGGTCGCCAGAGCCGCGGAACGGCGGCGCTGCTCGGCCGTCGGCCGGGCCGCGCCCGGCGCATCGTGGCCATCACGAGACATATGAGTCAGAGCCAGCACTTGTAGAGGACTTAGGTCCGCCACAAAAGGACGAGCGCGCAGTCATCGGAGCCGGGCACCCGGCGCTGCAGGGCGTTCACCAGGGCCGGGGCGCCGGCCCTGAAGCCGCTGGACA
>Ga0187781_10004468_pt1 | contig 10419 bp, 9 predicted proteins | sample 0715_SJ02_MP02_2_FD_132447 | JGI IMG/M metagenome (GOLD analysis project Ga0187781, IMG submission 132447) | Tropical peat soil microbial communities from peatlands in Department of Meta, Colombia - 0715_SJ02_MP02_20_MG | ecosystem: Environmental > Terrestrial > Soil > Wetlands > Peat | place...
CCCAGCGCTCGGCGGGCTCGTAACCTGCCAGCCAGCCGCCGTCTCCGGCGTCGTAGCAGTCGCGCTCGTGGTACAGCGCGATGGGCTCCAGGAAGACGCTCACGCTGCCGTCGACCTCGGCGGCGGCCAGGCAGGACCGCAGCATCGCCGCCGCGTCGTCGGGCCGGGCCGGGCAGGCCACGACCAGGCCAGGAATGTCCCTGAGCGCCGCTAGTGCGTTGTCATTGTGAAAGTGCCCCCCGAAGCCCTGCTGGTAGGCCAGGCCCGCGACCCTGACGACCATCGGGTTGCGGTATTGCGCCCGCGAGAAGAACGACAGCGTGGCGGCCTCGCCACGCAGCTGGTCGGCGGCGTTGTGCAGGTAGGCGAGGTACTGGATCTCCGGCACCGGCAGCAGGCCCGCCAGCCCTGCGCCCAGCGCCACGCCGAGGATCGACTGCTCGTCGAGCGGCGAGTCGAACACCCGCCCGGCGCCGAACGTGCGCTGCAGGCCCCGGGTGACGCCGTAGACGCCGCCCTTGCGGCCTACGTCTTCGCCGAAAACGATCATGCCGGGCCGCCTGGCCAGCTCGTCGGCGAGGGTACGGTTGATCGCCTGAGCCAGGGTCTGCGACGCGGTGTCCGCGGGCTCGTCGGACCGGGGCGCGTCGGCACCGCGGACCGGCTGCCGGGACCGGGCGGTCAGGTTCGCGGCCAGAATCGCCGGGCGGCGGGGCGCGATTGGGGCCATGACCTGCTCGGCGGTGGTGAGCTGGGGCGTGCCGGCCAGGGCTTCCGCCACGGCCAGGATCCGCGCCCGCACGGCCTCGTACCGGTCGACAATCTCGGCTGGGCTGAGCGCTCCGGCCTCGACCAGCAGCCGCGCGGTGCCGAGCAGCGGATCGCGTGCCGCGTCAGCAGCGATCTCGGCCGGAGACCGGTACGCGGACTCGACGTCGGTACCCGCATGGCCGCCGAGCCGGACCGTGCGCAGGTGCAAGAACGCCGGGGCCCGGTGGTCCCGCGCCCACTCCGCCGCGGCGACGGTCGTGTCGTAGCTGTCGGCCAGGTCGGCACCGTCCGCCGCGAAGTACCTCATCGCGGGTCGTCCAGAGCTCGCCGCCTCGATCCAGCCCGGCGGGGTGCGGACGCTGATGCCCAGGCCGTTGTCCTCGCAGACCAGCAGGATCGGCATGGGTAGCCGCTGGTAGGCGCAGTACGAGGCCATGTTCAGCGCCCCGGTGGCGGTCGAGTGATTGACCGACGCGTCGCCGAAGCTGCAGACCACCAGGCTGTCCTGCGGCCAGGGGGTGACCAGGCCGAGCTTGGCCGCGCGCCCGATCGCGAAGGCCAGGCCGACCGCCCGGGGCAGGTGCGACGCGATGGTCGAGGTCTGGGGGATGACGTGCAGCTCCGGATGGCCGAACACCTTGTGCCGCCCGCCGGCGATCGGCTCGGCCGCGGCCGCCATGAGGCCCAGCAGGACGTCGCTCACGCCGTCCCGCGGGGGGAGTGCCTGCGCGGCACGCACCAGGTAGAAGGCCCCGGACCGGTAGTGCAGCAGGGCCGGGTCGGTGAGCCGGAGTGCGGCGGCGACGGCGGCGTTCCCCTCGTGACCGGATGAGCCGATCGTGTAGTAGCCCGCCCCGTGAGCCCGCAGCCAGCGCGCCGCCAGGTCCAGGTGCCGGCTGGCGAGCTGCGCGCCGAGCAGGTCGAGGCAGCGGGCGATGGACAGCCCGCTGCCGGGCCGGATGGGATCGCCGGGTGCCGGGGCAGCGCGCGGCGCGCGCGGGGCGGAGGACAGCTCCCTGATTGCCCGGACCAGCCGCTGCTCTGCCAGGTCCTGGCCCGTCGCGTCGTCGGCTGGGTACCTGCGGGCCGGGTCGGTGGCTGCGGAATCCTCCGGCTGACGCGGCTCGGGTGCTGCAGCCGCGGCGCTCACCCTCCGACGGTATGCCACAGTCGGCCGGACGAACAGGCAGATTGGTTGCCACCAGGTGAATCCCTGCGACCGCGGTGATGTGATGGGGCCGTCAGCGTCACGCCGCATCCGGGGAGGGCGCCGTGCTGCCGTGGTCTGCCGATCTGGCCGGTGTCATCAACGAGCACGTCATCGTCAGCGAGCTGCTGCGCGGCAACCCGCTCGGCGACCCGCACGAGCGGCCGCTCTGGGTGTACACGCCGCCGGGCTACGCCGCCGAGCCGGGCCGCCGATATCCCGCGGTATACGTGCTGCAGGGCTACACCGGCCACCTGGCGATGTGGCGCAACCGATCGCCCTTCCGGCAGCCGTTCACCGAGACCGCCGACGCGGTGTTCGCCGCCAGCCAGGCGCCGCCCGCCATCGTCGTCTACGTCGACGCCTGGACGAGCTTCGGCGGCAGCCAGTTCGTCGACTCGCCCGGAACCGGGCGCTATCACTCGTATCTGTGCGACGAGGTGGTGCCGTCGGTCGACGCGGCCTACCGCACGCTGCCTGATCGCGGCCATCGCGCGATCATGGGCAAGTCGAGCGGCGGCTTCGGCGCGATGATCACCCCGATGCTGCGGCCGGACCTGTTCGGCGCGCTCGCCACGCACGCTGGTGACAGCCTCTACGAGTACTGCTACGTCAAGGACTTCGGCACCGCCGTCCGGGCGCTGCGCGGCTACGACGGCGACATCTGGGCGTGGTGGCGGGACTTTCGGTCCCGGATCGCGTTCACCAGCCCGGCGGATTTTCCGCTGCTGCTCGTGCTCGGCGTCGCAGCGGCGTTCTCCGCCAACCCCGACGGCACCGTGGAACTCCCCTTCGACCCGCGCACTGGCGCGGTACGGCCGGTGGTGTGGCAGCGCTGGCTTGCGCTCGACCCGGTTCGGATGGTGCCCAGGTACGCCGACGCGCTGCGCTCGCTGCGCGCGATCTGGATCGACGCGGGCACCAGGGACGAGCACTTCCTGGATCTCGGAGCTGCGGCGTTCCGGGATGAATTGCGAGCTATTGGAGTCCCGGACGAGATCGTCCGGTACGAGCTCTTTGACGCCACCCACGCCGGCATCGACTACCGCTACCCCCTGTCGCTGGCCTGGCTGTGCCAGCGGATGCAAGACGGGTGAACGTTCTTGGCCGGCGCCACGTGGTGAGAGGGAAAGGAGCCACGACTTACCAAGAACGGAGATGTGGCCATGCGCAACCGATGGGGCGCGAAGCTAATCGCGGCGCCAGTGCTGGCGGCCGGCGTGGCGCTGATCGCCGCCTGCGGCAGCTCCTCCCCGCCGGCCAGTTCGTCGACGTCGAGCCCGGCGGGCGCCGCGAGCGCGAGTGCCACGCACGCGCCAGGCGTCGTGATCATGACCCGCAGCACCAGCAAGGGCACGGTGCTGACCAACGCCCAGGGCATGACGCTGTACTGGTTTGCCATCGACACGCCGACGATGTCGAAGTGCACGGGCACGTGCGCGACGTACTGGCCGCCGGTGATCGGCAAGCCGACCGCTGCCGCCGGCGCCTCGCTGCCGGCCGGGTTCGGCACGATCACCAGGTCAAACGGCCAGATCCAGGCGACCTACGACGGGCACCCGCTGTACACCTACTCGGGCGACACGGCGGCCGGCCAGGTCTCCGGCAACGGCCTGACCGCCTCGGGCGGCCTGTGGTGGGCCATGACGCCTAACGGGGCCAAGCTCGGCAGTTCGACGCCCGGCTCGTCGGCGAGCGCACCGAGCTCGGGCAGCGGAGGATACGGCTACTAGCGCCGCGATCCGAGTCGCTCCTCCGGCCGGGAGAGCGGCCAGCTCCGGGCGGCGCGATTCCGGTCTGCGGGCGTACGATCGGCGCATGCCAGCGCAGCGGCGTGCGGCGGGCACCGAGCCGCAGTTCCTCCAGGTGCAGACCACTACCGATTCTCGCGCCGAGGCGGTGGAGCTGGCCCAGGCGGCCGTGGAGGCGCGGCTCGCCGCGTGCGCCCAGGTTGCGGGACCGATCGCCAGCACCTACTGGTGGGAGGACGCGCTCGAGCGAGCCGAGGAGTGGCTGGTCATGCTCAAGCTGCCCGCCAGCAGGTATGACGACCTAGCCGAGTTTCTCGCGGAGCGGCACAGCTACGACGACCCGGAGATCGTGGCCACGCCGATCGTCGCGGGGTCACAGTCCTACCTCGACTGGCTGGCCGAGGAGACCCGGCCGCAATGAGCCGACCGGCCGAAGCCGGCCCAGGGGACAGTGTCAGCCCCGGTGACACGGGGCTGTTCGGGCCTGGCTCGGTCACCTGGCGGATCGCCAGTGAGCCGGTGATGTGGATCGCCGGGCTGCGGGCGATGTACCTGCAGGCGCTGCACCCGAGGGTGATGCTGGGCACCTGGCAGAACACCGCGCTCGCGCGCCCGGACGAGGCCTGGGGACGGTTTACCCGAACGGTCAAGTTCGTCCGGGTGCGCACGTTCGGCACGACGGCCGAGGTGGAGCGGGCAGGCGCGCGGCTGCGGAAGATCCACGCCTCGCTGCGCGGCACGGACACCGACGGCCGTGACTTCCGGCTGGACGAGCCGGAACTCCTGCTCTGGGTGCACTGCTGCGAGATCGGGTCGTACGCGGAGATTGCGCGGCGCAGCGGCGTGCACGTGCGCCCCGACGAACTCGACGCCTTCATCGACGAGCAGCGCCGCAGCGCCGCCGTGGTTGGCCTCGATCCGGCGACGGTGCCGCGCAGCATGGCCGGACTCGCTGCGTACTTCGACCGCATGCGGCCCAGCCTGCGGGTCACGCCCGAGGCGCGCCAGGCGATGCGAGCGTCTTTCACCCCGAAGGTGCCGCCAGCGCTGCTGCCGCTGCGGCTGCTCGTGCCACCGCTGAACGTGCTCGGGTACGCGACCCTGCCGGCCTGGGCCAGGCGGCTGTACGGCACGCCGGGGCTCGCCCTGACCGAGCCGGCCGTGACGCTCGCGCTCCGGACCACGTTCGAGACCACGACCCGGCTACCGCCGGCGGTGTTCGTGGTGCCGGGCGCCGCGCTGTCTCGCCACGGTCGCAGGCATGGCCAGCCGACCGCGCGATTACCGTCGGCGCTGCCGGGCAGGGTAGCCGTGTGACCGAGCTATTCCCGCAGCTGCGCCGCGTCCTGCGCGAGGACCTGGATCAGGGACAGCGGGCCGCGCTGGCCAGCTGGCTGTCGTTTACCGCGACGTTCGCCGTAGTTCGCGGCATCACCTATAGCATCCGGGCCAGGCGGGGCCCCTTCCGCAACGTCAGCGCCGGCGGTGAGCATCTGCACCACTACCTGTGGGGCATCGGCTTGCTGGCCGGCGTCGGCGGGGTCGCCGTGCACGGCGAGGACCGGTATCGCTCGCATCCTGCCGTGCCGATGAGCTACGGCACCGGCCTGGCCCTGATCGTGGACGAGTTCGCCCTGCTGCTTGACCTCCGGGATGTCTACTGGGCCAAGCAGGGACGGCTGTCGGTCGATGTGGGTATCGGCGGCATCGCGGCTACCGGCTCCTACTTTGCCCTGCTGCCCGTCGCTCGCGCCCTGCGCCGGCGTCACCAGACGGAGCGCCAGGGCCCGGACGGTCATCCCAACGGGCATCGCCCGGCTGCGGACGAGGATGCCGGCGCGGTCCGGCGCTGGCGGGTCGTCTAGCGGCCCCTCCCTACTCGCCGAGCTCGCCGCCGGCCAGCTCGACCACCACGTCGAGGTGACCCAGGTGCCGCGCGTACTCCTGGACCAGGTGGAACAGCACCCGCTCCAGGCTGGCGGGCGGGTTGCCGCCCCAGCGCTCGCCGGGCCTGCCGACGTCGGCGAGGTCATGTGCCGCGATGATCGCGCCTGAGCGCGCGGCCTGGGCGCGGGCGGCGTCCACCAGCTCGGCTAGCGTTTCGCCTGGTCGGACGTACCAGCGGTCGTTGCGCCGGTCTCCCCACGGATCGCCGATATCGCGCCCATCGAAGCCCCACTCCAGCCAGCGCCGCTCCACATAGATCAGATGCTGCAGCAGCTCGATCGGCGTCCAGCCGGACGGCAGGTTGCTGGTCCGGAGCGCGTCGGCGGGCAGTGACTCGAGCTTGCGGATCAGCCCGGCCCGGAAGAAGTCCAGGTAGCGGGTGAAGATCTCGGTGCGGGAGCCGGCCGGCCGGGTCGGGGATGGGAACGGGATCGTCACGCCGTCAGCCTGCACCCGCGGTCGGCCGGACGGCTAGCCGGTTTCCGCCGCGGGTATGTTCCACGCGCTGATCACCGGGTCGGCGTGCTCCGTGCCGAGCAGGCTCAGCGTCCCGGTGTCGAGCCGGAACAGCCGGCCGGCGTCGGGCGCCAGTTCTAGCCAGCGCGCGGTCAGCACCCGCAGCAGGTGGCCGTGTGCGACGAGGACCACGTCGCCACGCAGCAGCAGCGGCCTGACGCGGCCGAGCACCGCGTCGGCTCGGTGCCCAACGTGCTGGACGGTCTCGCCCGGGTGCGCGGCGTCGCCGGGGATGACGCCGTCCCGCCACAGGTTCCAGCCGGGCCGGTTTCGCCTGATCTGCGCGGTCGTCTGACCCTCGTAGCCTCCGTAGTCCCATTCCTGCAGGTCCGGGTCGATCGTGGCGCCGGACAGCCCGGCCGCCTCGGCCGTCCGCCAGGCTCGGCTGGCCGGGCTGGTGAAGGCGGCGGCGATTCGCCGGGCCGCGAGCGCGGGCGCGAGCCGGGCCGCGGCGGCCAGGCCAGCGTCGGTGAGCGGTACATCGGTCCGGCCGGTGTGGCGGCCGGCCTGGCTCCACTCGGTCGCGCCGTGCCTGATCAAGACCAGCTCGCCCATAGCCCTGCATAATGTCACCCGCTGACTCGCCGAAGTTGACAGCGTGCTCGGCGTCGGGCTGGCCGCGGCTGTCCTGACCGCGCTGGCGGCGCACCCGGGCGAGCTGAAGGCAGCCCGGGCGCATGCTCGGGAATCGGTAAAGATGTGGCCGGACCCTCGCAGACTGGCTTACCTAGTGCACCGGGCGGGCTACAGTTACCGGAACTACCTGCCCGGTGCCCCCTGCCCTGGACTCGGGTGTAGCTGATCCCGTGGTGACCCGAGGCAGCGAGCGACGATGCGCCAGCTCCCGAGCCCTGCTCTGCTTGCCGAGGCGCCGGTGCCCCCGGCGAGCCCCGTGCCCGGAAAGACCACGGCGCCGCCCGCGGCTGCCCGTCAGCGGCGGCCGATCGTCGAGGGCGTGGCCTGCTGGAGCGCCCGGCATCGCAAGACCGCCGTCGCGGCCTGGCTGGCCTTCATGGCGGCTGCCTTCATCGCGGGCCAGCTCGGCGGCGGGGCCAGCGTGCACCAGTACGACCCGGGCCAGGCGGGGCAGGCCGAGCAGGTGCTCGCCAGGCTCAACGTGGTGACGCCGCCGGCCGAGAGCGTGCTGATCCAGGCTCGGCCGGGCGACCGGGTGCCGGCCGCGACCGCGGCGGCCGAAGTGAGAGCGGCCACGCTGCAGGTCAGGGCAGCGCTCGCCGCGCTGCCGCGAGCGGCCGCCGACATCCGCGGCCCGTTCTCCGGCGGCCGGACCGGCGCGGCGATGACCGCGCGCGGCGGGCTCGCCGCGCTCGTCACGTTCGACGTCGCCGGGCCGCACTCGGCCGCGCAGAGCACCGTCGCGGCCGACCTGGCCGCGGTGCAACGGGTGCAGGCCCGGCATCCGGACCTGCTGGTCCAGGAGGCCGGTGACGCCAGCACGGATCGCGCCGCCAACGCGGTGCTCGGGCAGGACTTCCGCAAGTCGGAGTGGACGTCGATCCCGCTCACGCTGATCCTGCTGCTCGCGGTGTTCGGCGCGCTGATCGCGGCCGGGATCCCGGTGCTGCTGGCCGGTACCGCCGTCGTCACCGCGGTCTCCCTGCTCGGTGTCGCCGGGCACTGGTTCCCGGTGGGCTCGGGTACCTCCGAGCTAGTGCTGGTGATCGGGATGGCGGTCGGCGTCGACTACTCGCTGTTCTACCTGCGCCGCGAGCGGGAGGAGCGGGTCGCGGGGCACGACGACGAGTCCGTGGTTGGCCTCGCCGCCGCGACCTCAGGGCGAGCCATCCTGGTGTCCGGGCTGACGGTCATGGTCTCGCTGGCCGGGTTGTTCCTCACCGGCATCGACATGTTCACCGGCATCGCGTTCGGCACCATCATGGTGGTCGGTGTCGCGGTGCTCGGCTCGCTGTTCTTCCTGCCGGCGCTGCTGTCCTGGCTCGGGCCGTGGGCCGACCGGCTGCAGCTGCCATACCTCGGCTGCCGGCGCACCCACCCGCGGCCCTCCCGGCTGTGGTCCGGCCTCGCCCGGCACGTGGTGCGTCGGCCTCTGCTGCTCGGCGGGCTGGCCGCGGCCGCGCTCCTCGCGCTGAGCGCGCCGGCGCTCGGCATGCGGCTGACCAATCCATCGATCGACCTGCCGCGCAACCTGGAAATCGTGCAGGTGCTCTCTGACATCTCCCGTGAGTTCCCGGCCAAGCCGGCGCCCGCCGAAGTGGTCGTCAGCGGCACCGGGCTGACCAGTCCGGCCATGCAGCATGAGATCACGGCGCTCCGCTCCTGGAACCACGGGGTCAGCGTCGATCCGGTGGCAGACGGCCGGGCGCTGGTGATCGACGTGCCGCTCGCGGGCAATGGCACCAGCACGGCGTCCACCGACGCGCTGCTGACGCTGGAGAACCGGGTCCTGCCCGCCACCATCGGGAAGGTGCCAGGCACCAGCTTCGCCGTGACGGGCAACACCGCGGAGAACTATGACCTGCGGGCGACTTTGCACTCCCGCACGCCGATCGTCTTCGGCGCGGTCGCGCTGCTAGCCTTCGTCCTGCTGCTGCTCGCGTTCCGCAGCGTGACGATCCCGCTGGTCTCGATCGTGCTGAACTTCCTTTCTGTCGGTGGCGCGTACGGACTGGTGACGTTCATCTTCCAGGACGGGCACCTGCAGTCGCTGCTCGGCTTCACCTCGTTCGGCGCGCTCATCCCGTGGGTGCCGCTGTTCACGTTCGTGATGCTGTTCGGGCTGAGCATGGACTACCACGTGTTCATCCTCAGCCGGATCAGGGAGTCGTGGTCGGCCGGTGCGCGGGCGCACGACGCGATCGTCGAGGGCGTGGGCCGGTCAGCGGGCGTCGTGACGAGTGCGGCGGTCATCATGGTCGCGGTGTTCTCGATCTTCGCGACGCTGGACATGATCGACGTCAAGATGCTCGGGGTCGGTCTCGCGGCCGCTGTGATCATCGACGCGACGCTCGTGCGCGGCGTCGTGCTGCCCGCCATGCTCGCGGTGCTCGGCGACCGCGCCTGGTACCTGCCCAGCTGGCTGAGCTGGCTGCCTGGCCGCGGCCTTGTATGCGAGGGTGCGCTGCTGCGCCGACGGCCGCGGCTGGCCGCGCGGGGCCAGCACGCGCCGCCGCGGTCGGCCGGTGTCGGCGTTACGGCAGGGTGAGGATCTCGCAGCCGTCGGCGGTAACCGCCAGAGTGTGCTCGAACTGGGCGGTGCGCTTCCGGTCGGCGGTCACGACCGTCCAGCCATCCGGCCAGATGTCGTACTCGATGGTGCCCAGCGTCAGCATGGGCTCGATAGTGAACGTCATACCCGGCTCCATGATCGCGCCGACCGAGGGATCGTCGAAGTGGGGTACGACCAGGCCGGAGTGGAACGTCGTGCCGATGCCGTGCCCGGTGAAGTCTCTGACCACGCCGTACCCGAACCGCCGCGCGTAGGACTCGATGACGCGCCCGATGGCGTTGAGCGGCCGGCCGGGCGCGACTGCCCGGATCCCGCGCAGCAGCGCCTCCCTGGTGCGCTCGACGAGCAGCCGTGAGTCCTCGTCGACGTCGCCGGCCAGGAAGGTGGCGTTCGTGTCGCCGTGCACCCCGCCGATGAAGGCGGTGACGTCGATGTTCACGATGTCGCCATCCGCGATCACCGTGTCATCGGGGATGCCATGGCAGATGACCTCGTTGAGCGACGTGCAGAGCGATTTGGGAAAGCCGCGGTACCCCAGCGTGCTGGGGTAGGCGCCGTGGTCGAGCAGGAACTCGTGGCCGATCCGGTCCAGCTCGTCCGTGCTGACCCCCGGCGCCACGTGCGCCCCGACCTCGGCCAGCGCGCCGGCGGCGATCCGCCCGGCGACGCGCATCGCTTCGATGGTCTCGGCGTCCTTGATCTCTGGCTCGCCGATCCGCGGCGCCCGGCGGCCGACGTACTCCGGCCGCACGATGTGCGCGGGGACGGCGCGCTCGGGGGAGATCCGGCCAGGCTGGAGGGTCGCAGGCATGATCTGCAAGTCTAGTGGACATGGACGACGACAAGAGCTGGTGGTACTGCCTGCGCCACCACGAGGCAGAGCAGGGTCCGGGCTGTCCTGGAAAGGACCGGCTCGGGCCGTATCCGAGCAAGGAAGCGGCCGAGCACTACCGCGAGATCGCGCAGCGACGCAACGAGGAGTGGGACGCGCAGGACCGCTGGCCGGGCGAGACCGACGA
>Ga0187781_10004469_pt1 | contig 10418 bp, 9 predicted proteins | sample 0715_SJ02_MP02_2_FD_132447 | JGI IMG/M metagenome (GOLD analysis project Ga0187781, IMG submission 132447) | Tropical peat soil microbial communities from peatlands in Department of Meta, Colombia - 0715_SJ02_MP02_20_MG | ecosystem: Environmental > Terrestrial > Soil > Wetlands > Peat | place...
CAAAGAAGGGCGCCTGTGAGCATCCTTGTACGGGGAAGTTCTGGAGAATTCTCAGCAGCGGTTGTTACAGGGGTTCGCCAGCGTCATCGTTGGTTCTTATGAGCGAGGCCTACGCCCACCACTGGGTCGGGACTTACCGCAATTGTGTCGATCATTTTCTCGTGCCGAGCCAATTCGCAAAAAAGTTACTGGTACAAAGAGGCTTTAGCGCCGAGAAGATCACTGTGCTACCCCACTTTCAGGCTTTGCCGGAGCCAACGCCGCCCTCAGCAGATGGGCCAATCCTCTACTTTGGTCGTTTGTCGCCGGAAAAAGGAGTTTCTGACCTGATTCGCGCCATGAGCACTCTGCCCCAAATCCGGCTGCAGATCGCTGGCGATGGATCACAACGCGAGGAGCTGGAGCGTTTGGCGCGAACCCTGAAACTAAGGAATATTGCGTTCCTCGGCCATGTGGAAAACGAGCAGTTGAACCAGATAATCGCTTCCGCGTGCTTTACGGTGCTACCGTCGCGAGCCTACGAGACGTTAGGCAAGAGCATTCTGGAATCGTATGCATGGTCGCGGGCAGTAATTGCCTCGGACCTTGGTTCACGCCGCGAGTTGGTCCGCGAACACGAAACCGGGCTTTTATTTCAAGCGGGCAATGTGGAACAACTGGCGGGAGCAATTTCCTATCTCGTACAGCGACCCGAGCTGGCAGCCGAAATGGGAGCCGCTGGGCGCCGTTTGCTTGCGACCCATCACTCACCACGGAAGCACTACGAAGAATTGATCGGGCTTTATGACCGGCTGACGATGCCAGTAGTCAGATATGCTGTGACACGCCCGCCGATTCGCGTCGCATTTATCGGAGGGCGAGGGGTAATTTCGAAGTACAGCGGAATCGAGACGTATTACGAAGAGGTGGGACAGCGTCTCGCTGAAATAGGCTACGAAGTTAGCGTGTATTGCCGAACTTACTTCACACCAGATATGACCAGATATCACGGGATGCGATTGGTCCGGTTGCCGACTATACGCTCAAAGCACTTGGAGACTGTGATTCACACCCTGATCAGCACAATTCACGCAATGTTTAGCCGATGCGACATCGTGCACTATCACGCGCTGGGGTCTGCCCTGTTTTCGTTTTTTCCACGGCTTACCGGCAAGAGGACTGTGGTTACGGTTCAGGGACTGGATTGGCAGAGAAAAAAGTGGGGGAAATTGGCAACATTGACGCTCAAGATTGGGGAGGCGGCCTCGGCTTGGTGGCCCAACATCACCATGGTGGTCTCAAGAGAATTGCAGCGTCGTTACAAGGCCAGGTATCGAATCGAAACGAGATGCATTCCAAACGGCGCCGTCATTCGGGAGCGAAGCTGCGCTTCGAAAATTCTGGAATGGGGATTGACCCCGGATAACTACATTCTGTTTCTCGGAAGGTTCTCTCCCGAGAAAAATTGCCATCTGCTGATAGATGCTTACGAAAACATTGCCACTTCGTTGAAACTGGTGCTTGCCGGAGGCTCAAGCCACACAAACGCATACGAAAACGAGCTGCGCAAGCACGCAAGCGGCCGAGTCATCTTCCTCGAATGGGTTTCCGGTGAGCACTTGACGGAACTGCTGACCAACGCCGCTTTATTCGTGCTTCCTTCCGATCTGGAAGGCCTATCGCTGGCGCTACTGGATGCCATGGGAGCTGGGGTTTGTGTGCTGACCAGTGATATTGCCGAAAATCGGGAAGTCATCGAAGATGCTGGCTTCACGTTTCGCGCTGGCGATGTCGATGACTTGGCACGAATGCTGTCGCTACTAGCTTCCGACGCGGAGATTCGAGCTATCGCGGGCCGAATGGCCAAGCGCATCGTGGAAGAGCGGTATCAGTGGCCGGGAATTGCCAGCGAGATCAGCGGAATTTACCAGGAACTCATGGGGCGCAGTATAAGTAGCGGTCGGGTATCGCCCGACCCGAGGCCGAAACAAGTCCGGCACGTGTCGTAGGCGGAGGCAGGAGGGTGTTTTCTCGACTGGTGCGAGACACGCGCCTGCGACCGCAACCGATTTCGTTTGTCCGGCAAGCCAGCCTGACGTACAATCTTCTTAGCTTCAATCTTTCCTTTGCCGGATCCGCCAGCAAGAGCTGACGATCTCACGAGGGCAACCCGATGTTCAGTCGCCGCTAATTCGCCATTCCGCTGATCCGCAATCGCGGGTACTCAATTATTTCTAGTGTCTAACCGTCTGTCGTGGATATTCTTGTTCCCAATCCACGACGTGCAGAAAGCGGTGGCTTTTATGGCAACCGAAGCAGTCTCCCCAATTCCCTCGCCGCCTGAACGCAGCTTGTGGACCTCGTTGTGGGAGGCGATCCAGGGCTCACATCAGGACTACACCGAAGGAAGTCTGAACCGGGCAATTCTGCTGCTGGCCGTTCCCATGGTCCTGGAGATGGTCCTGGAATCGCTGTTTGCGGTGGTGGACGTTTTCTGGGTCGGGCGACTGGGAGCCAATGCCGTGGCCACGGTCGGCCTGACAGAGTCCATGCTAAGCATCATATTTGCGATTGGAATGGGATTGAGCCTGTCTACGACGGCGATGGTGGCGCGACGCATCGGGGAGAAAGATCCACTGGGAGCGGCAGTGGCCGGGGTTCAGGCCATCGCCCTGGGATTGATCACATCGCTTGCGATTGGTGTTCCCTGCATCATTTATGCACCGCAACTGCTGCGATTAATGGGCGCTTCGGCCGAGATCGTCGCCGTGGGCAGCAGCTACACCCGGATTTGCCTGGGCGGTGGCGGCGTTGTCCTCATGCTGTTTTTGAACAATGCGATCTTCCGGGGGGCTGGCGATGCCGCGATCGCCATGCGGCTGCTTTGGGTTTCGAACATCATTAATCTGATTTTGGATCCTTGCCTGATCTTTGGCCTTGGGCCATTTCCCCGTCTAGGGGTGACCGGCGCAGCTGCCGCCACGTTCATCGGACGAAGCATAGGCGTGGTTTATCAGTTTTACCGGCTTTTACACGGAACCGAGAGGATACGCATTCTTGCGCAACAGATTCGACCGAACCTCGAGGTTTTGTTCCGTCTGGTGCGGGTCTCGCTCACCGGAATTCTGCAGTTTGCCATCGCTCACACGAGCTGGATTGGATTGGTGCGCATTGTCAGCATGTTCGGAGCCAGCGCGCTGGCGGGATACACCATCGCGATCCGGATCGTAATTTTTCTCATTTTGCCATCGTGGGGGTTGAGCAACGCGGCGGCCACACTTGTGGGACAGAACCTGGGCGCGAACAAACCGGATCGCGCCGAGCAGGCGGTGTGGCGCACCGGTTTCTATAACATGATCTTCCTTGGCTCGGTGGGGATCTTTTTTGTGCTGTTCGCCGAGCCTATTATTCGCCTTTTTACTCACGATGCTTCGGTCGTGCCGCTCGGTGCAGCGTGCCTGCGCATCATCAGCTACGGCAACATCGGCTACGCGTACGGCATGGTCATGTTGCAAGCCTTCAATGGGGCGGGCGATACGGTAACGCCGACCATCGTGAATTTCTTTGGCTTCTGGCTGCTGGAAATTCCTTTGGCCTATTGGCTGGCTGTTCCCCTGGGCTTGCGCTCGAATGGCGTATATGTTTCGATCGTGGTCGCGGAAGCGGCAATTGCAGCCGCTGGCGCAGCGTTGTTCAAGCGCGGTCGCTGGAAAAGTCAGCGAATTTAATGGGCGGATTGTGAACCAATGATGACGGCTTCCCGTATTTCTTTAGTTGCGTTGACGGTATGGATCTCATCGGCTGCAGCAGCGCAGGCAGTCGATACGGATGCGGTGAACGAATACATCCGCAGCGAGATGCTGCGGCAGCATGTTCCGGGCTTGTCATTATTGGTTTCGCGCGCGGGCAATATTGTGCGCGCACAGGGATATGGTTTGTCGAATGTAGAGCTTCAGGTTCCGGTCAAGCCGGAAACGGTGTTCCAGTCGGGATCGGTGGGGAAACAATTCACTGCGACCGCAGTAATGATGCTGGTCGAGGAAGGGAAGATTGGGCTGGATGATCCAGTCACAAAATATCTCAAGGGCGGGCCGACAACCTGGAATCAGGTCACAATTCGTGAATTGCTCAGCCACACGGCGGGACTCACTGATTATCCGAAGGACTTCGATTTCCGCAGGGATTACACCGAGGCCCAGTTGCTCAAAATTGTCGAGGGAATTCCGCTGGCATTTACTCCTGGTACCAAGTGGAGCTATAGCAATCTCGGATATCTGACGCTGGGAATCGTTATCCATCAGGTGACAGGCAGGTTTTATGGCGAGTTTCTGCGGGAGCAGATTTTCCAACCGCTGGGCATGAGCACCACCCGGATTATCAGTGAAGCCGACATTGTTCCCAACCGCGCTTCGGGGTACCGATTAGTGAAGGGAGAATTGAAGAATCAGGATTGGGTTTCGCCGACCCTGAACACAACGGCTGACGGCGCTTTGTACTTCTCTGTTCTCGATCTTGCGAAATGGGACGCTGCCTTATATACGGAGAAACTTCTCAAGCAATCGAGCCTGGACCAGATGTGGACGGTGACGAAACTCAAGAACGGCGAGCCAAACTCAGGCCATTATGGCTTCGGATGGGCGGTCCTCACCAAAGACGGACATCGCGTGCTCGACCAGGGCGGCGCGTGGCAGGGATTCAAGAGCCACATCTCACGCTATGTGGATGACAAGCTGACCGTGGTTGTGCTTGCGAACCTGGAGCAGGCCGATCCGGCAGTCATCACTGACCACGTGGCCAGGCTGTACTTGAATAAGTGATGGTATCGCCAGAATGATCTAGTTCTTGCGGAACTTCTGATAGCCGGAAGGCGTCAGACGAACAACGCCCCGCATCTGTTCCTCCACGTAGCCTTCATTTCTGAGTTCCGCCATGGCCATGCGGGCCAGGGAGGAATCCAAGACGGGCTTGGGCAGAGTCACAAACTGCTCGGGATCCTCTTCGTAGGAGTCGGTGAGGGTAACAAGGAGCTCGTTTTGGACCATTTCCTGATACATAACTCTCTCCTCATCTGCTCTCGTATGGTACGCGTTGCGAGAAAGCGTTGGAATGGCTCCGCTAGGCCATCAAAGTGGCCCATTGGTAACTGGGTAAGCTATAGCAAATAAGGTAGTTGTTAGCGAAGAACCCGGGCGATGGCCTGCAAAAGGGGTTGCGGATCCTTGGTAAGTTGATCCTTTTCAAGAAAAGCTGCGGCTCCATCTTTCACCAGCTTCTCCTCGTTGCGCTGAGAAAGACTGGTGAGAACGAGGACGGGAATCTTCTGGGTTTTGGGATCCGCCTTCAGACGATGCAGAACCGATGCCCCATCAAGCTTGGGTAACAGCATGTCAAGGAGGATGAGACTGGGTATCTTCTCTCGCGCTACCGTCAATGCCTCTTCGCCGTCGGCCGCTGTGACGACGGCATAACCGGCCTTGGCCAAGGCGCGCTCGGTGGCCGTTCTGAAAAATCTGCTGTCGTCTACCAAAAGGACAGTTCTTGTTGCCGGTGCGGTCATAATGCGGGTACTTCCATTCCAGCTTTACCCATTCTGACACAGAATCACAAGTTCGACTGCGTCAGGGCTTTTTGTTGCAGCGCCCGTATCCTTTAAAATAATAGGTTCTCTGACTAGGTAATCGCAATTTTCTGCCCGGCGTGGATCGTTGATATCTCGCCTGGCGTCGAGCGAAGACTTTGTAAAGCGGATTGCATCCTTAGGAAATCCAGGGAAATCGACGATGTCGCATTTTGCCAGCAAGAAAGGCGTGATCGGAATTTTAACGGGCGGCGGAGATGTGCCCGGATTGAATCCAGCCATCCGCGCCGTCACCATTCGGGCCCTGCGAGAAGGATATCAGGTGGTCGGCATCCGCCGCGGGTGGGGAGGACTGGTCGATATCGTCCGCGAGCATGATTACGATAACAGCGACAACTTCCAGCTCTTGACTGAGGAAGTCGTCAACCGGGCGGGGCGCACCGGCGGCACATTTCTGCACAGCTCGCGCACCAATCCTGGCAAGGTGAAAAAATCCGCGATTCCTCCTCATCTGGAGCAGAGTTACAACGCCGAGAACAACGATTTGACTCCCGAGGTGCTCAAAAATCTCGACTGGCTTGGAATGGAATATCTGATTCCCATCGGCGGCGATGACACGTTGAGTTACGGGGTGCGGCTGTATCAGGAAGGAGTGAAGGTGGTCGCAATCCCGAAGACGATGGACAATGATGTACCGGGAACCGACTATTGCATTGGTTTCAGTACGGCGGTGACACGCACCATTCAGATGACGAACGATCTCCGGACCTCAGCCGGATCGCACGAGCGTTTTCTGGTGCTGGAGGTCTTCGGCCGCTACGCGGGATTCACCGCCATGTTGCCTACCATGGCAGGGGCAGCAAACCGCTGCGTCATTCCCGAACACAAATTCGATATCGAGCGTTTGACCGAGCTGTTGGTAGCGGACCGGCGGCACAATCCGAGCCGGTATTCGGTAGTTCTGATCTCCGAAGGAGCAATGTTCGAAGGCGGCGAGATGATCTTCGAGAAGGAGACAACCGACGCATACGGCCACAAGAAGTTGGGTGGCATCGGCGATCTGGTGGGAGAGAAGTTAAAGGAATTGTCGCCCAAGTACAGCAACGGGAAAATTATCGAGGTGATCAATCAGAAGCTGGGCTACCTGGTGCGTTGTGGCGATCCAGATGCTATCGACTCAATCGTGCCGATGGCGTATGGGAATCTGGCACTGGATTTGATTTTAAGCAAAGTTCACGGCCGGCTGGTGGTTCTGAAGAACGGCCGGTATGACAATATGCCGATTGACGTGGTGATCGCCTCGAAAAAGGTGGTCAACGTGAAAGAGCACTACAACACCGAACGTCTGCGCCCCCATTACAGCAGCTTCGAAATGAAGCCGCTGTTCATTATGACCAGCGAGTAGCAGACCAACTGCGCAAGCTAATTCTCAAAGACAAACTGCGCCTTCTTGACCGATTCGTGTTCCTTTCTCAGCATGCGCGCGGTGTCACCAAGCGGCACGTACGGTGGATCCTTCGGGGCCACTTCCCAGAGCGGAAGCTCGCCTTCTGCGACAGAGACTGAGTTTAACCCGTCCAGCAGACTGTGTTCTTGCGCGACATGCTGAGCGGTAGCATGCTGCTCATGAGTAATCATCTGATACTCGTTCGCCATTGTCGGAGTAGCCACCGCCCCGTTAATTGCTTGTCCCAGCGCGGCAGTCGTGCAAAGCAGGCTCGCTACGAGTAACGCGGTTTTCATAACCTTGACCTCCAAATTCCGGATGCAGCTAGGAGCATACCTGGTCCCTTTTAGAACTGCTCCTGTCTCATTCACAGCAAATGTGGTACCAAAGCCGCCGGGCGTAAAGTGCACATTGTGCAAGACTCTCGGGGCGAGTGAGCAATGTTTTGCACACTTACGGTCGCTCACTTCCTGAGCGCCAGGTGCCGTGACGAACAACGACGAAGGGGCAATGGCTCAAGTAGAATAAAAGCTGCAATCCATGCCAATTTCATCTGCCAGCCTCTCCTGGCTGTGCCTCGAGCGTCAATGCGGCAACTGACCCGTCTCATCCGCTACGTGGCCCCGTATTGGTGGCAACTTTTGTCTTCTGTCTTGTTGATGGCGTTGGTTGGCTTTTTCGAGGCGTTCCGAATCTTGCTCGTTGGACCTGTGTTCGATCGTGTTCTCAACCCCGCATCCGGTTCGAACAATATTCAGCTATTTACGATCCCATATTCGAATCGAGTGATCTACCTGCAGCAGTTTGTTCCATCGCACTTCCATAATGCCTGGACGATTGTGGCCTTTGCGCTTGTCGCATCGACTGTCTTAAAGGGAATTTGTGATTATTCCGGGACTTACCTCGTAAACTATGCCGGCTTTGGAATGATCACCGATCTGCGCAACAAAGTCTATGACTCGGTCATTCGGCGCTCGGCCGCTTTTTTCCAGAAGCATACTACCGGCACTCTCATCTCCACGATCGTGAATGACATCGAACGGGTGCAATATGCGATGTCCACGGTGATGGCGGAGTTCCTGCAGCAGTTTTTTACATTCCTTTTCACTGCAGGTGCCGTGATCGTGCTCGGGAAACAACTCGCCTGGCTGCTGCTGCTGTTCGTTCCTTTTATCGTCTACTCTGCGGGAAAGATTGGCCGAAAGGTGCGGCACACGACGCGCAAGGGCCAAGACAAACTGGCAGACATCCAGAACATCCTGCACGAAACTATTACTGGAAACCGGATTGTGAAGGCGTTCAACATGGAGGCGTGGGAGATCGCGCGCTTTCACAATGCAGCCCGGCGGCTTTTCTGGGCCAACCTGCGCTCCGTAGCTGCGGCTGCGGTTAGTTCCCCGCTTATGGACATCTTTGGTTCAATTGGGATTGCCCTGATGCTGTTGGTCGGTCGCGAGGAAATCGCTTCCCATCGTATGCCTCCCGGGGTTTTTCTTGCCTTCATCGTCGCCGTTTTCAAACTCTACGACCCGGTACGCAAGTTCGCGCTCTTCAACAACAACTTCCAGCAAGCTCTGGGAGCGTCGTCCGAGATCTTCAAGTTCATGGACACGGAAGATGATGTGAAGGAGCGCCCAGGCGCCACACAGCTTTCTCCTTTTGCACGCTCCATTAAGTTCGAGAACGTAAGCTTTTCTTATGACACGAACGGGGAGGGAGCACGAGAAATTTTGCGAGATATTGATTTGGAAGTTCGTGCTGGCGAGGTCCTCGCAGTGGTAGGTTCCAGTGGCGCTGGCAAGAGCACACTCGTCCATTTGATCCCGCGTTTCTTTGATGTAAGCGCAGGGCGATTGCTGATTGATGGGCAGGATGTGCGAGACGTTACATTGGCGTCATTACGTTCGCAGATCAGTGTGGTCTCACAAGATACTGTACTTTTCAATGACACGGTGCGTAACAACATTGCGTATGGGCAGCCGGGGGTCTCGCAAAAAAATGTAGAGGCAGCGGCCCAAGCAGCTCTGGCGCACGACTTCATTATGGAATTACCCGCGAGGTATGGAACGGTGATCGGCGAGCGTGGCATTCGTTTGTCGGGCGGTGAGCGGCAGCGGATTGCCATTGCACGCGCCCTGCTGAAGAATGCTCCGATTTTGATTCTGGATGAAGCTACCTCCGCCTTGGACAGTGAGTCCGAGTCCTTTGTTCAATCGGCACTGGCGAACCTAATGGCCGGACGTACCGTGCTGGTGATTGCCCATCGCCTGTCCACGGTGCGCCGCGCCGACCGCATCGTGGTGCTGGAAAATGGCTTCATCGCCGATATTGGCACCCACGAAGGTTTGATGAAGAAGTTCGGTACTTACCGTCGTCTTTACGATTTGCAGTTTGTGGATATTGAGCAACCGAACCTGGGGACGGCTCCGCAACGCTCCTAGCCCATCATGCCCATTCGTTCCATGACCGGATTTGCGCAAGTCAGTGGGCAGGTTAACAGTAAACTCAATTTCAGCCTCGCACTCAAAGCGGTGAATCACCGTTTCCTCGATTTGCACTTCCGCATGCCGTCCGACAGTGATGCTCTGGAAATGAAGCTGCGCCACAAGCTGAAAGAGCGGCTGGCGCGCGGGCATGTGGAGTTGACTCTGAATCTGCAAGCGACGGCAGGCGAACATTTTGTCTTGAATCGGCAACTGGTCGGCGGTTACATCCAGGCGTTTCGCGCAGCGTCGGCTGAGTTTGGCTTGGCGGCTGAGCCCGATCTCAACGCCATTTTGCGAATTCCTGGAGCGTTGGAGTCGGCGGCTTTGCCCTCGAACGAGGAACTGGATACGGTTGTGCTCTCCAAATTGGAGGAAGCTCTGCATCGTCTGAACGAAATGCGCGAGGAAGAGGGCCGGGGCACGGAGCGGGAACTGCGGCAGCTCATGAAACACGTGCAACGGGATTCCCGGGAGATTGAGAAACATCGTCAGGCGACGCTGCGCACCTATAGCGAAAGGCTGAATGCGCGTTTACGGGAGCTGATCGGCTCCCAAGCGGATCCGGAGCGCATTGCCCAGGAAGCCGCATTACTGGTTGATCGCAGTGACATTCAAGAGGAACTGGTGCGGCTTGAAAGCCACGTCAAGCATTTTCTGGGATTGCTGGATGCAGGCGGAGAAGTCGGCAAGAAGCTGGATTTTCTGTTACAGGAGATGAATCGGGAAGCGAATACGCTTCTCTCGAAAACTTCCGGATTGGCAGGGGAGGCGTTGAAGATCACAGAGTTCGGACTGTCGCTGAAGTCTGATATTGAAAAAGCACGCGAGCAGGTGCAGAACCTCGAATGACCAATGTGTACATCATTTCGGCGCCGTCTGGATCAGGAAAATCAACGCTGGTCGGGAAAGTGCAGCCACTCATTCCGCA
>Ga0187781_10004470_pt1 | contig 10418 bp, 7 predicted proteins | sample 0715_SJ02_MP02_2_FD_132447 | JGI IMG/M metagenome (GOLD analysis project Ga0187781, IMG submission 132447) | Tropical peat soil microbial communities from peatlands in Department of Meta, Colombia - 0715_SJ02_MP02_20_MG | ecosystem: Environmental > Terrestrial > Soil > Wetlands > Peat | place...
AGTTCGGCGTGGCCAGCACGCTGTACTCATTCGGCCGAAGCAGCATCTGCTGAAACACCGAATCGGCGATGCGGTCGTTGATCATCAACCTGCTCTTCCACTGACCCTTGCCATGCGACGCGCCAATCGCATCCAGCACGCCTTTGACTTCCCCATACACGGTCTTCTTGAAGTCCTCCGTCGCCTGTTCCAGTCCCGGCTCAATCATCGCTGCGTTCTGCTCCACAGTCAGTCCGGGGTTCCGGTCCACGTTATCCAGGATCCAGCTTTCCCGCTCGGTCACGGTCTGCGCGCGAAACTCCTCGCGGGCCAGATCGTAGCCCCAATCCCGGAACGCCCCTTCTGTAAATTTCTGAATGTTTCCCTTGTGAACGAGCGTCACGCTCGGCTTCCCGGCCTCGAGCGCATACCTGATTGCGCGACGCACCAAGCGTTTCGTTCCTGTCGGCGAAATTGGCTTGATCCCCACCCCCGAATCCCACCGGATCTGCTTCTTTCCGTCCTTCAGCATCTCGTAATTCAGAAACTCCAACAGTTTCTTCGCTTCCGGTGTCCCACTCTTCCATTCGATCCCGATGTATACGTCTTCCGTGTTTTCCCGGAAGATCACCACATCCATCTTTTCCGGCTCGCGTACGGGGGAGGGAACTCCGTGGAAATACCGCACCGGCCTCACGCACGCATACAAATCCAGTATCTGCCGCAAGGCCACGTTCAGAGATCGAATCCCCCCGCCCACTGGCGTCGTCAGAGGGCCCTTGATCGACACGCGAAAATCCCGCGCCGCCTCCACCGTGTCGTCCGGCAGCCACTGCTTAAACATGTTGAATGCTTTCTCTCCGGCAAACACTTCGAACCAGGCTACGCGCCGCGTTCCACCGTATGCCTTCTCGACCGCCGCATCAAACACACGCCTCGACGCCTTCCAGATGTCCCGCCCCGTTCCATCCCCTTCGATAAACGGAATAATCGGATTGTCCGGCACCTGCAACGCTCCGTTGCTGTACCCGATCGCCTTTCCGTCAGCCGGCACTGCGATTCCGTTGTAGGACGTCTTCATGTCTTGAGCCCCCTGTAGCGCAGCGCGAATCCGCGAGCCCTGCGGTTGTTCTCCTGATTTTGCTGGGACAGCCTTTTGCTTGCCCTGGGGCACGAAGCGAGGCGGTCCGCTCCTGCACGTCTGTTGGCCGATCTACAGACCGACCGGTGTGGCATTTTCTGTGGCGCAGGCTGGCTCTCATTCATTCCCACGTAGGACCCCAGCCCAGCATCGCGTGGACAATCGTCCCCGCCATTTTCGCGGAGCGACGGCGAAACCGAAACTTTATCACATCGCCCGCCATCTTCGAAATTCATTGGCTCCGGTTCCTGGACATTGCGGATGAGTAATATCTGGAGCGACTGCGAGGGCAGCCTTCTGATACTCCACGTCTGCGATCGGATGACCCATTGGCGGCCGAACTTCAGATCGGCCATCGCAAGGTGAACAGACCGGCGGTGAAGGCAGATCTCTGCGGACACACCTCCGCTCGAGGACCAGCGTCCGCAGTCAGACAAATCTCAGTTTGTCCCCGGAATTGGAACCTTGGAAGGAAACAGATCACTGCCAACCGATCAAGATCGTTCTCGTCGATTCCCCAAAAACGAGCTGGTTAACGACAATACGAAAAGTGCTAGTACGGCTATGCAAAGGATCACGACAATCACGCCTGAACCCTCCCAACGGTCCATCTACTGAGCAAGGAAGGTTCCAATTACTTACTGGCTTTAGTTCAATAACTTACATCTCCCACTCCAGCAGCGACCGCGCGCAAAGTTGGACACTAGGACACCCATTCCCTGCACTCTATTGGAGTGGGACGGTTCCTTAGTCTTAGGGTTCGAAGGGCCGCGGCTAATGGCCGATGCGGCCTTCTGACAAGCTATCAAGCCAAAGCGCTCCTTGGAAGGGAGCCTTTCTCATCTCTTGCGCCGCCTTTTGTGTCCCTGTGGCGGACTTACGTTTTGCTCAAATGAATCGATCCATCTCCGGTATGAATCGTCAGTTGCTGCCCACCACCGTTCAGCTTTCCATGGATGCTCGATGAGCTGAAGGACCCCTCCACGGTCACCGGGAACCCCATGCTGATATGTCCGTCATGCGTACTCGCATCGAGATTCGCCTGCAAATCCCCGGGCACCTCCAGGTCGACGCTTCCATCTCCCGTGCGAATCGACCAACTGGAAGCCACCTTCGATCCAGCCTCCGCCCGTGCCGTCACGCTGCCGTCTCCCGTTTTGATGTTCAAGCTATCAAACCGGCCTTGCAGACTGATGTGTCCGTCGCCGCTCGACGCATCCACGGTCCCATCCAACCCACGCGCCTCAATGTGCCCGTCTCCGCTGTGGAACCGGATGTTTCCTTTTGCTCCCTGCACCGTGATGCTTCCATCCCCCGTGGTCACGTCCACATTCCCATTGATCGAATCCGCTTCCACCGACCCGTCTCCGCTGCGCACGGTCAGGTCCGCGTCCTTCGGCATATGCACTTCCACACGCAAGCTGCTGTGCCGCGGGCCCCAATTCCAGAAGCCACCGCCGGAGGTTTTTGCCAGAACTTCCACCGAATCTCCGTTCTGCTCCGTGTTGACCCGCAAATCCCTGTCCAGCTTATAACCCGAGTAGACCACCCGGATCTCTACCTGCTTGATGTCGCCGGTTGATACCCTTACGCCTCCGTCGTCGGTCTGTATGCTCACACGCGCGTGTCCGCTGACCGTATACGTCTTGGTTACTTCTTCCGCCCGGATGGCCGTGGCGCTCGGCAACACCAGCCCTCCGGCCAAAAGGCCGATCCCCACAGCCCTTCGCGCCCACCCGCGCGAGGGCAGGGAAGTCACGTCCGTTCTCCACATGTTCTTCATCTCCCTAGGACCTCCGTCCTCGTCCTATTACCAGGAACGCATTCCAGGTCCAAAATGTTCCCTTGGGAGTGCCTGGCTTGTCGTCCTTACAACCGGTGAGCAAGCCTCGGATCTGGACTGCGAACCTCCCCACAAGGCTTATCTCCGCGCCTCCCTGCCTCTCTTCCTCAGACCTTTCAAGAACTCTTCCACCGGCAAGGTGTTCAACACCTCCTTCTTCTCGAGCCAGCCTCTTCTCGCCATAGTCACCCCGTACCGAATGAAGGCAAGATTGCCGGCGGTGTGGGAGTCCGTTGAGATCACGACCTTTACGCCCTTCTCTTTGCACATCCGCAAATACACGTCTTTCAAATCCAGGCGGTCCGGATACGAGTTGCACTCCATCGCCACGCCGTGCTTCGCGCAAGCGTCCAGCACTTTCTCCATCTCGTAATCGAGCGGATCCCGCTTCAGCAACATTCGTCCCGTCGGATGTCCGATGATCTGCGTGTAGGGATTCTCAATCGCCGCCAACATCCGCGCCGTCATTGCCGCCCGGTCCAGGTTGAAATACGAGTGGATCGAGCACACCACCACATCCAGTTGCGCCAGTATGTCGTCGGAACAATCCAGCTTACCGTCCTTCAAAATGTCCACTTCGGAGCCCACCAGTACCCGAATCCCCAACCCCTTCGCGTCGGCGACGCGCAGCTTCTTGATGTGCGCCTCCATCCGCTTTTCATCCAGGCCATTCGCCACCGTCACGGCTTTCGAATGATCGGTGATCGCAATGTATTCGTGTCCCAGTTGGCGCGCCGCCTCGGCCATCTCTTCAACTGAGTTTTTTCCATCGCTTGCAGTTGAGTGCATCTGCAGGTCGCCCTTGATGTCTTGCCGCTCCACGAGTTTCGGCAGCCTGTGTTTTTCCGCCGCCTCGATCTCTCCGGTGTTCTCCCGCAATTCCGGAGGAATAAATTCGAGCTGCAACTTCCCGTAGATCTCCTCCTCAGTCCTTCCCGCCACGCGCTTTTCGTCCTTGAGGGTTGCCATCTCATACTCATTCAAGGTCCATCCCATCTCATTCGCGCGACCGCGGAGTGAGACGTTGTGCTCTTTCGACCCCGTGAAATACAAGAGCGCCGCCCCAAAGTTCTCTTTCTCGAGCAACCGCACATCCACCTGCAGACCGTCTTCGAGCGTGAAACTGACCTTGTTTTCCCCGTGCGCCAGGACCTGGTCAATTCCCGGATGCGTCAGGATGTGCTTTGCCACCTCATCAATCACATCCTGCCGGGTGCCGCCGCCATTCCTGTTCTTCTTCTCCTCGCTCTTCCGTGTAACGCTGGCTGCGTGCCCTGAACTGCGAACCGTCAAACCCGCTTTCTTTCCACCGCTCGCTGCCTTGCCCGCCGCTGCTTCAGAGGCAGGTGCCATGGTCACAAGCAGATCCAAATCCCCCACCGTTTCCTTCCCACGCCGTAGCGACCCGGCCGGCGTTACGCTCTCCACTGCTTTCCCTACCTTCTTGATATGGTCCGCAATCGACGTCGCCGCCTCTTCTGCTCGGCTGATCAAAAACCTCCCCGATCCCTTCTTAAACACTTCCACGGCTTTCAGAATGTTCTGCTCGCTTTTCTCGCCGAAACCCGCCAGGTCCCGCAGCTTTCCGTCTTTCGCGAGCTTCTCCACGTCTGCCACGGTAGCCGCCTTGAACGTCTTCCAAAGCAGCGCCACTTTTTTCGGGCCCAGCGATTGCAAGCTCAGCAAGTCCAAAATCGTCTCCGGATATTTCTTCAGCAGTTTTTTTCGCAAAGCGTAATCGCCGGTCTTTACAATCTCCGTCAGGTGCTCCACCATGCCTTGACCGATCCCCGGCAGTTCCAGCAGTTTTTCGGGCGTCGCCACGAGCTGCTCCACAGGCTGGGGCAGTCCATCAATCAACTCGGCGGCCTTCTCGTAACTCCTGTAACGGCCGATGATTGCCCCATCAATCTCCAGCAAATGTGCGGTCTCTCTCAGGATCCGCGCGATCTGTTTGTTGTCCATGCCCGCGATTATATCCCCGTTGGATTCGAGCGGCTTGCTGCCGCTTACTAATTCGACTGAACGGCCTGTTTTTCAGCACCATAAAGCAAGACCGGCGGAAGCCGTAGCTTCCGCCAGTCTTGGAATCTCCAAACTTTCTAGGACGCCGGTTTGGATACGTTCGCCGCTTGGGGCCCTTTCGGGCCTTGCACAATTTCGAATTCTACCGGATCTCCTTCCTGCAATGTCCGGTAGCCATCGCCGACGATCGCTGAATAATGTACGAATACATCGGGCCCATCTTCCCTCCCTATGAATCCGTATCCCTTCGAATTATTGAACCACTTCACAGTTCCTTGCACTTCGTGTCTCCTTTGGCAGGATCTTTCTACTCTTGGGGCGGATTAGAAACTAATCGCCGCCATGAGCACGAATTGCGTGGAGTGTATCAAAATGGCTTTCCGAGTCAATATTGCACTCTCAAAAAAATACCTATCCTGTGTATTTTTATACAAAAACGTTTTAATCCGGGCATTCACGCCTTAGATTGGCAATATTTTTCCCTAAGGCGAACCCTATTTTAGAAAAGTAAGGTAGTATAGAATCCCAGCAATTGACTTTCCATCTTTCAATTTTCCGTTTTTCATCATTTGTTTCAGTTGGTTGATCTTATAGGCGCGGGAAATTATTTTCTCATCGGCCTCCGGCTCCGCCTTACCCTCGGTCAACCCTTCCGCCAGCAGAATGTGCATCCGTTCTTCGAGGAATCCCGGTGTCGGGAAAACATCCAGGAACTCGCGAAAATGCTTTGCTCGGTACCCCGTCTCCTCCCGCAGCTCCCGCGACGCCGCCTCCTTCACCGACTCCCCTTCGTCAATCCGTCCGGCCACCAGTTCCCAAAGATACTGTCTCGTCGCATGCCGGTATTGCCGGATCATTAGAATTCGCCCATCTGCCAAAACCGGTAGTACCACTACAGAACCCGGATGCGTTATCACCTCCCTGGTCGCCCGCAGTCCCCCTGGCTCCCTCACTTGGTCCCGCCGAACACCGAACACGTTCCCTTCAAACACCATCTTGCTCTTCAGAATCTTCGCTTTTCCGTTGGCCATTTCTCTCTTCCTTCCACGTCGTGCGGGTTTCATCCCCCCCATTCCTTCGGCGTCGTCTCTTACAACCATACCCCGGCCGACTGTCGCTGGTTGCCGGTCACCCTGAAATTCTCACCACTCGCCACCCATCACTCGCTACCTTCTTTTTCCCGCGCTATACTTTTCTCGTTCTCACCCCATGTCTATAAACACCATCATTGTTGACGACGAGAAGCCTGCCCGCGAAGAGCTCGCCTTTCTCCTGAAGGGTTTCCCGGACATCCATCTCCTGGCCCAAGGCAAGAACGGTCTCGACGCCGTCAACCTCATCAAGGAGCACAATCCCGATCTCGTCTTCCTCGATGTGCAGATGCCCGGCCTAGATGGCTTCGGGGTCCTCCAAAAGCTTGTCGAGCGCAAGCTCAGAGTCCCCCATGTGGTTTTCGCTACCGCCTTCGATCAGTATGCCGTTCAGGCGTTCGATGTAAACGCCATCGATTACGTCCTAAAACCGTTCGACAAGGCCCGCATTCAGAAAGCCATCCAAAAGGTAAAGCGCGAAATCGAAGCGCAGACCAGTCCGACCGAGCGGCTCGAGCAGCTTGTCAACCAGCTTGCCGCCCCCAAGCCGAACCCCACGCAGCCCTCGAAGGTACTCATCCGTTCCCAACAGCGCATGCTCCTTGTCGATTCGCGCGATTTGATCTTCGCTTCGATCGAAGGCGGCCTCATCTCCATCTTCGCAAAGGATGCTGAGGGCACCTCCAACTATCGCACGCTAGACGAACTCCTTGAAGCCCTCGATTCCGACTCCTTCTGGCGTCCGCACCGCTCCTACCTTGTGAACATCCACCACATCAAGGAGGTCGTACCCTGGTTCAAGTCTAGCTTCATGCTCAAAATGGACGACAAGAAACAGTCTGAAATCCCCGTCAGCCGCCAGCAGACCAAGCGCCTGCGGGAACTTTTCAACCTCTGAGAGACGACCTCCTATAACACAGGCACTCCTGCGTTTGTGTTTTGGAACGTCTCTCTGGCCGGGTCCTTCGTTCTACCCGTGCTAAACTTCCCTCCCGGCATGGACTTTTCTCTTTCCGATCATCAACTCCTCATCCGTGACACCGTTCGCGACTTCATGAACTCGGAAGTCCGCCCCCACGTCAAAGATTGGGAGCGCACGGACCATTTCCCCCTCGACGCGATCAGGAAGCTCGGAGCCCTTGGCTGCTGCGGCATGCTCATGCCGGAAGAATGGGGTGGACCCGGCCTCGACACCATTTCTTACGTTCTCATGCTCGAGGAAGTCGCCAGAGTCCACACCGCCCTGTCCACCGCCCTTGGCGTTACCAATTCCGCCGTCCAACTGCCTCTCCTAGCGCATGGCACGCAAGCCCAAAAAGAGCGTTACCTTCGCGGACTGGCTTCCGGTGAAATCATTGGCGCCTTCTGCCTTACCGAGGCTGCCGCCGGCTCCGATGCCGCAGGCATTCAGTGCAGCGCAGTTCATGTTGGCGACTCTTACAAACTCAACGGCACCAAGACGTGGGTCACCAACGGTTCCGCTGCCGGTGTTTACATCGTCTTCGCCAAAACCGATCTCGTGGCGGCCGGGAAGGGAATTACCGCCTTCCTAGTCGAACCCGCGTCCCCCGGCTTCAAAATCGGGCGCCACGAAGACAAAATGGGCCAGCGCAGCTCTCCCTCGGTCGAACTTCTTCTCACCGACTGCATCGTGCCAACTGAGAATCGTCTCGGCGACGAAGGCGCGGGCCTCAAGATCGCCCTTGCTGCCCTCGACGGCGGACGCATCGGCATTGCTGCTCAAGCCGTTGGCCTTGCCCAGGGTGCACTCGACGAATCCGTCAAATACGCCCGCGCCCGTAAGGCTTTCGGCAAATCCATCGGCGAATTCCAAGCCATCCAGTGGATGCTCGCGGACATGCACACCGAGATCGAAGCGGCTCGCGGCCTCCTTTACCAAGCGGCCTTCCTTAAGGATTCTGCCGGCAAAATAGGCTCCGCAGCTTCCCGTGCGAAACTCTACGCCTCCGAAATGGTCAACCGAGTGGTCTACAAAGCTGTCCAGATTCACGGTTCGCTCGGCTATTCCCGCGAATCCGAGGTCGAGCGCATGTACCGCGACGCGCGCGTTATCTCCATTTACGAGGGCACCAGCGAAATTCAGCGCACCATCATCGCCCGCGATTTGCTAGGTCGATAGGCTCAACCCCTCGCCCCTTCTGTCCAATCGTCATACAATGCAGTCCATGCGCCGCATCGTCCTAGGCCTCGGTGTCTCGCTCGATGGCTACATCGCCCGTCCCGACGGCTCCGTGGACTTCCTCTTCATGCCCAAGGACTACTCTATGGCCCCCTTCTTCAAAACCGTGGACACTGCGCTGATGGGACGCAAAACCTACGAAGCCGGTTTGCGAATGAGCGGCGGCTCCTTTTCCACTTATGGCTTGACCACTTACGTTTATTCCCGCACTCTTCCATCTGGCGAACGCAACGGCCTCACCTTCACGAGCGAGCCCCCTGCATCCCTCGTCGCGTCGATCCGCAAACGCAAGGGCAAAAACATCTGGCACATGGGCGGAGGCGAACTTGCGCGCGTCTTTCTGCAAGACGACTTAATTGATGAACTCCAACTCGGCGTTGTCCCCATTCTCATCGGCGAAGGCATACCGCTCTTCCCCGGCGGATTCCCGCAGCGCGAGTTTACCCTCCTCGAAAACAAAACCTATTCAAAAGGTCTCATCTCTTTGAAATATGAACGCGTCCGTTCCAAACCCAAATCTAAGAAGTGACGCAAACCCGATTGGTGTTCTCTCCGGTCTGCCTGTTCCGATTACCGATATCTGATATCCTTCTTAATTCGGCTCCACCAATCCAATTCATTGAGGTCCACACTTCTTGACCACTGCCACGAAACGAGTCCTCTCCGGCATGCGTCCCACCGGCCGACTGCAAATCGGCAACTACTTCGGCGCCCTCGAAAACTGGGTCAAACTCCAATCCGATGGCGCCAATGAATGTTTCTTTTTCGTAGCCGACTGGCACGCGCTGACCAGCGATTACGCCGACACCTCCGCCATCGCCGAAAATACGGTCGAGGTCACCATTGACTTCCTTGCCGCCGGCCTCGACCCCGCCAAGTCCGTCATCTTCCTGCAATCCCTTGTCCCGGAGCACGCCGAGCTTCACCTTCTTCTCTCCATGATCACGCCGCTCGGCTGGCTCGAACGCGTCCCCACCTACAAGGAACAACTCGAGAACATTCGCGGCAAGGACCTGCACACGTACGGCTTCCTCGGCTATCCCACGCTGCAAACCGCCGACATCGTGATGTACTCCTGCCCCGGCAAGCCCCTCATCGTCCCCGTCGGCGAAGACCAGGTCGCGCACGTCGAAATGTCCCGCGAAGTCGTCAAGACCTTCAATTTTCATTTTGGATTTGAGGTGAGGGATGAACTCTTCGAGCTCGATAACTACGGGCACTTGGAATTTGTGCTGAAGGCAATCGCGCCCGTTTCGTCCAAGGGGCAAATCGCAGGACCACCCTACAAGATTTCAGCTCAACAGAAAGCGGAGTACAGGCAAGCAATCAAGGTTTTCGCAAAAGAAGTGGGTATACCCAATTTTATGGAGCTGATGGGTGGTCACGTGCGTTTTTTTGAGAAAAGGGAAATCCTTACCGAACCCTCCGCTCTTCTCACCAAAACTCCCCGAGTCCCCGGCCTCGACGGCCGAAAGATGTCCAAATCCTACGGCAATGCTATCTACCTCTCTGAATCCGACACCGATATCCGTGCGAAAACTAAGGTCATGGTTACTGATCCAGCGCGCAAGCGCCGCACCGACCCCGGCAATCCTGACGTCTGTCCCGTCTACGACTGGCACAAGCTGTTCTCTACTCCGGAGCGCGATCCCGGCCGGCTCGACTGGGTTCGCCAGGGCTGCACAACTGCCGGTATCGGCTGCATCGAATGCAAGGCCGCCATGGCGGAAAATCTTATCAAGTGGATCACACCCATCCGCGAGCGCCGCCTTCACTGGGAAAGCAATCCCAAAGGTGTCCTCGACGTTTTGCATCAAGGCTCCGCGCAAGCGAAACACGAAGCGGAAAAGACCATGCGCCGCGTCCGTCAGTCCATCTTCCACTGGCCCGAAAAAGAATAAAAAGGAAAATAGAAAACTGGCAGGAGATTTCGACCCGACGCAAGATTGGATCCCTCGCTCCCCTCGGGATGACGAAATTTCCAGCCAAGATCTCCGTGGAGTGCTTTCACTCTTTCACTTCTTCGCTTCTGTCCAACAAACCGGCTTCTTTCTCAGTCCCTGTGCCACTGGTACACTATCTCCACACATGGCGAGCCCCTACAAAATCCAGATACCCATCTTTGAAGGTCCCCTAGAC
>Ga0187781_10004471_pt1 | contig 10416 bp, 5 predicted proteins | sample 0715_SJ02_MP02_2_FD_132447 | JGI IMG/M metagenome (GOLD analysis project Ga0187781, IMG submission 132447) | Tropical peat soil microbial communities from peatlands in Department of Meta, Colombia - 0715_SJ02_MP02_20_MG | ecosystem: Environmental > Terrestrial > Soil > Wetlands > Peat | place...
GCCACAGCACCAGGGCCCCGATCACCGCCGCGGAGGGCAACAGGAGCAGGTAAGGGGCCAGCCGATGACGCCTGATGAAGACCGAGGCGCGCTGGCGCAAGCCAGGCGGCGCGCCGGAGGGAGGGCCAGCCGGGGAACCCACGCTCCCCGGCTGGCCCGAAACGGTTCTCACCATGCGGAGCCTGCCACCAGGGCTAGCTTTCTGTTCCCGTGTTCAACACGTTCTGCAGCTGGGTGTTGGCCGCGGCCACGGTGGACTGGAACGGCGCTCCGTTCATCAGCGACTGGAGCATGCCGGGGATGATGAAGTACTTGCCGGTGTCGGCCGTGGGCCAGTTCTTGGCGTTCAGCGGCGAGACCTGGCTGTTCGCCGCGGCGGCCGCGAAGCCTGACATGAACGGCTGCGACTTGTACGGGCCGCTGGTCAGCTCCGCGGTGTACGGCGGGAAGAAGCCCTGCAGGTTGGCGAACGAGGTGGAGTTCGCCGTGCTGTCCATGACCGAGATCAGGTCCCAGTCGGCCTGCGGGTACTTGCTGGTCTTGAAGATGGCCAGGTCCGAGCCGCCCGCGAAGACCGGCGCCGTGTTCGGGCCGTTTTCGCTCGGGATCGGGAACGAGGCCCAGTTGGACTTGTCGACCGAGTTGGCGGGCATGGTCGCCTCCGCCCACGGTCCGTCGATGTACAGGTCGAGCTTGCCGAGGCCGAAGTCCGTGTTCGCGCCGCCCGAGGTCGAGCCCACGTTGCCCAGCTCGGTCTGGCCGATGTACTTCGACGGCGACAGGTGGTAGGTACGGTACAGCGAGACGTAGAACTTGATCGCGGCCTCGTCCGCCGGGGAGGTCAGCTGCGCGGTCCAGGTCCCGTTGCTCTCGGTCGCGATCTGGCCGCCGGCGCCCCAGATAAAGCTGGCGAAGGCGTTGGTGTCGTCGGTGATCGCGTCGATGCCGTACGTGCCGGGGAACGTCTGCTGCAGCTTCTGCGCGTCGGTGACCAGCTGAGCCCAGGTGGTGGGCGCGCTGGTGATGCCGGCCTTGGCGAACTGGTCGGTGCGGTACCAGACCCCGCGCACGCCGCCGAACCACGGGACCGCGTAGACCTCCCCGTTCTGGGTGTCGTTGGCGAGCATGCCGGGCACGAGGGCGGACTTGTTCGACCACGAGTTGACGTAACTGCTGACGGGGGTGAGCACGCCGAGCGACGCCTCGGTGGGCGTGTCGGTGTTGCCCAGCTCGGTGATGTCCGGCGCGTTCTTGCCGCTGGCCAGCGCGTTGTTCCAGTCGGTGGTACGGACCGTCCATGGCACCCAGACCACGTTGACCTTGGTGTTGGCGTACTGCGGGAAGTCCTTGTGGAACTGGGCGACCACGCCGTTCATCCAGGTGACCTGGGACGGGACGGAGGCGCCCATCCGCCACACGGTGAGCTGCGCCGGCGCGGAGGATGAGGACGTAGACGAGGCGCTTGACGAGCTGCTCGAGCTGCAGCCCGCTATGGCGAGAGCCGCCGCCGCGCCGCACGCGACGATCGCGGCCCGTGTTTGTCTGAGTCTCACTGCTGGCTCTCCTTCGGGGGGTGAACTTGGAGCATTTGGAAGCTCAGGGCTAGCCTGGCAGAAAACTAGCAAGAAACTTTCCTAAAAGATAGATATCGTTGCCGTATAGAGGCCAAAGCCGTCTCCGCGCCGTGACCTAGGTCCCGAACGCGGGGGGTCGGCCAGCTTACGGCACACTTGGCCCACGGGCTGATACGAAGGGACCGTGATGCAGCACCCACTCCAGTCACGGCGAGCAGCCGAAGCGCGGGCCCGGCCCGGCACGCCCAGCCTGCTGCGTGAGCTGAACGACCGCGCCGCTCTGGACCTGCTGCTACGCGGCGAGATGCTGACCCGGTCCCAGATCAGCGAGTACACCGGCGTATCCAAGGTCACGGTCTCGCAGATGCTGGCCCGCCTGGAGGAACGCGGCCTGGTGATCATCGCGGGGGAGCAGGCCGGGAACCGCGGCCCGAACGCCGCGCTGTATTCGGTCGTCCCGTCCAGCGCCTACGTCGCGGGCCTGTACATGGAATCTGACCTGGTCAGCGCCGCGGTGGCCGACGTCACAGGTCGGTGGGTGGCCGATGTGAGCGTCAACCCGAACGGCGCCGACGACCCGACCGAACTGGTCCGCGGGGTCATCGAGCAGGCCTGCGCCAGCGCCGGGGTGGACCTCGCCCGGCTCAGCGCGCTGGTCATCGGCAGCCCCGGCGTGGTCGACCCGCAGACCGGTGACCCGCGGCTGGCGGTGAACCTGCCCGCGTGGCACGAGGGCGCGCTGGACGCCCTCCGCGGCGTCCTGCACAAGCCGGTCGTGATCGAGAACGACGTGAACCTGGCCGCGATGGCCGAACGGGCCGCGGGCGCCGCCACCGGCGTCGACGACTTCGTCCTGGTGTGGCTGGGCGGCGGGCTGGGCCTGGCCACCGTACTCGGCGGCCAGCTGCACCGGGGCACGGCCGGGGCGGCGGGCGAGATCGGCTACCTTCCGGTGCACGGCGCCCCGCTGCACACCGACATCAGGCACCCGGCTAGTGGCGGCTTCCAGTGGCTGGCCGGCGGCGCCGCGGTGCGTGAGCTCGCGGCCCGTTACGGGTTCGGCGCCTCGACGCCCGCCGAGGCCGTCCAGGCCGCCGTGTCCGCGCCTTCCGTCGCCGCGTCCGCCGCGTTCCTCGACGACCTCGCGCAGCGGGTCGCGGTCGGGGTCGCCTCGGTCTGCGTCGTGCTCGACCCGGGCCTGGTCGTGCTCGGCGGCGAGGTGGGCCGGGCGGGCGGCACCGCTCTGGCCTCCCGGGTGTCGGCCGCCGTGGCCGCAATCTGGCCGTCCCACCCGCGGGTCGTCCCGACCGGCGTCCCCGGTGAGCCGGTCCTGCGCGGCGCCATGCTGGCCGCCGTGGACCAGGCCCGGGCCGCCCTGCTGGCCTCGGTCGCCGACTCCAGCCCACCCCAGTAAGACGGGGCCCGGATCCGGTTCCGCGCCACAGGCCGCCGTCCCTGGGCGATGAGCGGTTTTTATACCGAACGAACGGTCCGGGCCGCGTGCCTCCCGCAACCTCAGCGCGGCCGCGCGGTGACCGTACGCCACCGCAGGTCAGCGGCCCCGAATTCGGCCCGGTGCAACCAGCGGAACTCACGACGGAGATGCGCGTGCCCTTGACCCGTCTGCACGTGCATAATGGTGGATGTCAGCGAGATCCCGATACGGAGAAGGCTCCCCGTGCCCGAACCTCCTCGCGTGATCGATTGAGCCTTCCGAGGGGTTCCGACACGACGGGATGGATGGGAGTTGCGGGCGGTGCCCTCAGGAGGAATACCGACTGAGCAATCAGTGCGGTTCCGGGTGGGCGACACGCCTCCGCTCGCCGAGGGATTTAGCGACCGGCCCGATACCGCTCGCGGCATCCTGGACGCTCTCGTTCCGGGCTCGGCCATCGCGCTCGTGCCGGGCTCGGAGTTCGCCGAGGGCAAGCAGAACTGGCTGGGCGCGTCCGGCAAGACCCAGATCGCGGTGATGCTCGCGGAAACATTGTGGCGATCGGGCACCGTCGACATCGTGGTCTGGATCTCTGCCACCAGCCGGTCGGCGGTGTTGTCGGGATACGCCGAGGCGTGGGTGGCGGCCACGGGCATCGAGCCGACCGGCACGGCCGAGTCGGTCGCGGCCCAGTTCGTCAGCTGGCTCGGACAGACTCCCCAGCCGTGGCTGGTCGTGCTCGACGACCTGTCGAGCGTGGACGAACTCGACGGGCTCTGGCCGCAAGGACCTGCGGGTCGGCTCCTGATCACCAGCACGCAGTCGACGGTCGCGGCCACCCGGCGTCGGACGCGGGTCTTCCCGGTCGGATTCTTCAGCGTCCGCGAGGCCCTCGGCTGCCTGACCGAACGGCTCAGCGTGAACCCCGGGCAACGCCAGGGCGCCATCGACCTCATCGACGCTCTCGGCCGTGAGCCGCTGGCTCTGGCCCAGGCCGCCGCGGTGATCGCCAACTCGGCGCTGGCCTGCCGGGACTACCGGGACTACTTCGCCCGCCGGCGGCAGCAGATCGGGGTGGCGGCGGGCGAGGTGCCCTCGGCGGCCTCGGTCACCTGGACGCTGTCGCTGGGGCAGGCCGAACAGCTGCTGCCGGGTCAGTCGGTGCGGCTCATGCTGGTCCTGATCGCCCTGCTCGACGGCCACGGGGTCCCCGGCACGATCTTCAACACCCAGGCGGTGAGCGTCTACCTGGGCGGAACCGCGGTCGGGTTCGGCACGCCGGTCGATCCCAAGCCCGCCTGGGATGCGCTGCTCGTCATCGAGCGGGCCGGCCTGATCAGCATCGCCCGGGCCGAGGGGCCGCCGACGATCCGGATGAGCCCGGTGGTCCAGGCGGCGATCAGAGTGGCCGCCCCGGCTCAGGTCCGGGACCGTGCGGCGCGGGCGGCGGCTAACGCACTGCTGGAGGCGTGGCCCATCGACGAGCCGCAGCCGTGGACGGCTGGTGTCCTGCGCGCGAACGCGGCCAGCCTGCAGAGCACGGCCGCGGATGTCCTGTGGGCCGACGGGTGCGATCCGGTGCTGCTGCGCGCCGGGCGGAGCCTCGACATCGCCCGCCTGGCCGGGCCGGCCGTCGAGTACTGGCGTGAGCTGGCGGTCAGCTGTGACAACAAGCTGGCGCCCGGCCACCCGGACGCGCTGGTCGTCGCCGCTCAGCTGGCCGGTGCCTACCTGGCGGCCGGGTACGGCGCCGAGGCGGTCGCGTGGTATGAGCGGGTGCTGGCCGAACGGAGCCGCGAGTTCGCGCCCGGGCATCCGGCCGTCATCGCGGCGCGGGTCAGCCTGGCCGACGCCCTGATCGTCGCGGGCGAGCCCGCGGAGGCGGTATCCGTCTTGCGCCGGGCTGTGGCCGAATCCGAGCAGTTCCGCGGCCCGGGCCACCCAGACACCCTCGCGGCCAGGGACGAGCTCGCCCGCGCTCACGAGGCCGTGCGCGACTTCGCGGCGGCGGTCCGGCTGCTGACGCAGACGCTGGCCGAACGCGAGCGGCTCCAGGGTGCCCGCGACGTGCACACCATGACCACCCGCGGTCAGCTCGCCGCGGCCCTGCTGGCCGAGGGCAAGACCAAGCAGGCCATTTCGAGTTACAAGCGGGTGCTGTCGGACCGCGAGGCGGTCCTCGGCCGCGACCATCCGGACACCATCGCGACCAAGGCGAGCCTGGCCGAGGCCTACTACGCCTCGGGCAAGGTGCCATCGGCGGTGCAGCTGTCCGAGCAGACGTGCGCGGATTCGGAGCGGGTCCTGGGCGCCGACCACACGGACACGCTGGCCCGGCGGGCCGCGCTGGCGAACCTGTACTACGCCGCGGGCCGTCTCGGCGACGCCGAGACGGTGCTCAGGGATACCGTCGCGCGCTGCGAGCGGGTCCTGCCCTACGGAGATCCGCTGACCCAGACCGTCCACCAGAGCCTGGCCAGCATCGCGGGCGAGGCCTGATGGCCCCGACCTTAAGGGGACCCTTGTGGTTTACCTAAACCAGACTGCGTTGAAAGCACTTCAGTGCCAGATGTCCGTCGGCTGAGCCAATCGTTCGGTGTCCGCGCAGGAATCGTATGTCAGGAAGGTTCCCGATATAGGCAAAGTTCTCCTCTCCCGAACCTTCGCGTGTTTACATGTTCGCAAGGGAGGCTCGCGGGAGGGCAGCCTCGAGGGGGGTGTGGGGCGGTGATGCCCAGTGGGAATGCCGGCTGAGTCAGCCCGGCGATACCGGATCGGCGACGTGCCTCCCCTCGCCGAGGGTTTCACCGATCGTCCCGATACCGTCGGCGGTCTCGCGGACGCTTTCCTCCCGGGTTCGGCCGCGGTGCTCGTGCCGAACCCGGCCGTGGCCGAGAGCATGCCCAACTGGCCCGCCGCATCCGGCAAGACCCAGATCGCCGTGATGATTGCCGAGTCGTTGTGGCGATCGCATGTCATCGACGGGCTGATCTGGATCCCGGTGACCAGCCGGGCGGCGATCCTGTCCGGTTTCGTGCAGGCGTCGGTGGCTGCCACCGGCCTCGAACCCACCGGCACGGCCGACTCGGTCGCGGTCCGGTTCGTCAGCTGGCTGGGCGAAACCAGGCAGTCCTGGCTTGTCGTCCTCGACGACCTGCCGGAGGCCGTCGACCTGGACGGATTGTGGCCATACGGGCCGACGGGCCGGCTGCTGATCACCAGCTCGCGGCCCGTTCCCGTCATCGGCCGCCCCCGGACGCGGGTGATCCCGGTCGGGTTCTTCAGCACCCGCGAGGCGCTGAACGGCCTGTCCGAACGGCTCAGCGCGAACCCGGTCCAGCGCCAGGGCGCCATCGACCTGGTCGAGACGCTCGGCTGCGAGCCGCTGGCGCTCGGCCAGGCGGCCGCGGTGGTCGCGAGTTCCAACTTGACCTGCCGGGATTACCGCGACCTGTTCCTCCGGCGCCGGGAGGAGATATGGACCGGTGCCGACGGCATCCCTTCGGCGGCCATGGTGACCTGGATCCTGGGCCTGGAGCGGGCGGAATCGCTGCGGCCAGGACCGTCGATCCGGCTGATGCTGGTCTTCCTGGCCCTGCTCGACGGTCACGGCGTTCCGGGAGCCATCTTCGGCACCAAGGCCCTGATCGCCTACCTGGGCGGGACGGCCACCCCGTTCTCCGCCGCCGCCGATCCCAGACAGGTCTGGGACGTCCTGCTCGCCATCGAGCGAGCCGGCCTGATTGTCATTGCCCGGGACGTCACGCCGCCCGCCGTCTTGATGAGCTCGGCCCTCCAGGAGGCGATCAAGCTGGCGGCGCCCGCCGAGATCCAGGAGCCCGCGGCGCGGACGGCCGCGGACGCGCTGCTCGAGGTGTGGCCCGCCGATGAAGCAACGTCGTGGGCCGCGGCCAGCCTGCGCGCGAACGCGGCCTGCCTGCAGGACTCGGCCTTCGATGCGCTGTTGGCCGACGGGTGCCATCCGCTGTTGCTGCGGGCGGGCCGGAGCCTGGACCAGGCCGGCCTGGCCGGGCCGGCCGTCGACTTCTGGCAAGATCTCGCCGCCCGCTGCGACGCCAAGCTGGCGCCTGGCCATCCGGACGCGCTCGAGGTGGCCGCCCAGCTGGCCGCCGCGTACCTGGCGGCCGGGAAGGCCCAGGAGGCCGTTCAGTGGTACCAGCGGGTGCTGGCCGACCGGACCCGCGAGCTGACGCCGGGCCATCCCGCCATCCTGGCCGCTCGCGTCAGCCTGGCCCGGGCCCTCATCATGGCCAGCGAGCCCGCGGACGCGGTGACCGTCATGCTCCGTGCCGTCGGCGAATACGAGCAAGCCGGCGGCGACCGGCATCCGGAAACCCTCAGCGCCCGAGATGAGCTGGCCAGCGCGTACCAGGCCGCGGGTGATTACCCTGCGGCCGGCCGGCTTCTCGCGCGCAGCCTGGCCGATCGGGAGCGGTTGCAGGGGCCGCGCGATGCGCTGACCATGGCCACCCGGGAGCGGCTCGCCGCGGCCTGCCTGGCCGAAGGCAGGATCAAAGACGCCATCTCGCACTACAAGCGGGTGCTGTCTGATCGCGAGAAGGTGTTGGGCCGTCGTCATCCGGACACGATCGCGACCGCCGCGAGCCTGTCCGCCGCGTATGAGGCGGCCGGACGGATGCCGGCCGCGATGCAGTTCGCCGAGCGGTGCTGCGCGGATTCAGAGCGGGTTCTCGGTCCCGACCACGCGGACACCCTGGCCCGCCTGGCCAACCTGGCTCACCTGTACTACACCGTGGGGCGGGTCGGAGACGCGGAGGCGCTCCTGCGCGAGACCGTCGTGCGCTGTGAGCGGACCCTGCCGCCCGGGCACCCGCTGACCGCGGTCGTCCGGCAGAGCCTGGCCAACATCGGGGAAATCTGACCGCGGCTCACTGTTCCCTGGGGGCGCTCTCCAGCGGGATCCGGAAGAACGGCGAACGCAGGATGAACCGGGCCACCAGCATCAGGAGCACGCCGGCGCCCATGATGCCGACCAGCGACCACTTCTCCGACGCCGGCGCGGTCTGCAGCGACTTGACCACCACCCAGGCCAGGAATACGGCGGAGGCGAGGGGCAGGATGCCGACGAGCACCGCGTCCCAGAGTTTGCTGAAGATGCGGCGCCGGTAGTACATGACCGCGGCCAGCGCGGTGAACGTGTAGAACCCCGCGAACAGCAGGCCGGTCACGCTGACCACATCGGTGAAAACGGTCGCGATCGAGCTGGACAGCAGGTACGCCCAGGTGGCCGCGATGAGGATCACCGCGATGATGATGGTGCCGATGGCGGGCGTGGAGTAGCGGCGGCTCACGTTGCCCAGCACCGGCGGCAGCGTCCGGTGACTGGCCATCCCGTAGGCGATCCGGGAGGTGATCACGATGCCGACGCTGGTGGACGCGATCACCGACAGGGCCAGCGCGAAGGCCATCACCTTGGCCCACCCGCCGCCGCCCAGCACCTGGGCGACGAAGACCAGCGCCGAGGAGGCGTTGGCCTGCAGCCGCGCCGGCGACGCCACGCCTTGCATGCCCACCTGCGGGAGGACGTACATGATCACGAGCAGCGCGACCGCGAACACGGCGGCCCGCCCCGGGTTGACCCGCCGATGCTTCACCTCTTCGTTCACGTAGACGGTGGCGTCCCAGCCGGTGTACATGAACACCGCGATGAGCAGCCCCGCGGCCAGATTGCCCTTCCCGTCGATTCCGTTCAGGCTCAGCCAGCCCTTGGTGGGCGGGAACGTGCCGTGGTGGTGACCGAGCACGTAGATCAGCGCCCAGATGGAAAAACCGATCAGGATCGTGTACTCGATCACCGCCATGCCGACCTGGGTACGCGCGGTGAGGCGGATACCAATCACGGCGATCGTGGCCATGACCAGGATGACGAAAGTACTGAGGAGGATGTTCGGCCACGCGCTGACGGCGCTCGCGCCGAAGACGGCCAGGACGGCCGGTGACAGCACCACCACCACCGAGATCGTCCCGGTCAGGCAGCCCGCGAGCATCATCCAGCCGACCAGGAAGCCGAGGTACGGGTTGATCGCGCGGCCGACCCACTCGAAGGAAGCGCCGCAGTTGGCGTTCCACAAGTTCAGCCGGCGGTAGGTGTTGGCCAGGATCAGCATGGGGATCCCGCACAAGATGATGACCGGCCCGCCACCGTAGGCGGCCGTCGCGGCCATCCCGGCCAGCGTCACGGCCATGGTGGCCGCGGGGGCGGACGAGGCCAGGCCGATGATCGTGTCCTGGGCCACCCCGATCGCGTCCGGCTCGAGCCGGGCCGGGATGGCGGGGACCTGGGTAGGTCGCGGGATCGCAGTCAGCGGTTGATCGGTCATCGGTACTCCTGTCGTGCCGGGTCGTTCGTCACCGGGCGCACAGCCCCCCCACCTTCACTCGCGTATTGTGACATAGAGGTCCTGAAGCTGTCGCCAAAACGCAACCTTGCGGCGCTGTGACCGAAAACACCCCGACAGGATGGGAGCCGTTGGCTTGGACGAACGTGTCTTCGACGAGCGGTACCGGCAGTGGGCCCGGCGCTCTGCTGAGCTGTTCACCGAGGCGAGCCGCTACATTCCGGGCGGTGCGGGCAGCAGCGCGCGCACGGTGAAGTTCGGCTGGAAGCCGTATCCCCCGTTCATGGCCGAGGGCTCCGGGTCGCGGCTGCGCGACGTGGACGGGCACGAGTACGTCGACTACCTGCTGGGCCTGGGCCCGATGATCCTGGGCCACCGGCACCCGGCCGTGACCCAGGCCGTCACCCGGGCCGTCAGCGAGCTGGGCACCTGCTTCGGGCTGCCCTACGAGCTGGAGATCGAGGCCGCCCGCAAGGTCACCGAGGCGGTGCCTGGGGTCGAGCTGGTCCGGTTCTCCAACTCCGGCAGCGAGGTCGTGGGCACGGCCGTCCGGCTGGCCCGCGCGCACACCGGCCGCCCGCTGGTGATCCGCTTCGAAGGGCACTACCACGGCTGGCAGGACACGGTGTACTGGAGCAACCACGTGGACCCCGAGCTGGCCGGCCCGGCCAGCAGCCCCCGCCCGGTCCCGTCGGGCCCCGGCGTCCCGGCCGAGCTGGAGGCCACGCTCATCGTGCTGACCTGGAACGACCCGGACAGCTTCGTGGCCGTGATGGAGGAACGCGGCGACCAGGTGGCCGCGGTGATCACCGAGCCCGCGGTGTTCAACACCGGCTGCATCCTGCCCGAGCCCGGCTATCTTGAGCTGCTGCGCGAGCAGACCCGCCGGCACGGCGCGCTGCTCATCTTCGACGAGGTCATCACCGGGTTCCGGTTCGCGCGCGGCGGCGCGCAGGAGTACTTCGGGGTCACGCCGGACCTGACCACGATGGCCAAGGGGCTGGGCGGAGGCTTCCCCGTGGCGGCC
>Ga0187781_10004472_pt1 | contig 10414 bp, 10 predicted proteins | sample 0715_SJ02_MP02_2_FD_132447 | JGI IMG/M metagenome (GOLD analysis project Ga0187781, IMG submission 132447) | Tropical peat soil microbial communities from peatlands in Department of Meta, Colombia - 0715_SJ02_MP02_20_MG | ecosystem: Environmental > Terrestrial > Soil > Wetlands > Peat | place...
CCGCACGAACCGCTGCAGGCGCCGGGGATCGCGGAGGCGTCGCTCCGGCGGCTGGTCGGGATCGTTGAGATCGGGATCTTCGTCGACATGGCCGATCGAGTCGTTATCGGCCACCCCGATGGCGCCGTGGAGGAAAGGACGCACCCTCGCTCCGGGGCCCGGTGAGACCCGTCCGACCGGGCCGTCGGAGCCGTTAAACGCCCCCATCGGTGCGGTGGGGACGTCTATAGCGAAGACGGAGCGTCTCCATGCAGGGCAAGTACATCCATACCCGGATCGACGATCGCGTCGGCCACATCGAGATTGCCAAGCCGAAGGCGAATACCTACGACCTCGACATGATGCGGGAGATCGACCAGGCCGTCGAGGAGTTCCGGTTCGACGACTCGGTCCAGGTCATCGTCCTCGAGAGCGGGGTCGCAGGGTTCTTCAGCGCCGGCGCGGACATCGAGATGCTGAAGAAAAGTCAGCCGGACTACAAGGCGATGTTTTGTCTCCACTGCCAGGAGACCCTCGACAAGTTCGCGAAGACCCCCAAGGTCGTCATCGCCGCGATCAACGGCCATTGCGTGGGAGGAGGGCTCGAGATCGCGCTCGCGTGCGACCTACGGATGATGGCGAAAGACTCGGGAAAGATCGGCCTCCCCGAGGTCACCCTCGGCGTCCTTCCCGGCACCGGCGGGACCCAGCGGCTTCCCCGCCTCGTGGGCGCATCGAGGGCCCTCGACATGATGATCACCGGAAAGCTCCTGAGCCCGGACGAGGCTCTTGCGATCGGTCTGGTGAACCACGTGTACCTGGCCGACACATTCGCAAAGGATGTCCAGGCCTACGCGAGCGCGCTCGCGCACGGACCCGCCCGGGCGGTGAGTCTGATCAAGCGTTCGGTCTTCGAAGGGATCGAGATGCCACTAACCGCCGGCCTCGCCCTCGAGCGTGAGCTCCAGAACCGCCTGTTCATCACCGAGGACGCCAAAGAGGGGCTGACGGCGTTTTCGGAGAAGCGAAAGCCGTCCTTTAAGGGCCGCTGAGATTCATTACCTAGTGAGTTCCTAGCGGAGGACGCCATGTCCGAAGCGCCGAAGAGCCTCAAGGAAGGCGGAACGGTCGAGCCCGTGCGCGAGATCCTGTGGGGAACCTCCGCGGGGGCCCGCAAGTACGAGACCGCGCAGGAGCTTCCCGAGGACATGCGCAAGCTCGTCGTGAAGCTCATGGTCGTCCAGGCAGACACGGAGTTCGCCTCGATCCAGCAGCACCGGCCGTGGCTCGACCGGGCGCCGACGCTCGAGGACCGGTGGATCGAATCGCGGATCGTGGCCGACGAGGCCCGGCACGGTCTGCAGGCCTGCCGCATCCTCCGCGACTTCGGAGAGGAAGGCCAACGGTTCATCGACGAACTCCTCGCCAAGCGCGAGGGCGAGCACAAGCTCGACGCGTTCAACATGAAGTTCGACCGATGGAGCGATGTGGGGGCGTTCACCTGCCTGGTCGACCGGGTCGGGGTCTACCAGCTCCGCGCGTTCCAGGAATGCTCGTACGGGCCGCTGGCGCGCGCGATGCCCCTCATGCTCAGTGAGGAGCAGCTTCATCTCACGTTCGGTGCGAGCGTGCTCCGGCGGATGGTCCAGGACGGTCCGAAGTACTACGGCTCGAAGGAGGAGGCGCAGGAGGCCATCCGCAAGTGGTACCCCCGCGCGCTCGACATGTTCGGCCACTCGAACTCCGAAACGAGCCGACGGGCGATCGAGTACGGGCTCAAGCGGTGGACGAACGAAGAGGCCCGAGCCCGGTTCATCGAGGAGGTCCATCGCCTCCTCACCCCGTACGGCCTCGAGCTCCCGGCCCCGGAGTTCGACCGCCACGTGATGTAGCCGGATTCGGCACCGACCGTCCGGCGCGCTCGGTCAGCGGACCCGGGCCCGACGTATCCCGGGCCCCGGGGAAAGCACTTGGGTACGGTCGATGCCCGGCACTCGGCGGATCCGCTGGCGGACCCGAGAGAGATATCGATCGAGAGTGAACACGTGAACGTGAGCCCCGGCGTCGTGGGTGTAGGCGGCGATCGGCCGTCCGGCGTCCCGGTTCATCGTTCGCACCTCCCCCAGCACCGCGCGGGAGGTGGTGGTGAGGTAGTCCAGGGTCGGCCGGGTCGTTTCGCAGACCTCGCGGAAGCTGTCGCACTCCTCCATGACGAGGGGGAAGAGTCGCTCCGGGTCGCGCGCGCCGACAGCGCGACGGATCCGGACGATGCGTCCCGGAACCTCGGCGATCCGGGTGGGGAACGCCGGACTCGTCGCGACCGTCCGCTGCATCGCTTCTGCGCTCCGCACCTCCTTGACGGGTGCACCGCGGACCAGCACCACGAGGTCAACCAGCGCCGGCCAGTGGTCGGGCGGGTACACCGGGCGCGCATAGCAGTCACTCCCATCGGGTCGCTCGCCGGCCCTCCATTCGACGAACCCTCCGAAGACCGACCGAGAGGCACTCCCCGATCCGTAGCGGGCGAGCCGGGAAAGGGCCCGGTCGGAGAGCCGAAGTCCGAGTGCGGCGGTGGCTGCCCCAGCGAGCGCGGCGAAGCCGCTCGCGCTCGATGCAAGACCGGTCGCGGTGGGGAAATTGTTGGCCGATACGACTTCCGCTCCGTAGGCGGACCCGGCCATCTCCCGTACCCGATTCAGGAACTGGACGACGGACTCCCGGGTCTCTCCGAGCTCTTCCCGCCCGTTCAGGACGACCCGGTCCTTCGCCGGTCCCGGGAAAAATCGGACCGTCGTCCGGGAACGCAGTTGGTCGAGACTGACGGAAAACGACGGGTTGTAGGGGAGGGCGCGCTCGGCGTCGCGAACCCCCCAGTACTTGACGAGCGCGATGTTGGGAGGCGCCTCACAGGTCGCCGCGAGTGTCGTCCGGGGCGCCATGCGAGCAAGAGCGGGACGGTCGTGCACAGTACTAATCCGCGACGGCCGCTCGGGAGGTCGTGTCCCGCCGTTCGTCCGATGCCGAGCCGCGTCCCGAGCGGCCCCGACCGGACCTCCTTCGGGCCAGCCGTCGCGGGTTCCACCATGAGATCGGCTTTCGGATCGACCGGGAACAGAGCGGACACGGCGTCTGCACCGTCACCGGCCGCGTCGAGACCCGGCACCTGAACATCAATGCCGTCGTCCACGGAGGGGTGTACGCGACCGCTCTCGACACAGCCATGGGCGCTGCGGTCGTCTCGCTCCTGAAGGACGGAGAGACGGCCGCAACGACGTCCCTCTACGTCGAGTTTCTCCGGGCGGCCCGCCGCGGCGATCTTCTGACCGCCCGCGGGGAAGTGCTCCGCCGGGGCCGGCACATCGCGTTCGCCGAGGGAAACCTGTTCGATGACGAGGGCCGGCGGCTGAGCCAGGCCCGGGGGACCTGGTACATCTGGTCGGCGAGTGGAAACGGGGCCGGGTCCGTGCCGTCCCGTCGAGCCCGACGTTAGCGGGAGAGCCGGGAGATTAGGCGCTCGGCGAGCTCGAGGCGTTCGAGGCCCTTCGCGATCCCGCGCGTCGCATCCGAAAACGAATGTTCCCGGAAGAACGACTTCGTTTCCTCGGCCCGGCCGAGGCCGGAATACGGCAGCGTCAGTTCGAGGAGCAAGGAGAGGAGGCCGGAGCCGCGGAACGTGCGGGAGAGCTCGGGAAGGTTCCGCTCCAGCCACGGCCCGACGAGCGGACGCCCGACCGGATTCGACGCGGCCTGGGCGACGACGAGCGGGACATGCCCCCGATTGATTCCACCCGCGGTGGCGAGATCGAGGGTCGATGTGACGAGAGACGGCTCGGAGGTCCACGCGAGGGCGACCTCGAGCCGGAGTGCCTCGCCCTCGGCGATCGGGCGCGCGAGGGCTCGCCGGAGCTCCCGATACCCGGCGTCGCCGTCGGTCCGCGCGCGGGCGATCGCGACCGCACGCCGGAGGTCCGGATCGAGCCGATCCCACTCGACGAACCTCTCGGCGAGCGCGCGGGCGAACCCTCCGTCAACCCGGACGCGAGCCTGGGTGATCCATTCGCGAACGATCCGGAGCGTATCGGGCTCGCCGGGACGGCGGTCGAGCCCGATGAGGCCCGTGAGGTCGGAGAGGTACCCTCGTGCAAAATCCGATGGCTCACCCCCCCGCGGCAGCGCGAGGGCAAGGGAGGACAGGGCATCGGTGACCTCCTGGACGACCAGTCGATCTCTCGTGAGACCCAGCGCTTGGACGAACCGTTCGTACGTCGACCACTCCTCGATCCCCGCGACGACGAACGCCGCCAGGTCGCTGAGCACGATCCACCGATCCGCCACCGGCCGGCTCGGAAGCGCGGTCCGTAGCCGCTCCAGCAGCTCGCGGTCGTAGTGGACGCGATAGAATCCGACCGCTCCCGGGTTCAGGTGGACCGTGGCGTGGCCCGGGACCGGGACCACCCGCTCGCGGGTATCGAAGAGGAGCCGCTCGCGGTGGCCATCGACGTCGAGGATGAGCGGGATCGGCCAGGGAGGCTCGTCCCGGTTTTCATGGGAGGAGAATCGACGTTGGGTCAGCTGAAGCCCCGAGGGGGTGAGCTCCGCCCGAAGGACCGGGAAGCCCGGCCGTTCGATCCACGGCCCGACGATCGCCGCCACATTCGAGTTCGCGCTCTGGCCGAGCGCGTCCCACAGGTCCTCGGTGCGCGCGTTGCGAAACCGGAACCGGTTCAGGTACTCCTTGACCCCGGCGCGAAACGTCGTCTCGCCGAGGTAGGAGTCGAGCATCCGAAGGACGCTCGCCCCCTTCCCGTACGTGATCTCGTCGGTGATCTGCCCGATCTCCTCGGGCGACGTCACCGGACAACGCACGGGGTGGGTCACGTCGAGCGAGTCGGTCTCGAGGGCTGCGCCCATTCCCCAGGAGTGGAGGACAAAATCCGAGGACGCATCCAGCTCCGGGGCGATCCGGTCGGTAATCTTTGCCTCGAGGAACGTGGCGAAGCTCTCGTTCAGCCAGATATCGCTCCACCACGCCATCGTGACGAGGTTCCCGAACCACTGGTGGGCGATCTCGTGGCAGATCGTCTCGAACACGTCGGATCGGGCAAACGAGGCCGAGGAGTCCTCGAGAAGAAGGCGCATGTCGCGGAAGCTCATCGCCCCCCAGTTCTCCATCGCACCGAATGCGTGCTCGGAGACCGCAATGATGTCGAGCTTCGGGAGCGGGTAGGGGATGTCGTAGTACGACTCGTGCGCGCGGAGGATTCGGCTCCCGGACTCCGCCGCGAAGCGGCCCGAGCGCCCCCGCCCCGGCGGTGTCAGCACCCGCACCGGAACCCGTCCGGAGGTGTCCTCGACCTGGTCGAACTCGCCCACAGCGAGGTAGAACAGGTACGTGGCCATCGGAGGGGTCGGGGCGAACGTCCACTCGCGGCTCCGCTCCAGCGGTTGAATCCGCTCTGCAGGGCCGTTCGAGACCACCTCAAGTTCCGCCGGCGCCCGGACCGTCAGGAGGATCCGGGCCTTCGCATCCGGACGGTCGACGCAGGGAAAGACCCGCCGGGCCCCCACCGGCTCGCACTGGGTCGTGAGGACGTACCCCTTCCCATGCGGGCAGCGATAGAGCCCGACCAGCCGATGAGGGTCGACCCGACCTCGAAACTCCACCCGCAGGGTCGACGCGCCCGTCCGACCGAGAGGGATCACGAGCCGGTGGCGGGGCTCATCGACGTGAAACGGGGCCCGCTCACCGTTCCGCCAGACGCACTGGACACTGAGGTCCTCCGAATCGAGTTCGGCGTTCTCCAGGCCGGGCCCGAGGTCGAACTCGACGGACCCGCTCCACTCTAGGGCGTCGAAGTCGATATCGAGGTGCAATCGATACTCGGGGATGAGCGGATGGACCTCTTCGCGCACCCCACCACCCTCGAAACGGGGAGCCCGTCCCGCCCCACCGCCGGTCCGACCCCACGCGAGCCTCCCTGAAAGAGCTTCGGCGCCGATGCAGGGTCGAGGGCGGGCTCGACGGGTCAACCACGCTTAAATACCGCCCCAATGTCCCGGCCGCTGGCTGACGGCCATAGCGGTGGGGAAACACCCGGTCCCATCCCGAACCCGGAAGTTAAGCCCACTGGCGTTCCGCGCGGTACTGAAGTGCGCGAGCCTACGGGAAACGCGGCAAGCTGTCAGCCTTCCGGGCGTCGAAATCCTCAAGCGATAGGGTAATGACGCCGGGTCGGTCGTTCGTCCGACTCATGCTTCTCGGGGCGCACGTCGGGATCTCCGAGGGACTTGCGCAGGCCGCGCACGATGGACGCCGGATCGGATGCGACGCGATCCAGATCTTCTCGAAGAGCCCTCAGATGTGGGAGGGTCCTCCCATCGCGCCCGAGGCCGCGGCGGCATTTCGAGAGGCGGTGGTGGCCGAACAGATCCGGGCGACGTCCGTCCATCACGGCTACCTCCTGAACCTCGCCACGCCCAAGCGGCCCATGCTGCGCCGCTCCCGCCGCGCGTTCCTCGAGGAGGTCCGTCGGGCCGAACTCCTCGAGGTCGACTCGCTCATCTTCCATCCGGGAGCGCACCTCGGATCGGGGATTGATGCAGGCCTCGCGCTGATCGCGGAGGGTCTCGAGCAGACGATCCAGGAGGTCCCGGAGGGCAAGGTCCGGCTGGTCCTCGAGAACGCGGCCGGACAAGGAACGACGCTCGGTTCGACGTTCGAGCAGCTCGCACGGGTGCTTTCGGCGGTGGACGCACCGGGCCGCCTCGGGGTCGCCCTCGACACCTGTCATCTTTTCGCGTCAGGAGTCGACTTCCGCACCGAGGACGGATACGGCCGGATGGTCGATGATCTCGAACGGACCGTCGGGCGCTCGAACGTTCGCGCGTTCCACCTCAACGATGCCCAGGCCCCGCTCGGCTCGCGCCGGGACCGGCACGAGAACATCGGGAAAGGTGAGATCGGGCTCGAGGGATTTCGAAACATCCTGACCGATCCGCGCTGGCAGGACGTGCCGGGCTATCTCGAAACTCCCCTCGATGACCGGGACTATTCGCGATACGTGGAGGACCTTGGCACTCTGCGCTCGTTGATCGACGCGAGGCCGACTCGGGCCCGACCGACCGCCGAGAGTGCTCGGAAGTCGAAGCCGCGCTCCTCAACCGTCAAATAGAACGCCCCTCCTCGGCGCGCGGGCCATGGGGGAGGAGATCCAGGCCGAACTCGTCGCCTCGCTCGAGTCGACGGCCCGGGAGATCCGGGCCGAGATCGTCCGGATGACCTTCGCGGCCGGCAGCGGCCACCCGGGCAGCAGCCTCTCGGCCGTCGAGATCCTCGTCGCCCTCCTCTTTCATGAGATGAAGATCGATCCCGCCCGGCCCGACCTACCGGACCGCGACCGCTTGGTCCTCTCGAAGGGGCATGCGGCGCCCGCCCTCTACGCGGCGCTCGCGCTCCGGGGATTCCTCCCTCGCGAGGAGCTCCGGACCCTTCGCCAGCTCGATAGCCGGCTCCAAGGGCTCGTCGACCGCACTACGCTCCCAGGGGTCGATGCGTCCACGGGGGGCCTGGGCCAGGGGATCGGTGTCGCGGTCGGAATGGCGCTCGACTCCCAGCTCGCCCGACGCCCGAGCCGTGTCTATTCGATCGTCGGAGACGGCGAGTGCCAGGTCGGATCCACGTGGGAGGCCCTGATGGCCGGTGCTCAGTACCGCCTCGCGAACCTTGCCGTCGTGGTGGACCGGAACGGGCTCGGCACCGGTGGACCGACCGAGGCGAGCATGGGGATCGAGCCGATCGCCGATAAGCTCCGAGCCTTCCGGTACCACACGGTCGAGGTGGACGGCCACGACGTGCGTCAGATCCTCCGCGCCCTCCGCGAAGCACGGGTGACGGTGGACGCGCCCACGGCGATCGTCGCGCGCACGATCAAGGGCCGGGGGGTCTCGTTCATGGAGGGAAACCCCTCCTGGCACGGTCAAGCTCCAACCCGGGCCGAGGCAGAACGCGCGCTCGCCGAACTGGGAACGTCGCTCGAGGTCTCCCCACAATGAGCGCGCCCGGCACGCTGGAGAGTCTCCGCGATGCGTACGGCGAGGTCCTGGTCGAGCTCGGCGAGCGGGATCCGACGCTCGTCGTCCTCGACTCCGACGTGTCGGGACTGACCCGGACCGCCCGATTCGCCGAGAAGTTTCCAGACCGCTTCTTCGATGTCGGCATCATGGAAGCGTCGATGATGTCGATCGCCGCCGGCATGTCCCTTTCGGGACGCACGGTGTTCGCGAGCTCGTTCGCCGTGTTCGCGGCCGGACAGGCCTACAACTTCGTCCGGCAATCGATCTGTTTCCAGCGCGCGAACGTCAAGATCGTCGCGACCAACGCCGGCCTGCTCGCGGGCCGCGACGGCGGAATGATCCAGATCGTCGAAGACATTGGCTTGATGCGGGGGCTTCCCCGGATGACGGTGATCGTCCCGGGCGACGCTCCGACGACGCGTGCGGCGATCCGTGCCGTCGCCGGGCGCCCGGGTCCCGCGTACGTCCGCCTCGCCTCGGTAGACCTACCGACCGTCACCGACGGAACGTTCGAGGTCGGCAAAGCCGCCGAGTTGCAAAGTGGGACCGATCTTGCGATCGTCGCCGTCGGCGCAATGGTCGCGCGCGGACTTGCCGTGGCCGAAGAGCTCGGCCGCGTCGGAGTCTCGGTCCGCGTGCTCGACCTCGCGTCCGTGAAGCCGTTCGACGAGCCGGCGGTCCTCCGGGCGGCCCGCGACACGGGGGCGATCCTGACGCTCGAGGAGCATTCGGTCCTCACCGGGATCGGCTCCCTGGTCGCCGCAACGACCGCCGAGAACTATCCGGTCCCGGTGCGACGCGTCGGGGTCCCCGATCTCTTCGGCGAGTCCGGGGACGGTTTCGCGCTCTTCGACCGATACGGACTCTCCATGGAGCGGATCCGCGACGAGGCCTGGGAGCTTCTCCGGATGCGAGGAAAGGTTCAGTAACCTGCACGAGTACGGGAGACCGAACATGGAGCTATTCCTGGATACGGCGAGCCTGACCGAGATCCGAACGATGTGGGACCTGGGGATCCTCGACGGGGTGACGACGAACCCGACCCTCGTCGCGAAGGAGGGACGCAAGTTCGAGGAGGTGATCCGGGAGATCTGCGCGCTCGGGGTCCCGTCGGTCTCCGCGGAGGTCGTTTCGACCGACACGGACGGCATGCTCGCCGAGGGCCGCCGGCTGCGGCAGATCCACCCCTCGATCTACGTGAAGTGTCCCATGACCGCCCCGGGCCTCAAGGCGACGAAGATCCTCGCCCGGGAGGGGACGCGGGTGAACATGACGCTCGTGTTCAGCGCGAACCAGGCCCTCCTCGCAGCGAAGGTCGGGGCGGCGTACGTCAGCCCGTTCATCGGCCGGCTCGACGACCAGGGACAGGTCGGCATGGACCTCATCCGCGACATCGTCCAGATCTACCGGAACTACAAGTTCCCCACGAAGATCCTCGTCGCGAGCATCCGACATCCGGTCCACGTCCTCGAGGCGGCGAAGGTCGGCGCCGATATCGCGACGATGCCGTTCGGGGTCATGGAAAAGCTCGTCACCCACGCGCTCACCGACATTGGCCTCGCCCGGTTCCTGAAGGACTGGGAAAAAGTGCCGAAAGGCTGAGGGCCATCCCCCCACCGGGAGAGGGCGATGGGATTCGAGGCGCTGAGCTACCTCATCGGTCGATGGACCGACGAGTCCCGCACCGGTGAACCCGGGACGTCGACCGGCGGAGGAGAGACCTGGCATCTCGCGCTGGACGGAGGGATCCTTGAACGGGAGGCGTGGTGCGAGTACCCCGCCCGCGGCGACCAGCCGGCGTTCCGCCACGAGGACCTTCTCGTCGTCTTCGTCGATCCCGATTCGGAGGTCCGGGCGATGTTCTGGGACAACCAGGGACACACGATTCGGTACCGGGACGTGCACCCGGATCCCGACGGAAAGGGAGTCGGATTCGTGAGCGACCCGACGGTCCCGGGGCCCCGCCAGTGGCTCCAGTACCGTTTCGAGGAACCGGACCGACTTTCCGCGGTCTTCAGCATTCATGGCCCGGGCGCCCCGGGGTTCGCCCCGTACCTCCGCTGGGCCTCCACGCGGGTGGGCGCCCGCTCGCCCTGACCGTCGGTCCGCCTCCGGGCACCGGGCGCAGACGATTATATCGGGGCCTCCACTACCCGCGGAAGCCTGTGACGGACGAACCGCTGCTCGAAAAGTACCTGCGCCTGACGCGCGAGGCGCTGGGCCGGGTCCGCGTGGCCGTCCCGGCCCGGTCGTACCTTCAGGGAGCGTCGGACGACTTTCTCTCGATGGCCCGCGCCTATCTCGCGGACGCAGAGCATTTCCGGGACTCGGGGGACCGCGACCGAGCCCTTGCGGCCGCAAG
>Ga0187781_10004473_pt1 | contig 10413 bp, 8 predicted proteins | sample 0715_SJ02_MP02_2_FD_132447 | JGI IMG/M metagenome (GOLD analysis project Ga0187781, IMG submission 132447) | Tropical peat soil microbial communities from peatlands in Department of Meta, Colombia - 0715_SJ02_MP02_20_MG | ecosystem: Environmental > Terrestrial > Soil > Wetlands > Peat | place...
CCGCCGTTTGGCCAGCACTATGTCTCCGCCCACGAACTGGGCGCAACCGCCGTAACGCTGGTCCTGATCGCTGTCCTGTGGGCGTTTTTTCGCTTCACGTCCCTGGGACTGGCGATGCGGGCCGTCGCGCAAAACCCCGTATCGAGCCGGCTCGTTGGTATCCGTGTGGGTCAGATGCTGGCGCTAGGCTGGGGACTGGCGGCAGCGGTTGGATCGGTTGCCGGCATGATGGCCGCGCCAATTGTCTTTCTGGATCCGAACATGATGTCCGGCATCTTGTTGTACGCCTTTGCCGCCGCGCTGCTTGGCGGCATCGACAGCCCGGGCGGCGCAGTGTTTGGCGGTTTTCTCGTAGGAGTGCTGGAGAATCTGCTCGGCGCTTTCGTGGTTGGTAACGAGCTAAAACTCGTTGTCGCGCTCGTGATCATCGTGGGCGTCCTGCTGGTTCGTCCTTCCGGCATATTCGGCAGCGTGCAGGTGACGCGAGTATGAGAGCCCCGAACATTACAAAGTGTTCGTCCCTAGGGGTCGCCAACGCATGCGCTACCCGTGGCAGCGGGCGCAAAGTTTCTTATGGCCGCTGAAATCAACAGAACGGCCGTTGCTTGGCGCGTTCTTGCCCTGGCCGCGCTAATTGCGCTGGCCTGCCTGCTGCCATTTGTCATCAGCAACTACCGGGTATTTCAGCTCACGCTGGTCCTGGTGTACGCCATCGCGCTGCTGGGTCTGAACATTCTGACGGGCTACAACGGGCAAATATCGCTCGGACACGGCGCCTTTTATGCCATTGGTGCGTATGTGGCGGCAATTTTGATGGACCATTTCGCCGTGCCGTACTACCTCACGGTTCCCGCAGCCGGCGCGCTGTGTCTGGTGGTGGGCTTTTTGTTTGGTCTTCCCGCACTGCGGTTGGAGGGGCTGTATCTGGCGCTTGCGACCTTCGCGCTGGGGGTCTCGTTGCCCCAACTTCTAAAGTACAAGCCATTTGAATCGTGGACCGGCGGCGTCCAGGGTATCGTCATCGTCAAACCCGATCCGCCATGGCACTTACCAATTAGCCCCGACCAGTGGCTGTATTTTTTTGCACTCGCTGTTGCGGGCGCGATGTTTCTTTTCGCCTGGAACCTGCTGCGCGGCCGCATCGGCCGGGCACTGGTTGCGATCCGCGACCACCCGATTGCGGCCAGCGCGATGGGCGTAAATACCGCCTTGTACAAATCGCTCGCCTTTGGCGTAAGTGCCATGTACACCGGCATAGCCGGCGCACTGGGAGCGATCGCCGTGCAATTTGTCGCACCCGACAGCTTCACGATCTTGCTGTCGATCAGCCTATTTGTCGGAATCGTCGTCGGCGGATTAGGTTCGATCAGCGGCGCGCTCTTTGGTGCGCTTTTTATCGAGTTTGTGCCCAACTTTGCCGACCAAATTTCCAAGGCGGCCCCATGGGCCATTTACGGAATCTTATTAATCGGCCTAATTTTCCTGATGCCGATGGGCATTAACTGGGCGATCCGCCTTGGCTGGGCGCGGATCACCAGCTATCGTCGCGCCTCACACGCCCAGTTACGCAGTCCGATAGTGGTACCCGCCGCACCCCACAGGAGACCCACAGGAGACTCATCATGTCCACCAGAAGCAATGTCGTGATTGCCACCCTTGCCGCGGTGCTCACCGCTGGCGCACCTAGCGCTTTGGCGCAAAAAATGTACGACCCGGGCGCAACCGACACGCAAATCAAGATTGGTAACACCATGCCCTACAGTGGCCCCGCATCGGCGTACGGCACGATAGGAAAAACCGAGAGCGCTTATTTCAAGAAGATCAATGACGAAGGTGGCGTCAACGGACGCAAAATCGACTTCACAAGCCTCGATGATGGCTACAGCCCACCCAAAACAGTCGAGATGGCACGCCAACTCGTCGAACAGGACGGCGTCCTGTTCCTGTTTGGCACGCTGGGTACGCCATCGAATACGGCGATTCACAAATACATGAATACAAAAAAGGTGCCGCAACTATTTGTTGCCACCGGCGCCGCAAAATGGAATGACCCCCAAAACTACCCATGGACCATGGGGTTCCAACCGAATTATCAGATCGAAGCGGCGATCTACGGGCGGCAGATCCTGCAAACCAAACCCGACGCGAAGATCGCCGTGCTGTATCAGAACGACGATTTTGGCAAAGATTATTTGAAAGGCCTGAAGGAGGGTTTGGGCGATAAGGCCGCGAAAATGATTGTTGCCGAAGTCAGCTACGAGGTAACGGACCCGACGATTGATTCGCAGATCGTGCAACTGCAGGCCTCGGGCGCCGACGTGTTTGTCAACGTAACCACGCCAAAATTTGCCGCAATGGCTATCCGCAAGGCCTACGACATCGGTTGGAAGCCAGTGCAATATTTAACCAATGTTGCCACTTCGGTTGCCTCCGTGATCCAGCCGGCGGGCCCGGAAAAAGCCGTTGGCATCATTTCGAGCAATTACGGCAAGGACCCGACCGATCCGCAATGGCAAAACGACCCGGCCATGAACGAGTGGCGGGCGTTCATGAAGAAGTACTACCCGGAAGGCAGCCTCACCGACGCAAACAATGTGTACGGCTACGCCGTTGCGCGCACGCTCGTGCAAGTGCTCAAACAGTGCGGCGATAACCTGACGCGGGAAAACGTGATAAAGCAGGCGGCCAACCTGAAGAACTTCGATACGGGAACGGGCCTGCCTGGCATCGTGATCAACACGAGCCCGACCAACTATGCACCGATTCAGGCGATGCAGCTCACACGATGGGACGGAAAAGAATGGGTGCGCTTTGGCCAAGTCATCAGCAAATAGGCCCTGAGCGGGCGCATTCGTAGACAAAAGGGGCCGGGCTTTGCACAAGCTGCCGTGGGCAAAGCTCGGCCCAATTCCCCCTGCGAGGCAAGAACTTCATCCGCCTCTAAGGCCCCTTTTAAACGTGCCCGCGCAAAAAGCGCTGGCACGCATCGCCGATTCCCGAAAATTAGGCGCGTAAATCTCGCCGCGACTTCATTGCGGTGCGCCGTAGGGTATTTGAAGCGGCCAAGCGCGACTGCGCTGCCTTGCGCTCGAACCTGCACCGCATCGCTTCGCAACCCCGAGGCCACGCCGGGATGGGAAAGCCGCTACATGCCTTCGCGCGAAAATCGTCGGGTCTGTGCGTGTACCACCATTCCCAACGCACCGGATTCGGCAAAGCGGGCGCGCAGCCAAGTCGCATCATTGCCATCTTCCAGACAGTTGATGATCTCCCGCAACGCAGCCTGCTCCGAGGGTCCCGATTCGCGGCGGATGGCCGCGACCGTGTTGCGAATATCTTGCGCAATTGGCAGGCGCTCCCGCGTGAACGGATCGACGAGCTCGCCTCGCAAACCGAAGCGGCACGCTTGAAAGCGATTAAAGCTGTACACCAGATACGCGTCTTCGGCCGGCGTGAATGCGGGGTCCGAGAGAATGCGTCGGGCGATTCCCTGCACGTAGATCGCTAAGGCCGCAGCCCGCTCCACGCGCAATGGCGTATCAAAGACCCGGACTTCGACCGTGCCGTATTCCGGTTTCGGGCGGATATCCCAATAAAAGTCCTTCATGCTTTGGACAACACCGGTCGCCTGCATCTTTGTGAAGTACTGCGTAAATTCCGCCCAGTTGCGCACAAAGGGCATGCGCCCACTGAGCGGAAACGAGGAAACCGTATTCATTCGAACGCAATCAAACGCGGTGTCCTCTCCCTGCAAAAAGGGGGAGCTTGCCGCCAGCGCGATAAAGTGCGGCACGTAGCGCGACAGGCCGTGAACCAGTCGGATGGCCGCATCGCCGTCCGGGACGCCAACATGAACATGCTGGCCAAACACCGTGAATTGCTTGGCAAGGTACCCGTACAAGTCGGAGAGATAGCGCATGCGCGGCCCGTCGGCAATGTGCCGCTCGTTCCAGGCCTGGAACGGGTGCGTTCCGCCACCGCAGACGCCGATATGCAACAGCCCTGCCCCTTCGCAAACCGCATCGCGCAATTTGCGCATCTCGGTTAAGACCCCTTCGTAGTTGCGCCGCACGCCCGTTGCCACTTCAATCATGCTCTCGGTGATTTCGAGTTTCACGTCCAAAGCGGGGTGGCGTTTTTGCACGATTCGCAACAGATCCGTCGCGGCGCGCGTCAGATCGCCGTCGCGACGGTCCACGAGTTCGAGCTCCAGCTCCACGCCCAATGTCAGTGGCTCGGAACTCTTGAATTTCAGCTCGTCGATCATGGCTCGTGGCGCGTAGGTTCACCTGCAAGCCGCAACGCGGCTTCTGTCACGAGAGGCCCAAGGAGCGCCATCGCAAGCACTACCGCAATCGCCGTTTGACCGGCTCGCTCGAGCCCAGGGTGCTCCGTTATTCCCGCGGCAAGCGCTAGCGCAAGGCTCGAAAGCGGACTCAGTGCAAGACCAACCAGTGCGCCTTTGCGCGGTTGCAGCGCGCAAGATGGTGCCAGTAGCGCGTTGCTGCCGACCTTTGCCAATGCGCGGATAGCAACCACGACGCCGGCCATCACGGCGACTTCGCCCGAGTTGGGCCAGGCAAACGACGCGCCTAGCAAAATGAAATAGGCGAGCGTAAGCACCACGCCGCTTTCCGAGCTTTGGTAGGCAAGCAGGCGATGCGATCGATCCGTCACTCGCACCGACAAGCCGAAAAACAGCGCGGTCAAGGTCGGCGATAGACCCAAAGGCGGCGCACAAGCGAAAAGAAGCACACACAGGCTGATGACGCCGATCGTCAAAATCGCGCCACTGGCCCGAGTTCCCCATGCATACAAACGCAGCACGCCCGCGGCAATGGCGCCAAGCACGAAAGAGCCGAGCAGTTGAAAAACGGGTTGCATAGCTACATCGAGTTTCGCGTGCGCGGCGGCCAAGTATCCCGCCGTGAGAAGCTGCATTGCAAGCACCGCATACACGCTCGAGAGCGTACTGAACAGTAGCGCGCGTTCGGCCACCTGTCCGCGCGCTCGCAGATCCTTGCTCACGCTCATGACCACAATCGGAGAGGCTGCCATGCAAATGACGGCAACAAAGCCGCTTTCGATCGACGACAAGCCAAAGCCATACTTGAGCGCCGCAAAGATCAGACCAAAGGCAATTGCGCTTTCACCGATGCTTGCCAGCAGCAACCAGGGATTGCTGCGGATCCAACCCAGCGGTACGCGCTGCCCCACTTCGAAAAGCAGAACCATGGCAAGTGCCTCCAGCAGCTTGCTCGGCACCGGCAGTTGGTCTTCGCGCGGGAAGTATTTGCGCGCCCAGCCGATCAGTGCGCCCGCAAGGATCAGTGCTGCGATGCGCGGCATACGAATCGTGCGCACGGACGTCTCGGCCAGCAGCAAGGCACCGAAAAAAAGCGCTGCGGTCACACTCAGTGGGGAGGCAAACGCCTCCTTGAGAATCGAGAGCGGGTACTCCAGCACCACGGTAGGGCCCCTTTTCCCAATTTGCCGCTTGCGGCATTACGCGGGTGTGCGGATTAGCCACAGCAGGCAAGAATAAAGCGACGCGCTACAACTGCACGGCAATCTTTGCCCGCAAGACTTGCCAAAGCCTTCTCCTCACAAAGGCTTTTGCTTCGTACGGTAATACGCATCCTACGCACAGCGCAGCTTTCGTGCGCCGTCGGCGCGCTCGTTGCGCACTGCTGGGCATGCCCTACGCAACGAACGGGTCTTACTTTGAGTTGAATACCAGCCGCAGGCGAAGCACCGCTTCGGTTTTCGATGTGCCCGGGGCTATTTGCGACGTTTACTTTGAATAATGGAAGGTCTGCCCGCTTGCTTCAATCGACCAATGGGCCGAACCAAATCCTGCGATGGAGCAAACGCGGCATCGCGTCAACCCGCCATGTTGCGCCAGCAGTTGCGCAAACCGCTATCAGCAGCGCAACGCTCTTTGCCAAGGATCGCCGGTGCGCCCAGGGTCTGAGCACACGTCCCAGATCCGATCGGAATTAGCGCTTGATGCGGGAAATCTTGGTGCCTTCGATGCTAAGACTGGCCATCAGTCCCTGCTGATCAAAGATGAACGCGTAAGCCGATTCCTTAAGCGTCGACGTGGATAGATTTTTCGCAACCCCCTCATTGACCAGCACAACCGTCGGACCTACTCCGATTTCCAATCCATGCGACTGATCCAAATAGCGTACCGCTTCCTCTGTCATCAGAAACACCGCGTACCCGTAGGACTGCGCGCCCGCCTGCAAACCCCACGAACCGCTCACCGAGTTGTAATAGTCGACCACGGCCGAGTTTTTCATCAACACCCCTTCGCCGTAGGCGCCACCAAAGATGAGTCCCATTTTGATCATGTTGGGAAACACCAGTATCGCCTTGGAGCGCTTGGCAATGTCCGAGGCAATGGGATTTATCCGGTACAGCTTCTCCAAAGCCTCGGTGGCGCTGCGATTCAGGTCTTCCGCCGTGGCGGCATACGCTCTTATCGGTAGGCCAAAGAAAAAACTCATCACGCCTACAAGAGCAAAAGCAACCATAGTGCGTCGAATGCGTTTCATCGTGTTATCCATTTCCGCTGTTTAAACTCGTTAGTCAACGCAACTGCCGTTTCGTTCGATTGCGTAGCCACGATCCTTGCTATCAAACGCCGCAGGTGCGCAAACCTCACATCTGCGCGCGGCAGGCAGGATACCGCAGGGCGCTAATTTGCTTTGCGCGTTGCCTGCGTCTAGCGCATAACGACTTCTTGGTTCGATCCCATCCTTTAGGATGAGGGCTGACTTGATGATGCGCGCATCCGATGAGGCACCTCCGGTCGAATCCAATCGTCGCCCTGCGAGCAGCACCATTTGCGGCACAAGGCTCCAACGGATTGTGGAGCACCTTGACGCACGAACGGCACGTAAACTCTGGCGGTATCGACTGCATCGAGCGTTTGCTGCGCAGGCATCGGGTCGCTTGGCAAGTAATTGATATACCGCAGAGGGCTTGCGCGTTTTGTTGCTTGCGCCAGTGTGGCACAGGATCCAAACCAAACCAACTTGGACATGCCTTCCCAGCTTCCCGGGCTGGTTTTACGAAAGACACATAATGGCAACGATGGGGCAAATCGCGTCGCACCGATCGGCCCGCCGTGGCGCCCAAGCGAGGTAAAAACCATGAAGTTTCGCTCGACGATCACCATAGTGCTGGGCGTTGCCTGGCTGGCCGGATGTGCCGGCCCGACGGTCGTGCATCACGAGGAAGTCGATCTGTGGGCTGGAGTCCCTGTCGCAGCGCTCGAGTCGCATCCATTTTTCAACGCACTACCGATGGTGCGCACCACCACGCCGGCCGGCATCGAGATTCGAGACTATGTCGATAAGCGGTACGTCGCCGGCTGCTTGCCGCCGGCGAGCGCGAACACGAAAGTTTTTACGATGAACTTTGGCACGTACCGGGCATTTCGAGCCTGCTCGGAGAACATGACGGGTTGTGACAATGTCTTTTATATCGATAAGGACGTTGTCACGCAGTTCGTGCCAAGCGGCCAGTGCAAGGCAAGTCAAGCCCTTCGACCGCAAGGGCGCTAGCAAAGGCGCCGCCAGCAAACGCCAAGACAGCCCCGAGGTGCTAGGGACACGAATTTTGCCTTGACAAATGCCATGGCATGGATTCAATTTCACCGCCGACACGGCAGAAAAACACTCTAACGTACCGGGCAAGCTTGCAGTGGATACCGTTCTTGGCCACCTGATTTTTTGGCTTTTCACAATGCGTGTGACAAAAAGGCAATCAGCCTGCGCTGTTAGGCTAACCTGCGGACTCTGTGTTTGCGCGGAAAATCGCGCCGGCAGGACCGCAATGAGCAGAGCCTGCGTGGTTTTGATCTTGACCCTCCCGTTGTTGCCGGCCTGCCGACCGACTGCGCCCGACCCGGCGGTCGCTTTGACAGATGCACCGCCTCCGCCATTTACGGATATTCGCTTCGAGGCTCCGGGCGTGACACACAAAATCACGGTGCAGGATCTGCCTGCGCCATATGCGACTCGGTCCTATACCAATTTTCCGAACATCATTGCTCGTCCGCCCAACGCGCTGCCGAAGGCACCAAGTGGCTTTCAGGTGAATCTGTATGCCGAAAACCTTGGCACGCCGCGCGTCATACGGATGGCTCCCAACGGTGACATTTTCGTGGCCGAAAGTGGCGCGGGCCGCATCCGAGTTTTTCGCGGTCTGACCGCCACGGGAACCCCAGAGCGGTCCGCAATCTTTGCGGGTGCGCTGAACCGACCCTATGGAATCGCCTTTTATCCTCCAGGAGCCGATCCGCAGTGGATCTACGTGGGGGTAATGGACGCAGTTCTTCGCTTTGCGTATCGCAACGGTGACCTTCAGGCTCGGGGCCCCGCCCAACACATTGCCGCGCTGCCTACGGATGGCCGCCATTGGACGCGTGAACTGCGTTTTTCGGCGGACGGCAAGACACTATTTGTTGGCGTGGGATCGGCCTCCAACGTTGATGATCCGGAGTCCTCCCCCGCGGAGACCAATCGCGCGGACATTCTGGCATTTGATCCGGACGGGGCAAATCAGCGGATCTACGCGTGGGGCATTCGCAATCCCTCCGGCTTGGCCATCGATCCGGCAACCGGACAGCTTTGGTGCGTCGCCAATGAACGGGACGGCCTTGGCGATAATCTGGTTCCCGATTACGTAACCAGAGTGCGCGAAGGTGGCTTCTACGGTTGGCCCTGGTGGTACCTGGGACCGCACCAGGACCCCCACCACAGCGGCAAGCACCCGGAACTTGGAAGTCAGACCATCGTTCCCGATGTGCTGTTGCAGGCACATACCGCGCCTTTACAACTTGTGTTCTACGACGGAGAACAATTCCCCAGTGCATACCACGGCGACATTTTCCTCACCTCGCACGGCTCCTGGAATCGATCGGTTCGCACCGGCTACGAGGTAATCCGAGTTCCGCGGCATCAAAGCGCAACGGCAAGCGGAGAGTACGAGGACTTTCTCACCGGGTTTGCGCTTTCCGACGGACAGGTGTGGGGGCGCCCGGTAGGCGTGACCACAGATGCCGATGGTTCCTTGTTGGTAACGGACGACGCGTCCAATTCCATCTGGCGCGTTCGTTACGTCGGACCCTAGTTTGGGCACGCATCGGTGAGCTCTGCGCGGCGTACGTTCTCAATCGGCCGGCGCCTTGTTTGCTTGCAGGGCAAGCGACGGTTTGCCCAAAAACTACGTGCTGCTCGGCGCAAGCGTCGCGACGCCTTGTGCTTGCGGTTGGACCTTAGAGTTTGTTCCACAGGGGGCATTGCGCGAATCGTCGGGCACGACTGGCGAATGTCCTTTTTGCGGCCAAAGCGATTGGACCCGGAACTTGCGTGCTAGCCCGCCGGAAAATGCCGCTGAACGCACGCGCGCACACGTGCCAGGTGCTTTTGGACAATGGCATGGGGCAACTCGGGCACGATCTCGTCAAAATGCAGGTGCTCAAGCACCTCGAAGCCCATCGCGCGAAACACGTGCTTGTCTTGCAATGCCTGTACTGCGTCCCAATCGCCGCCTTGTTGCAGCTGCGTCATTGGCGCCCCAGATAACGTGACGAGAACCGCCTTTTTTCCCGAAAGCAGGCCGTACACCGCGTTGTCTTTTAGCTCGTAGGCAAAGCCACGCGCAAAGACCCGTTCGATATAGCCCTTCATCATCGCGGGCATCGCCATCCACCACAGCGGATAGACGATGCAAAGCACGTCGGCAATGCGTACCTGCTCCTGCGCCCACGCAATATCGGAGCTTGCGGGGCTCTGGACCCCGACCGTTGCAAGCTCGCGCGCTGTCATTACGGGGTCAAAGTCCAGCCGATACAGATCGTGCATTTGTTGGCTGTGTCCGAGCTCTTCGAGCTGCGCGGCGTAGGCCTGCGCAACCGCCATCGTGAAGCTGCCTTCGGAGGGATGAGAGACGACGATGAGATGTTTCATGTGGACCTCACGATTGCGTTAGCCGCCTGCCGCACTGCGGCCGTCGCGTGCCTAACCAGGTAAATGGTGCCGCGCAATTGTCTCGCCAGTTTCATTTTGCGAAAGAAAACCTCCTCCCGACAAATCAGGCACGCCAGCGCGGCGCGTGCCACTGTGCGTTGATATCGCGCAAAGGGACAGGTTGCGCGCCGTCGATGAATCGTGCGCGCGCAAATCGCCATCACGCACCGGGGCTATGTTCCAAAAACGTTCACACTGCTCGAGCATGTTTTGCCGACGGTACTCGAAGTACTGCGACGATCGCTTGCGCTGTTACGTTCTGAGACCTTTGCGTCTTTGCGATTTTGCGCCTTGCGACCTATGATGCGCGACTTAATTTGCAAAGGAGAAGAACCATGGCGCAACATTGGAAATTCGGACTTTGCCTGAC
>Ga0187781_10004475_pt1 | contig 10411 bp, 8 predicted proteins | sample 0715_SJ02_MP02_2_FD_132447 | JGI IMG/M metagenome (GOLD analysis project Ga0187781, IMG submission 132447) | Tropical peat soil microbial communities from peatlands in Department of Meta, Colombia - 0715_SJ02_MP02_20_MG | ecosystem: Environmental > Terrestrial > Soil > Wetlands > Peat | place...
AAGATCGAGCGAACCGCTGGCCAGTTCTCCTTCCAGGTCTCGGCGCTTCACCCGAGAGATCGTAATCGACATTTCTGGGGCTGAGCTTTGCAGTTTGCGCAGCAACATCGGAAGCGCCAGCGATTCCACATACTCCCAGATGGAAATGTGGAAATCCCGGCGCATGTGCTTGGGATCGAACTTGTGACTCTCGCACAAATTCACTTCCAGGATCTGCAGTGCTTGCCGTATCTGGCCAATCATGTTTCGTGCAAACGGCGTCGGCACCATTTCTGCGCCGCGGCGAACAAACAACGGATCCTTGAGCAAGTCGCGGAGTCGCTTAAGAGCATGGCTGATAGCGGGCTGGGTGAGATTGAGTTGCTGGCCAGCGCGAGTAATATTGCGCTCGCGGTAGATCGCATCGAAGACGACGAAGAGATTAAGATCGACCCGGCTTAAATGCACAGCGCCTATAATACAGGATTCGTATGATTCATTTGATGAATTATTCTGGACCCGCTACCCTCAAGACCTGTCCGCGGATTCACTGATGGATTTTGCGATCTCACCCATTGCGGAGGATTATCGCCGACGGCTGGCGGAATTCATTCGGGAACACGTGTCCCCCGCCGAACCCGTCTACTACCGCGACGTTGCGGACGTGGCTGATTGGCGGACGTGGGAACAACCGCGAATCATGGAAGATCTCAAAGCTAAAGCCCGAGCCCTGGGACTATGGAATTTGTTTCTGCCCGACAAACAGTACGGCGCGGGACTGACCAACCTCGACTACGCACCTCTTGCGGAAACCATGGGACGCTCGTCGATTGCTTCGGAGGTTTTTAATTGCAGCGCGCCGGACACGGGCAACATGGAAGTGCTGGTCCAGTATGGCTCGGAAGAACAGAAACAGCGTTGGCTGAGGCCGCTTCTTTCCGGTGAAATTCGTTCCGCTTTCTGCATGACCGAGCCGGCTGTCGCCTCTTCCGATGCCACCAATATGCAGGCCACGGCGGTGGTCGAGGGCAACGAAATCATCCTGAACGGCCGCAAATGGTGGGCTTCGGGTGTTGGACATCCCCATTGCCGCATTCTCATTTTCATGGGTCTGTCGGATCCGCATGCCGAGAAATATCGCCGGCATTCCATGATTCTGGTGCCCCTTGAAACGGCCGGTGTGAAGATTGAGCGCATGGTGCCGGTCTTTGGCGGATATGACGCTCCGCACGGCCATGGCGAGGTGAGCTTCACGAATGTTCGGGTGCCGATGGCCAACATTATCGCCGGACCCGGACGCGGCTTTGAAATTGCCCAGGGAAGACTTGGCCCGGGACGCATTCATCATTGCATGCGCACCCTGGGGGCTGCCGAGCGCGCGATCGAACTGCTGTGTCAGAGGTCACTGGCGCGGGTGGCCTTTGGCAAACGCCTCGCCGAGTTGGGCGGAAACGTTGATGTGATCGCCAACGCTCGCATCATGATCGAGCAGGGCCGTCTGCTGACTCTGAAAGCCGCCTGGATGATCGATCAGGCAGGGGCCAAGGGAGCAAAGAGCGAAATCTCTCAGATCAAGGTGGCTGTTCCCAACATCGCTCTCGCCATCATTGATCAAGCCATTCAAATGCACGGCGGAGCCGGCGTCTCCGATGATTTTCCCTTGGCCTGGATGTACGCCACGATTCGCACCCTCCGCATCGCCGACGGCCCGGACGAAGTTCATCGTGCTCTAATTGCGAAACTTGAGCTGCGCAAATACAGATCGGAACCCTGTTCGGGCACGAAGCCAATTTGAGTGCTAGTCAGGAAGCCGATTCCATTTGGCCGACCGTCACGGAAGCCAGGAATTTCAGAATTGCCTGGTGCGCGGCTTCCGCCTGATCGGTGACAAAGAGGTGCCCGGCCTGTTCCAGCAATACGAGTTGGGCGCCTGGAATTCGGCCTACGATCAGCTCGGCATTACTGGCAGGTATCAGCCGATCGGTTTTTCCGTGAATAACCAGCGTGGGAGCGCTGATTTGATGCAGACGGCGGTAACTCTCCCAGGGAATAATCGCCTGCAGCTGAGCCAGGTATCCATCTCGTGTCGGAAACCATGGCCGCCGCGTCGCAATGTCCTCGTCGATCAGCCGCCGCGGCGTACGCGAATCATAAATAAAAGAAACGGCTGTTTCCGCCGCCTGTTCGGCGGGCAGGTTCGCCAAGGCAACCAACTGAGCCAGGACAGCGGGCTCTGCACGGACCGCATTAGGACCCCCAGCGGCGGTGCAGCCCAGAATCAAGGACGCGACCCGGTCGGGATATTGCAGCGCAAACTCCTGAGCGATCATCCCGCCCATCGACACGCCAAAGACGTGCGCGCGCCGGATTCCTGCAGCATCGAGCACCGCAGCCACGTCTTCCGCCATCTGCGAAATAGCGTACGATCCAGGCGGCACATCGCTTTGTCCGACTCCGCGGTTGTCAAAGACGACGGTGCGGTACGAACTCGCAAGAAGCGGTCGTGTTCGGTACCACATGCACGACGCATATCCGAGTCCCATGATCAACAACACCGGCTCGCCGGTGCCTTCTTCATTCCAGTAAATCTTTGCGTCTTGACTTTGGGCAAACGGCATGGCGGGTTTCCTCGCTTTTTCGTCAAAGATGGTTTGTGAACCGTCCCGCGCTCCGGCGCACTCAGTTCGACTGTGGCTCAGCCACTTTCAGCAGCAGCTTCCCCACGTTCTCGCCACTAAACAATTTCAGAAACGATTCCGGAAAAGTCTCCAACCCTTCGACGATATCCTCGCGCGATTTCAGCTTGCCTTCTTTCATCCAACCGGCCATCTCTCGTACTGCTTCCCCGAATCGATCGACATAGTCGAACGCCAGCATGCCCTTCATCGATGCGCGATTGACCAGCAGCGACATGTAGTTGCGCGGTCCCTGCGTGACTGTATTGTTGTATTGCGAGATGGCGCCGCAAATCACGACGCGAGCGCCCCGCGCCAGGTTCGCAAGAGCTGCTTCCAGAATCTCGCCGCCGACATTGTCGAAATAGACGTTAATACCTGAAGGACACGTCTCTCGCAGAGCATGAGCCACATTTCCGCTCTTGTAATCGATCGCTGCGTCGTAGCCCAGTTCTTCCCGCAAATAGCGGCATTTCGTCTCGCCTCCGGCAATCCCCACCGTGCGGCAGCCCTTGATCTTCGCGATTTGTCCGACCACCCCTCCCACCGCTCCCGCTGCCGCCGAAACGACGACCGTGTCGCCCGGTTCGGGGCGTCCCGTATCGAGGAGCCCGAAATAGGCCGTCATGCCCGTCATGCCCAACGTGCTGAGAAAAACCGGCAGAGGAGCAATCCGTATGTCGAGAGCAATCAGCCCGTCTCCTTGCGAAATGACGTACTCCTGCACTCCGCAACGCCCGGAAACGAACTGCCCCACCTGAAACCGTGTATTCCTCGAGGCAATCACCTGGCCGGCGCCCAGAGCGCGCATCACTTCTCCGATCGCAACCGGTGCTATGTACGATTTCTTCTCATTCATCCATCCGCGCATGGCAGGATCGAGAGAAATGTACAGGACCTTAACAAGCAGCTCCCCTTCCGTCAGTTCCCGCACCGGTTCCTCGGCGCGGGTCCAGTCCGTATGTTTGGGCACGCCCACCGGACGAGCGGCAAGCGTGAACTTGTGATTGATTAACGTCATAGTCAGCGCCTTTCCTTGAGTTCACGACGCCCCAATTCAGACCACGTACTTCTCGCTCGCCAGCAGTCTCGCTGCAATCTTGCGACGCAACGCGACCGAGTTCAGCGGCACGTGACCGGCATAGCCATGAATCGCGTTCAGAAGGCCGCTCAGCCGTGTTCCCTCGCTGCATGCGCTCACTGCGGTTCGGGCGAACGTCTCTACTCGCCGAATCGCATCGCGCAGATACACGGCGCAAATGTCGGCGGCATTCGTACCTTTTCCCGCCGCGGCGAGCTTCTGGCTGCGGAGCGAGGCCGACTCCATCGCCAGTATTTCGATAATGATGTCCGAAATGTTCATGACGACTTCCTGCTGCGCTTCGAGTTGCGCGCCGTGTTTCTCATGGGCAGCGCCAATTGTGAGCAGAGCAATCTGCTTCGCGTTGTGAACCAGCCGTGCCCCCTCGTTGCCTATCCCGTTGTCCGAGTCTGCTCGCTCGCCATGGCTCAATACCTCCCCGGCAGCTTCCAGCAAAGGTAACTGGCCGCGCGCGGCCCGCTTCAGCGGCATTCCTGTGATGACGAGCCGATTGATTTCGCTGGTGCCCTCAAACAGCCGATTGATGCGTGCGTCGCGGTAGTAGCGCTCGACGGCGTAGTCCTGGTGATACCCGTAACCGCCATGGATCTGCACGCCTTCATCGACGACGAAGTCCAGCATTTCCGCGGCATAAACTTTCACGATTGAGCATTCGGCGGCAAACTCCTCAAGCGCCTCCATCTCGCGCGCGGGGCTCTTTCCCTTTTGCGCCGATAACACCTGCTTCAGCGCTTCGATCGAACCGGCCACGCGCCAGTTCATGGACTCCGACGCGAAAATCCGAATGGCCATCTCTGCGAGCTTGTGCTGAATCGCCCCGAAGTCCGCAATCGCGGCACCGAATGCCTTTCTCTGCTTCGCGTATTTGATACTGATGGAGAGAACATCTTTTGCCGCGCCGACGCTCGCCGGGCCCAATTTCAGACGTCCAATGTTCAAAACGTTGAAGGCAATGATGTGCCCGCGACCAATCTCACCCAGAAGATTCTCGACTGGTATGGCTACGTTATCGAAGTAAACGGCCGTAGACGACGAGCCGCGAATGCCCATCTTGTGCTCTTCGGCGCCGCTGCTCACTCCCGGAAAAGCGCGCTCCACCAGAAACGCGCTAAACTTCTCGCCTCCCACCTTCGCGAAAACGGTAAACAGATCGGCCGCACCGCCATTGGTGATCCACATCTTCTGTCCATTCAGAATGTAATGCTTGCCATCCGGTGCCAGATCGGCGCGCGTTCGAGCCGACAGCGCGTCGGAACCCGCCAACGGTTCGGTCAAAGCATAAGCGGCCAGCAACTCCACCTTCGCCAGGCGCGGCAGATATTTCTTTTTCTGCTCAGGCGTGCCGAAATAGACAAGCGGCAGCGTGCCGATGCCAGTGTGGGCCGAATGCCAGCCTCCATAGGAGCCATCATGCCCCATGTGTTCGGCAGCCACCATCAAGGAAGGCAAATCCATCTCCATCCCGCCATACTCTTCGGGAATGGTCATGGCGGTAAGCCCGAGCGCAACCGATTTCCGCAGGATCGAGAGTGCGAGCCCCGGCTTTTTCTCGCGAATCGCAGGCAGACTGGGCTCGATTTCGTTCGCCCAGAATTCATCCACCATGCGCCCAACAGCGAGATGCTCCTCAGTCAGATCTTCTGGCGTGAAAATCTGCTCGGCAGAAGCGTCCTCGATCAGAAAGGCTGCTCCTTTGGTCTTGCGGGAAGTCCCGGTTAGTGTTGTCATGACTGATGCCACCTTTCGAAGTTGAAGACATCAATGCGTTGAAAAAACTCGAAGGCCAGGAGTTGCCTCCCACCGAGTGGTTTGTCCTGAGCCAGGTAAGAATCGACAAGTTTGCCGACGCCACCGAAGACCGCCAGTGGATTCACGTGGATGAAGATCGGGCATCGCGCGAATCGACGTACGGCGGAACCATTGCCCATGGCTTTCTCACACTTTCCCTGATCAGCCATTTCTCCGCGCAATCGATTCGCGTCAAACGCGGAGTCGGCATGAGAATCAATTACGGATTGAACCGCCTGCGTTTCCCCTCCGCGGTGCGGTCCGGATCGGCGATCCGCGCCCGTTTTGCGCTCGCATCGATTCGCGAAACGCCGCAGTTTGTCGACATTGTTTTCTCTGTGACGGTCGAATGCCAGGGGAATGAAAAGCCCTGCTGCATCGCCGAATGGATCGTCCGGTACTATCGTGCGTGAGTGAGGGCGCAGGTTTATTCCAGCACATGCTCGAAGTCCTCTGGCGACGGGCTGGCTCATATCTTCCCGGTTTCCGCGCAATCGAGCGAGGCCGCCATAAGCGCCGCAACCTTGCCTGGCATGCAAGCAAAGCGTTCGTCTCGCGTTAAACCCTGCGCGTAGCGGTAATAAATCTGCTGGATAATTACCGCGACCTTGAAGCGAGCGAACGTAAGATAGAAAGCTATGTTGCCGACGTCGCGTCCCGTCGCACGTTGGTAGCGCTCTACCAATTGCCGTCGGCTGAGAGCCCCAGGCAGCGCAGTCGGCGCAGAAGCGATTCCCGGGACTGCGGTCGCATCGCCCGCCTCAGCCCAATAGGCCAGCGTGGTGCCGAGATCTGACAATGGATCGCCAACCGTGCACATCTCCCAATCGAGAACGCCAACGATGCGCGTGATGTCGCCGGGGTCAAGTACGACATTGTCATACTTGTAGTCGTTGTGAATCAGCGCCGCATCCCCCGATAAAGGAATGTTTTCCATCATCCAGGGGACGATGCTCTCGACCTCGCGCATATTGTGAGTTGCCGAATTCCGGTATCTTTCAATCCAGCCCCTCACATTACGTTCCAGATAACCTTGAGGCTTGCCGAGATCGCCGAGCCCGATCTCCGAATAGTCGAGACTGTGCAGCCGCGCCAAGTTGTCAATAAAGCTTTCGCTCAACCGCCGCGCCGTCGCCGCTGACATCTCGAGCCCTGTCGGCAGCTCCCGCCGCAGCACAACGCCCCTGATCGGCTTCATCAAGTAGAAACTCGCGCCGAGAACCTCTATGTCGTCGCAATAGTGGATTACCTCAGGCGCCAGCGGATAAGCTTTGTACAGCTTCGACAGCACACGAAATTCCCGGCTCATGTCATGCGCTGATTTCACCTTGCTGCCAAAAGGAGGCCGTCGCAGCACCATCTCTTGCCCACACCACGTCACGAGATAGGTAAGATTGGAATGGCCGGAGGGAAACTGCTTCACTGCGATTGGGCCCGTGCCTCCAAGGCGCTCCAGCAAATAAGCGCTGAGCCGGGACGTATCTAAGTCCTCGCCCGCTCTGACGCAAACCGCCTCGTCACAGATAGCCATGGTTGCTTCGATTCTCCGTCACCTGTAAGTAAGCAACGACTCGCCATCGAGATGAGGAGTCGCATTGAACGAACTGAGCGTAAATCTCCGTCCGGAGTGAAGAAAGTCTGTAAATGACGCGTTACGAGACATCCACGTCATTTGCAGCGTCACCGAAGTTGACAGCTGCATCGCTCGCTGCAATGCGACGGCAATCGGCCCTCCGGACGTGAAAGCGACAATCGCTGTCTTGGACTTCGCGGCATTCGATAGACGTAACAATCCGCGATTGACTCGTGCACAAAACTCGGGCCAGGACTCAGTGCCCGAAATCTTCAAGCCGCCATTCACCCACTTGCTAACGACTAACTCAAAAAGCTGCTGAAAAACCTTCCGCCGCTCACCCAAATCTCCGGAATGCTGAAACAACCGGTGCATTCGACGGACCTCTTCCGACGATTCCATCAGTTGCGGAAGGCCCTGCCGCAGCACCTCTTCGCCTGGATATTCGTCCAGTTCGCTCATCGTCTCCAATTCCGGAAACTGTCGTCCAAGCTTCCGAAAGCCCTCCATCACTCGACGGGCGGTCTGTGTTTGCCGAACCTTCGGGCCAGACCACACCCGGCAAAACTGAATGTTTCGACTCGCCCAATACTCGCCAAGCAACTGTGCCTGACGCTCTCCGTTGGCGCAAAGCCGGTCATAGTTCGCCTCAAGAAATGAGGCCTGGGCGTGTCGCACTAAGACGATCTGTGCCATTGTGGAGGGCAAATCATTCCGACTATTAATCAGCGAAACGTCATCAAGTTAATGCAGTTATCGTCTGCTTATGAAAGTGTGCAAAGGTCTCATTGCTAGTTGCCAGCTGTTTTAAGAGCGGCGCAGGTTCCCAAAGGCCGCCATGAGCGTCCCTGAATTCGCAAACGCGCTCGTACACTTTCTTCAACCCCACCGTATCTGCATACCACATAGGTCCTCCGCGATAAGCGGGGAAGCCGTAACCATTCAAGTAGATGATGTCGATATCCACAGCTCGCAATGCAAAGCCTTCCTCCAATATGCGCGCGCCTTCATTGACCAAAGCATAGATGCAGCGCTCCACAATTTCTAACGTGGAAATCTGTTCCCTCTGCGCGATCCTGGCCTCCGCGGACCACTTCCGTACGAGCGCCGTCACTTCGGGATCGGGTATGGCGCGTCGATTGTCATCGTATCTATACCAGCCCGCTTGAGTCTTCTGGCCGAAACGTCCCATTTCGCAAAGCCGGTCCTCCGCGATCGGCTGACGCACCCCAGGCTTTTCCAGATGGCGGTATTCCTTCCGAATTCGCCAGCCAACATCGAGCCCGGCAAGATCGCCCGTTGCGAGCGGGCCCATCGCCATGCCGAACTCCACAAGCGCGCGATCGACTGCCTCCGCACTGGCTCCCTCTTCCACCAGAAATTGAGCCTCGCGGCGGTACGGACCGAACATTCGGTTTCCCACAAAGCCACGGCAGTTCCCCACCAGCACTCCAATCTTGCCGAGCTTCTTGGAGAGTTGCATACAGGTTGCGATGGCCTCCTTGCTGGTTTCTTTTCCCCGCACAATCTCGAGCAACCGCATAACGTTGGCTGGACTGAAGAAGTGCGTGCCTATGATCGCTTCTGGCCGCGTTACCACACTGGCGATTGCGTCGATGCTCAAAGTTGATGTATTAGTCGCAAGGATCGCGCCCGGCTTGCAGATGCGGTCCAACTCCTGAAACACCTGCTTCTTCAAAGCCATCCCCTCGAAAACGGCTTCGACCACCATGTCGACCTCGGCGAACTCGTCATAGCTGGTGGTCGGAGTGATCAGGCCAAGCCGCGCATCCATCTCCTTCTGCGTCAAGCGCCCACGTTGCACCGAACCGGCATAATTCTTTCGAATTTTCGCCATGCCCTGATCCAGCGTGGGCCGGTCGATTTCCTTAAGCAAAACGGGCATTCCCGCGTTCGCAAACACCATGGCGATTCCGCCGCCCATGGTTCCTGCTCCGACGACCGCCGCCCGCCCGATTGGAACGACTTCAGTGTCCTTCGGTATGTCAGGAATCTTCGCGACTTCGCGCTCGCCGAAAAACACGTGGATCAGCGCTTTTGACTGATCGGAGAACAAACACTCGTCGAAGAGCCTTCGCTCTTTGCGGCACCCTTCTTCAAATCGCAGTTTGGTGGCTGCCTCGATGGCATCAATCGCCGCTAGCGGCGCCTGGAATCCTCTCTGTTTTCTTCGTGCGTTTTCTCGCGCCGATTCGATTGCTTCAGCGTTCTGCTCCGCGCTTCCCAACTTTTCCGAGCGCTCCCGCGTTTTCCGAACGGGCTTCCCTGCCACCTCGCGCGCAAACCCGACCGCGCCCGTTAGCAAATCGCCTTCGATCAGGCGGTCGACGACTCCAAACCTCAGGGCCTCCGCCGCACCAATCGGCCTCCCTTCCCCGCACATTTCGAGCGCTTTGACCACGCCCACCAGACGCGGCAGGCGCTGCGTGCCCGCGGCACCCGGAATGAGCCCGAGCTTCACCTCGGGCTGCCCCACCTGTGCGTCAGGCGACGCCACTCGATAGTGGCCGGCCATCGCCAACTCAAGTCCGCCTCCAAAAGCCGTTCCATGAATTGCCATTACGACAGGCTTCGTACAGTCCTCAATCGACAGCAGAAATGGAAGCAGTCCCGCTCCGCGCGGTTTGCCAGAGGTCAGTTTTCCGAATTCGCGAATGTCGGCGCCCGCCACAAATGTGCGACCAGCACCGATCACTATCGCTGCCTTCACATCTGGATCGCTATTAACTGTGGCGATCGCCTCCGCAATTCCTTCCGGCACACCGGGACTCAACGCATTCACTGGTGGATTGTCGATCGTGATGACCGCGATATCGTTATCTTTGGTGTAGCGCACCAGATTGTTCATTGCGAACCCTGCTTCCTAACATGTGGACTTAGTAACTCGCCCGTTAGCCGTTGGGCCGAACGGTAGCTTCTTCACCCGAGTATTGCCGGCGCAGCTCTTTGCGCAGAACCTTTCCAGTTGCGGTCTTCGGCAGGGTGTCAACAAATTCGATCGCGCGCGGGCACTTGTAGTGCGCTAAATTTGCGCGGCAAAACTCAATCAACTCCGCTTCAGTTACACGGCTCCCTCCTTTGCGGATGACCACGCCCATCGGGACCTCCCCCCACTTTGTGTCTCTTACCGCTATAACCGCGGCCTCCAGCACCCCGGGATGCGCGAGCAAGGTTTTTTCCACTTCAAGCGACGAGATATTTTCCCCACCGCTGACAATCAGATCCTTTTTGCGATCGAGGATCATGATGTAGCCATTCTCGGCGATAACTGCC
>Ga0187781_10004476_pt1 | contig 10411 bp, 9 predicted proteins | sample 0715_SJ02_MP02_2_FD_132447 | JGI IMG/M metagenome (GOLD analysis project Ga0187781, IMG submission 132447) | Tropical peat soil microbial communities from peatlands in Department of Meta, Colombia - 0715_SJ02_MP02_20_MG | ecosystem: Environmental > Terrestrial > Soil > Wetlands > Peat | place...
CTTTCCGCTGTTTCTGGAGTCTCCAAAGCAGGGCGGCGCTGCGCGGCAGCTCGCGCGAATCCTGCGCGAGCGGCAGGTCCTGATCCTTCACTCCCACCAGTTCCGCGCCGGCCTGGCAGCTTCCCCGATCGGCCGCTGGTGTCGCGTTCCGCTGATAATCGAGACCGCGCACGTTCGGGAAACATGGCGCAAAGGCTGGCTCAAGGGAAGTTATGCCATTGACCGCGTGGCGGACCTGTTCATTGATCGCTATATTGCCGTTTCCCACGCGATCGCCCGCTATCTGATCGAAGAGAAGCGTCTCCCGGAGAAGAAAATAGCCGTCATTCACAACGGTTGCGATCTTCAACGCTTTAACCCCAGCCATGTCGCCCCTGCCGGTCTCCGAGGCAGCCTGGGTTTTGGAGAGGCCGATCCGGTGATTGTGGTTCTGGCGCGCCTTGAACCGCAAAAAGGACATCGGTTCCTTCTCGAAGCCCTGCCCGTTGTCCGCTCCGAGTTCCCTAATATACGTCTGGTTTGCGCGGGCGAGGGTGAGCTTCGCAGCCAGCTCGAGTGCCAGGTCCGGACTCTCGGACTTGAGGAATCGGTGCGCTTCGTGGGCTTCCAGTCGAATACCGAGGATTGGCTGGTGCTGGCGGATTTCACAGTCCTACCATCTCTTTATGAGGGTCTCCCGGTTGTCGCCGTGGAATCTCTGGCAGCCGGCAAACCTATGGTGGCCACAGCGGTCGACGGCACGCCGGAAATCGTGCTCGACGGCAGGACGGGGCTCACGGTTCCCGCGGCGGAGCCCCGGCGTCTGGCCGAGGCTATCTGCCGCCTCCTCCGCGACCCGCAGCTTCGGGCGCAGATGGGCCGTGCCGGGAGAGAATGGGTCATTGAGGGTTTCAGCCATCAGCAGCAGGTTGAAAGAACCGAAGAGCTGTACCGTCGCGGCTTGCAACCGCGGCTGAACAAGGCAATCGAGAACCCGCAGAGAGAGAACCGCCGGGCAAGCGCACATTGACGAATCGATAGGCCCAGACGCCCGCATGGCATCCCTTGAAGACATCGTCTGCCGGCAGACTGCTGAGATTTGCAGCGCGGCGATCGGCTCGCAATTGAGCACGATCGTTCTCACTGGCAGCATGGCCCGCGGAGAAGCCACCAGCATCGAAGAGGGCGGAGTCGCCCGGGTGCTGGGCGACGCGGAGTTTTTTCTCGTTTTTAAGGAGCAGGCTCCGCTTCCTTCCAACAGCAGCCTGAGGCTCCTGGCCGAGAAAGTTCAGGGGCGGCTCAGCGACGAAAGAATTCGCTGCGTCGTTGAGCTTACGCCCGTCCGCCCGCGATATTTTCGGCGCCTGCAGGCCACAATCTTTGGTTACGAGCTGCGCGCCTGTGGACGAGCCGCATGGGGCGATCCGTCCATTCTGTCGCTTATCCCGTCCTTTTCGCCCGCCGATATTTCGCGCGAAGACGCTTGGCGTCTGCTTCTGAACCGGACGATTGAGTTCCTGGAGGTCGTGCCCGGCTTCTTTCAAGGTGATGCCGGCGCAGCGAGCGATTGCTCTTACCGTCTGACGAAACTCTGCTTGGACATGGCTACCTCGTATCTGGTCTTTGCGGGCGAGTTCCGGCCGACGTATCGGGCCCGTGCCAGTTTGATCCAGGAAATGGCAAAGCAAGATGACGTGAAGGCGACTTGTCCGCTCGAACTCCGCGGGTTCTCCCAACAACTCGCGAGGTGTACGGAGTCTAAGCTTGGAACCGGGCAGCAGGAGCCATTCCTGGACTCATGGGCAGAAGCGGCGGTGAGGATTGTCAAGGACGTCCGCCGGTTGTGGCGTTGGGAGCTCATCCAGCTTATGGGGACACTGTCCGCCCAAGCTGATTGGGAGCTTATCGGAAACTGGATGCGCCGGCAGGCGCCCACGGCGCGGCTGCGAGGCTGGCTGGTGGTTTTGCGAGGATGCGGCTGGCATCGCAGTTGGCGTAATTGGCCCCGTTGGCTCGGCCTGGCGCGCCGAGCTTCGCCGCGATACTGGATTTACGCCCTGGCAAGCGAGCTGTTTTTTTCACTACCGAGCGTGCTGAAATCCCCGCTTGGCGGGCAATTCCAAGGCAGCGACTTGCCGCCAGAGGCTTTGAGTTTCGGACGACTTCTTCAAGGAACCCGGAACGTAAGGAATGGCTCCGAGTGGCTTAAGAGGAACGCCGCTTTGCCGATCCTGTTTCAATCTTCGCTCCGAGCCGGCTCCCCCGAGTGGATGAAGCTGGCTATCAACATCGCAGCAAATTATCACGGCTTCGTGGAACACACCGAAGCGTAGGCCACCGCGACTTAGAGAGCGTTAAGTTGTTGAAAGCATTGAAACAGCAAAATTTTCTCACTTTTCCCCACAGTCCCATTTTTGGGGTGAACCCCTCCGGGAGACAGTCGGTATTGCACACTTTACTGTTGTGCGGGTTCCGGGGCAAGGCGGCCACGATTCTGGGATGATCCCGGTCACCATTCCGAAATGAAGCCGGTCACGATTCCGGGATGAAGCCGGGCACCGATTCCCATTTCAGGCCGGTCACTTTTGGCCGATTATCGGAACGCTGCCCGGGATCATTTCGGAGAGGTTTCCAGGGTGTGAAGGACGCTGGACAACGACGCCGGCAATGCGGCTCCACTGCAAAGTGGAGGGACCACACCGGGCTTGGAAATCCGGCAAGGAACAGAGACACCAGATTTCCACATAATGAGAAAATTCATTTTCGTAATAGATTCAATAATTCAGTCGAGGCTTGGCTTAGATTCCGAGTTTTCGGGGTTCCGAATTCCGAAAACCGGCCTGCGCGGCTTCCATAACGTCTTTGAGCGGCACGCTCCGCTCCAGCGCCGCCCGCCGGCAATCTTCGAACTCCGGCGCCACGTTCACAACTTGGCCGTTGCGCCTTCCTATTTTCACGCGAACCTCCCCATAAGGGGTCTCGACGCTCACTAGCTCGCGCTCGAGCACCCGGCGCTCGGCCGTCGAGACGCGCAGGCCCAGGGTCGTGGTCTCGGCAAACACCAGGTCGGCGAGCGCCTCGGCCTGCTCTGGCCGGGCCAGCAGACGGATTTCGAGCCCGGGCCGGTTCTTCTTCATTCCGATGGCCGCGCAACTGATGTCGAGGGCGCCGGCGGCAAGCGCGCGTTCTGCAAGATACCCGTAAAGCTCCGGGCTCATGTCGTCGACGGCAGTTTCGATTACCGCTATGATCTCAGCATCGGGACCCAGGGTTCGGGACTCGGGGTTCGCAGTCCGCTGCCCGATGATCAGTCGCAGAAGATTTGGATGTCCGGGCAGCTCACGAGCGCCTGCCCCGTATCCAATGCATTCGATTTTCATGGGCGGCAGCGGCCCGAATTCGCTCGCAAGCGTCGAGATGATGGCCGCGCCCGTCGGGGTCACGAGCTCTGCCTCGACGCCCGACGAGTAAACCGGGATGCCGCGCAGCAGTTCGGCCGTCGCCGGCGCAGGAACGGGCAGTGAGCCATGCGCGGCGTTGACGCGCCCGAAGCCCAGGTTCAGGGGCGATGCTGACAAGTCCTCGACGCCCAAAAGCTCAAGCGCAAGGCAAGCCCCCACGATGTCGAGAATGGCGTCCACAGCGCCCACCTCATGAAAGTGCACCTTCTCGATCGGCTGATCGTGCAGCCGCGCCTCGGCCTCCCCGAGACGGCGGAAAATGGAGCGAGAGCGCTCTTTCACGCGGTCCGGCAGGCCGCTCGACTCGATAATCTTCTCGACGGGCCCCAGATGCCGGTGCGGTTGCGCTCCGGGCGCCGAGATCTGCACGTGGGTCCCGGCCAGCCCGCTGCGTCGAACGCGGTCAGCCTTGAATTCGTAAGGCCCGAGGGCCAACGAAGCAAGTTCCGACAGCAGCGAGTCCCGATCCAGTCCCGCGTCGAGGCATGCCGCCAGGAACATATCGCCGCTGACCCCTGACGAGCAATCGAGATAGGCTGAGCGCATACTTGGTCCGGGCCGCAAGCTGGGCGGGCACGAGGCTCCCGCCGCCCGACAAACCTCTAAGAACTAGCATACCGCAGAGCCTTCAGTTATTTGGGTCAGTTTTGCGGCAGGGTACCGGTGTCGTTTGAATGGCTGCCCCCGAGAATTGGTCATTTCCGCGAAAGCCGGAATCCACGTCTTGAGATTCTCTTCGCTTATTTCTTATGGATTCCCGCTTGCGCTGGAATGAGGATCGGCGGAAGGCGTTCCGAATCTCAATGACACAACTACCTGCGGCAGGCGCGACTCGCAGATCACCGCTTCCGTTAGACTTTGTCCGCGGTTTCACTTAGAATCGGCCGGAAGCTTGAGGCGCGGGAGGCGTTATGAGCACAAGCACCATGGACCGGCTATGGTCCGACTACCAGGAACAGCACCAGACCCGGGGAAATCGCATCTGCCACATGATCGGCATCCCCTTGATTGTCTTCGGGCTGCTCAGCCTGCTTTCCATCCGGCTGGTGACCATCGGAGGCTGGCCCATCGAGCTCTCCCTGATCATCCTGCTGGTCGTCGGCGGCATCGACATCGCACTCGACGCCAAACTCGGCACGCTCATGTTGGTGAGCTCATTTCTCCTGTACCTGGTGGCCAGGAGCGTCAGGGACGCGGCATGGACAATTCCGGCGGCGCTATTCGTAATCGGTTGGGTGTGCCAGTACATCGGACATGGCGTTTACGAGAAGCGCCAACCGGCCTTTTACAGGAACCTGGTCCATCTGCTCATCGGGCCGCTCTGGGTGCTGAATCACGTGTTCCACGTGCGCGGCCCGCGGACAGCGCCGGCCCCGGCGCGAAGCTGACCTCGCGCCCGGCTTTCAATGCCTGCTGTCTTTTCGACGCGGCTATCCGCCGAGGGGCTTGTCCTTGTCGGTAGCGGGCTGCTGGGTGTTCTGCCGGATGATTTGGGTCTGATCGACGAAATAGTGAGTGGTCCCGGTGCTCGAACTGACCGGATTGGCCGTCAGCGTGTAGGTCTGGATCCTGCCGTTCGAATCGGCGGCACCTGCGGTGTAGCTGAACGTGTAGCCTTCCTTGGTGCCGGCGGCGAGTTCGCTGTCGATATAACCCGCAAGCGAAACGTTGGGCATCGCGTCCGGCGGCGGCCCGAGGGTCGAGAGCGCTGGCGTGAACCCCGCGTCGTACGCCTGGGCGTAGTTGGACTCGGCGGCTATGATCATGCGCAGCGAACGCACCGCCGACGCCTCGTTGATTTCAGCCTTCGACTTCCAGAGATTGGGGACCACAATGCCGGCGACCAGCACGACTACGACAATGAGGACGATCACTTCCAGCCATGAAATGCCCTGCGATTCCTTGCGCATACTCCTCCTGAGATTCCTTCCTTCAAGCCTGCTTGCTGAAGCTCGTTTCGTTATAACTCGCCGCGGCGACGCTGACTGACTGCTTGAATGATGGGCCGTCCCCCGCGCCGGCTCGGAATGCTCCTGGCCCTGCGCAACCGCATGACGAGGGGCATCACTGAGGTGGAGCACCATTCTACGACAGTTTCTCCGGGTACGCCAAGCACTTCCAAGCTTATGTACTACCTTTTTGCAGAACCAAAGTAGATAACCCATAAGTGAACATCGGGCGCGACCTGCCCTTGATCGTCATTCCCGCGCAAGCGGGAATCCAGTAACCTGGGCCCCCGCTTTCGCGGGGGTGACGATCGGATTTAGTCTCGAATGGAAACGGACTCGCGGCCAACTGGAGAATCTGCTCGACGCTGGCTCGGGGGCTGTGCGACGCTGGAGCCAGGAGGGTCGCGATGGAAATAAAGAAGGCTTTCAAGAGCTTTCGCTATTCGGCCGGGCTCGTGTGGACCGGAGGCCGCAATGGCCGAGCCTCATCCGCAGGCAAGACGGACATCACGGTAGGCAGTCCGCCGGATTTTCGTGGGGAGGAGGGCGTCTGGTCGCCGGAACATCTTTTCGTCAGCTCGGTCAGCACGTGCCTGATGCTCACCTTTCTGGCGATGGCCGAGCGCAGGAACGTCGAAGTTTCGGCTTACACGAGCGACGCCGAAGCGCTGCTCGAAAACGTCGAAGGGAAGTACCAAGTGACAACCGTTACGGTGCGTCCGAAGATCACGCTGAATTCCGCCGCCGGCCTGGACGCGGCGCGCGAGATCACGGGCAGGATGGAAGCGAATTGCTTCATCTCCAATTCCATCAAGTCCAGGATCGATTTGCAGGCGCAGCTTCTCGTCGAGCAAGCCAACTGAGTGCAACGGCCGCATAGAAATCCGGAGAGAGCGGACAGCGTTCTTAAGGCCCGTGGGCCTTTGTGTTAGACTTCGCTGTTTCTCGATTCGATGACCAAGGGGACTATTTCATGCCGCAAGTGATGCGCAGTGCCAAAATCTATGACGCCGTGATCGTGGGATCAGGGGCTGGCGGCGGGATGGCGGCATACGTCCTCACCCAGGCGGGCGCCAACTGCCTGCTGCTCGAGGCCGGAAGCTGGTACGACACCGACAAAGAGTCCACCATGTTGAAGTGGAACTACGACCTGCCGCATCGCGGTGCTCCCACTCGTGACAAGCCTTTTGGCGAGACAGACGCTTGCGTGGGCGGTTGGCAACTCCCGGGCGAGCCTTATACGCAAGCCACTGGCACGGACTGGAAGTGGTGGCGCGGCCGCATGCTCGGCGGACGCACCAACCACTGGGGCCGGATCTCGCTGCGCATGGGTCCTTACGATTTCAAGCCTTACAGCCGCGACGGCAAGGGCTTCGACTGGCCGATCGCTTACGACGAACTCGCGCCCTATTACGACAAGACCGAGGAATTGATTGGCGTCTTTGGATCGGCGGAAGGCCTCGAGAATACGCCCGACGGAAAGTTCCTACCGCCGCCCAAGCCGCGCTGCTACGAACTGGTGATCCAGCGCGCTTCGCACAAGCTGGGAATCCCCTGCGTCTCATCGCGCCTTTCCATTCTCACGCGTCCCTTGAACGGCCGCCCGGCCTGCCACTACTGCGGACAGTGCGGACGCAGTTGCGCCACCAGCTCCAACTTCTCGTCGCCCACGGTGTTGATCCCACCCGCCATGGCCACGGGCAACTTGGAAGTGCGCTGTGACGCCATGGCCCGCGAGGTGCTCGTCGATCATGACGGGCTCGCGACCGGCGTCTCCTACATCGACAAGAAGACGCGCAAGGAAGTGCAGGTGCGCGGCAAAATTGTGGTGCTGGCGGCGAGCGCCTGCGAAACGGCCCGTCTGATGCTGAACTCGTGCAGCACGCAGCATCCGAACGGGCTTTGCAATTCCAGCGGGCTGGTGGGCAAGTACCTGATGGACACCGTTGGCACCGACGGCGGCGGATTTGTGCCGTCGCTCGAGGATCTGCCGGCGCACAATTGCGACGGCGTCGGCGGCATGCACGTCTACATGCCGTGGTGGAATTACGAGGAGCAGCTTCGGAATCAACTGCCCTTCGCACGCGGCTACCATATCGAGCTTGGAGGCGGCCGCGGCATGCCCGGTCCGAGCGACTTTGACGGCAGCGAGACATTGACCGGTGGTGGCTACGGCGTGGAGCTCAAGCGGAAGGTCCGCAAGCTCTATGGTTCGTTCCTCGGTTTCGCCTGCCGCGGCGAGATGATTCCTAATAACGACAGCTACTGCGAAGTCGATCACGACACCGTGGATGAGTGGGGCATTCCGGTGCTCAAGTTTCATTTCAAGTGGAGCCAGGACGAGATTCTGATGGCGCGCCACGCCCAAGAGACCTTCCGCGAGCTGATACTGACGATGGGTGGCCAGATCCTGGAATCGTCCGGCCCGGAAAACAACTGGGGTATTTCCAAGGGCGGCGAGATCATCCATGAGGTGGGCACCACGCAGATGGGCGACGATCGCCGGAAGTCCGTGCTGAACTCCTACTGCCAGGGCTGGGATTGCAAGAACCTGTTCGTTACCGATGGAGCGCCGTTCGTCTCAAATGCCGACAAGAACCCCACGCTGAGCATTATGGCCCTGGCATGGCGTACGGCAGAACACGCGGCGGAGGAAGTGAAGAAGCGGAATGTCTGAGTGAGCGAATCTTGAGTCTGCAATCTTGAATCCGCCGTGTGCGACTTCCGGAATCTGGAATCTGTGATGTGTAACTGAACGGAAGGTCGAGAGTTGAGAGTTGAGAGTCAGAGAACCAAAGGAGATCTCCATGGCGAGCGACGCGAGGACTGGGCAGGAGAAACAGGCTGGAATCGATCGGCGCGACCTGCTGAAAGTACTATCAGCGGTGCCGGCAGCGGCGCTCATACCCGCAGGGGCGGCCAAGGCGGCTGAAACGTCGATGCCCGAGATGGCTACGCCCACCGTCGCGGCGCCTGCGGCCGCTCCCGGGCCTTACCAGCCGAAGATTTTTGACGCGCACCAGTACAGAACCATCGAGGTCCTCAGCGACATCGTCGTTCCGGCCGACGAGCGCAGCGGCAGCGCCACGCAGGCGGGCGTGCCCGAATTCATCGACGAGTTCATGGGATTCGAGGGCGGCAATCAGCTTGACGCCATTCGCGGTGGGATCACATGGCTCGACCTGGAATCGAACCGGGCTTTCACTCACGACTTCATTGACGCTTCGGAATCCGAGAAGAAGCAGCTTCTTGATCGCATCGCTTATCCCAAGACGGCTGCGCCCGAAGACGCCGCCGGAGTCGTATTCTTCAATGCCATGCGCAACGCCGTGCTGGGCGCGTTCTACAGCAGCAAAATGGGCGTGCAGGATCTGCCGTATCTCGGCAATCAGATGCTGGCCGAATGGGACGGCTGTCCGGAGAACGTGTTGGCGAAGCTTCGCGACGAAGGAGCGCTGTAGGTAGCGGGAGGACAACATGAGCAACCCTCAAGCCGCAGCATCCGCGGAGAAGCCGGGAGTACGCGAGAAGTCGCAGCTCATGTCGGCGGCGGAGATCGAGCGCTCGCTGACGCGCCTCGCTTACCAGATCGTGGAGCGTAACAACGGCGCCGATCGGCTGGTCTTCGTTGGAATCCGGCGCCGCGGCGCGCCGCTGGCCGAGCGACTGGCGCGCAAGGTGAGCGCCTTCGAGCATCTCGATGTGCCTGTCGCCGCCCTCGACATCACCTTCTACCGCGATGACCTTTCCACCATCGATGAGAAGCCGGTCGTACACGACCACCTTCTACCGTTCCCAGTCGCCGGCAAGACGGTGATCCTGGTGGACGACGTGCTCTATACCGGCCGCACCACGCGCGCGGCTCTCGACGCGCTGGTGGACGAGGGCCGGCCGGGCCGCGTGGAGTTGTGCGTCCTGATCGACCGAGGCCACCGTGAGCTGCCCATCCAGGCGGATTACGTGGGACGCCACGTGCAAACCTCCGACGTTGAAGTGATCGAGGTGCGGCTAAGCGAGATCGATCAGCAGGAGCGGGTGATGCTCTGCGAGCGGACAGTCTGAGGCTGCGCCTTAAGGAGGATTCGTGAAACTCGAAGGACGTGTAGCGCTGATTACGGGCGCGGGTTCCGGCATCGGGCGGGCGATTGCTCTGCGATTCGCCGAGGAAGGCGCGTCGGTCGCCGTCAACGACATCGTGTCCGAGGGGGCATCGAAGGCGGTGGACGCGATGGGGGCAGCGCGGGAACGCGGCTTTGCGGTTCCGGCCGACGTCTCATCAAGCGCCGAGGTCCGAGCGATGTTCGCGCGGGTCGCAGAGCGCTTTGGCGGTCTCGACATTCTGGTGAATAACGCGGGGATCGCCGAGACAGCACCGGATCAGACTGCCGAGCTGAATCGCAAAGCCGAAGCGCGCATCGGTGAGATGATGGCCGGCGGCGCGATCCGCACTCATTGGGACGTCACTCAGGAGTTGAGCGACGAAGCATGGCACCGCATGATCGGCGTGCACCTGAACGGCACGTTCTTTTGCACGCGCGAGGCGTTGAAGCTGATGAGCGCGCGCGGCCGCGGCGCGATCATCAATATCTCGAGCGTGGCAGCGCTGCACGGCATCGAAATTGCACCCCATTATGGCGCGGCCAAGGGCGGCATCCTCTCCTTCACGCGTTCGCTGGCTCGCGAAGTAGCCTCGCGCAACATCCGTGTGAACGCCATCTGTCCCGGCTGGGTGGAAACGGCCATGACGGGAGTACTTTCGCCCCTGCTGCGCGCTTTTGCAACCTCGCAGATTCCCATGCGCCGCTGGGCCCAGCCCGACGAGATCGCAGAGACTGCGCTATTCCTCGCCTCTGACGACAGCTCCTACTTTACCGGCCAGTGGCTTTCACCGAATGGTGGGATGTTCACCGGATAGGTGTCAGGTGCTGCCTAGTCTTCTGTCACAGAAATAAGTGAACTAAATGTGGCCGGGCAGCGTCTAAGTGACAGGAGGCTTAGATGCGAACCGGACGCCCGAAACGA
>Ga0187781_10004478_pt1 | contig 10410 bp, 4 predicted proteins | sample 0715_SJ02_MP02_2_FD_132447 | JGI IMG/M metagenome (GOLD analysis project Ga0187781, IMG submission 132447) | Tropical peat soil microbial communities from peatlands in Department of Meta, Colombia - 0715_SJ02_MP02_20_MG | ecosystem: Environmental > Terrestrial > Soil > Wetlands > Peat | place...
AATGCTGCGCACGAATTTCTGCGGATTGCGGTCAATCACCGGAAACCACGTGGATTGAATCTGCACCATAATGCGATGCCCTTTCAGGAACACGTGATCGTGATCGCGCAGCGGGACATTCCATTCCGTGGGCTTGTTCGCGGTGAGCGGCTGGGGCGCGTCGTTGCTGATCAGATAGCGGCCGCGGCGCACTTCCATCGCAACCGGAAACTCATACCCGTTCAGCGACTGCGCATATTGCCCCGGCTTTGCTCCTTCTTCGGGGTCCCACGCACTCTTTTGCGCATTATCCGGATATACATCGATCAGCTTCACCACAAAATCGCTGTCGGTGCCGGAAGTGGAGGCAAACAGATCTGCAGCGATCGACCCTGTAATCGTAAGATCGTGGTCCAGCGGCGCGCTCACAAAGGAAAGCACGTCGGGGCGGTGGTCGGCGAAGCTCTGGTCGGCGACTTCCCACGCGCGCCAATCGCCTCCGGGATAGGTCGGCGAAATCGGGCGCTGCCGGTACGGCACGGGATTTGCGGGATCGGACACGTACTCGCTGTAGGCCTTGTCGTCTTTACCGGGAGCAGTGAATGAGAGCGTTCCATCGCCATGCAGATATAAGTTTGTCGCTTTCGCTTCCTTCGGCGGCCACGCCGCGTAAGTGTGCCAGGTGTTCGATCCGCTCTGAAAGGTACTGGCCTGCCACGCGGGCTTTTCGCCTTTCCCGTGCAGGTAGTAGCGGAAGAACGGCGCCTCGATCGTTGCTCGAAACTCACGGGCGGTTTCGTGGTCTCCGAAGGAAATCAGTCCGATGCTGTCGCCTTTCGGGGCCTGCCATTCGCCATGAAACCACGGACCGGCCACTATGAGATTCGTATGTTGCGGATCGTTCTCCTCAGCGTGACGGAAAATCTGCCACGGCCCCCAAGGATCTTCCTGATCCCAGAATCCTGCAACGTTGAGATTCGGCACGGCAGAGGCATGAAGCTGGCGCACCCAAGCTTCTCTTTTCCAGAACGAATCGTAGTCAGGATGCTCCTCGATCGAATTCCAGAAAGGAATCGATCCGTGCAGGTATTTGGCATTGACGTTCGACAGCGGCCCCAGATCGAGATACCACTGATACGTATCGTACGTGTCGAAATCGAAGTGCGTATTCTTGTTTTTGTCGGCCTGCTCGAGAACCGAATACTCCACCGCATAGCTTTCGCGCAGCGCGCCGTAGCGGTGCATGTCGTCGTTCATCCATTGATCGACAGGCGCAGCCTGCTCGCTGATGGCCTTGAGCGCGGGATGCGGCTTCAGCAGCGCCATTCCGGTGGTCATGCCGGCATAGGAGACACCATACATACCAACCTTGCCGTTATTGTTCGGCACATTTTTCACCAACCATTCGATCGAGTCATAGGCATCGGTGGTTTCGTTGGTAGCTTTGGGGTCGTTCAGATCCACCCAAGACGATAAATGGAAGACGCCTTCAGATTTGAATCGTCCGCGGAGATTCTGGATCACAAAGATGTACCCGTCCTCAGCCAGTTCTTTCCAGGAGGAGGGCATGCGATCGAGCGATCTGTCCGGAACGCCATAGGGCGTCCGTTGGAACAGAATGGGCAGCGGTCCCTGCTGGTTCGCCGGCGTTAGAATTGCGGTTTGCAGACGCACGCCGTCGCGCATGGGAATCATGACTTCTTCCAGTTTGAATAAAGGCTGTGCTGACGCCTGGGCTGCGGGTTCCTGCTGTGCGGCTGCAAGAGTGACGCACAGAATCACAATGAGGACATGCGGGGAGAATACGCGCACTTGTTTTCCTCCGACCGATAATTTTGCGACCAACTGAGCGCGCAGTATATCAATCACAGCTATAGGGAAGAAACCATCAATCCTCTTCTATTTCCTGGAAAGCGAGCCATCATGAGCACATGCAAGGGATACGCTGCAAAGACTGCCGGGGCCGCGCTGGCGCCTTTTTCCTTCCAACGGCGCGAGCCGCGCGATCACGACATCGTCATTGACATCAAGTATTGCGGTATTTGCCACTCCGACATTCATCAGGCGCGCAACCAATGGAGCGATTATCAGGAGGAGGTGATTTTTCCCATGGTGCCCGGACATGAAATCGGTGGCATCGTCGCGGCGGTTGGGGCGCAGGTCTCAAAATACAAGGTCGGCGACAAAGTGGGAGTGGGCTGCTACGTCGATTCCTGCCGCACCTGCGCGGCCTGCCGCGCCGACCTCGAGCAATACTGCACCGTGCAAACGGTGTGGACCTACAACGGGCGCGACAAAGAAGGAAATCCCACTTACGGCGGCTATTCGAACCGGATTGTTGTGGATGAAAACTACGTGCTGCGCATGCCCGGCAATCTGCCGCTGGACGCTTGCGCGCCGTTGTTATGCGCGGGCATCACCCTCTACTCGCCGCTGCGCCACTGGCAGGCCGGACCCGGGAAAAAGGTCGCGATCGTGGGTCTCGGCGGCCTGGGACACATGGGCGTGAAGCTGGGGCACGCGCTTGGCGCTGATGTAACGGTCCTCAGCCACACGCGGAAAAAAGAATCCGACGCCGCGCGCCTGGGCGCGGATCATTTCTATGCGACTTCCGATCCTGAGACTTTCACCAAGCTGGCGGGCTCATTCGATTTGATCCTGAACACCGTTTCCGCCCTGACCGACTGGAACCAATATCTGGATTTGTTGGCAATCGATGGGACGATGGTGCTGGTCGGCCTGCCGGAAAAAGACATTCCGATCGGCGCCTTTTCGCTCACCAGCCGGCGCCGGAGCCTCGCCGGCTCGCAGATTGGCGGCATCCGTGAGACGCAGGAGATGCTCGATTTCTGCGGCCAGCATGGGATCACCTGCGATATCGAGTTGATCCCCATTCAGCGCGTAAACGAAGCCTACGAGCGCGTGTTGAAGAGCGACGTCCGCTATCGCTTCGTAATTGACACAGCTTCGCTCAACAAAGATTAAAGCTACACTTGACTTGGGCGCTAAAACACTCGGCCCACCGAAAAATTAACGCGGCTTTCTCCGGTGGGGCTGATGCTGCCGGTAATGCCGATCGGGCCGGCACTGGTGTCGGCAATGACTCCAAGATTGAATGTTCCTCGCACAACTAAGGGACCGTAGTTGTTCGCGGAACTGCCGAAAGCCGAGCCGGCTTCATACCAGCCTTCCCAGTAAATTTTGTTGCCCACGAATTCCGGCAGGCGGTAGATCTCGCGCCGGAAGCCAAGCGCGGCGTAGGCGTAGTGGTTGCCGATGAACTCCTGGGGCAGATACGCCCCCAGGCGAAATGGTCCGCCCAGCGCAAAGACCTGGAAAGGTCCGGCCGTGCCGCGAAAGGTCGTGCCGCCCGAGAGGTTCAGGAAGATCGAAGTTTTCCCTCCCACCGGAATGAAGTTGGATGTCTGCACATCCAGCTGATCGACAGAATGCAGCGCTCCCGGGCTTTGCAATGCACGCGAGAGCGTCGCGATGACGCGCGTGCCCGAGCTCGCAACCGCGGGGCTGTCCTGACCATCCCACACGTAGCGGGCGCGAAACTCGCCCGTGCTGCCCTCAATCGAGGGCAGTCCGGTCGCCCCGATCAGCGGCGCCAGCTTGGCGTCGAACAACTCGTAGCCGATGCGGAATTCACTGCGCCGTCCGGAATTGTAGCCAATGTCGAATCCGCCTCCAGCGCGCTCATCGCCAAAGACCGCCACCCGGGTTAATCCGCTGAAGGAATTGCGCGCGAACTTCGACGCAAACGCATAGGGAGCGGCGAAGAACGGCGACTGGCCCAGCGGCTGGTAGAACTCGCTGGCCGCCAGATCGCTGGACCCGAACAAAAGGTCGTTACGCCACTCGCCTCCCTGATGCCCCACGTCCATAAACGTCACGCGCGCCCCCGCGGAAACGTCGAACGCTGCCACGCCCGAACCCTCAATATTTACCGCCAGATCGACAAACGGCGGGCCGTAGGATTTGTCGTGCGTCGTGACTCGCAAGGCCGGAATTCCGTTTTGCACGAAGCCCTCATAACCCACGCGGTCGAACTCACCTTCGCCGGCGATGCGGGTCAGCCGGGTCTCCAGCCCGGGCAAATCCAGCGGGCCGCGAACCGCCTTGCGCAAGCGCCGTTCGAGACGGCGATCGGTATCGGCATCAGCGCCGGTCACCTGCACGGCCGCGACTTTGGTGATGGGCGGTTGCTTGCGCGCGTTTCGCGCGCCCAAATACTGCTGCCACTCCGCCGGATCCAAAATCGCATAGCGAAGAAGCTCGGCAGAGTCGGCGGCCGCGGTTTTGTATCCGAGCTGAATCAGTTCATCCACGCGGCTGTAATCGTCCGCAGAAAAGCCCGTCACATCGACGCTCACTTTGGCGTCGGCCAAAGCCAGCGAACGGCGCTCGTTTTGCGCGATCATTACACTGATGGCCCGCGACAGAACTCCGCTCAGAGTATCGAGATCCGAGCGTTTCCCCGGAGGCAGACGCAGCTCAATGGCGATGACGATGTCGGCGTTCATGCTGCGCACCGTTTCCACGGGGATGTTCTGCACCATGCCGCCATCGGACAGGATGCGACCGTCGATTTCCTGCGGCGTGAAGACGCCGGGAATCGCCATCGAGGCGCGCACTGCCCGCGCCAGTGGTCCATCGCGCAGCACCACAGCCTCGCCCGCCTGCATGTCGGTCGCAACACAGCGAAATGGGATGGGAAGATCGTCAAAGCTCCTGGCAGCGAATTCGGGGAATGCGATGCGATCCAGCAAGAGTTCCACGCCCAGGCCGGGATTGAATCCGTTGGGCCCGTTCAGGCCGTGCTTCAGGCCAAGATCGGCATCGATCAGGAAGTCGCGACGATCCTGCTTGCGGCGGTACGAGAGATCCTGGTACTCCGGCTCCGGCAGCAGAGCCTGATCCCAGTCGACTTTCTCTGCGAATTCCTTGAGCTCGGCCGGAGACTTGCCCGTGGCGTACATCGCGCCCACGATGCTACCCATACTGGTCCCGGCGATGCGATCGACGGGAATGTGATTCTCTTCCAACCACTCGAGGACACCGATTTCCGCCAGGCCGAGCGCGCCGCCGCCGCTGAGCGCAAGTCCGATCCGCGGGCGCTGCGGAGCCGATTCAGGCGCAGGCGGTTGCGCATTCTGCGCCTGCACCGAGGCGGGCAGAATCAGGTTCGACAGAAGAATACAAGTAAGAGAAAACTTTCGCGGGCGATTGGTGAAGTTCATCGTTCTCTCCTGCAATGGAGAATGATGTGGAAGATGTTCGACTACATGACCGGCGGAACCGTGATCCCCATAACCGCCAGCGATCGAATGAGTTCGCGCCGCACTACCGACACGGTCGCCAGCAAAAAGCGCTTTCGCTGCTCGTCCGGCTCACTGAGAATCGGATAGTTATGGTAGAAGGTGTTGAATAGCTGCGCCAACTGGAAAACATGCTTGGCCAAATAAGCGGGCTCAGTGGCGGCAATGCATTGGCCGATGACGTAGGACGTTTTAGATGCGCCCAGCCAGAGTTCCCAAATTTTGTTCCCGTCTTCGCCACCGAAATGCTTTTGGATGCCTGCCGCGGAAAGCTCGTTCTCCTTGCAGAACGCGTCGGCGTCGAGTCCGGCCTTGCGGAAAATGCTGGTGGCGCGCACCACCGCGTATTGTGCATAGGGCCCGGTCTCGCCCTCGAAGCTGAGCGCATCCTTGAAGTCGAACGCGATCACTGACTGTTTGGTGTACTTCAGCATGAAGTAGCGCACCGCGCCGATGGCAATCAGCGTGGCAATGCCCAGCCGCTCAGAATGGTTGAGGTGCGGATGCCGCGAGTCGACCTCCTTCTTGGCTGAGGCAATCAGCTGGTCGAGCAGGTCGTCGGCTTTCACGCCGAATCCTTTGCGCCCGCTGACTTCGATGTAGGAACGGGTCTTATCGTCATCGCTCAGCTTATAGCCGAGTTCGGCTGCACAGCGCGGCGTGAGCGCGACCATCTCATAGGAAAAATGCGTGTAGTGATCGGCGGCTTCACCGTGGCCCAAACCGCGCAGGGCTTCAATAACGGTGCTTTGCGCTTCCGATTGTCGCGTGTCGATGACGTTGTAAATTTCCGCCACGTCGCCGAAATGCGGATGGTCGGGTTGGCCGTCGGAAGCCGAGACCCAGCAGTCGTGGCCATTGGGATAGCGGTAGAACCTGCGATAACCAAAATCGCGCCCCAGCAGTCCAAACTTCCACATGTGGTAGGCAATGTCTTTGCCCACGTAGCCAACGGTGCCGTTGGAGCGGACGATGACTTTCTGGTCTTCCTCGGCGATTGCGGATGAACGGATATCCACGCCTGGCACCGGCTCAATCGTTGTGAGTACGTCGTCTAAGATCTGACTTGTTTCCCCGCCATTCGCTTTTGCGCTGGCAGCGCTCGCGGGCGAGGGCGCCCGCGCCACATCTCCCGTCCCTGCGCGCCGCATCACCCAGCAGCCTTTGTTCTTGCCTTCGCTCTCGAAGGTGAGCACGCCGCTGTCTTTCAGCTTGGCGAAAGCCGCATCCCAGAAATGCAGATGCAGAATCTCGCTCTCCCGCGGAAGAAAGTCGTACTCGATGTCGAGCCGGTCCATGGTTTCCAGATGCCGCCGCAACACAGCAATCGAGATGAGATCGGCAATCGCAGCGGTCTCGCTAGCACCGTCTTCGATGGCATGGAGCGTCTCCAGGCGTACCTTCTGATTGTGCTTGTCCTGCTCATACCACTGCGAAACGCGGGCGTAGAGATCCCAGCAATAGTAATCGAACCGCGGCCGGCGTGTGAGCGCTTCGATTTCGGCGCGGGATTTCTTTTCGAGATGAGTAAATCCGACCACCACGTCCGCCACCTGCACGCCCGTGTTGTCGATGTAGTTCTGAATGTCCACTTCCCTGCCCTCATAGCGCAGCAGGCGGACAAATGTATCGCCGAGAACAGCGTTGCGCAGGTGGCCAATGTGCGCCGCCTTGTTGGGATTGATGCTGGAGTGCTCGACCAGAATCTTGCCGGCGGGAATCTCACAAGCAGGCTTCTGATCGCCAGCCAGCGCCGCCGCCATGAATCCCCGGTCGATACGAACGTTCAGATACCCCGGCGGCGCGACCTGAATCTCCGAAATGCCTTCGACCGATCCAACCGCCGCGCAAATCGCTTGCGCAATTTTCAGCGGAGCCGATCGCAGTGGCTTGGCGAAGGGAAATATAGGAATGGCGAAATCGCCCAGTTCGATCTTCGGAGGCTGCTCCACCACCACCGCCGGCAGCGCCACGCCCGGATGCAATTGCCGCAGACCCTCCAGCACATGCTGGGCAAGACGATGTTCCAGATATCGATACAAGAAGATCCTCTAAGCTGTTGAAGAAGTTGTGATTTTATCAGAGTCCTGCAGCGAAGCGCGTTTGACGCGGCCCAGACGGTTCCCTATGATGAAAAATCGGCCTAACCTATGCGCCTGGCGTATCTCGAATGCTTTTCCGGCATCAGCGGCGACATGTTTCTCGGCGCTTTGGTCGACGCGGGCGTGTCGCCAGACCTCTTACGCCAAACTGTCCGCGCGCTGAACCTGGGTGCCACGCTAGAGATTTCGCGGATCGTACGCAGCGGGATCTCCGCCACCAAGGTTGACGTTTGCGTTAACGGCGAAAAAGATTTGCCGCGCGAAGAATACTGGGCAAAGCAAGAAAATGTGGCGCGGGCGCCCTCGCCCGCGCACGCCAGCCACGATCACCAGTCCATGCACGCTCACGCGTCTTCCCACACTCATCGTGGATTGCCAGAGATCAAAGAGATCATCTCAGCTGCTGCAATCTCACCCTCCGCGCAGGCCAAGGCCATTGCCATCTTCGAAGCCCTCGGCGCAGCCGAGGCCAAGATTCACAACATTCCCATCGACCACGTTCACTTCCACGAAGTCGGCGCCGCCGATGCCCTGGTTGACATCGTCTGCGCCGCGGTGGGCGCAGAAGCTTTGGGTGTGAGTGAGATCGTCTGTTCCCCGCTCAACGTTGGCGGAGGAACCGTACAGTGCGCGCATGGCACGTTTCCCGTGCCCGCTCCCGCAACCGTCGAGTTGCTGAAACACGCTCCCGTATACTCCTCGGGCGTGCAGGCAGAATTGGTTACGCCGACCGGCGCGGCCATTGTGAAAACTCTGGCAGCTCGCTTTTCCGCATTTCCTGAGATGACCATCGAGAAATCGGCTTACGGCGCGGGAACGCGTGAGCTCCAGGGGCATCCCAATGTTTTGCGGATTGTGATTGGCGAAACCATGGCGACTTTGAGCGCCGGCACGACGTCAGAAACAATTACTGTTCTCGAAGCGAATCTGGACGATCTCACCCCGCAGGTCTTCGGCTACGTAATGGACCGCCTGCTCGAAGAGAACGCGCTCGATGTCTTCGGTATGCCCGTACAAATGAAAAAGAGTCGTCCGGGAACGTTGCTGACTGTGCTTTGCAAAACCGAAGATGCCGACCGTCTCACGCAGATCATCTTTGCTGAGACCACCACGCTCGGCGTCCGCCGCCGCGAAGAAGTTCGCCGCACGCTGGCGCGCCGCTGGGAGCCGGTACAAACGCCGTGGGGCGAAGTTCGCATGAAGATTGCGAGCATGAATGGGACCGTCACGAATTATGCGCCCGAGTATGAAGATTGCCGCCGCATCGCTGCCGAGCATCACGTTCCGCTGAAGGCAGTAATGCTGGAAGCCACACGCACTTACTTGAAAGACGAAAAGCACTAACCACGGAGCGCATAGAAGAAGCCCTCTGTGTACCTCTGTGGTGAAGAATAATTATGACCAGGAAGTTCTACATCACGACCCCGATCTACTACGTCAACGCGCGGCCCCACATCGGCCACGCCTACACCACCATCGCCTGCGACACCATTGCCCGCCGCCAGCGCCTGCTCGGCGCCGACACTCTGTTTCTCACCGGCACCGACGAGCACGGACAAAAAATCGAACGCGCCGCCCAGGCCGCCGGCAAAACTCCTCAGCAATACGCCGACGAAGTCTCCGCCCAGTTCCGCAATCTGTGGAAGCGGATGGGCATCTCCAACGACGACTTCATCCGCACCACCGAACCGCGCCACATCAAGGGCACGCAGGAATTGTTCCGGCATATCCGCAACAATGGCTTCATCTACAAGGGCCGTTACACCGGCCAGTATTGCTTCTCCGACGAGCTCTACGTCGATGGCGCTCAGCCCGGCGATCCCTGTCCCATTTGCAGTCGCCCAACCGAAACCGTCGAAGAAGAAAACTACTTTTTCAAGATTTCAGCATTTCAAGACCAGCTGCTCGCGCTCTACGCCAATCCCGACTTCGTTCGCCCCGAGACGCGCCGCAACGAAGTGATTTCGTTCGTCCGCTCCGGCCTGCGCGATCTCTCCATCAGCCGCTCGACTTTCTCCTGGGGCATTCCCGTACCCGACGATCCCAAGCAGGTGATCTACGTCTGGTTCGACGCGCTCGTCAACTACCTTTCCGCGATTGGCTACGGATCGTCGCATGCGGCCGCACAAGCGGCCTTCAAACAATACTGGCCCGCCGACGTGCACATGATCGGCAAAGAAATTGTTCGCTTCCATTGCGTCTACTGGCCGGCGTTTCTGCTCGCCGCCGGTCTGCCCTTGCCCAAAGCCATCGTGGCGCACGGCTGGCTGCTGTTCGAAGAAAGCAAAATGTCGAAGTCGCGCGGCAACATTGTGCGCGCGGAAACAATTCTCGACGTGCTCGGTTCCGACGCGCTGCGCTATTTCCTGCTGCGCGAAGTGGTTTTCGGACAAGACGGGTCGTTTTCCTTCGACGCGCTCGTGCAACGATATAACTCCGATCTGGCCAACGGTTTGGGCAATCTCGCCAGCCGCACCTTAACCATGATCAACCGCTACTTCAAAGGTGAAGTACCGTATCCCTCGCACGCCTCCACGACAGCCGCGGAGCAATCGATTGAAGCGACTGCGCGCAAGGCGATTGCCGAATTTGGCACCCTGTTCGATCAGTTCCAGTTTTCGCGGGCGCTGGAATCTGCCTGGAGCCTGGTCGCCGCAGTCGATAAATACATCGTCGAAAACGAACCCTGGTCGCTCGGCGAAAAACAGGACAACGAGAACCGGTCGCGCCTGGCCACCGTGCTCTACACCTCGGCGGAGGCGCTTCGCATCGCCACCGCCCTGGCTCATCCTGTGCTCCCGGACTCGACCGCAAAAATCTGGACCCAGATGGGCCTCGGCGACATTAAGAAACTCCCGCTTTCGGAGCTCACCTGGGGACAACTGCCCTTCGCTACCAAGCTGGGCGACGTGAGCCCGGTATTTCCCCGCGCCGACAAGAGCGCCATTGAAAGGATGCAGCAGATGGAAGAACAGCAGCGTGGCCCGGTTGTCGAGTCGGCGCCC
>Ga0187781_10004479_pt1 | contig 10410 bp, 9 predicted proteins | sample 0715_SJ02_MP02_2_FD_132447 | JGI IMG/M metagenome (GOLD analysis project Ga0187781, IMG submission 132447) | Tropical peat soil microbial communities from peatlands in Department of Meta, Colombia - 0715_SJ02_MP02_20_MG | ecosystem: Environmental > Terrestrial > Soil > Wetlands > Peat | place...
ACGTATCGAAGGCTGCCGACGTCGAGGCGATGGTAAAGTTCGTGGTCGACAAGTACGGCAAGCTCGACATCCTCTATAACAACGCGGGTTTCCCCATGGTCCCCACCCCCATGGAGGACATAGGCGAGGAGCTGTGGGACAAGATCATGGGCGTGAACCTGAAGGGCATATTCTTTGGCTGCAAGTACGCGGTGCCCGTCATGAAGAAACAGGGGGGCGGCGTCATTCTCATTACGGCCTCCATAAGCGGCGTGCGTCCGAGGCCGGGGCAGGCGCCCTACGCCACGGCAAAGGCAGGGGCGATAATGCTGACGAAGGCCATGGCCATAGAGCTTGCGCCTGCGAAGATACGGGTGAACTGCATCAACCCGACAGCTACCGAGACACCCATGCTGCCCAAGCTCGGCGCCACACCGGACCGAGTGGCGGGTATCGTCTCGACGATCCCCTTGGGAAGGCTCGCGCAGCCCATAGACGTGGCCTATGCGGCCCTCTATCTCGCGTCCGACGAGGCAGCCATGGTGACGGGCATCGGCCTCGAGGTGGACGGCGGCCGGGGAATATAGGATTCGCAGGACAGCAAAACATTAAGGAGGCATCTCATATGGAAAATCCCAAAATGTGGATAGGCGGGAAATGGGTGGACGCGGCATCCGGCAAGACTTACCCGGTCTTCAACCCGGCTACCGGTGAAGAGATATGCCAGGTCCCGCTCGGCGGGCAGGCGGACGTGGATGCGGCGGTCGAAGCGGCGAAGAAGGCCTTCCCCGTCTGGTCGAGGAAGGGCCAGACGGAGCGCTCCATGGTGATGATGCGGATCGGCAAGGCGCTCCGCGACAACGCGAAGGAGTTGGGCGATCTCGATATCCTCGAGCACGGCACACCGGCGCGGGACGCGGGTCCCATGGCCGTCTTCTCCGCAGAGCGGATCGAGTACGTGAGCCAGGTGGCGAGGGGCTTCATGGGCTCCGTCATGCCCCTCAAGCCGGGCGTCGTCTTCTACCTGCAGAGGGAGCCCATCGGCGTGTGCGCCCTCATCATACCCTGGAACGTGCCCCTGAGAATGGTCGCCGCGAAATTGGGCACGGCCTTGGCGCTCGGCAACGCGTGCATCGTAAAGCCCCCGAGCATCGATTCCCTCGTAGCCCTCAGGTTCGCCAAGGTATTGGAGGAGCTTTCGGACGTGCTGCCCGCGGGCGCGGTAAACATAGTGACCGGTCCCGGTAGCACCGTCGGAGAAGCCCTCTCCCGCCATCCCGGCGTGGGCCTCGTCTCATTCACAGGGAGCTGCGAGACGGGAAAGAACATCATGGCCGCTGCAAGCGGCACGGTAAAGCGCGTCCTTCTCGAGCTCGGCGGCAAGAACCCCTTCATCGTCATGAAGGACGCGGACCTGAACGCAGCCGTCTCGAAGGCGGTGCCCATAGCGTTCGCCAACACCGGCCAGATATGCGCTGCCCCCGGCAGGTTCTACATCCATGAGAGCATGTACGACGAGTTCGTGCAGAGGTTCGTCGAAGGGGCCAAGAAGATCGTCACGGGCGACCCGCGAGATCCTGCCACGCAGATGGGACCCGTCGTCAGCGCGGAGCAGCGCGACAAGGTGGAGTCCTTCATAAAATCTGGCATCGACGAGGGCGCGAAGCTGGTCCTCGGCGGGAAGAGGCCGGACACTCCGCCCCTCAACAAGGGCTACTACGTGATGCCTACGGTCTTCGCGAACGTGACCCAGAACATGAAGATAGCCAGAGAGGAGATCTTCGGTCCCGTGGTCCCGATACTCAAGTTCTCGTCTGACGACGAGGCACTGGCCTACGCCAATGACAGCACGTATGCGCTTTGCGCATCGGTCTGGACCAAGAACATCTCCACGGCTCTGCGGTTCGTCAATGAGCTCGAGGCAGGGTATGTCTGGGTAAACGACCACATGGCGCTCGCGTCCGATCAGCCCTGGGGGGGCTTCAAGCAAAGCGGCATAGGCAAAGAGAACTCCGCCATGGGCCTGGAGGAGTATACCCAGGTGAAGGCGGTCTCCATACAACTTTAGAGGAGGCGTACGGGGCTTGGGTCTTTTCTCACCATCGCCCCGTACCTCGCACCGCACATGCTGTCTCCCTTCTTCCGCGGTCAGGAGCGATTGGCCTTTGGGGAAGGAGTGACCAGGAGGACCCATAGATGAGACTTTCGAACAAGGTAGCATTGATCACCGGAGCCGGCAGCGGCTTCGGTCAGGCCTCGGCCATCCTGTTCGCCAAAGAAGGGGCGAAGGTGGCTGTGGCGGACATCGACGGGAAGGCGGCTGCCGGCACCGTGGAGACGATCAAGAAGAACGGCGGCGACGCCATAGCCATCGAAGCGGACGTGTCGAAGCCGGCCGAGGTGGAAAGGATGGTCAAGACCGCCGTCGAAAAGTACGGAAAGCTCGACATCCTCTTCAACAACGCGGGCTGCCCGATGCTCCCCACGCCGGTGGAGAACCTCGAAGAGGAGCTTTGGGACAAGATAATGAACGTCAACGTGAAGGGCATATTCTTCGGCTGCAAGTATGCAGCGCCCATCATGAAGAAACAGGGCGGAGGCGTCATCATCAACACGGCCTCCATCAGTGGGCTCCGTCCAAGGCCCGGCTCGAGCGCCTATGCGACCTCGAAGGCTGCCGCGATCATGCTCACGAAGGCCATGGCCATCGAATTTGCATCGTCGAATATACGCGTGAACGCCCTGAACCCTGTGGCCGCAGATACGGCCATGCTTCCAAAGCTCGGCGTCACGAAGGAAGCGATGCCGAATATCATCGCCTCCATCCCCATCGGGCGGCTGGCAAAGGTTGAGGACGTGGCCTACGCGGCGCTCTACCTCGCGTCCGACGAGGCGGCAATGGTTACGGGCATAGGCCTCGACGTGGACGGCGGCAGGGGCATCTAGCAAACAGCAAGCTGTGGTTGCTTCCACGACTTGAACAGTGATTAAGGAGGAAGGCCTCGATGAGCGACGCATACTTGAAATTCAAGGTGGCGGCAGTTATGGCGGCACCGGTCTTTCTGGATCGCGAGAAGACTGTGGAGAAGGCTTGTCGGCTGATAAAGGAGGCTCGAAACCTGGGCGCCGAATTGGCAGTTTTCCCTGAGGCCTATATCCCTGCTTATCCGTATTGGATTTGGCTGGGAACGCCTGCCTGGGGAGGACCCTTTTTTTCCCGGCTTTTCAAGAATGCGGTGGAAATACCGAGCCCGGCGACGGAAGCACTAGGCGCCGCGGCTGCCGAAGCGAACATGTATGTGGCCATGGGAGTGAATGAGCGTGAGAAAGGCACCTTGTACAACACTATCATCTATTTTGATAGGCTCGGCCGGATCATCGGCAGACATCGGAAACTTCAACCCACCCACGCCGAAAGAACAGTCTGGGGCAGAGGAGACGGGAGCGACCTAGTCGTATGCGACACGGATCTCTGCAAGATGGGAGGACTCATTTGCTGGGAGCATACGATGGATCTTGTCCGGTATGCCATGATCGCCTTAGGGGAACAGATTCACGCGGCGATTTGGCCTCCGGCTTCCGCCTTTGTGAGTACCCCCCACGCTCCCTTTTTCAATGAAATGGTCGAAGCCATGTCACGAAACCATGCAATCTGCGGTCAGATCTTTGTGATCAACGTCTCCTCAATCATGGATGATGATGCGGTCGAGAAGCTGGGCATGAAGAATCGGCCGGACATGATTAGGGAAGGAGGCGGCTGGAGTGCGGTCGTCAATCCCCATGGGCAAATCATCGCCGGTCCGGCCACAGAAAAAGAGACAATCCTTATTGCCGACATCGATCTCGAAGAGATCGTCAATGCTAAGGGATTCTGTGATTCTGTGGGACACTACGCCCGGCCGGACGTCGTCCATATCGTGGTCAACCGAGAGAAGCCCTCAGTCATGGTAACTCAAAGAATGGTCAATGAACATTCTATCCCTGTCTCCTTGGCCGAAAATGATGCGAGTAAACGGAAAGAAGACGAGCCTACCTAAGAGCACGATAAAGCAGACAGGAGGAAGAGAGATGGCGATTCGTTTCCTGGATCCAAAATCAATAGACGGCGTTCGCGCGTACGTGAATAATGACCCCGAGTTCAGACTGGCCTCAAAGTTTGTGATCGCCGACATACTGCTTGGCGTGGGAGACTCTGAGTGCATTGTCAAGATCCGTGAGGGGCTCGTATCAGAAATACAATTGAACCCTACTTTTATGGATGCGTGGAGCTTCCACATCAAGAGTACCGAAGATGCATGGAATAAGTTCCTTTTACCCATTCCGCCCCCCAAGCACAACGGGCTCTTTTCAGCGATGATTTCCCAAAACTTCAAGGTAGGGGGAAACCTTGAAATAGCCTTCAGCTACTTCTGGGCCGTGTGCCGGATGCTTGATCTTTTCAGAGAAGTGCAAAACAACTAGGAGGCCGATCGATGAAGAGTATAGAGACCGTTACGGGGAAATATGTCCGGCTGACCGTTCAGGGTATAGAATATCGGGTTTATTTTGAGGAGAGCGGACAGGGAATCCCTCTCGTCTGTCAGCACACGGCCGGCTCGGACGGTCGACAATGGCGCCATCTCCTCAACGATCCTGAGGTGACCTCTATGTACCGGGTCATAGCTTTTGACCTTCCCTATCACGGTAAGAGCCTGCCCCCGGAAACAGTCGAGTGGTGGAAGGAGGAATATCGGCTCCACAAGAGCTTCCTTTTTGATTTCCATACTGAGCTCGGTAAAGCTCTGGGACTGGAAAGGCCAGCGTACATAGGATGCTCGATGGGCGGCCATCTCGCGCCCGACCTCGCTCTCGAACGACCCGACATATACAGGGCGGTGATAGGCGTTCAGGGAACCGCACATTCGGGGCATTCCACGGAGATCTGGTGGTACCACCCGAGGGTCAGCAATGACTTTAGGTTCCACGCAATGATGGCCATGCAGTCACCCACGAGCCCGGAGAAGTATCGCCGGGAGACTTCCTGGGAGTACAGTCAGAGTGCCCCCTTTGTGTTCAAGGGAGACCTGTACTACTACTTTGCGGAGCATGACGTTACGAAAACAGCCCAGAACATCGATACGTCACGCTGTGCTGTCTACCTGATGGCAGGCGAGTACGATCCGGACGCCAATCCGGATGAAGGCAGAAGGCTGGCGGGCATGATCAAGGGATCGAAGTTCGTCGCCATGGAAGGGCTCGGACATTTTGGTATGTGCGAGAACTATCCGGTTTTCAAGAAGTACTTGATGCCCTTTTTGCGAGAAATAGCAGACAAGAGTTGAGGTCGGCGGGAACGCATACCCGGCCTGGGTAATTGAAACTGCCTCAAGACTTAAGGTCAATGGCCATACATGGCGAATACCGGACGAGTTCCTCAACCCAAGTTCTCGTGGTATGATATTCGGAATGACACGGAGAAAGGACCATTGCGATGGAAAGAATCGGTCGCAAGATAAGAAGGGAGCGACAATCAAAAGACTTATCCCTGAAGGAGCTTGCCGAGAAGTGCGGGGTGAGCACCATGACGCTCCAAAGGATAGAAACCGGTAAGACGAGCCCGTCTGTCGCCGTGCTTTCCCAAATTGCTCACTTTCTGGCGCAACCGATAGACTTCTTTATCAAAGAAGAGAGCCCCAAGATACAGGTGGTGAAAAAAGATGATCACCGTGTCGTCGAAGCCGAAAACATGCGGCTCTCCATGATCGCGCCATTGGGCCTAATTGGTGACAACATATTCGTAAACCTCGTTGAGGCGAAGAAGGGGCGCTTTATTGAGTCCCATACGGACAACGGGTATTCATTCGTATACGTTCTTGAAGGTGGTATCATCTTCGAGCACGATGGGGTGAAACACAAGCTTCAACCAGGGGATGTGCTCTATTACAATGCCTCCTATCCTCATTCAGTCACGGCTACAGGGAGGACCCATAAATCCATCAATGTGTTCTTCAAGGGGAAAACGTGAGAGAATAGTCTATTGCTCAAAGGCAAAGGCACTAGGGATCTTAGCTAAAATGAGGATGCCCAGGGAGGTCCCCCATGCTCCTTGAGACGAAGAAACTCACGAAACAGTTCGGCGGTCTCACCGCCGTCTCCCATTTCGACTTAATTGTCGACTCAGGACAGATCGTCGGCCTCATCGGTCCCAACGGCGCAGGCAAGTCGACCCTCTTCAACCTCGTCACCGGGGTCTTGCCTCTCACGAGCGGCCGGGTGCTTTACGAGGGGAAAGACATCACGGGCAGGAAGCCCCACCAGGTGGCGGCATTGGGGATAGGACGCACCTTCCAGCTCAACCCCCTCTTTGCCGACTTCACCGTCCTCGAGAATGTCTCTGCTTCCTTCCACCTCCACCCGAAATCGAGTCTCCTCGAGATCTACTTCAACACCCCCACGTACAAGAAGAACGAGGCGTACATCCTCGAGCAGTCCCTCGCCATCCTTACCCTCGTGGGGCTCGAGAAGGTGAAGGACGAGCTGGCGAGGAACCTCCCCCACGGGTACCAGAAGATGCTCGGCGTGGCCCGCGCCCTCGCGACGAGACCGAAGCTCCTCCTCCTCGACGAGCCCTTGGGGGGGATGAACCCCTCCGAGATCGAGTTCACCCTGAACGCCATCAGGAAGATGAGGGACCAGGGGGTGACGTTCCTCATCGTCGAGCACAACATGCAGATCCTCGACCTCTGCGACAGGGTCGTGGTGATCAGCTTCGGCCAGAAGATCTGCGAGGGCCTCCCGAAAGAGGTGCGGGAGGACGAGCAGGTCATCAGAGCCTACTTCGGGGGTGACCGTGCTCCTTGAGATGGAAGGCATCACCGTTCATTACGGCAAGTCCCTCGCTGTCAAGGATATCTCCCTCCACGTGTCCGAAGGGGCTGTGGTGAGCATCATCGGGGCGAACGGGTCGGGGAAGAGCACGGTGCTGCGCGCCCTCGTCGGCCTAACCCCCTTGAGCGCCGGCACCATCAAGTTCAAGGGGAGCCTCATCAACGGGCTCTCTACTACCGACATCGTGAGGAAGGGCATCGTCCTCGTGCCCGAGGGGAGGCAGCTCTTCCCCTACCTCACGGTCCTGGCCAACTTGAGACTCGGGGCGAGCCTCCGCAAGGACCCCCTCGACGAGGACCTCGAGGAGGTATACCGCCTCTTCCCCATCCTCCGGCAGAGGCGAAACCAGAAGGCGGGCACCTTGAGCGGGGGCGAGCAGCAGATGCTCGCCATAGGCAGGGGCCTCATGGCCAGGCCGACGCTCCTCTGCATGGACGAGCCATCCCTCGGCCTTGCGCCCATCGTCATCGAGCAGCTTGGCCAGACCATCAAGAGCATCAATGCCCGAGGGGTCACCGTGCTCCTCGTGGAGCAGAACGTCCACCTCGCCCTAGGCGTGGCCAATGCCGGCTGCGCCCTTCAGGTAGGCAGGGTGGTGCTCCAGGGGGACATCGAGACCATGAAGTCGAGTGACGTGGTAAGGAAGGCCTATCTGGGCGGATGACACCCCAATTATTCTTATGTGAGGTTCGAAAGTGTCAAGAAAAACGAATTTCGAGAAGTTGATGGAACCCGGCTTCATAGGCAGGGTACGGACGAGAAACAGGATCATAAAGACCGCCTCGGGCTACGGTCTCGCCGAGCCGGATGGAACAATAGGCGAGAGGAGCGCTGCCCTTTACGAGAGAATGGCGAAAGGCGGCGTCGGCCTCATCGTCTTCGAGTTTACCACAATCGAACACCCCCGCGGCGCGCGCCGTCCGACGTCCGCTGAGGCCCGCATGGACGACGACCGATACATTGCGGGGTTCACCAAACTGACGGATGCTGTCCATAGACAAGGGTGTCCCATATTTCTCCAGATCATGCACTCTGGCCCCTGGTATGTCCCGGATGAGGGACGAGAGGTCCTGGGCGACCGAGTATCCGCCTCGGCCTTGCCCGAATCGGAGTTCCGGGAGCTTGCTGAGATGCAGGCGCCGGACATGATCATGCCAAGGGAGCTGTCCGTTGCCGAGATCGAAGACCTCATCAGGAAGTTTGCAGATGCAGCAGAGCGCGGACAGCGGGCCGGGTTCGACGGTGTGGAGATCAACGGATCGCATCACCACCTTGTAAATACGTTCTTCTCTCCCATCTGGAACCGACGTCACGATGCCTACGGGTGCGACAGCCTTGAAAACAGAGCCAAGTTCATGTGCGACATCATACGCGAGGTCAAAAGACGTTGCGGCAAGGAGTACCCTGTCCTGGCTCTCTTCAACGGAGTCGAGCTTGGGCACGCCAAGGGGACGACCCTCGAGGAGGGGAGGCAGTTCGCAAGAATGCTGCAAGAGGCGGGAGCCGATGCCATCCAGGTGAGGGCCGCCGGTTATGGTTCTTTCGGCGTAAACCTCCTTCACGCCGAGCGGCTGCTTCATCCGGAGCTTCCCAGACATCTCGTTGTGAAGGAGCTCGACTGGAGCCGGAAAGGGAAGGGCTTTTCCGTCCCTCTAGGAGCGGCAATAAAGGAAATGGTATCGGTTCCTGTCTTCGTCGCGGGCAGGCTGGACCCTGAGTTGGGTGAGGAGCTCCTGAGAGAGGGCAAACTCGATTTTATCGGCATGACGAGGCGTCTCCTTGCGGATCCTGACCTTCCCAAGAAGGTGGCAGAGGGGAGAATGGAGGATATCGCACCCTGCTCGGGTTGTCTCTACTGTTGGCATGAGCGCGCATATCTGGGAAAACCCATACGGTGCCGGATCAACGCCTCTTTGGGCAGGGAGCTTGAGTATGTCCTGAGACCGGCAGACAGGCGGAAGAAAGTTCTCGTTGCCGGCAGTGGGCCCGCAGGGATGGAGGCGGCGAGGGTCGCGGCCCTGAGAGGGCACGAAGTCTTGCTCTATGAGAAGGACCGCCTCGCAGGAGGCCTTATGCCTCTGGCGGCGATCATCAAGGATCTGGAGGGAGAGACCATTCTGGACACCGTCCGTTATTTCGAACGGCAGCTCAAGTCGCTCGGCGTGACTCGGATCCTTGGAAAAGAAGTTGATTCCGAGATCATTCGGGACTTCAGCCCTGACGTCGTCGTTCTGGCGACTGGAGGGATCTCTCATGTGCCCGATATACCCGGCATCGACGGGCCCAAGGTTCTCAGCAGCTCCAAGCTGCGCTCGAGCCTTCGGAAGGCGTTGAGATCCTTGGGTGCTCGGTCTTTGGAACGGCTCACGAAACTCTGGATGCCCGTCGGGAAAAGCGTTGTCATCATCGGTGGCGGCGTCCAGGGGTGTCAGCTCGCTGAATTTCTCATAAAGCGGGGCAGAAAGGTCACCATTGTCGAAACGGCAGACAAGATAGGCGAAGGCCTGCTGGCCGAGGACCCTTTCCGCCTTCTCCCCTGGCTGAGCCAGAAGGGTGCTGCCATGCTGACGGGCGTGACCTATGAGAAAATAACGGACGATGGTCTCGTGATACGTAACAGCGAAGGTGAGAGAGTCAGCCTTCGGGCTGATTCGATAGTCGTCGCCCTGCCGCTTGATCCGGCGCCGGACCCCGGGCCTCTCGCAAGGGCAGCGGCAGACACCCACCGGATCGGTGATTGCAGGGAGCCGGGCTTCATGCACGATGCTATCGCCGATGGCTTTCGCGTCGCGACGATAATCTGAGCGGCAGGTCGACGGCTGTGGAGTCGGAGGCGGGGAGCGGCAATCGGTATACCCTCCCAGAAGCGTTATTCGGCCGGAATCATCTTCAGCTTCCATTCCTTTATCGGCGGCCAGACGGGCATCCGTTCTCCCTTCCACCATTGAAGCCCGAGGCACTCCATCTCTCGCGATTCCCCCCTTGTTGAACCCGACATCTCCCATGACGGTTCCGTTGAATTCGTTTCCGAAGACCGCGTCCCTCACGCGAGCTGATTCCAATTCTAAATCGAAGCGATATCGAGGCGCCGAGGAAGAGCGACGAGGGCGTACAGTGGTAGTACGTCGAGGAGCGGATGACGAAGACAACGAAGATAGCGTTGAGTTAGAATTGGAATGAGTCGAAAGATCCTGCCCTCTCGACTGCCATGGCCAGAATCTGCACCGTGGCATAGTGAAAGCCGACGCTCACCGAGTCCCCAGGGCAACTACCGCTCATGCGAGCTTCCTGACAGCGGTGGGCCCGTCCTTCATGCTACTATCCTGCCTCGCCGGGGACCACCGGAAGCAGCAAGTATGACTCATGGTTTTTGTCGCGGTATATCCGGTGAAACGTGGCCCTGCCGGAGGGAAGATGACCGCCGTCCGGCGGCAAGAGGGGCGTGAGCGGGTCGTCGCTCGCCTCCTGACTCCTGATCTCCAGCTCTATCCGATGGCCTGATTTGAACACGTTGGACATCGAGTATACTCGTATAGCATATCTGAACACCTCTCCCGGTGTCAC
>Ga0187781_10004481_pt1 | contig 10408 bp, 8 predicted proteins | sample 0715_SJ02_MP02_2_FD_132447 | JGI IMG/M metagenome (GOLD analysis project Ga0187781, IMG submission 132447) | Tropical peat soil microbial communities from peatlands in Department of Meta, Colombia - 0715_SJ02_MP02_20_MG | ecosystem: Environmental > Terrestrial > Soil > Wetlands > Peat | place...
AAGCGGGAAGTTCATGTTCTTCCCCGTGCCCAACCCAATCCGAAATTGGCCCAGCTGTATGACTCCGCGCTTGGCGTAAACGCTAGTGACGGAGCTAGGCAATCCGGTGAAATCGTTTAACGCTGGCCCAGTGAGAATGGAGGGGCTGGTCTGGTCTTGATAAGAGTAGGCAAGGGCTGTGGTGACGGAGCCAAGAAAACTTCCCAACGCATTGTCCTTGCCGAAGGGTGAAGACACATTGGCGATCTCGGCACCCGCAGAAATGTCGCGCAGGTGGCTAGCGGAAGGGACCGAACTTGGAGGCTGCGCGTTATAGATGTCCGCCATTCCGTTGAAGGTGAAGGACCAGGGCTGCGAATTGCTCTTCGCGGTGTGATTGGCGTCTGCGGCGGTCGCCTTCGCCGAGGTTTTTCCTGCAAGAGCATTGCGCCTGGCAAAACTTCGAACCTCCCTCTGCCGGGAAGTGAACTTTGTCTCGTCCCCAGCCGGCCCGGTCCTAGCTTCTGTACTCCTGCCAAACTGCCAATTGGCCGTGAGCTTAAGGGAAGAATAGGACGGCTTGTTCTGGGGAGTGTTCAGATCGTATTCGAGCGCAATCTCCGGCGTGGCTGAAGCCTTCTGCGTTCCGAAATCGTCGTAGGTCTTTGCTTCAAGGATGGCCGCGTAATAGTTACGAAGATGGTCGAGCGCAGGCTGGCAACTATTCGAGGCCTGCATCCTGGTCAGGAGTTCCCCGAACTGCCGCAACAGCTCTTTCTCGACCTCATCCACAGAATTGGTGTTGATCGCATCCTGGATTCGGGCTGTGGCTTGGGAGTTCCAGGCGCCAGTTCCTTTGTCTGTGTACACATCGCACTGGTCGAGAGATACGCTGGCATTGTGTGCTTCCTTGATTTCGGTTTCGTAGTACTGCTGATTGGCAATTGCGTCGTTCTCCGCCTTTTGCTGTTTGGTGGGTTTCTTACCGTCCTTGCTGGGATTGGTTGACTTGGTCTTCCCCTCATTGCTTGGCTGGGAGGGCGTTGTGGGCTTGGTCAGAGACTTCACCGTGGCTTGACTGCGCGAAAAGAAGGAGTACTGCACTGTAAGACCCGAGAAGTTTGGCCCGCTGCTTCCCTGGGACCTCACTGTGACCTGCTGGGAGGACGACGTAGAGGATGGATTGGCGGCCGTTCCAGTCACAGACGAAGCCCCACTCGATGTGTTTCCTGTGATCTTGAAGGTGAGCGGTGTCAGACGTGACAACAACGTTGGCGAAATGCACCCATGGGGCACGTTGTTCGCAAGGCAAAGTGAACCGACGCCAGTAAGCGCCAGGTTGGTCAACATCTTCCCGGGCGACCATTGCACAGTCGTGGAGCTGGTACCCCGAGACACGTCAGCCCCACCGAATTCTTCAGCCAAGGCCGTTGGCCCCGATGGCTTCGAGACTGTGTTCGTCGAAGCTGATGAGGAGAGATTGGATCCCTGTTGCTGGCCGGGGCTAAGGCTCTCGATCGCATCCCATAACGTCGTGCGGGCCGGCGTTATGGACTGGTTGGCCTCGAGAAAACAGCTCGTGTCGTTGACCACGTCGAGCGCGTCACTTACCTGGATTTGGTGTTGAACGAGGTAGCTTGCCGCGTCGGCGCAATGTTTGGTCGCCTTATCCCCCGCCAGGGAGAATTGGCAGAAGTAGACGAGGGCGGCCGCGATGAGGAAGCGTGGGGGACGGGGCCATGGTTTTGTCACAGCACCACCACCTTTGCGTGGGCCAATCTCGTGCCCGAGTCAAAAACAGTAAGGATGTGCTGGGAGTCGTCGCAGTTTTCGATGACCTCGACCGGCGGCGGAGGGGCCGTTCCAGAGACGACCCGCACCTCGAGGTCTCCGGTACCAGTCGAGACCGTGTTGGGAATCTGGAATGTCGAGGAGCTCTTGCACAAGGATGTTTCAACCCCCGCGGCGTCGAAGAACGTCGCCGCGACTTGTATCCCGGTGTTTCGTACTTTGCAGTCTACGGGCAGATCGCGCTTGTTGATCGTCAATGTGGACGAAAATTTACAGGCAGGCATGTGAACCCTCCTTCTAACGCTTTAGAACAGCACAACGCTGGCGAATCCGCGTCTCAACCGGCGGGAGCCGTCCGATGACACGAATACACCTTCTTGCCTACTTCTTGAGCTAATCTCTAGACCGTCGCGCGGCTGGTGCACGAGCCAGCCAGGTCTGAAAAGGGAGGAAGGTTCAAGCTACAGAAGCACAGCGTTCCGGCCGCTCACCGGATCTTCTGATCCTGAACAACGGGCAATTCTCAACCTGCAGTTTGCGCTGCCAACAAGTATCGCCTTGCTGTTACGAAACGCGAACAGATGCCGTGACTTCGCGCGCCAGCGAAGCATCGCCCCGTTCATTGACGTGCTGCTAATTGTGTTCTGCCGTTACGAATCACGAACAAATGATCAAGCCAAAATCAGCCCAACAGTACCGGTGAAACTCAAAACAACAGCAGGCTGAGCGCGCCCCAACTCCGCTCGGTAACCAAAGTGAACCCCACTTCGGTCACCTTATCCCCTCCCCCACCAACCATAGAATCGAGCGACAGGCTTCTGGCGTTTGTCCATCCCCCCGCGCTGGTCCAGATTCCTGAGCAGAGGTCCTGAGCAAAAGGCACGGGAAACCACGCTGTAGAAGGTGAAAGGCAATTCTTCCCGCACCGGAACAAGGAGCTGGAATCAAGGAGACTTCGATGAAATCCATCTTGACGAAATCAACGTTCAGGCTTGCCGGCCGCACCCTGGCCGCAGGCGCGGCGATTCTGCTTCTTGCCGGCGCACTGGCTGCCCAGACCTCATGGAAGACTTACCGCTATCCCTCCGACGGATTCAGCATCTCCATGCCCTCCGAACCCGAACTTTCGAAACAAAACGTGCCCACCGATGCCGGCACGTTCGAGCTGCGCGCCTATCTCTCCGAAGACGGCAATTCCGCGCTCTACGTCGGGGTTTGCGACTACGGCCAGGCGGCCGCCGGCAAAGATCCCAACGCCATTCTCGAAGGCGCCAAGAACGGAGCCATCGAAAACGTCCACGGCCATATTCTGAGCGCAGAAAGAATCACGCTCGGCACTTATCCCGGTATGAAGTTCGAAGGCGAGAACGACAAGTTCCACTTCTCCGCCCGCATCTATATGGTCGGCACCACTCTCTACCAGACCCTGATCGCCATGCCGATCTCGGAGCGCTACGCCGGTTCCCAGCAGTTCTTCGATTCCTTCCAGCTCATCGCCCGCACCCACTAGTTCGACGAGAGTTTCGCAGGCGCCCCTCGTCTTGCCGCTTGTGCAAGACGTGGGGCTTTTGATTTTGAGCCGAAGGGTGGTGAAAGAACTTAATCCGTTTAAATCCGTGGCGAAAGTTTTCACCCTTCCTTCTTCCGATCATAAAACGCCCGCGCCTTGGCCCGGTTGCCGCACTTGGTCATGTCGCACCAACGCCGGCCGTGATTCTTGCTCTCATCCAGAAACAGCCACTCGCACGTTTTCGAAGCGCAGGCGCGCACGTACTGCACCTGCTCCGACGCCAGCAGGTCCGCCGCCGAGCGTGCAATCGGCCACAGCGGCGCCGCCAGATCGTTCCCCGCCGGATCGAATCTCCATTGGAATTGCGCGACCTTTTCGTTCCCTTTCTCGACCAGCGAACAGTGCTGCGCCGCCTCCTGCACCCACTGATTCAGCGCCTCCAGATCCTGCGCCGCGACCGGCTTTTTCTGCACCAGCGCCCACAGCACCGCATAAATCGCCTCCCGCAACTGAATCGCCCGGCCCCGCACCTTTTCCGCTTCCTTCGCCGAATGCAGGCTCAGCCGCGTCAGTCGGTCCGCCTCGGCCTGATCGAGCAATTCCGTGTCTTCCGCAAACCGCGCCAAATCCTCATAGCGCTGCAGCAACTCCTTCGGTTCGCCGCTGTAGCGGTCATCCAGCGTATTGACGAAATCCAGGCACACCGCTCCGCCGGTCAGATCAAACTGCGGCGCGCGCCGCCTCCCGTTTTTCTTTTTTCCCCCGATCGCAGATCTCCTTCGTCACTAACCATTAAAACACACTTGACGAGTTAGGTAAAGCGTCTTTATATTTATAACTGGTGATCAATTATTAGGAGGTTAGTCAATGATCTCCCATCAACCCGCCCAAATCATGGCCCTGATCCGCTCCGGAAAAATGGTAAACATAGGAGGAAGACCCGTGCTGATTCCCAACTCAAAGCCGCCCAGATCGACGCCGCCGAAATCGGAGCCGCCGATCCCGCCGCAGCTGGGCCACCGCCGCGCCGAGAGCCTCAAAGTGGCGCTCGCCTTCGCCGCCATCTATCTCGTCTGGGGATCGACGTATCTCGCCATCCGCTACGCGGTCGAAACCATTCCACCGCTCGTGACTGCAGGCATTCGCCACACGGTCGCAGGCAGCGTGCTGCTGGCTTGGGCCTATGCGCGCGGGTTTCGCGCCCGCCGCGAGCACTGGATCGCCGGAGCCGTCCTGGGCGCGCTGTTTTTCCTCGTCGGTCACGGCTCCCTGCATTGGGCCGAGCAGCATGTCTCCTCCGGCCTGGCCGCGCTGCTCATCGCCACCGAACCCATGTTCATTCTGATTCTCGCCTGGGCCTTGGGACAACAGAAGATCAGCCCGCTCAGCGCTCTGGGCCTGGCTTTCGGCGTGATCGGCGTGGCGCTGCTGTTGGGCGCCGAACTCACCCTCAAAGGCTCCAGCTTGTGGGGATTGATCGCCGTGCTGGTGGGCTCGCTGTCCTGGGCGGCAGGCGTTGTGCTCTCGCCCAAGCTCAGGCTACCCGAAGATGCCCTGGCCCGCACCGCCGTCCCTCTGGTCTGCGGCGCAGGCATGCTGCTCGCCGCCGCCGCAGCCACAGGCGAGTTTCACTCTCTCCACTGGGCCGCAGTGTCGCTGAAATCTGTGCTGGGCCTGGCCTATCTGATCAGCTTCGGATCGATCGTCGCCTTCACCGCGTACACCTGGCTGCTGCAGCGCTGTCCGCCCGCTCTCGTCGCGACGCATACCTACGCCAATCCGGTGGTCGCGGTGTTATTGGGATGGCTGCTCGCCGGCGAAATTCTCAGCGCGCGCCTCGTGCTGGCTTCCGTCGCGATCCTGGGAGCGATCGTGTTAATCCGCAAGGGCGAGCGAATCGCCGAGCGGCGCACGGATGCCTCCGCCCCTGCCCACGCCACATCGTTTTCCGAATGCGCCTGAAGTTTGCTCATTTGTCATCCCGAGCGCAAGCCTGCCCTGAGCGAAGTCGAAGGGTTGAGGGACCTTGACTTCCGCTCTAAACTGTTGCGCTCCCCTACCAGAACGCATCCCTGACAACCGCCCACTGACTACCAAGGTACATGGCCTTCGTGGCTATTGAGCTGTGGCCCGAATTCCACGAGAATTTCAGAGAAGGGCAATGCCCCTAGCGGGAGAAAGTGTGTGCCAGCGCCGGATCGTGAAGATCGTCCAGCCGTCCGCGGCCAGTGGTGGCCGCCCACGGTTTGCGGTCTCGATGCTTGTTTCCCATGATCGCAGCGCCAGACTGCCCTCCACCAGCTCGGCTCCATCCCCGCTCACATCAACCTCGCATGGTTGCGGGCGACGCGAGTTCACGACGGATGCCGGGTTATGAAAGATGCGGCCATGAAAAAAGTCGTTATGGAAGACGTTGAGAAGAGAAAGCGGGCCGCCGGCAGCCCCACGCCCGCCAGCCCGGAAACTTCCGCCCCCGCCCGGCCCAAAGTCCCCTACACGCGACGCTTCCCGCGCTTCTCGCTCGATGTCCGCATCGGGGTCAAGATGTTTCAGGAAGGCGAATACCGTTCCTGTTGGGGACGCTCCACCGAAATCGGTCAGGACGGCATTGGCGCAACGTTGACGGGCAATCTCACCGCAGGTGAAATCGTCACCCTCGAAATTCCACTGCCTCTTTCCACCTATCCCGTGAAAGTCCGCGCCATCGTTCGCTACACCCAGGGCCTGCGCTACGGCTTCGAATTCCTCACCCTCAACGGCCACCAGCGCGATACCCTGCAGCGCGTCTGCGCCTATCTGGCCACCAAGTCCTGAGCGGGCCACCTTTCCAGGATTGATCTTTCTTAAAGCGATCCGTCTTGAAGCGATCCGTGTCCGTCCGTGCAAATCTGTGGCCAAGGTTTTCGCACCTCAACCAACACCTGCCCCCACCCCCGCATCGCACCTACAATAATCTTGAATGCGTTCGCTCCCCCTGGCGTTGATTTTGCTGGCGACGGCTGCGGCTCAGACCGCCCCCGCTCCCACAATTTTCGTCACCGACGAAAACGGAGTCGCCGTCCCTTCCGCCCGAGTCACGCTCGAATCGCCCTCTCAGCCGGTCGTCCACTGCCAAACCGACTTCAACGGACGCTGCCAGTTTCCCTCACTCCCTGCCGGCACCTACCATCTCAAGGTCGAAAAAGAAAGCTTCTACGCGCTCGATGAGCCCAAGGTAGAAATCGCGGCGAACGCGACCATCGACGTCTCCATCTCCCACCAGCAGGAAGTCCGCGAAGTCGTTGACGTCCGCGAATCCTCCCCCGCCATCGATCCTGCGCAGGTTTCCGCTCAGGAAAAAATCAGCGGGCTCGAGGTAATCAATATCGTCTACCCCTCCACCAACGACTATCGCAACGCGCTCAACTTCATTCCCGGCGTGGTGCAGGATCAGTTCGGCCAGCCGCACGTTGCCGGCGCGCAAACCTATCAGACCGAGACTCTGCTCGACGGCTTCAACGTCACTCAGCCCGCCAATGGCCAACTGCTGGTCCGCGTGAGCACCGACGCCTTCCGCTCCATCGCCGTCGAACCCTCCCGCGAACCCGCCGAAGACGGCAAAGCTCCCGCCGGCCTGCTCAAGCTCTCCACCGGCATCGGCGACGATCACTTCCGCTTCTCCGCCACCGACTTCATTCCCTCGGCGCAATTCAAGCACGGATTCCGCTTCGACCAATTCCTCCCGCGCTTCACTTTCTCCGGCCCGGTCGTGCGCAAAAAAATCTGGTTCTACAACGCCTTCGACGGCGAATACGACAACACCATCTACACCGCGCTCCCCGTCGGCCAGGACAACGACCACACCCTCCGCCTCGGCAACCTCACCAAACTGCAAACCAACCTCACCAGCCGCAACATCCTCACCACCAGCTTCCTCGTCAACTATCTTCACGATCAATACGCGTATCTTTCTCCGCAAAGTCCGCAGTTGACAAATCCCAGAGATGTCGAGACCGCCTACGTCGCCAGCATCAAAGATCAGCACTATTTCCCCGGCGGCGAACTCGCCGAAGCCGGATTCGCCTTCACCCAATACAACCTCAACCTCACTCCCTACGGATCGCTTCCGTTCTTCGTCAATCCCAACACCACCGCCGGCAGTTTTTATTTGAACGAAGCCACCAACGCCACCCGCTGGCAAGCAATCGCCAATCTATTTCTTCCGCCGCATCACTGGCTCGGCCGCCACGATTTCAAACTCGGCCTCGATCTCGACCGCATCGACTACGACGCCCAATTCGCCCGCCAGCCCATTTCCTTCCTCACCGCCGCGCAATCCTCGCTTCCCGCCGGCGAAACCTGCCTCAACGCCCCGCAAACCGCGCTATTCCCCTGCACCCGCTACTCCACCTTCACCCCGGGCTTCTTCCACGAGCAATACAACGCCGAAGTCACCGCCTACTTCGAAGACCGCTGGAGCCCCACTAACCGCCTGTTGATCGAGCCCGGCCTCCGCCTCGACTGGGACGAAATCATCCGCCAAGCCGAACTCTCGCCCCGCCTCGCCGGAACCTACGTTCTCGACAACTCCGGCAACACAAAAATTTCCGCCGGCATCGGCCTCATCTACGAATCGACCCCAATTTTTCTCATCGCCCGCCCCTACACCGGCACGCGCCAGGACACGTTCTACTCGATCCCGAATCCCACCACCTGCGCGCCGCCCAACTGCGTCGTCACCACCGGCCCCATCACCACCACCTTCGCCGCCAATGCCGCATCGCTCGCCGTCCCGCGCTTTCTCAACTGGAGCCTCGCACTCGAAAAGAAACTCCCCTACGCGACTTACCTCAAAGCCGAATTCCTCGACCGCCGCGGCTCCCGCGGATTCGTTTACAACATCACCAACCCCGCCAACCCCGGCGCGTTCTTCCTCGAAAACACCCGCGACGATCGCTACGACGCCCTCCAACTCACCCTCCGCCACAACTTCCGCGAGAGCTACATGATCATGGGCTCCTACACGCGCTCCCGCGCCCACTCCAACCAGGCTCTCGACTTCAATGTCGACAATCCCATCCTCGGCGCGCAACAACCCGGCCCCTTTCCCTGGGACGCCCCCAACCGCTTCCTCACCTGGGGATACCTCCCTTTCTTCAAGCTTCCGATTGTTCATCAGCTCGAAATCGCCTACTCCGCCGAAGCTCGCACCGGATTCCCCTTCACCGAACTCACCGACCAGCAATTCCTCTACAGCGCCCCCGGCGCCGAACGCTTCCCTTACTATTTCTCGCTCAACATCCAACTCGAAAAGCGCTTCCACTTCTTGGGCTACTATCTCGCCCTGCGCGGCGGCCTCGACAACATCACCGGCAACTGCGACCCCTACGTCGTCAACAGCGTCATCGACGCCACTCACCCGCAGCCCACCTTCACCGCCTGCCAAGGCCGCGCCTTCACCTCAAGAATCCGCCTGCTGGGCCGAAAGTAACCCGCGCTCTAAGACATGCTCAGCCGCTCTTGTCATCCTGAGCGAAGCGAAGGACCTATGCAATTTGCCCGCGCTGGACAAAATGCCGGGTGCTCCATTTCTCCCGCGGTCTGTGCGGCAGAAAGCCTGCCCTGAGCGAAGTCGAAGGTGGGGCCTTTTCCAAGGTCCAAGGTCGGAGGTCCAAGGGTCCAAAGCCGCTCGCGCTATAATCATCCCGCCGCATCCAACCGCATCCTTACGTCATCTCTAATCACTGGAGGAAATACATGGCTCACGAACTGCCACCGCTACCCTATGCCTACGACGCGCTCGAACCCATCATCGACAGCAAAACGATGACCCTGCATCACGACATGCATCACGCGGCCTATGTCAAGAATCTCAACGCCGCCCTCGAGAAGCATCCCAACCTCGCCGGCAAATCTGCCGAAGATCTCATTCGCGACCTCAACGCCGTCCCGGAAGACATTCGCACCGCCGTCCGCAACAATGGCGGAGGTCACGTCAACCACTCCATGTTCTGGAAGATCATGAAACCCCAGGGCGGAGGCGATCCCACCGGCCCCATCGCCGACGCGATCAAGAAAACCTTCGGCAACTTCGCCGACTTCAAAACCAAATTCAACGACGCCGGCGCAAAACAATTCGGCTCCGGATGGGTCTGGCTCGTCGGCAAGCCCAGCGGCGAAGTGCAAATCATCTCCACCCCCAATCAGGACAGCCCGCTCACGCAAGGCCTGTTCCCGATTTTCGGCAACGACGTCTGGGAGCACGCCTACTACCTGAAATACAACAATCGCCGTCCCGAATACTTAGCCGCCTGGTGGAACGTCATCAACTGGGACGAAGTCAACAAGCGCTACGCCTCCTCTAAGGCATAACAACTGATCGACTCATGTGGGGACGGACCGAGTAGCCTGCCCTGAGCGAACTCGAAGGGTCCGTCCCGCAACGGCCAAGCCGAGCGCATCCGGGTGCCCCACTTCTGGCCGGTTTTGCCAGAAGTGGGGCCTTTATTGAGAAGCGCCACGCAAATCGGCAACCGCACGTGGCAACAGAAGAAAAAAGCCCTTGCCTTCGCAGGGGCTTTTCTCTTTCGGATTTCCTACGCCACCCTTATCGCGTATTCCTCCGGCTTCTCCTCAAATTTTTTCTTACACTCCTCCGAGCAGAACACGAAGTTCTTCCCGGCAAAATGCGCCTGGAACTTCGGATTCTTTTCCTCGACGTTCGCTCCGCACACAGGATCGGTCTGCATGGTCCACCTCGCAGTTGGATTTTCTTGCTGCGATCTGTTTTGCAAATCCGCTGCCGTTTCGCCGCCAGACTCAAGTCCCTGCCATGCTCGCACTTCCCCATTGTGCGCGAAATTTCCCACGGATATTTTTCGCGTTCACATGAAGGTTGTACTCACCGCTCTGACGCAACTGTGCTTCCATTCAACTCGAGTCCTGGACTCCGGACCACGCGAAGGTTCGCATACCTCATCGTGCCATCCTCTATCTGTCATCCCGAGGCGAACATGAGCGCATCAAACCTAAAGCGAAAGACACCCGGCGCCGATACAACCACCACCCTCTGTGTCCCTCTGTAACCGCTGTGGTGACCAAGTTCGTCGGGGCTTCTCAATCGCCGAGAGCGAGAACTCGCGACTCGGG
>Ga0187781_10004482_pt1 | contig 10407 bp, 7 predicted proteins | sample 0715_SJ02_MP02_2_FD_132447 | JGI IMG/M metagenome (GOLD analysis project Ga0187781, IMG submission 132447) | Tropical peat soil microbial communities from peatlands in Department of Meta, Colombia - 0715_SJ02_MP02_20_MG | ecosystem: Environmental > Terrestrial > Soil > Wetlands > Peat | place...
CTTCACGACATTCGGATCGGTGCGTTCCCCGGCGATTGTGATCTCGGCCGCCAATGTCGCGATATCCACCGCTGGGTGCGCGAGCGGGGTGAGCGCGGCAGCGATAGCCGACGGTGCAAGTGTCGGCAGATCGCCCTGTAAGTTGACAATGATTTTGGCGCTCCCCTCTGGATCGACTTGCTCGAGCGCCTCGAAAATGCGGTCCGAACCGGATGCATGGTCCGCACGCGTGAGCACCGCCCGGCCGCCGGCTCTTTCCACAGCCGAGGCGACCTCGCGCGCGTCGGTTGCGACGATCACTGGGCCGATCTCGGCCTCTCGCGCGCGGCGCAGGACATGCACGATCATGGGCATGCCGGCGACTTCGGCGAGCGGCTTACCCGGCAGGCGGGTCGCGGCCAGGCGGGCGGGAATTAAAATGAGAACGTCAGCCATCGCGTTGAGCAAGCCCCTCGGCAACCGGCTTATACGGGTTGCAAGGGATGCGGCAAACCGGCTAATGGTGCGCGCCCCCTACGCTGCCGTTTCGGAGCCAATCAGCGATGAATTCATTCGAACTCAATAAGGTTCTTGGCGCTTTGCTGGGCACCTGCCTAGTTCTCGTCGCCGTGCACATCGCATCGGGGGCCATCTTTGCCCCGCAGGCCCCGGCCAAACCCGGCTATGTAATCGCCGTCAAGGAGGAGCAGCCGCAAGCCGGAGCCGCGCCTGCGGCGCCGGCCGAGATGCCGATTGCCGACGCGTTGGCAACCGCCTCCGTCCAGCGCGGCGCCGAAGTCGCCAAGCAATGCCAGGCCTGCCACAACCTCCAGGAAGGCCAAGGCCCCAAGGTCGGGCCGGATCTTTATGGTGTGGTCGGCCGAAAGATCGCTTCCGTGGAAACCTTCAACTATTCCGCGGCCTTGAAAGGCAAGAGCGGCACCTGGGATTTCGACACGCTGAACACCTGGCTAACCAAACCCAGCGCCTTCGCGCCGGGCACTGCGATGACTTTCGCCGGACTGCCGAGTGAGAAACAACGGGCCGACGTGATCGACTTTCTTGACAGCCTCTCCGCCAATCCCGTGCCGCTGCCCAAGCCGCAGAATGCAGGCGGCGGGGCGCCGGCAAATCAAGCGCTCGCTCCTCCTCAATCCGGCAATGCTGCGCCGGCAAATCAAGCGCCCGCACCCGCTCAATCCGACAATTCCGCGCCAGCCAAGCAGTGAAATTGTCGCGGCAAGGCCGGCCGCCACGGTTCCGTCGCAAGCACAGTGACAACAGACGGGGAAACGCATTTCGTCGCGGCACGCCTGCATTGTGGCGTCACATCGAAAGGCACAATAATAATAGTCATAAACGACGACCGAAACATTTGTGGGAGGATTAGGTGAACCGCCGATCCGTTTTGAAATCCACCCTGTTCGCGCTTGCCGCCAAGCGCGTCGCATTTGCCGACTGGATCGGTGCCGCGCAAGCGCAACAGCAGGAAAAAAACTGGCGGCATGGCCTCTCGCTATTCGGCGATCTCAAATACCCACTTGGCTTCAAGCATTTCGAGTACGTCAATGTCGGCGCGCCGAAAACGGGAACGGCACGCCAGATTGCGCTTGGTACGTTCGACAACTTCAACACCGCGATAGCCGGCGTCAAAGGCTCGATCGTCGCCGGGATCAACCTCATCTACGAGACGCTTTTGGCATCGTCGCTCGACGAAGTTTCCAGCGGATACTGCTTATTGGCCGAAGCTGTGAGCTTCCCCGCCGATTTTTCGTCAGTGACGTACCGGCTGCGCCCGGAAGCCAAGTGGCATGACGGCACGCCGGTCACGCCCGCCGACGTAATCTTTTCGTTCGACGCTTTCAAGAAATATAGCCCGCAGCAATCCGCCTATTACCGCCATGTCGTCAAAGCTGAAAAAACCGGCGACCGCGAAGTCACCTTCACCTTTGACGCGCCCGGCAACCGCGAACTGCCGCAGATCGTCGGTCAGCTTAGCGTGCTTCCCCAGCACTGGTGGGAGGGATCGGACTCAAGCGGCAAAAAGCGCAATATTGGCGAGACCACGCTCGAACCGCCGCTCGGTAGCGGCGCTTACCGCATCAAGGATTTTTCGGCTGGGCGCAATATCGTCTATGAGCGCGTGAAGGACTACTGGGGACGCGACCTCAACGTGAATGTCGGGCAAAACAATTTCGACGAGCTACACTACGAATATTTCCGCGACACCACCGTCGCACTCGAAGCCTTCAAGGCCGACAGCATCGATTGGCGAATCGAGAACAGCGCCAAGAACTGGGCCACGGCCTACGATTTCCCGGCGGTGAGCGACAAACGCGTGATACTTGAGGAATTCCCGATCCGCAATACCGGCGTAATGCAGGCCTTCGCCTTCAACATTCGTCGGGAAAAATTCCAAGATCCGCGCGTACGGCTTGCCTTTAACTACGCATTCGATTTCGAAGAGATGAACAAACAGATCTTCTATGGACAATACAAGCGCATCGCCAGTTACTTCGAAGGCACCGAGCTTGCCTCCGGCGGCCTACCGACCGGACGCGAGCTCGAGCTGCTGGAAACGGTTCGCGACAAGGTTCCCCCCGAGCTTTTCCAGAAGCCTTACACCAATCCGGTGAACGGCTCCCCGGATAAAGTGCGCAGCAATCTGCGCGAGGCGTTACGCCTCTTCAAGGAGGCAGGCTACGAGGTACGCGATCAACAATTGGTCAACGTCAAGACGGGCGAGCAATTCACGGTCGAATTCCTCGCTGAAGACCCTGCTTTCGAGCGCGTCTTCCTGTTCTACAAACCCTCGCTCGAGCGCGTCGGCATGAATGTGACGGTGCGCACCGTCGACGTGCCGCAGTTTGAAAATCGCCTGCGCAGCTGGGATTTCGACATCATCACAAACGGCTGGCCAGAGTCACTCGTGCCGGGTAACGAGCAGCGCGGCTTTTGGGGATCGCAGGCGGCAGACCAGCCCGGCTCGGACAATCTGATCGGCATCAAGAACCCCGCGGTCGACGCCATGATTGAGCAGATTATCTTCGCCAAGAACCGCGCCGATCTCGAAGCCGCCACGCACGCGCTCGATCGCATTCTGTTGTGGAATTTCTACGTCGTGCCGCAGTGGACCTACGGCAAAGTGCGCACCGCCCGCTGGGACCGTTTCGGACGTCCCGAACCGATGCCGAAATATGGCGCGGCGGCCTTCCCGCTGGTGTGGTGGTGGGACGCCGCCCGAGCCGCAAAGATCACAGGGTAGTCGCACTTACAGTCGCCTTTCTCTGGCGACGCCCAAAGCCCGTGATGCGCGCTAGCGGCCAGTATGCGGCAAGAGGACCCGGCTCGCGAACGGACTGTGACGGTCACGCATGATGACGCCAACACGTCGCCGCTTCCTAGAGCTTGCGGGCAGCGCGCTCGCGGGATTACGCGCCGTCTCCGGCGGCTCCCGGGCCCGCGCCGATGAGGCAGTCGAATCCCACGGCCTCTCCGCATTCGGCGATCTCGCCTATCCGCCGGACTTCGCGCATTTTCGCTATGTGAACCCGAACGCACCCAAAGGCGGCACGTTCTCCCAAATCGGCCCCGATCGCCTCTACAACCAAAACTTCCTCACGTTCAATTCGCTCAACACTTTCATTCTCAAGGGTGACGCGGCGCAAGGCATGGAGCTCACATTTGCTACGCTGATGGTGCGCTCCGGCGACGAGCCGGACGCGATGTATGGCCTGGCCGCGGAAAAAGTCCGCCGCTCGGCGGACGGCCTCGCCTATCAATTCTTCATTCGGCCGCAAGCCAAGTTCCATGACGGCTCGCCGCTCACGGCGCAAGATGTGGCCTTCTCCTTGAACATCTTAAAGGAACAAGGACATCCTCTCATCACCCAGGCGCTACGCGACTTCATCAGCGCCAAGGCGGACGACGATGCGCGCGTCACAGTGAACTTTGCCGCGGGCCGCGCGCGTGATGTACCGCTTTTGGCCGCCGGGCTGCCGATTTTTTCTCGCACCTATTACGCCGCTAAGCCGTTCGATCAATCGACGTTGGACATTCCGCTCGGCTCGGGCGCTTATCAAGTCGGCCGTTTCGAACCGGGCCGCTATATCGAATATCAGCGTGTCAAGGATTGGTGGGGCGCCGATCTCCCGGTCGAGCGCGGCCAGAATAATTTCGACACGCTGCGGTTTGAATATTATCGCGACCGCGACGTCGGTTTCGAAGGTTTTTCGGCGCAGTCCTACCTATTCCGCGAGGAATTTACGTCGCGTTTCTGGGCGACGCGTTACGACTTCCCTGCGGCGAAGGACGGTCGCGTAAAGCGCGACGAGATACCGGACGATACGCCTTCGGGCGCGCAAGGCTGGTTCATCAACACGCGCCGACAAAAATTTGCCGACCCGCGCGTGCGCGAAGTCCTCAACGATGCCTTCGACTTCGAGTGGACCAACAAGACGATCATGCACGGCCTGTATCGGCGGACCGTCTCAGTGTTCCAGAACTCGGACATGATGGCGCAAGACAAGCCGGATTCCGATGAGGCGGCACTGCTTGAGCGGTTCCGCGGCCACTTGCCCGATGAAGTGTTCGGCGAAGCTTACATGCCGCCGGTATCGGACGGCTCCGGCCAGGACCGAACGCTGTTGCGCAAGGCAGCGCAACTTCTGGGCGATGCCGGCTACGCGATCCAAAACGGCCGTCGCGCGCTGCCCAACGGCCAGCCCTTTGGCATCGAATTTTTGATTGACGAACCGGCATTCGAGCCGCATCACATGGCGTTCATCAGGAACCTCAAAACGCTTGGCATTGACGCCACGCTGCGGGTTGTCGACCCGGTGCAATATCGCGCCCGCCGCGACAATTTCGATTTCGACATCACCATCGATCGCTTTAGCTTCTCGTCGACGCCCGGGGATTCACTCCGCTCGTTTTTCTCGTCACGAGCGGCCGCGCTTCCGGGTTCCAATAATCTTTCGGGCATCTCCGACCCGGTGGTCGATGCGTTGATCGACGCAATCGTCGCCGCCAACGCGCGGCCGGCTTTGGTGACGGCTTGCCGCGCGCTCGACCGCGTCATTCGCGCCGGCCGTTACTGGGTCCCAAACTGGTATAAAGCGTCGCACTGGATCGCCTACTGGGATTTGTTCGGGCACCCACCTGAGCAACCGCGATATTTTCGCGGCATTCCCGATACTTGGTGGTATGACCTCGATAAGGCCGCAAACATCAAGTTGAGAGGCTAGCAGCATGCGGCACTTGTTCCCGTCACGCACGCCACTATGCTGCCCGCCTAGGAAACGTGGGAAGGCGTTTGCAGGTTGACCGCTGTAGCACGGACCGGGCGGCCGGTCGTTCCTTCCGATGCTGGGCATATAACAGAAATCATGACCGCCTACATCGTTCGGCGCATACTTTTCATGATCCCTACAATTTTCGGGATCATGCTGGTTTCGTTCGTGGTGGTTCAATTTGCCCCGGGCGGACCAGTGGAACGCGTCATCGCTCAACTGTCCGGCGTCGACACCGGCGCCACCTCGCGGATTTCGGGCTCGGCCGGCGGCGACTTCGCCAACCGCGGCACCATGGCAAGCGGCGCGCAGGCCGAGGTCAATTCCAAATATCGTGGCGCGCAGGGGCTCGATCCGGCGTTCATCAAGAGCCTGGAGAAGCAATTTGGTTTCGACAAGCCAGCTTACAAGCGCTTTTTCATCATGCTTTGGAACTACCTGCATTTCGACTTCGGCAAAAGCTATTTCCGCGACGTCAGCGTGCTTCAGCTGATTAAGGAAAAATTGCCGGTGTCGATATCTCTTGGCATTTGGATGACGCTTCTAAGCTATCTGATTTCGATCCCGCTCGGTATCCGCAAGGCGGTGCGGGACGGCTCGCCGTTCGATGTCTGGACCTCCGGCGTCATTATTATCGGTTACGCCATTCCCGGCTTTTTGTTTGCGATTTTGCTGATCATTCTGTTTGCCGGCGGCTCGTTCTTCCAGATTTTCCCGCTGCGCGGATTGGTATCCGACGGCTGGTCGCAATTTCCCTGGTGGCAAAAGATACTCGATTACTTCTGGCACCTCACACTGCCGATCATCTCGATGGGCCTGTCGGCATTCGCCACCATGACGCTTCTGACCAAGAACTCCTTCCTGGAGGAGTTGCGCAAGCAATACGTGCTTACGGCGCGCGCGAAGGGCTGCACCGAACGGCAGGTGCTGTACGGTCATATCTTCCGCAATGCGATGCTGTTGGTGATTGCCGGATTTCCGGCAGCGTTTGTCTCCGCCTTTTTCGCAGGATCCCTGTTGATCGAGACCATTTTCTCGCTCGACGGCCTCGGTTTGTTGAGTTTTGAAAGCGTGCTCAATCGAGATTATCCCGTCGTGTTCGCCAATCTTTACATCTTCGCGCTGGTCGGTCTCGTCGTTAACCTGATTTCGGACCTCACTTATACCTGGATTGATCCCCGCATCGATTTCGAGACGCGGGAGGTGTGAGGTGGACGTAAAGATCCAGGCCGACGAAGATATCAAAGTTCCAGAAAGCGCCATCGCGGCGGAGGAGGTTCGTCCGGATATCGAGCCGGCCGGCCCGCTGGGGCTTGCTCCCACACCCGGCTTCGAATTCTCGCCGCTCAACGCGCGGCGCTGGCGGAATTTCAAGGCCAATCGGCGAGGCTATCTGTCGCTGTGGATATTTCTCGCGTTGTTCATCGTCTCGCTGTTCGCCGAATTCATCGCCAACGACAAACCGCTCTTTATCCACTTCGACGGCAAATATTTCTTCCCCGTCTTTGTGACTTATCCCGATACCGATTTCGGCGACACGCTCGGCACCGCGGCCGATTACCGCGACCCCTATCTGCAGAAATTTCTCGACCAGCAGCACGCAACCGTGATCTGGGCGCCGATCCGATTTTCCTACAACACGATCAACGATAGGCCGCCGTCGGCATTTCCTTCCAAGCCGACCTGGCTTTTGAACAAGGCGGACTGCGATTTCGCGGTCAAAAACGGCTACACGCCGTGCGGCTCGCTCGAAATGAACTGGCTCGGCACCGACGATCAAGGCCGCGACGTGCTGGCGCGGCTTATCTATGGTTTCCGCATCTCGGTGCTGTTCGGATTGATTCTGACCGTCGTGTCCTCAATCATCGGCGTCGCCGCCGGCGCGGTGCAAGGTTATTTCGGCGGCTGGACCGATCTTTTATTCCAGCGTTTCATCGAAATCTGGACATCCGTGCCCGAACTCTACTTGCTTCTAATTATCTCCTCGGTGCTAGTACCGGGCTTCTTCGTGCTGCTTGGAATTTTGCTGTTGTTCTCCTGGGTCCGCCTGGTTGGACTCGTTCGCGCCGAATTCCTGCGTGGCCGCAATTTTGAATACATTCAAGCGGCGCGCGCACTTGGGGTCTCCAATCGCGTCATTATGTTCCGCCACTTGTTGCCGAACGCGATGGTGGCGACGATGACGTTCTTGCCCTTCATCATGTCCTCCTCGGTGATGACGCTCACTGCGCTCGACTTCCTCGGCTTCGGCCTGCCGCCTGGCTCGCCGTCGCTCGGCGAACTCCTCTCGCAAGGTAAGGCCAATGTCCAAGCGCCATGGCTCGGGCTGACCGGCTTCTTCACGGTCGCCCTGATGCTTTCACTCCTGATCTTCGTCGGCGAAGCGGTGCGCGACGCCTTCGATCCGCGAAAGACGTTTAGATGACGGAACCACTTCTCAGCGTCCGCGAACTTTCCATCGCGTTCCGCTCCCACGGGCGCGAGACTTTGGCGGTCGATCACATATCGTTCTATATCGGCAAGGGCGAAACCGTCGCGCTTGTCGGCGAATCCGGCTCCGGCAAATCGGCGACGGCGCTCGCGATCCTCAAGCTACTGCCCTATCCGGCGGCAAGCCATCCGTCCGGAACGATCGAGTTTAAAGGCGAGGATCTTCTGCATCTGAGCGAACGGCAGATTCGCCGCGTCCGCGGCGACGATATCAGCATTGTGTTCCAGGAGCCGATGACCTCGCTCAACCCGCTGCACACGATCGAAAAGCAGATCGGCGAGATCCTGCTACTGCACCGCGGATTGACCGGCGCCGCCGCGCGGCAGCGCACGCTCGAGGTCCTCACTCAAGTCGGCATTCCGGACCCGCAAACCCGGCTGAAGAGCTATCCGCATCAATTGTCAGGCGGCCAGCGGCAGCGCGTGATGATCGCGATGGCGCTTGCCAACGAGCCCGATCTGTTGATTGCGGACGAACCGACCACCGCGCTCGACGTCACGGTGCAGGCGCAGATCATCGCGCTGCTTAGGGATCTTCAGGCGCGGCTCGGCATGTCGCTTTTGTTTATCACGCATGATCTCGGCATCGTGCGCAAAATCGCGCAACGCGTTTGCGTGATGAAGAACGGCTGGATCGTCGAACAGGGTCCAGTCGAGCGCGTCTTTAACGCGCCCGAGCATCTCTATACGCGCGCGCTCCTTGCCGCCGAGCCGAAGCCGGATCCGGCGCCACCGCAGCCCCACGCGCCGGTGGTCGTGCGAACCGATGCGCTCAAGGTCTGGTTCCCGATCACACGCGGGCTCATGCGCAAGGTTGTCGGCCATGTCAAAGCCTGCGACGGCTTGACGATCGAACTTCGGCAGGGCGAAACGCTCGGCGTGGTGGGCGAATCAGGTTCGGGCAAATCGACGCTCGGCCGCGCCATCTTGCGCCTCATCTCGTCCGACGGGCTAATCGCCTTCATGGGCTATAATCTGCAAGGCTTGCGGTTCAAAGAAATGCGGCCGTTCCGCCGCAATATGCAGATCGTGTTCCAGGATCCTTACGGCTCGCTTTCCCCGCGCATGTCGGTGGCGGAGATCATCAAGGAAGGGCTGAAAGTCCATCATCCGCGCATGACCGAAGCCGAGCGCGACCGGCGCGTCATCCAGGCGCTAAACGACGTCGGGCTCGATCCGAACACGCGCTTTCGTTTCCCGCACGAATTTTCCGGCGGCCAGCGCCAGCGCATCGCGGTGGCGCGCGCGATCGTGCTCGAACCGAGTTTCGTCGTCCTCGACGAACCAACCAGCGCGCTGGATATGCTGATCCAGGCGCAGATGGTCGATCTGCTGCGCGATCTACAGAAGCGGCACAACCTGACTTATCTGTTCATCTCGCACGACCTGCGCGTCGTTGCCGCGCTCGCAAGCCGGCTCCTGGTCATGCGGCACGGCGTGGTGGTGGAGGCGGGTGAGGCCGCCGAACTGTTCCGCAATCCGAAGACGGACTATACGCGTGCGCTGTTTGCCGCGGCGTTCAATCTCGAAACAGCGCCCGAAGGCGTCGTGGCTCAGTGACGATCGCCGCAGCGGGCTGGCTTCCGCCGCGGATCGCATCCGGGGCGGACCTTCCTGGGATCATGCCCTAGAAGCCGAACAGCCTTGTCGGATTGTCCACCAGCATCAGCTGCTGGGTTCTGGTATCGGGCGCGATTTCGGCAATCAGATCGACAAGTTCGCCGTCATTCGGCACCGCGTTGTGGTTCGGGTGCGGCCAGTCGGTGCCCCAGACCACGCGCTCCGGCGCATGCACGGCGAGATCGTGCGCGAACGGCACTGCGTCGGCGTAAGGATATTTCTGCTTGGTGATGCGATCGGTGCCCGACAGCTTGACCCATACATTACCGCGATCGAGCAGCCGGCGCAGCGCCGAGAACGTCCCGCCGTATCGTCCTTCGCTGACATCGATGCGGCCGATATGGTCGATCACGACCGCCGCCTCGATCGACGCAATGAACTCGTATTGTTCGAGGACGCCATGGCCGCCGAGATGCATGGCGATATGCCAGCCGTGCGGCGCAACCGACGCGATGATAGCGCGCATGTCGCTCCGCGGCATGGGACCGCCCAGATGCGGAAAGTAAAAATGCAGCCGCACGCCGCGAACGCCAGCTTCATCGAGCCGATCGATTTCGGCGGCCGGCATGCCGGGCTTAAGCAAAGCGACACCGCGGTAACGGCCTTGGCCGGCGTCCAGAAGATCGATCAGCACCGCGTGATCGCTGCCATGACAGGTGGATTGGACGAAGACGCCGCGCTGGAAGCCGAGCAATTCATGCAGGCGGAACAGGTCTTCCTTAGGCGCATCAGTCGGGGTGAAATGCCGATCCGGCGCATAAGGAAATTTCCAATGCGGCCCGAAAACATGAAAATGCGAATCGCAAGCGAGCGGCGGCAGCTTCAGCCGGGGCTTTTTCGGATTCGGATCCGGCGGCGCAATGGTCGGCGTCAGATCGTCGGGGCGAATCGTCATGCGAAAGCCTTGCGTGACACAGGTTGCGTTCAATCGCAGCGCGCGGTCGTACCGCCATCGATCACGATCTCGGTGTCGGTGATGAAACGTGCTTCGTCGGACGCCAGAAACAAGACAGCGGCCGGCGGTGTC
>Ga0187781_10004483_pt1 | contig 10405 bp, 9 predicted proteins | sample 0715_SJ02_MP02_2_FD_132447 | JGI IMG/M metagenome (GOLD analysis project Ga0187781, IMG submission 132447) | Tropical peat soil microbial communities from peatlands in Department of Meta, Colombia - 0715_SJ02_MP02_20_MG | ecosystem: Environmental > Terrestrial > Soil > Wetlands > Peat | place...
GCCGGCACCGGCCGTGCACGCCAAGAGAAAGGGTCTGCTGCAAAAGTTTTTCGGGCTTGGCAACTAAAGTCGGCGCCAAAGACCAAGCGATATCCGCAGTCGACCCTCGGGTTCGCTTGGATTGCCGCGCTGCGACCGGGTAAAACGGCATTCCAATCGGAGCGGCTCGCGTCGGCCCCGATGTCTCGTTGCGCCGAATCGTTACGCAATCTGCTGGCACGCGGCCGGCCTTGCGCTTGCATGCGGTGCAGCAAGTTGTGCGATGCTGTGCGGTAATTGCTTCATCGTCCGAGGCGGTGCACATGAATCGCGGATGCCAAATTGCTTTGCCCATCGCACGATTCGTTGGTGCGCGGCCGCGACTGTTGATCGCACTCGCACTGGGCCTGGCCAGCGAAATCTTGCTCCCGCAGGCGCTGGAGCCGGCAACCCGGATGCTCATCGGCTGGAACATCGTCGTCTGGTCCTATCTCATAATGGTCGCTGGGCTGATGATCCGCGCCAGCTCGGCGCGTGTGCGAGCCACCGCCGAAAAAGAGGATCCGAGCGCAACGGTCGTCTTGGCGCTGATGTCGATTACCGCCATTGCCAGCTTGGCAGCGATCGTCCTGGAGCTTGCGGCCACCAGGGAACTGCGCGCGGGCGAGCGGCTGATCCATTATGCGCTCACGGCGAGCACGCTCCTTGGCTCGTGGCTGTTCGTCAATACGATGTTCACACTGCAATACGCGCGCATGTTCTACCGTGCAACGGAGGATCGGCGCCCGCTTCGATTTCCCGTTGCATCCACCGCAGCGCCCGATTACTGGGACTTCTTGTATTTCTCTTTTACGATTGCGGCAGCCGCACAGACCTCCGACGTGACCGTGATGACACGATCGATGCGTAAAGCGGTACTGGGCCAGTCCGTGCTGGGTTTCCTGTTCAATGTCGCAATCATTGGATTGTCAATCAACGTGGCTGCCGGCTTGATTGGATCCTAGGACAATTGCCGCCATGCGCGGGCGGCCGCAAGGACGGTTTTTACTCTCCTCGATGTGGTAGCAGCGGTGAAACCAGATTTCCATAGCGAGCGCGCAGCGCGAAGCCACCGTGTCCTGACCGTCATTGCGGCGCTGGTTTTTTTCGCGTTCGCCTATCGGCTGGCCTGGTTCGCCTACGGCCCGGTAATTGGATTCGTAGTGTGCTCGCCGATCCTAGGCGCCTACGTTGCCTGGTTGCTGATCCACCGTGCCGAGTCGTGGCTTTATTTCCCGAAATGGATGGCGCTACGCAAGATCCACGGCAAGCGCCACTTCTTTGACGATCGGCCATTGCGGGTCGAGGAACGCGACGGCTGCTACCGCGTGGCAGCCGCCGATATTTTCGACGTCCTGGGAGAAAGGCCTGGCCCCGATACGCTGAGGCGTATGCGGGTCCAATTGGGGGAGCAAGGCTTTTTCCAGGATGAAAAAGGCGACTGGTGGTTCGAAGAGGCGGCGGCATTGCAGTGGCTGTGGCGCCGCGCCCAAAGGCAAAGCAGGTCTAGCCAAAAGCTGCATTTTTGGTTGCAGCGAGAGGCGTTTCCCGCCTTGCACAGGAAAAAGCAAAATCAAGATACCAACATGGGTTCGACCCCGCAAAACCCGAGTAAACCCTAAGGCGTCGGCGTTGGGTTCGCGGCGTGATCCCTCATGATCTTTGCCGATTTTCCTGCCGGCGCTCGGACGGCACAAAAGCCCAATCTTCGTCGCGCACGCGCAACGTTATGGGCGCGCTGCTGGCAGCGAGCGGATAAAAAATGCGCGATCGAATTTTGGCCTTAGCGCCGGCGAGCCGTTGGTGGGGTCTTGTTCACTCGTTGGGTCCGAACTGCCCGCGGACCAACGCCAAAAGCCCAATCAAGGCTCCCGCTCACCTCGCAGCCGGGCGTTTGGCCTTTTGTCTTTTCTTGACCACGACTTGTGTTTTGGCGCGGCCCCTCATGGCGTGTGGAGCCGCCGCGTCCCGGCTTGCCAGTATGATGGTGCGTTGCCCGGCGCTCGCGACGGCTCGGGCAGCCGATTTGGCGCAGCCCAGAGGCGCCGGCACCTCGTTTTTGATCCCCTACCGCATTCGCGATGAATCGCACAGAAACGTCCACTTTTGCCTACGGATTTTCGATCGCCGATCTGTACGAGCGCGATGGCCTGCGTAGGCTCGATGAGATTTTTCTGAAGGAACTGGGCACGGCCGATCCATCGTTGCTGCAAGAACTCGTGCAGGCGCGCGCCCGCGCGGCCGATATCTCGCGCCACGGCGCGTCCGATTTAGCAATCCGTGTCGCACCGAAGCTCGAATCGTTCATCGCCAATTTGTTCGGCGTGGACCGCGAGCTGCAATTACTTCAGCAGCGGCACAGCGAACTTGAGTTGTTGTTCCGGGTTAAGCGCGAATTCGTTCAACGGCAAGCCGCAAAAAAAACCAAGCCACAAGAAGCCGCGCAGCTCGATGCTGGTGCATTGCTTGCTGAACTGCAACAGCTTTTGGGCACAGGCTTCACCGAGCAGCAATTTGCGTGCAAGGTCAATGAGTGGATGCTCGATGAAGCGGCGAACGCCCGACCGCTTTGGGTCGCGCAGCAGTATGCGGCTTGGGCGGTACACACCCCGGCCGGCCGGCAACGTCACCACGACGGCTTGCTGTTCAAGATTCCGAACGCGGTGGACCCGATGAACCTGGTACGCACCGCCCAATGGCACGACAGCGCTGGCGCGTCGGAGCTGCGGATTGTTCCGGAGCACTTGCGGCGACGCGAAGGCTTTGGTCTGACGGATGCAGGTTTTGATCTGGCCCGCGCACTGGATCAGGCCCACTATTGCATCCAGTGCCATCCGCAAAAAAAGGACTCCTGTGCCGACGGACTCAGGGAGCGACCCGCCAAGGATGCTCCGCAGGCGATCGTTTACAAGAAAAGCGCCTTCGGGGTGGCGCTATCGGGCTGCCCTTTGGAGGAGCGCATCTCCGAATTTCAGCTGCTGAAGTCGCAGGGCTTCCCGATCGGTGCGCTGGCGGTGATTGCGGTCGACAACCCAATGGTTGCGGGCACCGGACACCGGATCTGCAACGACTGCATGAAAGCCTGCATCTACCAAAAACAAGAAGCGGTCAATATTCCGCAGGTGGAAACACGCACACTAAAGGATGTGCTGGAGCTGCCCTTCGGTTTTGAGATTTACAGCCTGCTGACCCGCTGGAATCCGATCAATCTCGCGCGCCCGTATCCACGCGCTTGCACCGGCCGCAAGGTGCTGGTCGTAGGCTTAGGGCCGGCGGGCTACACCTTGGCGCATCACCTCCTGAACGATGGCCATACGGTCGTTGGTATCGATGGATTAAAGATCGAGCCGCTGCCCGAGTCACTGGCCGGCGTGCGTCTTGACGGCAGCCGCACCGCCTTTGAAGCGTTGCATGACCTCGGATCGATTTACGAGCCGCTTGATCAGCGCACCCTCACCGGATTCGGCGGTGTGGCCGAGTACGGAATCACCGTGCGCTGGGACAAAAATAATCTGAAGCTGATTCGATTGCTTCTGACACGGCGCGCAGAGTTCGCCATGTACGGCGGCGTGCGTTTTGGCGGCACGATCGACTTGGACGACGCAGTAGCCGCCGGTTTTGACCACATCGCACTGTGCATGGGTGCGGGCAAGCCCACAACGCTGGACGTTCCCAATGGACTGGCTCGCGGTGTGCGTTCGGCATCCGATTTTCTGATGGCGCTGCAACTGACCGGCGCCGCCAAGCGCGACTCCATCGCCAATTTGCAGCTGCGGCTGCCGGTAATCGTCATCGGCGGCGGACTCACGGCGGTGGACGCGGCAACCGAGTCGTTGGCTTATTACGTAGTACAGGTCGAGAAGTTTCTCGATCGCTTCGAACGCCTTGCCGAGGATATCGGCGAGGACGCGATCCGCGATCGCTGGGACGATCTGGATCGGGAAATTGCCGAGGAGTTCTTGGCCCATGGGCGGGCGATTCGCAGCGAGCGCGAACTGGCGCATCGCGAAGGCCGTTCGGCCTGTATCACAGAACTGCTGCAACATTGGGGGGGCGCCAAGATCGTGTACCGGCGCCGTCTCATCGACAGTCCTTCCTACACACTGAACCACGAAGAAGTGGAAAAAGCGCTCGAAGAGGGGGTTTCGTTTGTCGAAGCGATGGCGCCAGCAGGTATCGAAGTTGACAACTATGGCGCCGTCAAGGGAATCCGCTTTTATCAACAGCGGCTTGGTGAGGATGGTAAGTGGAGCGCTGGCTCCGAACACTGGATGTCGGCGCACACAGTGCTAGTGGCCGCCGGCACCTCGCCCAACACGGTGCTGGCTCGGGAAGATGCGGCGCACTTTGGACTCGATGGCAAGTATTTCAACGCCTGCGATGAAGAAGGTCGGCCGGTCAAACCCGCGTACGGGTTGGCCAAGCCGCAAAGCGCCGATGTGCTGCTCACGCGGCTGCCCGATGGTCGCTATGTGAGCTTTTTCGGGGACCTGCATCCGTCGTACTTTGGTAACGTAGTAAAGGCGATGGCTTCCGCCCGCCAGGGCTATCCGAGGATCTCTCGACTGCTCGAGCGCACCACGCCGGCCTCAAGCCTGCCAACCCGCGAGTTCTTCGCGTTGTTGTCGCGCGATCTTCTTGCCACTGTACACACCGTGCAGCGGCTAACACCGAACATCGTTGAAATCGTCGTCAATGCGCCGGCGGCCGCCCGCAAATTCCAGCCGGGACAGTTTTATCGGCTGCAAAACTTCGAGTCCCTTTCGAAAGTGGTCGCCAATACCCGACTGCATACCGAGGGACTTGCGCTCACTGGCGCTTGGGTCGATGTGGAAAAAGGATTGGTTTCGTGCATCGTCCTGGAGATGGGTGGCTCCTCGAACCTGGTGGCCGGGATGAGGCCGGGCGAACCGGTCATTTTGATGGGGCCTACTGGAACCCCGACGCATATTACTTCGGGCGAGACGGTACTGCTCGCCGGTGGCGGATTGGGCAACGCGGTATTGTTTTCCATCGGACAGGCCTTCAAGGCCCACGGCTCGCGCGTACTGTACTTTGCCGGTTACAAGAAAGTGATCGACCGCTACAAGATCGACGAAATCGAGGCGGCCGCCGACGTGGTCGTATGGTGTTGTGACGAGGAACCGGGGTTTAAACCCCGTCGCCGACACGACCGCGCGTTTGTCGGCAATATCGTGCAAGGGATGGAGGCCTACGCAACCGGCCGCCTCGGTGAGGTCACAATTCGCATGGAGGACGCGCAACGCATCATTGCAATCGGTTCCGATCGGATGATGGCGGGAGTGGCCAAGGCGCGACACGACGTGCTCGAGCAGCATCTACAGCCGGGGCACTGTGCCATCGGTTCGATCAACGCGCCGATGCAATGCATGATGAAGGAGATCTGCGCCCAGTGCCTGCAGTTGCATCGCGATCCCCGAACCGGCAAGAGTTCGGTCGTATTCTCATGTTTCAATCAGGACCAACCGCTGGACGCCGTAGACTTCGGTTCGTTAAACGAACGCTTGAAGCAAAATGCGCTGCAAGAAAAGCTCACCGCCCAGTGGCTGGCGTATTGCGCGCATCAGCCAACGTAAGAAGACGGAAAAGCGCTGCTTGGGAACTGCAAACCCGTAGACGCCCGATTTCGGGGCCCAGACGCCCAAACCCTTGGCGAGCTGCGGCCAGCACCGTGCGCCGTTTGCCTGCGAGCACACCATGGTCCATGCGCAGATCACGGCTTGTTGCCGTGTGCCCGATCGGACGGCAACCGATCCAATTGGTCGACCGTCAGGCCGGCTTCGCCGACCGCAACGCGGCGGGGCGCACAGTTTGCCACCGGTAACCCCTGGCGGTTAGGGGATCGCTTGCCAAATTGCAAGTGTTGCTCGGCTAAAAAATGGGGCGACTGCGCAAGGCGCGTGGCTGCATCAGCAGCGAGAAGATGGGCTCATTCGGGATCGCTGCCGTACATCGGGGCCGGTTGCACCAAGGCGAGCCCGTTGTTTTGCAGATCGCGCTGAGCGCCGCGGATTGCCCGGGGTGCCTTGCCACTTGGGACTTGAAATCGAGAAAGTAGACCGCACCTTTAGCGCAGATTGCGGTGGCTGCCCGGGGTTCGAATGCCCTGGGAGAGTATTCGCGCGCCGCAAAAAGGTCGTTTGCTGCCCTTACCTTTGGATTGGAGGTGTGAAATGTTTGGCAGTTTGACTAGCTATGAAAGTATCTTCGACGAGCTGCGCCGTATGGAAAAAGAGATGGGTGAGCTCTTTGGCCGTTGGGATGCGCCCGCAGGCATACGCTCGGTCTCGCGCGGTACGTTCCCCCCTACGAACGTCGGTGCGACATCCAAAACGGTCGACGTTTATTTGTTCGCGCCGGGGTTGGACACGAAGGCACTGAATATCTCGATTCAGCAGAACTTGCTACTTGTTTCGGGAGAACGACGCTTGCCCGTTCAGGAGAAGGCAAGCTACTACCGCAAGGAGCGCTTTGAGGGCGAATTTCGCCGCGTGATCACCTTGCCCGACGATGTAGACCCGGATCAGGTTGAGGCCAAGTATCGCGATGGCGTGCTTCAGATCAGTCTGCAGCGCAAGCAAACTGCGCGGCCGCGCCAGATTCAGGTCCAGTAAACAGGAGGCAGATCATGACCGACAAGCAAGACGTTTCCGTCGGGGCCACGACGGCCCCCCAAGGCAAGCAAGGCGATCTAGGCCGCAGCGCGGGTGCAATTCTTCGACCGCCGGTTGATGTTTTTGAGGATGCCGATGGCATCACCTTGCGCTTGGATATGCCCGGTGTCACTAAAGAGCGGTTAAGCGTGCAAGCCGAGAAGGACACCCTGACGATCGAGGGCGACGCGCAGATCGCTATACCGGAGGGCATGGAGGCCCTGTACGCGGAGATTCACTCCAACCACTACCGACGCAGCTTCACACTAAGCGGTGAACTCGATTCCGATAAAGCGCAGGCGAGCCTGAAGGACGGCGTTTTGACGCTACGCATACCCAAACGTGCGGAACTGCGCCCGCGCCGCGTCGAAGTTCGGGCGGTCTAGCTCGGCGTTGGTCGATAACATGGGCCGATCGAAAATGGACTTGATGGCAAATCGAAGATCGGGGGATTGACGCGGCCCCTACGACGCTGGCATGAGAAGAAAAAAGGGCGCCTTGGCGCTCTTTTTTCTTGCCGGGCGCGAACCGAACGGTTATCAAGAGCCGTTCTGCGCGACCTGGGCAGGCGGTCTGTGTCGTGCGCTTTTCCAAATCCTACTGCCGCTTTGCTCTAAGGACGCGGGCGCGAGCGCAACACCTTCTTCAGCGATTTTGGTGTGCATTTTGCGATACCGCCCCAGCGAGGTAGCCGCGTCCTGTTGTCGATCGAGTACGGCGATGCGCGGAGCCAGAACCACTTGAAACCATCGGATCAGATCGATCGACCGCGTGCGTGGCATTTGCTGTTGACATTGCTTTATTGCGGGTTCAAACTTCGCGCCTCTTCACTTTGCGGTGAATAACCCAATGGACTGTTGCCAGAATCGAAGTCGGAAATAATCAGCGGGATCCGCGGCAGCAGTTCGTTTTCCCACCGCCGTCCCGCCCAGGTGCGGGATGGTGCGTCAAGCTAAACCACAGCGGCAAGCCATTGAAAAGCGTCCTACTCGGATGCTTCTCAAGAGCCTGCCGAGACGGGCCTGATCACCTCCCAGTAAGTAGCGCCCCGGTCCGACCGCTGTTGTCTTCGAACGCAGCCGGCGCGGTCCAGGTTCCACGGCCCGGTTTGCCGCTTTGCGCTCGAACCGGTGTCCGTTGGCCATGGCCCGGCGGGGTTTGTTTTTGCAGTACGGACGGTGTTGTTTTGTTTTTTGCGTCGGCCGCCGATAAAAGAGGTGATCAAAATGACGTTTCAATTTCATCGCAGGCTCTCGATCAGCGCACTCAAGGCCTATGTGGCGAACTGGGCCACCGCTCGCGCCGCGGCGCGCCAGGCCGCTCGGCGCCCGGATGCTGGCTCCCCGTGGCGTCCTTGCCCGGGTGCCTACGCGCTGTTAGTCGACGTGCATCGCCAACGCTGAGTAGCTGCCAAGGATGCAAGGCTCGCGCCCGCGCGAGCGGCTTTCTGCGCTGCGCCGACTGTCGAAGCGACTTGGCAAATTTGGGCAGAAGCTGGCGGGGCAGCTCCATCGCCGCCCAAGCAATACGCGCACCCTTGCGCAGGCAATGAAGTACGCAATGGCGTCGGACTACGTCCTTGGGCCACGGCACAAAACGTTAAAGCGGCTTGTGAGCCTTGTGTTTGGCATGCATCCGGGCATCGCCTGCGAGGTTGCGATACCTTTTGTACACACTGCGACATATGGCTGCGCTAGTGTGCGGTTTCGTTTTTGGGGTCGCGCGCGCAGGTTGCATGCCGCAGTTTTGTGCGAAATTATTTTGAAGGGCCAAATCGGGCAGGAAAGTGCGTCATGCTGGTTCTTCTGCGACTGTTCTTCGTGGCTGCCGGCTGGCTGCTCGCCCTGCGAGCCGGCGGGCAAGTAAATGACCCCGCAGCGCAGGTTGCCTACGCGGGCGGCATGCCCGCGAGCACATTGTCGGGCCACGGGGCGGAGAACTGGAACCTGCATGGGCAATTTACCAACGTCACCCAGTACCACCCCGCATTTACCTCACCTTACGAGGGACAAAACAGCCTTTACCCGGGCAGCAATGCGAAGGAGACCGCTGACCTGACGCTTTTCGCCGGTCTGCGCCTTTGGGACGGGGCAGCCGCCTATGTGAACCCGGAAATCGACCAGGGCTTCGGCCTAAGCGATACGCTAGGCGTTGCTGCGTTTCCCAGCGGCGAGGCCTACAAGCTTGGCTACCAGCATCCGTATTTTCGGCTGCCACGAGCGTTCATCCGTCAGGTTATTTCGCTTGGTGATCGACACCAGGGCACCGAGCTTACGGACGGCGCCAATCAGCTGGCGCAGGCGCTGCCCGAGGAGAACCTGGTCATCACCGTGGGCAAGTACTCGATTGTCGACATCTTCGATACGAACCGCTATGCGCATGATCCCCGCGGCGACTTCCTGAACTGGGCGATCGTTGAAAGCGGAGCCTTTGACTACCCGGCCGATTCGTGGGGATTTACGTATGGTGCGGCGGTGGAGTGGACGCGGTCTTGGTGGACCGTGCGCGGTGGTCTCTTTGCCTTATCCAAGATGCCCAACACCAGGGACATCGATGGTCAGTTTACGCAGTTCGGGTGGGTTGCCGAATTCGAAGAGCGCCATCAGATCCACGGCAAGCCCGGAAAACTCAAGATCCTGGGATTTGATAATCGGGGCCGCATGGGCAACTACGATGCGGCCGTCGCACTGGGCCAGGCAACGGGAGAAATTCCCAACACGGCATTGGTGCGCCGCTTCGCCGCGCGCCCGGGCGCGGCGCTGAATCTGGAGCAGGAACTCGCAACCGACCTGGGGGGATTTGTCCGGTTAAGCGCCAACGACGGCAGCAAGGAGGCCTTTGACTTCACCGAAATTAACAAATCCCTGGCCGCAGGCCTGTCGCTGCAAGGCAACCGCTGGGGCAGACCCGACGATACCGTTGGCTTTGCCGGTGTCATCGACGCACTGTCGAGCGCCGCGCAGGCGTACTTTGCCGACGGCGGCATGGGAATTTTAATCGGCGATGGACGGCTGAACTATGGCTTTGAGCATGTCTTGGAGGGTTACTACGCGTATCACATAGTCGAACACTGCACGATAACCGGGGACTATCAATTCATCGTCAACCCGGCATACAACCGCGACCGTGGACCGGTCTCGGTTATCGGACTTCGCCTGCATGCGGAGTTTTGATGAAACCGAGGCGGCAAGGCAACGTCAAAGCGCGTTCCGGCCGGTCTCGCCCGTGCGGATGCGTGTGACCTGCGCAATGTCGAAAACGAAGATTTTTCCATCGCCGACCTTGCCTGTGCGCGCCGCGGCCGCAATGGCCTCGATTGCCCGATCCAGCAATGGTTCCTCGACTGCCACTTCCACCCGCACCTTGGGAAGAAAGTCGACCACGTATTCCGAGCCGCGATAGAGCTCAGCGTGACCCTTTTGCCGGCCAAAGCCCTTGACCTCTGTGACGGTCATTCCCTGCACACCAACGCCCGTCAGGGCTTCCCGGACCTCTTCGAGTTTGAACGGCTTAATGATGGCGCTGATCAGTTTCATAGCCTGCCTTGGCAAAAGCGGCACGGGCACTGCTTTGGGATCATGCAACCCATCGCGTACGGACGAGGGGCTGCAGCGAACGGATTATTTTCCCGTCGTGCCTGCGTTATCGGCGACCTTGTCCGTGGCGTCCTCTCGATGCCACCAGCCACCGCCCAGCGCCTGGTATAGCGCGAC
>Ga0187781_10004484_pt1 | contig 10405 bp, 10 predicted proteins | sample 0715_SJ02_MP02_2_FD_132447 | JGI IMG/M metagenome (GOLD analysis project Ga0187781, IMG submission 132447) | Tropical peat soil microbial communities from peatlands in Department of Meta, Colombia - 0715_SJ02_MP02_20_MG | ecosystem: Environmental > Terrestrial > Soil > Wetlands > Peat | place...
AGCGTCACGCTACGGTCGTCGTGCAGAAGAGCCTTGCCGAGGGTTTCGGGCTGACCGTCGCGGAGGCGATGTGGAAGGCGCGGGCCGTCGTGGCTTCGGGCATCGGAGGAATCACCGACCAGATCGCGCCTGGCACGGGCATCCTCCTGGACGACCCGACCGATCTCGAGGCCTTCGCCGTGGCCCTGTCAAGCCTGCTGGCGGACCCCGACGAGATAGCCCGCCTCGGGGCAGCTGCCCGAAGTCGGGTGCTCGCCGATTTCGTCGGCGACCAACACCTGGCGGCTTACGCCCGGCTCATACAGCAGCTCCACGTGCGCGGCCGCTAGCGAGGCGGCACCGCCGTCAGGTCGTCGACACGATGAGCACGGAGCAGGGGGCTTCGTGCGCCACCGTGTTGGGCACGCTCCCGAGCACCCGCCGCACGCCCATCATGCCTTTGTTGCCGACGACGACGACGTCAGCATTCACGCGCTCGGCCACCGTGCAGATGGCGTGAGCCGGGTCGCCGCTCTCGGCATGCACCTGGGTTGCCACGCCCCTCACCCGCGCTCTCGACGCCAAGTCAGCCAGGAGGGACTCGGCTAGGTCGCCAGAGTCAAGCGACTTCGCGAATTCCTGGGAGGCATCCGTGCTGAACTGCTGAGGCTTGTAGGCGGAGACGATATGGAGGGTGCCGTTGTACAACCGCGCCAGCTCGACCGCCTCCTTCACGGCTTCGGCCGCCGTCGCGGATCCGTCGGCCCCGACCACCACGGTCTCGAACATGGGCACACCTTCTCCTTGTCTGGAAGGACCATCCTGAGCAGCGCCCTCGACGCCGCCGTCCGGTGTCCCGGTCTGAAAACCATTGCATTTCTAGCCCATGGCCCAGCGGCGCGCCGCCCGCAACTGCGCGACGGCATCACCGTCCTGTGCGCCGTTGCCCGAGGCTTGCCGTGCGCCTCGAGCCGGTCGTCCGGCTGCGAGAATCGTCGCATGCGGCGACCCGACTTCGACGAGATCGCCGAGGCGCTCTATGGCCTCCCACCCGGAGAGTTCACGGCCCGGCGGGACGCCTATGCGGCGGAGGCTCGTGGCGCAGGAGAGCGCGACCTGGCGCTCGCTGTCAAGTCCCTCAAGCGCCCCACGAACAGTGCATGGTTGGCCAACGGCCTCGTGCGCGAGTGCCGCCAGCAGGTCCTCGCGCTCGTGGAGCTCGGCGCGGCCATGCGTGCAGCACAGGCGCGCCTTGCCGGCGACGACCTGCGCCGTCTGTCACAGCAGCGACGCCATCTCATAGCGATCCTCGCCAGCTCGGCGCGACAGCTGGCGTCCGGCGCCGGCCTCCAGGTGAGCCTGCAGGCCGAGGCCGAGCTGGAGTCGACGCTCGAGGTCGCCTCGGCCGACCCTGCGCGAGGTGGCGTTCTTCTCGCCGGCCGACTGAGCGCCGCTCTCAAGGCCTCCGAGCTCGGATCGTTCGACCTCAGTGAGACGGCAATGCCAATGACCGATCCGATCGGCCGCACCACGAGCAGCCGGCGAGCCGGCAAGACGGCCCATGAGAGGGACGAGCCGCCGCGAGCCGACCGCCGGCAGGAGAGGGCGGCACGCGTCGTGGCAGAGGCCGAGACGGTGGTATTGGCGGCCAGGGCGGAGCTGGTCGAGCAGACCCGCAGGGAGAGCGCCGCTGAGCAGGAGCGGCGGCGGCTGCGGGCGGCAATCAGCAAGGCGGCGGCGCAGCTCGACGCTCTGCAGGTACGGCAGGCGGATGCGACCAGAGAGCTGCAGGAGGCACGCCACGGGCGGGCGGCGGCAGAGCGGGTGGCGAGGCTGGCCGAGCGGCGCCTGGCCGAGGCGCGGCGAGCCCTCGACCGGCTGGGCGACTGATCTGCCAGCGCATCTCCGCCTTGCCTGCAGAGTGCTGATGTGAGAGTTTCCCTCTTGCCGTTGCCGTGCCGTGCGAGGCAGCAGCCGGCAACTGCCGCAGCGAGGGAGGGCACGCTCGCGGGGCCGTAGACGATTCCCACGGGAGGAGCCCGATGAAAGCAGCGGTGTACTACGAGTCAGGTGGGCCTGACGTGTTCCGCTACGAGGACATCCCCGACCCGCACGTCGCCGATGACCAGGTGCTCGTCCGCGTCGAGGCCATCAGCATCGAGGGGGGCGACACGCTGCATCGGGCCGGCGGAGAGCTCTTCGCCGTCCCCCACGTCGTCGGGTACCAGTGCGCCGGCACCGTGGTGGAAGCCGGACCGAAAGTGCTCGGGCTGAACATCGGTGACCGTGTCGTCACCGTAGGCGTGGACGGGTCTCATGCCGAGTTGAGGGCGGTGCCGGAAGCGTTCTGCTGGACCATCCCCGCGGGCGTGTCGACCGAGGAGGGTGCCTGCATCCCGGTCGCCTTCGGAACCGCCCACGACTGCCTCTTCGAGTTCGGTCACTTGGAGGCCGGCGAGTCGGTGCTCGTGCAGGCCGGGGCGAGCGGCGTCGGCATCGCCGCCATCCAGATGGCGAAACACGCCGGCGCCCGTGTCCTTGCGACGGCCTCCCGGGACGACAAGCTGGCGCGCCTGACCGTCTTCGGGCTCGACGCCGGCATCAATTACACGACCTCGGACATGGTGTCCGAGGTGCGCCGCTTGACGGGCGGTCAGGGTGTCAACGTCGTGCTCGAGTCCCTCGGTGGCAAGAACCTGCAGGCCAGCTTGAACTGCCTCGCCTACCGGGGTCGCTGCATCTCGATCGGCGACGCCGGACGCGACGGCGAGTCGCTCGTCGACGTCTCGATGATGCGCCCGAACAACCTGACGCTCACCGGCTACTTCCTCGGGATGGAGCTGCTGTGGAGTCCCCGCGCCCGCTCGGTCATCGCCGGCATCCTGGACGATCTGGCCGCCGGCCGCATCCGCGTCGTCATCGACCGGAGGTTCCCCCTCTCGGAGGCCGCCGCCGCGCACGCCTACATCGAGAGCCGGGAGGCCTTCGGGCGGGTGCTGCTCGTACCCTGAGGCGGCCGGGTGCGCCATCGTGCTGATTGAATGTCGTCATGCCTGAGCTCGTGCCTCCCTCGACCAGGGTGCAGCGGTCGTTCATCGACGCCATGGTGGAGTTCCTCGACGAGGGTCGCGGGGGAAGGAACGACGATTCGATGGTGGCACGGGAGCTGCGGGAGTTCGGCTCGGTGTGGGATACGCCAGAGGGTTTCGCCCAGTACGTCGAGCGACTGCAGGCGGACGCCCACGAGTCGACTCTGCGCGCCTCCTACCTCGTGCCGAGCACCACGTACTGGTGGGTCGAAGGACCCGAGTACCTCGGCCGCATATCGATCCGCCACCGCCTCACGCCCCGGCTGCTCGAGATCGGTGGCCACATCGGTTACGACGTGCGCCCGTCGGCTCGCCGGCGCGGGCACGCCACCGCCATGCTCCGGGCCGTCCTCCCGTATGCCCTCGAACACGGCATCGACCCGGCGTTGCTGACCTGCGACACCGACAACGTCGCCTCGAGGAAGGTCATCGAGGCCAATGGGGGCGTGTTCGAAGACGAGCGGAGTGGGAAGCTTCGCTACTGGGTTCCGACGAAACCCGCCGGCAGCTAGCACGACGAATTAGGCGGCGGCGATCCGGTTCGATCGGCTCGGGCGTCGCATCGAGGAGAGCCGCCCTAAGTGTTCGAGCGGAACCGGCGGCGACGGCCGACCTCGAAGGTGCCGAGCCCGATCAGGCCGGCGACCCCGGCAAGCAGCCAGTACAGCGGGCTAGCCCAGGGCTCGCCGGAAGCCGATTTCGGCACCGTTATCCCTGAGCTGACGATCACTGATGTCGAGGTCGTGAGTTTCTCCCCGCTCATACCTCGCCCGCTCGCCGTGATCACGCACGTCGCTCCAGGGACGGCGCCCGACGGGATGACGATCTTCGTTGTGAAGTCACCGGCGGAGTTCGTCTGGACGGTGATCGTCTCGATCCCGCAGATGTTGACCGTCACGGTGGTGTGAGGGGCATAACCGTGACCGCTCAAGGTGATCGTGCCGCCGGGCGGTGCCGAGCCCGAACCGGTGCCCAGATGGCCACAGGGTGTGGGATAGCCGCACGACGTCGAGCTGAAGCTCTGAGCCGAGGCGGAGCCGGCCGTGAACGCCACGGTCACCGACCCGACAATGAGGCACACGCCGGCCACCGCCGACAGCACCTTCGGCATCCGCGCCACGATCGCCTCCCTCTCGGCCACGTCCGAGGACGCTCGTTCTCGGATCACAACAACTTACGCAGAGCGTGGAATCCCTGACACGCTTCCTCCGTCGCAGGCCCTTGGCCAACGGGGCGAGCCTAGCGGACGCGCAACGGCGGAGGCGTGTCGAATGGCGAGCCCCGAGACCCGGAAACCGGGCAGGCCGCGCCCACGTCGGATGGGACCACCCCTAGGATCGCCTACAGTTTGCGAGTCGCACTCGGCAGGTGCGACCTCGGGCCGGCGGGAGCGCTGGTCCGGACTCTGGACCTGTGGTGCAGCTCGGAGTGCACGCCGGCCTGTCAAGCCGGAGGTCGCGGGTTCAAATCCCGTCAGGTCCGCACCGTCAGGTCCGCTCGCCGTTCGCGGTCGCAGCCCTGTCGCAGTTGCGGCAGACTGTGCCCGTCGCCACGGCAGAATACGGGGTGCCGCGGGGTCGGGTAGCTCAGTTGGTAGAGCGCGCGCCTGAAAAGCGCGAGGTCACCGGATCGATGCCGGTCCCGACCACGAGACCTATGGCCACGCCATGCCCGGTGCCGAGGTGGCGGCACGCTCGAGACCATGACCCTCAACGGGCCATCAACTGATCGGCGAGGGTGTGCGCCAGCCACCGCTCATAGCGGTCTGGGGACCAGCCTCGATCGGAGACGAGCAGACGGAACACCTCCGGGGACATGAGCGCGTGGATCACGTCGGCGGCATCGCGTTCTTTGACCTCTTCCCGCAGGGCACCGGCGCGAGCCAGCAACCGCGCGATCTGGCCCTGACCCGTCTGTCGCCGCCGGGTGTATTCGGCCAAAAGCTCGGCCGCCTCGAGCTCAGAGGCGGCCGCCCCGACGAGGACACGGTAGACGGGCGCGGCCCGCACGTTGATCTGCCGGGCGATGGCGGCGAACCCCGCCAGTTGCTTTCGCGGATCGGCCTCCGCGAAGAGAGCCTTGGCATCGGGCCGGTCCTGCAGGGCCACCGGATCGTCGTCGCCGACGATCGACACCTCGAGCAGCGCGGAGAGGATGCCGAGCTTCGAGGTGAAGAGCCGGTACACCGTCGCCGACGGAACGTCTGATCGCTCGCTGATGGCGTCAATCGTCGTGGCTGCATAGCCCCGTTCGACAAAGAGCGCACGGGCGCCCTCGACGACCGCAGCCCGGGCGAAACGCGTCCGCGCCTGACCGGGGGCTGCACCCGGGGGCCGCCCCTTGACCTCGGTGGTCACCTATGTGAGACTAACACTCTCGATTTGAGAGTGCGACTTCCATTCGAGACGCAATGCGCACGTCGAGAGCCCTCGTCGTCGGGACCCGGGTCCGAGCCCGGCGATGGTTGCTTGATATCAGCAGCATGACAGGAGGACTTCGAGATGGCACGCATTCAAGGGGTTCCGAGGGATCAAGCTCCTCCGACGGTCAAGGTGGCTTACCGATTCGGTCCCAGGATGATGAAGAGGCTGACTGGACGCGAGCCGCAGAGCGGTAACGGAATCGAGCCGATGCAGATCTGGGCCTACCAGCCCAAGATGATGATGGGCATGGGCAGGTTCAACCAGGCAGTCCGGAAGAGCCACAGCGTCGACGAGCGGCTCAAGAACCTGATCGAGTTAAAGGGCGCGCAGATGATCGGATGCGAGTTTTGTGTCGACCTCGGCTCCCAGATCTGCCGGAACTCTGGCCTGAGCGACGAAGAGCTGCTGGCGCTGCCCAACTACCGTTCCAGCAGCCTGTTCACCGACCGCGAGAAGGTCGCGCTCGACTACGCCGTGGCCGTGATGCGCACGCCGGTAGAGGTGACCGACGAGCTATTCGACCGCATGAAGGAGCACTTCACGAAGAGACAGATGGTTGAGATCACGGCTCATCTGACACTGGTGAATCTGGACCGTTTCAACGCCGCCTTCGGCATCGGCTCTGCCGGCTTCAGCGAAGGCATGGTCTGCGTTCTTCCTGATCGCCCAACGGCATCGTAGGGCGGAATCTGCCTTTCCTGAGAGCGGCTCCTCCCTGCACACGGCCCGCGAGCGCCGATCACGCAGGGTGCACCCACGCCTCGACCGTCTCGCAGCCGAATTCTTCAGGCGCGACGTCGCGGATGGACTCGGAGAAGTTCCAATGGTGACCACCCAGGTCCTCGACGGTGTAGTCGCGCTCGCCGTACTCACGATCGACGGGTCCGTCGAGCACCTGCGCGCCGAAGTTCCGAGCACGCGCACAGTGGACGTCGACGTCATCCACGCGCACGCGAATGAGATGGGTGACGCGCCCGGCCTCAGGTGGGAGCTGCTCGCCGCGCACGTCGCCGACGATCACGGCGCCATCGGCCCCGATGCTCAGCTGGGCGCGATGTGACTCGCCGATGCGAACTCGCTCACGGAAGCCAAAGGCGCCGCCGAGCCAGGTGACCGCCGCGCGCACGTCGGGGTAGACGAGGATCGGCACCACCGTCGCCGGCGGCACGGATCGGTTCGGCTTCATATGCGTCCTCCCGTCAATGGGGCCATGCGCTCGCGCAAGCCTGTTCTGCAGGCCACCCGATCAACCATTCTGGACGCTGCGGCTCGCGAGGCGGGACTTGCTCGCCAAACAGGGCAAACGTAGAGGAGGCTGCCGAGACGCGCCGGAAAAGCGCCAGGTCACCGGATAGATGCCCTCCCGACCACTCTCCGGGTGGCGTCGTCGGACGGGCTAGTAGCGGCGCTTGCGGCGCTGCTTCTGCTCGCGCCGGGTTCGCAGTATCCGCCGGAGCTTTCGGAGGAGGAAACTCATCGCCGGATGGTAGGCCGTCGCTCACGCTTCCTGCCCGACGTTGCGTGCGACAATGACGGCCATGACCTTGACATTGGCGATGCTCATGGCGCCGACTTACCGCCGGCATCCGTTTGTCGGCCTGCTGTTCCTGCTCTTCATCGTCGTGGTCATCGTCCTCGCCGTGGTCTTGATCGTCCGGCTCGCGAGCTCCCGCCGACCTCCGCCCGTTGACTCCGGGTGGCACCACGCACCTACCGCCGCGCCGCCCGGCCAGTCCGACCCGGTGTTCAACGAACTGCGAATGCAGTACGCCCGCGGCCAGATCGACCGCGAGGAGTACCTTCGGCGAGCCGCCGACCTCGGCTATGGACAGGTGCCGGCGAACGGTCCGCCGGCCTCGAGCAGCTCGAGCGAGCCGCCTGGGTCGGGCCCGCCACCGTGGCCGAGCGAGCCGCCGGGCTCAGGTCCTCCGACGTCGTCGAGCGGGCCGCCGTCCTCTGGCCCACCGGCGACTCAATGATCGCGGCGTCAACCGTCGGGGCGTTCTAGGCGCCGGCGGGGACCGGGGCGGGATAGTTCCCGGTCAGGCAGGCCCTGCAGTATCCCGTCCCCTCTGAGTCCGCCCCGACGGCCGACATGAGGTTCTCGAGGGAGAGATACCCGAGTGAGTCCGCGCCGACATGGGCGCGGACCCCCTCCTCCGACATGCGGGCGGCGATGAGCTCCTCCCGCACGGGTGTGTCGATGCCGAAGTAGCAGGGCCAGGCGAACGGCGGTGAGGAGATCCGGAGGTGCACCTCGCTGGCGCCGGCGTCGCGGAGCATCTTCACGATCTCGCGCGTCGTCGTGCCGCGTACGATCGAGTCGTCGACGACGACAAGACGCTTGCCGGCGATGCTCGAGCGCAGGGGGTTGAGCTTGCGGCGCACGCCCGAGATGCGAGCCTCGGGCGTGGGGGCGATGAAAGTGCGTCCGATGTAGCGGTTCTTGATGAGCCCTTGGCCGTAGGGCACGCCGCTTGCGAGCGAGTACCCCTCGGCAGCCGTGATGCCCGAATCGGGCACGCCGATGACGAGGTCGGCCTCGACGGGTGCTTGCGCCGCCAGCAGCTCCCCCATCCTGCGTCGGGCGGTGTACACCTCCCGGTCCTCCAAGCGGGTGTCGGGGCGGGCGAAATAGACGAACTCGAACACGCACAACCGTGGATCCACGCGCTCGGCGCCGAACGGCTGGAACGACTTGACGCCGTTCTCGCCGATCACGACCATCTCGCCGGGCTCGACTTCACGGATGAACTCGGCTCCGATGACCTCGAAAGCCGGGGACTCCGAGGCGACCACGTACCCGCGGCGCTCCTCGCCCTCGACGAAGTACACGAGCTCGCCCAGGCAGAGCGGCCGGAAGCCGTGCGGGTCGCGCACGGCCACCAGGCGGGCGTCATCGATGAGGCCGAGGGAGAACGCCCCCTCGAGCGTCGGCAGCACGTCCATGAGGGCGTCGACGAGGTGAGATTCCTGCGGCTCGGGCTCGGAGGGGAAACGACGCGCCAGCAGCTCGGCGACGAGGTCGCTGTCGGAGGTGAGGACTCCGGGCAGCATGCCGGCGGCGGCGGCGAGCTCGGCCGTGTTCGTGAGGTTGCCGTTGTGGCCGAGGGAGAAGCCGGTCGCCCCCACGGATCGGTACGCCGGCTGGGCGTTGTGCCACGTGCTCGGGCCGGTCGTCGAGTAGCGCACGTGGCCGAGGGCGTGGTCACCCCCGAGCGAGGAGAGCGTCCGCTCGTCGAAGACCGAGGAGACGAGGCCCATGTCCTTTACGACCGTCATCGTCTGCCCGTCGCTCACGGCCATGCCGGCGGACTCCTGACCCCGGTGCTGGAGGGCGAAAAGACCGTCGAAGGTGAGCTTGGCCACATGGGCGCCCGGGGCATACACCCCGAAGACGCCGCAAGCTTCCCTCACGAGCCCATTCTGCCATCAGCCGCGGCCGAAGCGGGCCGGGTACGCTCAGCGCCGCAGGTGCGTGGCCCGGCGTCGACCCGAGAGGCCCATGATCGATCTTCACACCCATTCCACCTGCTCGGACGGGTCGGATCCGCCCGGGCGAATCGTAGAGCTGGCCGCGGAGGCCGGTTGCACCGCTGTCGCCCTCACCGACCACGACGGCCTCAGCGGGATCGCGCCTGCACGCGCCCAGGCCCTGCAAGTGGGCATCGAATTCGTTCCGGGCTGCGAGGTGTCCTGCCGTTTCTCCCCTGGGACCCAGCACATCCTGTGTTATTTCGCCGAGCCGGGCGAGGGCCCCCTCCAGGACCAGCTCGAGACATTGCGGCTGGACCGCGACACTCGCAACGGGCGCCTCATCGCCCGCCTCAACGAGCTCGGCATCCCCATCACCGAGGAGATGCTGCGTTCCGAAGCGGGCGACGCCGCCCTCGGGCGACCCCATTTCGCCGCCGTCCTCGTTCGCCTGGGCGTCGTCGCGTCGTACCAGGAGGCCTTCGACACGCTGCTGGCCAAGGGCGGCCCGGCCTATTTCCCCAAAGCCTTCATCGACGCGCCCACCATGATCGCGGCCGCGAAGGGATCGGGCGCCCTCGCCGTCCTCGCCCATCCGCTCTCGCTCGGGCTCCAAGCCGCCGAGCTGGAGCGCCAGGTGGCCGAGCTCGCGGAAGCAGGGCTCGCCGGCTTGGAGTGTTGGTACGGTCGGTACTCCGCCGAGGACCGGCAGGGCCTCTACGAATTGGCGGTCCGTCACGGCCTCGTGGCCACGGGTGGATCGGACTATCACGGTACCTACAAGCCCGACCTCAGCATCGGGATTGGCAAGGGGGATCTCAATGTGCCCGAAACTGCGATGCGTGAACTGACAGCGCGGCGGCCGTGACCACCTCGGCGTCCGCCCGCGTCGAGGCCCTCCTCGGCGAGCTCACCCTAGAGGAGAAGGTCGAGATCCTGGGCGGTGCCGACTTCTGGCACACGCCGGCGATCCCGCGTCTCGGCATCCCTGCCCTCCACCTCTCTGACGGTCCCTCCGGGGTCCGGGGCGATCGCTCGGTCGGCACGACCTCGGTGTCGTTTCCGTGCGGATCCGCCATCGGGGCGACCTTCGACCCGGAGGCGGCGGGAGAACTGGCGGACGCCCTTGCCGACGAGTGCCTCGAGCGCGGTGTCCACGTCCTCCTCGGTCCGACCGTGAACCTGCACCGACACCCGCTCGGTGGGCGCCATTTCGAGTCCTACTCCGAGGACCCGGTTCTGTCCGCTCGGCTGGCAACCGCCTATGTCCGGGCCCTGCAGGCACGCGGCGTGGCCGCCACCGTGAAGCACTTCGTGGCCAACGACACCGAGTTCCAGCGCCACACGATCAGCTCCGACGTCGACGAGCGGGTGCTGCGAGAGCTCTACCACCTTCCCTTCGAGGCTGCCGTCCACGATGCCGGCGCCTGGGCGGTGATG
>Ga0187781_10004485_pt1 | contig 10404 bp, 5 predicted proteins | sample 0715_SJ02_MP02_2_FD_132447 | JGI IMG/M metagenome (GOLD analysis project Ga0187781, IMG submission 132447) | Tropical peat soil microbial communities from peatlands in Department of Meta, Colombia - 0715_SJ02_MP02_20_MG | ecosystem: Environmental > Terrestrial > Soil > Wetlands > Peat | place...
ACGAGGACGTCGTGCCGGACATCGTCACCGTGGCCAAGGCGCTGTCGGGCGGGTTCGTCCCGGTCGGCGCGATGCTGGCCAAGGACTGGATCTTCGAGAAGGTCTACTCCTCGATGGACCGGGTGATGGTGCACAGCACCACGTTCAAGGGCGGCGTGCTGGCCATGACGGCCGGGCTGGCCGCCCTCGCCGTGCTGGACGACGAGGGGCTGACCGAGAACGCGGCCCGGACCGGGGAGGCGCTGAAGACCTCGCTGACCGGCATGATGCAGCGGTATGACGTCCTGGCCGACGTGCGCGGCCGGGGGCTGATGATCGGCCTGGAGTTCGGCAAGCCGTCCTCGCTGCGCGCCCGGACCAGCTGGAACATGCTGCAGAAGGCCCGGGTCGGGCTGTTCGCGCAGATGGTCGTCGTCGCGCTGTTCCAGCGGCACCGCATCCTGACCCAGGTGTCGGGCGATCACATGGAGGTGATCAAGCTGATCCCGCCGCTGATGATCGGCGATACCGAGGTCAAGCTGTTCACCGAGGCGTTCGGTGAGGTGCTGGAGGATGCCAGCAAGGGCAGCGGCCTCATCTGGGAGTTCGGCCGCACCCTGGTCAAGCAGGCCGTCCGCGGCTAGTTACGGCGGGCGGCGCGGGGGGCAAAGCCCCGCGATCGTGCGGTCCGTGAAGGGCCTTTCAGGCCCTTCGGGCCGCGCGATACTACGGCGAGAACCGCAGCGGGGCGCGAAGCGCACCGGGGGGTTCCGGGGGGTCGTCCCCCCGGGCCAACACCGCCTCGGCCATCGCGAGGTCCTGGGGGTAGGTGATCTTGAGGTTGCGCTCGCTGCCCGGCACGATGTGCACGGCGACGTCCGGCAGATAGCGGAGCACCACCCCGCAGTCGTCGGTGGGGGCGAAGCCAGGGTCGGCTGCGGCCAGCTCATGCGCCCGGGCGATCACCGGGAGCCGGAAGCACTGCGGAGTCTGGCAGCGCCACAGCGTTTCCCGGCGCGGCATCGAGTGCATCACGCCGTTGTCCGTGATGACGATGGTGTCGGAGGCCGGCACGGCCACGCCGGCCGCCTGGTGGACGCCGAGCGCGGCGACGCAGTCAGCGATGATCCGCTGATCCACCAGCGGGCGGGCGGCATCATGCAGCATCACCCCGCAGTCGGCAGGATCGCCGCCAGCATCGGCGATGGCGGCGAGTGCCGCCCGGGTCGAATCCGGCCGGGCCACACCGCCGGGGATGACGCCGGTCAGCTTGCGGTAGCCGCCGCCGGCGAGCATGGCCCGGACCTGCTCGACGTACCCGTCGGCCATGACGACCAGGATCTCGTCCACGCCCGCTGCCTGCTCGAACGCGGCCACGCAGTGCTCGAGCAGCGTCCGGCCGCCCAGCCTCAGCAGTTGCTTGGGCAGCGCCGCGCCGATCCGCTGACCCGTGCCGCCGCCCAGCACGACCGCGACCATCCGCATGAGCCGGACTCTAACCGACCGGCGAGGGTGACCCGGCGGCATGCGTGCCCGCAACGAGGTGTTATCCAAGGTTGGCCCGGTCGCAACCTGTGGTTCACATGATCTTCATCCGGCCTCGCCACGATCCAGCCGTGACTACCGACATGCCGCGCGGGGGCACTTCCCCCCGGTCTCATCCCGTCGTTCCCGTGGCCGAGCAGCACGAACTCTTCCAGCAGGTGCTGCGACGCAACGTGGTCAGCCGGCGGGCGATGCTCCGCGGGAGCATCGGTGCCGCCGGAGCTGCCTTCCTGCTCGGCGGTAGTTCCGGTCAGAGGGCGTTCGCCGACGTGCTGACCAGTACCGGTACGGTGGCCGGCGGCTTCGTCGTGAACGGCCGTCACCTGTCCTTCGGCCCGGACCCCGAACGGGAGATGTGGGTCGCCGGGCAGCTGTTCAACCTGAACGCCTACAACGCGGTCCCGTCGGGGATCACGGTGTACGTGCAGTACGGTCTCGACGAGTCCTACGGCGGCGTGGTCCCGGCGGAGCTCCGGCAGCTCATCACCCACGTTCCGATATGGGACGGGGTCCCGGCCGGTGCGATCTACGCGGCCGATTTCCTGAATGCCAACCAGTTCTATGTCCACGCCCTGGTGGACGGCCTGGAGCCGGGTCAGACCTACCACTACCGCTTCGTCTACGCCAAGGGCGGCCAGCGCGGCTTCACGCCCGACGCCACCTTCACCACCGCCCCGAGCGGGCGCAGCCTGGAACCGTTCACGTTCACCGCCTACGGCGACCAGGGCATCACCGGGGCTCCCGGTACCGGCCAGACCCTCGACAACGCCGTCTCCCTGCAGCCGGAGTCCTCGTCCCACATCACCGACGACTACTACGATCCGTCGGACCCGGATTACTACGATCCGACGTCCAAGACCGCGCCGACTGACATCTCACCCGTCGCGGCGCTGGTCAACCAGATCACCCGGGTCCGTAACCCGGTCAACTTCACTCCCTCGCGGTTCACCCTGCTGGCCGGTGACATCTGCTACGCGAACCCGAGCGGCGACGCACAGCCGATCATTAACCCCGACGGGTTCAACGGCACCCAGCCTGGCCAGGGGAACACTCCCGCGCCCCCCGCGAACAGCGGCGGCTGGGACGATTTCGACCCCTACGTGTGGACGAGCTACCTCAGCACCATCGAGCCCAGCTCGGCCTCCATCCCCTGGATGTTCGCCACCGGCAACCACGATGTCGAGCTGTTCACCGCCTCGCTGGACGCCGACGCGACGACGATCGGCTACTACGGCTCGATCGGCTACGGCGGCCACGCCCGCAGGCTCGACCTGCCCAAGAACGGCCCGAGCAAGTGCCCCTCCGTCTACAGCTTCACCTACGGCAACGTCGGCATCGTCAGCGTGGACGCGAACGAACTGAGCTACGAGATCCAGGGCCTGCTCGGATACAGTGGCGGCACCCAGGCGAGTTGGCTGAGCCAGCGGCTGGCCGCGTTCCGCTCCGATCCGGGCATCGACTTCATCATCGCGTTTTACCACGAATGCGCGTTCTCGACCTGCGAGGCCCACTCCTCCGACGGCGGCGTCCGCAAGATCCTGGCCCCGCTGTTCGCCGAGCACCAGGTGGACCTGGCGATTCAGGGGCACAATCACCTCTACGAGCGATCGAACCCCATCCGGTACAACGCCGCGACCAATACCGGCGTGTCGTCCACCGAGGCGGTCTCGGTCTCGGCCGCGGATCCGGCCGTCGTCTACCCGGCCAGGGACGGGACGACCTACATCACCGTGGGGGCGGCGGGTCGGCCTCGCTACACCTGGTCCGGCGCGCTCGAGTCCGACCGGAACTTCATCGCCGGCGTGAACACGAATGCGCCGGGGAACGGCACCGTGGTCCCGGCGGACGCGGCGAATCAGGTCGGGCCGTACGTCAGCCAGCTCGATTTCACCGACAGGTACGAGACCGTCGACTGGTCGCAGGCCCGGTACCGGGACTACGCGTTCATCGCCTTGGACGTGGTTCCCGCCGCGCCGGACGGGACGACGACCATGACGGCCAGGGCGATCAACGAGCGGGGCGTCGAGTTCGACCGGGTTGTCTTCAGCCGCACGGCGGGTCGCTCGGGTTAACCCCAGCAGCCTCACCGCGGGACTCGCAGCGTTATGCCGCTCCCGTGGCGGTCAGCCGTCTGCGAGCGGCGCCAGGTGGTCGGCCGTTTCCGTGCGCGATCGGGCGGGTATTGCGCTGAGCAGCCTCGGCGTGTCCGTCCGAGTCGCCGGGCGAACCGTCGGCTACATTGAGTAAGGCGGTGCTCAACTCACGCGCGTAAGCGGCGGCGGCAGGGCGCATTGTCGCTGAGAGGGAGCCGATGACGGTTGCGCTGGTGCTGGCGGCCGAGGCCGATTCTGAGTTGCGCGGCCAGCTGACCTCCCTGGGTGTGCGCCGGGTCGACGCGGCCGAACGCGCCGGGCCTGGCCTGCTGACCGTCGCGACGGCGGCGCAGGCCGCCGGAGAACGCGTGCTCATCTGTGTCGGGGACGACTCGGTGCCCGAGGAGATCCTGGCCCGGCTGCTCGGCGCGGACTGCGGCACGGTATACACCGGCCTGCGCACCTCTGGACCACCCGGCGGCGGTGCGCTCGTCGTGGACACGCCGGACCTGCCCGCGCTCGCGAGCGCCGCCAAATCGCTCGCGGGCCGGCGTGTGTCCCCAGCCAGGCTGGCCGCGGCCCGGCGCGCGGAGTCGGCCGAGCTGGCCCCGGCCCGGCGCGCGGCCCCGGCCGAGCTGGGCACGCTGGTCGGCGAGCTGGCCCGGCGCGGAACCAGCGTCCGGGTCCTGGACGCCGGGCCGGACGGCGACGGCGCGGTCGCGCAGCTGATCGCCGATCCGATGGCCCGGAACGTGGCCCGCTGGGCGGCCAGGCGCCAGCTCGCCCCGGCCCCGCTCTACGGCATCTCGCTCGGCTTCGGGCTGCTGGCCGCCGTGTGGTTCTCCGTGCCGGCCGTCCGGGCGCAGGTCCTGGCCATCGCAGCCCTGCTCCTCTCGTTTCTGCCCGGCCGGGCGGCCTTCCAGCTGGCCGCCACCGAATGGACCAGGCCGGCCGTCGACTGGCTCGGCGTGGCCGCCGGGATGCTCACCGAGTTCGCGGTCTACGCGGCGCTGGCCGTCAGCTCCGGCCTGGCCGCCCAGGCCAGCGCCGGGACAGTCGGCCTGAACGGGATCTTCGGCGACTCGCTGCCCAACACCCTGGTCGCCAGCTGGGGCGGCGCCGGGCAGATCGGCGTGTGGCGGCTGGCCGTGGCGGCGATGGTCCTGCTCTCAGCCCGGCGGCTGGCCGAGGTCTGCTACGAGGACCTGGCGCGGGCGTCGGGGAAGATCTTGCCCCGCCCGGCCCGGCGCCTGCCCGGGCAGGTCATCACCCTGCCCGCGGGTGAGCGGATCGTGGTGATCGCGGTAACGGCGGTCTTCTTCGGCCCGCGGCTGACCTTCCTGGTCCTGCTGGCCTGGGGCGCGGTGGCGGCGGGCTACGTGCTGGCCGGGCAGCTGGCCGGCGCGGTCAAGCTGGCCAGCGCGGGCCAGCTGGCCCGGGCCCGCGGCGTGCTGACCGCCTACCGCGGCGACGGCGCCCTGGCGCACTGGATCGGCGGAGTGGTGCGGGGCCAGTTGCCGCCGCTGCCGCCGCTGCTCGTGGGCCTGCTGGTGACCTGCGACCTGGCCTTTCTCGGGATAGCCAACCTGCCGGGCCTCTTGGTGCTTGGCCCGGTGGCGGCGATGCTGCTTGCTGCCCTGGGCGCCTGTCATCCGCACGATGGTCGGCTGGACTGGCTGGTGCCTTCGCTGCTTCTGGCCGGGGAGGGCATCTTCCTCACCGGTCTCGGCTTCGCCCGCCACGTCTGGCTGCCGATGATCTTCGCCCTGCTGGCCGCGGTGGCGGTGCGGCACGCCGATATCGCCTACCGGGCCCGATCGGCAAAGGGCGTCCCGGACGATAAGTACGGCCTGGGCTGGGACGGGCGGATGCTGGTGGCCGGGTTCGCCGCCGTGTTCGGCTTCGTGCCGTTCGCGTACGCCGCGCTGGCCGCCTGGCTGTGGCTGCTGGCCGCCTGGGACTTCCTCGGCTCCTGGTTGAAAACGGCAAACTAACCACTGTGGTCGCCTCGCGCTGGCTGCGGGGACTGGTCAGCGGCCGGTTCGGCTGGTCGCTGCTCCCGGTCGGCTAGCGGGTCCGGGTCCGGGCGAAGGCAGGCAACCGGCCAGGTACGGCGTAAGATATATCGAGTGTGGAGTCGCGGTACTCGCGAACTCGCGCCAACGACGGGGGCCGGGGGCAGCGAGGCCGCGGCCGCGCCCGCCGCATGGCAATCGATTGTCACCATCCCCCGCATGTGGCTGGCCGCCGGACTGACCGGCTGCGCCCTGTTCGGCGGCGGGGTCGCCCTGTTCAGCGGAGACCCGCTGCACCGGCTGTGGGGCACCTTGGCCGGCATCGCCTACGCGCTGGCCGCGCTGGCCGTTCTGGCCTGGCGCTCCCGTGACACCACCGGGGTGGACGTCGCGCTGGCCGTCCTGGTCGGCGGGGCCATCCTCGTCCCGTTGCTGTGGATGGTCTGGACCGGACACGGCGAGCCCGAGGTCGGGGTGGTGGCGAACTCGGCCACCACGCTGATCAAGCACGGCACTCCCTACAAGAGCGCCAAGGCGCTGGCCACCACCACCAACCCCAACCTGTACAACCCCTACCTGCCGCTGATGGCCGTATTCGGCGTGCCGCAGGCGCTGCTCGGCCACGGCCCGCTGACCGATCCCCGGGTGTGGTTCGGGATCGTGTTCCTGGTCGTGTTCGCTTTCGCGCTTCGGGTCGCCGGGGCCAAGGACTGCGTCCGCTGGGCCCTGCTGCTCACCGTGTCGCCGATCATCGCGTTCGAGCTCTGCGTGGGCGGCACCGACGTGCCCATGGTCGCGTTCATGTGCCTCGGCTTCGCCCTGCTGTGGCGGTCCGGGCGGTCCAACGCGGTCGCCGCCGGGCTGGCCCTCGGCGTCGCCTCGTCGATGAAGGCGACCGCCTGGCCCGCCCTGGCCGTGGCCTTCGCGCTGCTCTACGTGCGCGACGGCCGGCGCGAGGCCTGGCGGTTCACGGCCTTGTCGCTGGCCGTGGTGGCGGTCATCGTCGGCCCGTTCGCGGTGCTGCGGTTCGGGGCGCTGGTCAAGAACACCATCTTGTTCCCGCTCGGCCTGGCCAGCGTCAAGTCGCAGGCGGCCAGCCCGCTGCTCGGCCACGCGCTGGCCCAGACCGGCGCCCTGGGTCACATGATCGTGGTCATCGCGCTGATCGGCTCCGGGGTGGCCATCGCGGTCTCGCTGGTCATCCGCCCGCCCCGCGACGTGCCCGCCGCCACCTGGCGGCTGGTCATCGGGCTGTCGGCCATGTTCGTGCTCGCGCCGTCGACCCGGTTCGGCTACTTCATCTACCCCGCGGCGCTGGTGCTGTGGCTGCTGGTCGCGCAGGCCGGGCGAAAACACCTCGAGCCCGTGCACGTGCAGCCGGGTGACCTAAAGTAGGTCTGTGCAGCGTGAGCCGCCTGCCTCCGATGTCACCGAGGTTTTCGAAGCTGACGACAGAGACGGCAGGGACGACCAAGGCGACCAGACGGTACCGCTCCGGACCGCCGGACCGGACACCGCGCCTCCTCCTGATCACGCCACAGAATCCGGCCAATCCACCGAATCCGGCCGCGCTTCCGAACCCGGTCAGGCGCCCGAAACCCAGAACCCACCCGGAGCCCAGCACGCCCCCGGAGCCCAGTACGCACCCGAACCTGGCCCGGCGCCCCAGCCAGACCACGCTCCCGGACCCGGCCCGGCGCGGCCGCCCGGGCGGCTAGCCGGCCAGCTGTTCGGCGCCGTCACGGTCGTGCCCGCGCTGCTGGCCGCGGCCTGGCTGCTGCCTGCCCTCCCGCTGCTGCTCGCGGGTCGGCTCGCGGCCCCGCCGCTGGCCTTCATGTTCCCCCCGCTGGCCGCGGGCCTGTGCTACCTCGCGCTGCGCCAGCCGCCCGCGAGCTGGCCCGGTTTTCGCGGCGAACGCAAGCCCGTGCCGTGGTGGGCGGTGGCGGGCACGGCCGCGGTAGCCGCGGGGTTCGCGGTCTGGCAGATCGCCGCGCGGTCGCAGCAGATCATCGTGCTCCGCGATCCGGCCATCTACCTGCAGACCGGATACTGGATCGCGCACCACGCCTCGCTGCCCATCCCGCAGGCCGCGGAGGCGTTCGGCGGCGCGCACCCGGGCCTGACGTTCGCCAGCGCCGGCTTCTATCCGACCGGCTCGGGCCTCGCGCCGCAGTTCATGAGCGGGTTGCCCCTGGTCCTGGCCGCGGCGATCTGGCTGGGCGGCGTCCCGGCCGCGCTGGTCATCACGCCGCTGATCGGCGCGTGCGCGGTGCTGTCGTTCGGCGGCCTGGCTGGCCGGCTGGTCGGGGCGCGGTGGGCGCCCGCGGCGGCCGCGGCCCTCGCGCTGAGCCTGCCCGAGCAGTACACCAGCCGCGGCACGTTCAGCGAGCCGCTCACCCAGGTCCTGCTGTTCGGCGGGCTGTGCCTGCTGATCGACGCCCTGGTCCTGGCCCGTGAGCCTCAAGCGACCCGTGAGCCATACACGACCCGTGAGCCACCCACCCGTGAGCCATACCTAGCCCGACAGTCCCGCGGCGGCTGGCCCGGCCAGGACCGCGTGCTGGCCGCCCTGGCCGGCCTGGCCCTCGGCCTGACCGTCCTGGTCCGCATCGACGGGCTGAGCGACATCCTCCCCGCCGTCCTCTTCCTGGGCCTGCTGCTGGTAGCCCGTCGGCGCCAGGCCGTCCCGTTCGGCCTGGGCCTGGCCGTCGGCGTGGGATACGGCCTGGCCGACGGCTCCCTGCTGTCCCGCCCCTACCTGGACCTGGTGGGCTCGTCGCTGCGCCCGCTGGGCCTGATCACGGCCTTGGCCATCGCGGCGACCGCGATCGGCCTGGCCGCGGCCCGCAGCCGCGCCGTGCGGAACGCGGTCAGCGGCTGGCGCCCGGCCGAACCGGTGGTCTTCTGGGTGCCGGTGGCGGCCGCCGCCCTGACCGTCGCGGTCTTCGTCGGCTTCGCGGCCCGGCCGCTGGCGCAGAAGGCGGCCGGGCCGTACAACCAGAACAGCCTGTACTGGGCGGTCTGGTACATCGGCCTGCCTGCCGTGCTGCTCGGGGTCTTCGGCCTGGCCTTCCTGGTCCAGCGGGGCTCGCGAGCGCTGCTGACCTGGACCGACCCCGCCGCGGAGGCCAGGGCGTGGGCGCTGCCGCTGCTGATCGCCCTGTGGGTCACCGTGACCGTGCTGTGGCGGCCGGCCATCACCCCCGACCAGCCGTGGGCGAGCCGGCGCCTGGTGCCGTTCGTGCTGCCCGGCCTGATCCTCGCCGCCGTCTGGGCCTCGGCCTGGCTGCGCGAGCTGGCCGGCGTCGGCCAGCGCGGCCGGGCCCGGGTCACCTCGGCCGTGGTCGCCGCCTGCTGCGCGGCCTCGCTGCTCATCCCGGCCACCCTGACCAACCTGGACCTCGGCTCCACCGGCCCGGGCCGGCACCTGAGCGCGCGCGGGATGGCGTTCCGGCCGGTCGGCGCGGGCCAGCTCGCCGCGGTGAACGGGCTGTGCGCGGCGATCGGCCCGGACGCGTCGGTGGTCATCCTCGACCCGCTGACCGCCGGCCAGTTCGCCCAGGTCACTCGCGGCATGTGCGACACGCCCACGGCGGTCATGGACCATCCCACCCCGGCCACGGTCGGCACCGTGGTGTCCGGCATCGAGCGGATCGGTCGGCACGCGGTGCTGCTGGCCCAGGACCAGTCCGAGCTCGTGCCCTACGGCGGCGTGGCCCAGCAGGTCGTCGACCTGGTGACCACGCAGGATGCGCGCACCCTCACCCCGTCGGCCCGCCCGTGGCCCATCCGGTACACGGTGTGGATGTCCCAGCCGACCACCGCCGTGGCCGGCGGGCCTACGTGAGGATCGCGCTGATCGGGCCGGCCCACCCCGACAAGGGCGGCGGCGCACGGCACACCACCGAACTAGCCCACCGGCTGACCGCCGCCGGCCACAACGTGATCATCGAGTCGTGGCGGGCTCCCCGGCAACAGATCCCGGAGGCCCCCGAGGGGAAGCCGTATCCGCGCACCTACCGTCGGCTGGCCTGGTACCGCCCGGACGGCTGGGTCGCCGCCGGGCGCCGGCTCCGCTCCGCCGACCTGGTCGTCTTCGTCCTGCTGGCCGCGGGCCAGGTGCCGTCCTACCTGGCGGTGCTGACCGCCCTGGGCGCCAGCCGCCCCCGCACCGTCGTGATCTGCCACCACGCCCTCCCGCCCGACGCGGCGCTGACCCGGACCCTGCTGTCGCATGTGGACACGGTGATCGTCCACTCCGCCGCCCAGGCCGCGCAGGTCCGAGAGCTGGCCCCCGACGTACCGATCGTCATCGCGCGGATGCCGCCGCACCTGCCGGCGGCCGTACCCGATCGTCCCGCCGGCCCTTCTCATGTGGCCGAACGGTCCGTGGACCTTGCCCCGGGCCACGCCGCGAGCGGGGGAGGTCTGGGGGGGATCGTTCCCCCCGAGGAAACCGTGAGCAGGGGGGGTCTGGGGGGGATCGTTCCCCCCGAGGAAACACCGACCCGCCTGCTGTTCTTCGGCGTCGTCCGCCCCGGCAAGGGCCTCGACGTCCTGCTCCGGGCCCTGGCCCGGACCCCCGACCACGTCACGCTGACCGTGGCCGGGGAGTTCCGGGAGGGCCTGGCCGGAACTCGCGCCCTGATCGCCGGCCTCGGCCTGGGCGCCCGGGTCACGCTGCGCCCGGGGTACGTGCCCGCGGCCCAGATCCCGGCCCTGTTCGCGGCGGCGGACGCGCTCGTCCTGCCCTACCGGGAGGCGACCGGCTC
>Ga0187781_10004487_pt1 | contig 10400 bp, 14 predicted proteins | sample 0715_SJ02_MP02_2_FD_132447 | JGI IMG/M metagenome (GOLD analysis project Ga0187781, IMG submission 132447) | Tropical peat soil microbial communities from peatlands in Department of Meta, Colombia - 0715_SJ02_MP02_20_MG | ecosystem: Environmental > Terrestrial > Soil > Wetlands > Peat | place...
GCGCTGATGGCGAGTGACCCCGACGGCCCGGTGGCGGGCGCCGCACTCGCCTCAGAGGCCATGCCCCCGACACCCAGCGTCATCACGGCGACGGGAACGAAAATCCAGGCGAATGTTCTGCGCACCGAAGCTCCCTCCTGACTCGGATGTCTTGGTCGAGTCCGTTTTCAGTCCGTGGTGGACGACCTACCGCTGCTCCTCAGTCTTCTATGGCGATGGGCCGAGGGCAATCGACCGCCGGCTCCGAGACGTAGTCCGATGACACATTCTTGGCCTGGGGTAGTCGGGGGCACAGCAGCCGAAGGCATCCGGAACGACGGTGTTCTTCGCTCTGTCCTACCGGGAGTCGAGAATCAGGGCCTGGTCCGTTTCGCCCAGCGGAGTGCACTGCACCAGATCGGCACCGCTCAGCAAATGCCGAGCCTCAATCGGCCTCAAGCACCTTGACTTGATGGCGATACCCTTGCAGCGCCCGCTCAATGGCGCTTCGAAGGTGGCTCCTGGTCTCTGGGCCTGCCTTCATCCGAACGTCCACGTGGAGCACTTCACCCCAACCCCTCTTCAGCGTCACAGCGAGGACCGCCCCCTGCGCCGGGAATGACTGGCCGATGGCGTGGAAGACCTTCTTACTGACGTGCGGTGCGACCATTCCATATATCGTCGATTGTGAAACGCTAGGAGGAAATAGGGCCGAAAGTCCCAAAGGTCTGTTTCCGAACGGTGAAGCCTCGGTGTGGCACAGGTGAATCTCGGTTGCAGAATCTCAGCTTTCTGAGGCGGCGGGCCAGCGCCTTCCTTGGCCTCAAGGCACCCGCCGATGGCTGCCGTCTTGGGACGGGAGTGAGAAGTGGCTTCCTCCCACCGGCAGCGGGGCCCGTTGGCGTTTTGCCCCAACATCGCAGAGCCCGTCGTAGGGGACGTCCTGGGTCCGCCGAGCTGCTCAGTGCTCGTGCGGCGGACGGACCGAGCGGTCGTGTGAGAGGTGACGAGGCGGGAACGATATCTGGTTACTGATCTGACCTTTGTACCCGAGACGCCGGAGGACCCAGACGCCGAGTCGGCTGGGCGGTTTGCGTAGCTGTTCCTTCATCGCCTCAGCTTCGTGCTCGTTGGTTATCCACACTCCGTCATGGCCACTGCGCCATCTCCTCACCCTCTTGGCCATGAGCGAAGCGACTCTGATCAGGCTCCGCCCCAAAGACCATCGATCGAGCTGGGCGGGACACTGATACTCACGCCCGTCAAAGACCGGATCCCCCTCATGACGTGCGGAAGTGATCCTGTGGTAACCGGGAAGCACAGTTGGATATCGACACTCTGGCCGGGTCGCAGGAGCTGGTAAGCATTCACGTCAACTGTGTCGTAGCAAGCCGGAGTCACTGCGTTCACACGGAATTGGTTAGCAAATTGATCATCCATTTGGAGATCGACCGGGATGAACGTGACAGATCTCTTCGTAGGATTGGTAAACCGGACAACGACGTAGCAGGCATCCTGACCCATTGAAAACTCACCGCATTTGTTCGCAGGATCGTGTGAAGCGAATCCGCCGGGAGAAGCGATGCCAATGTGGAGCGGACTGGGAGCATAGACCGGCGTCGGAGCAAAGAGGTCTGATGTGGTGGTCGTGACTCGCTGTGGAGGAGGCGGGTCAGTTTGGTTGTGATGGTTTACGAGTGCTACTGCCACGATGAGCAGCGCTACCGAGGCAACCAGCAATCCAAGCAGCTGCGGAAGACGTGACCGAGTCGGCGCAGGTTTCTCAGGAGGAATGAGATCCGCAGTCAGCGAGGAGAGATCATCGAGAGTCTTCGCATCGAGCGCTCTTTGAACTCGTTCACCATGTTCGTCCAGCGTTAGCTGTCCAACTTCGAGCGCATGGTTCAAGATCGTGATTGTGCTGTCCCGATCGTCATCGGACGCTCTGGTAGAGGGGTAGCTGTGATCTTGTGGCACTAGGTCCGCCTTGCCGCCAGGTACATTTCTCGTAGCTTTGCACAAGCAGAGAAAAATCGCCGCTTTCCCCCTCACGGGTACGACTAGTACACGGACTTCTGGATCGACTCGTGCTCTGGGTGCAAGCCAGCTCGGTGGTGCCCGAGTTCCGGTGGTGCCCGACGAACATGAGCTGAGTTTGAGGCCGCCCATTCCTGAGCGATGCACATGACAAGATCAGGACAACGATCCCCCAACCGGCCATCACCCGCTATACATGCGATGCCCGTGCTACAGGTACGTCTGTTCGGTGATTCCCCACCACAAGCTCAGCATGACCGCCCCTTTGATTGCGTGTGGTTCAAATCGTAGGACGGCAGACGACGGCCAGTCTGCCTACGGGCCACCAGAGAGCGAGTAGGTCTCCCACCGGCCGCCGCCGGTCGGTATGTAGAGCACCATCGTGCACACGGCAACTGATGGCGGTTTGAGCGGCGACACGTCGGCGTAGATCGAACGCCCGCTGAACGTCCAGGACAAAAAGGTCCAATGGGCCGCTTTGTCGCTGTCCTGTGACTCGAAGAGTGCTGGACTACCCGTTTGGGCTCCACTGTCGTAATACCGGCGACCGCAATAGTTGATCCGGTTGGGCAGTTTCCAGAAGGCGAACGTGCCGTAGTCCTTGCGGCTGAGAACCCCAGCGGTGACCGAATAGACGCCGAGGACCAAGACGACGACGAGGAGAATCAGGACGACTCGTTTCGAGCGACTGTGCCGTGGCCCCTCTTCGGCCGACCGGTGCGGGGTGATCCAGATGGTGTCGTCCAGCCCGCCGACCTTGCTCACCCCACTCAGCGTAGGCCTCGACCGCAGAGGTGTCGGTCATGCTTCATCCGCCCAGATCCCGGCGCTGTCGGGGCAAGCGGTTGTAGCCCCTCGCCAGGTCGTTGGACTGCAGCGCCACGATGAACTCGACCTCCTTGGGCCGCACCTCAGCATCGGTCGCCGACTCCGAGGACCACAGAATCTCCTTGCGGATGGTGAAATCGTCACGCTGTTCGGCAGTGACATCAGCCTCGATCAAGCGGCCGTCGACGCTCCCGAAGTAGGTGAGGGTATCGGTCAGGTCCATGCCGACATAGATCTTTCCGTTCGGGTAGGTGATCTTGTAGATGACCTTCCGCTTTTCCATTGTTACGTGGTGTTGACCACCGACGTGCTTTCCCGATCACGTCGGGAGATGTGGTTCTACATGCCATCCAGCGTCTGATGCAACCGATCATCGGTCGCCTCGCAGCATCCTCAGCTTCTCGAGGATCAATAGCCTTTCGAACCCCGGAGACATGCTCGCTGCAGAGTCGAAGCGTGCCAATACTTCTTCGACACCTTCGCCAATCTCTCGTCGAATGGAGATCGGCGGAACGCATCATTTCCTCGTCACGACGGGCTATCCACAGGCCGTGGATAGCGAGTGCCCCCCTCACGACCCTAACGACAGGGACCGGTTGACCTCATAGTCGATTGCGTCTTGCGACACCATGATCGAGCGAGCTGCATAGAGGCAGCCGAACAACAGCGCAACGGTTCCTGCGAGCACCAGCGCCAACGAAGAGTAGGCAAACTCCTCTGAGCTAGCTGGCATGGCGATCGCAAGCGTGATCACGCTGGCCACCAGCGCCGCTATCCCGATGTAATTTCTCAGCACGGCGATGCGTAAAAGATGGTGACGCCGGAGAAGCATTGGAAGTTGCTCATCTATTTGACTGGTCCGTTCTCGTGCACCGGGAGGGAGGTCGGCGACAGAGCGCAACGTGTCGTCGGGCCCGACCAGCAAACCGAAACGTTCCGTGGTCATTGCCCGCATCCGGTCGTTCACCGAGCCAAAGACGCTCAAGACGCCCCCGGAGAGCACAGCGGCAGCCGTAATAAGTACGACGGGCGCAACCATCGCCTCGATGGCCCTGATGGCGGTGGGGTTCATGCGATAAGCCTATGACGCTCCCGCCCAGGTCCTTGGCCGATCAACATCTACGGCTCCCCGGTCGTTTGCGGCGGTGAATATGCACGGGAGCCCCGAACCGGCGGACGTCGAGGGGTCATCTGGGATGTTGTCGCTGTCCTCGCAAGCCGACCCTTGTCGGCACCTGCCGCTCACCTGGTGCATGCCTATTCTCACGAAGTTGACGGCGTCCAAAACCCCCATCAGGCTCTGGTCATACGACAAAGGCTTGAATCGTGAGGAGAGGTGGCTGATGCCGACGCCCGACGGGTCCCATGCCCTCGACCACATCATCGTGGTGCTGTTCGAGAACCGGTCCTTGGACAACGTGTTGGGGCACCTCTATGGCCCCGAGGGCGGCAAGAACTTCGAGGGGGTCATCGGCAAGAACCTGAGCAACCCAATCCCGGCTTGGGCGGAACACGGCGCCGACCGCAAGGTGGTTCCTTACACCGTCGCCACTGATATGGATTCGCCAAACCCGGACTCAGGCGAGGAGTACTTCCACACCAACACGCAGCTCTACAACGTCATCAACGACCAGAATCGGTTCAAGATCGGTGATGCCGCAACGGCACCGTGGAATGCGCCACCGCCCGGGGCGACCCCGACGATGGACGGGTTCGTCACCGACTACATCTCCACCTTCACCGGCGAGATCGGTCGTCAACCCACCTACGACGAGTACGCCCACATCATGACGGGCTATACCCCCGAACAGCTCCCGGTTCTCAACGGCATCGCCCGGGACTTCGGGGTCTTCGACCACTGGTTCTCTGAGGTGCCGTCGCAGACCTTCATGAACCGGTCATTTTGGACGGCGGCCACCTCATCGGGTGCGGTTGTGAACAGTCCGATAAGGAAGTGGTTCACCAAGAACGACGCCGAAACGATCTTCGAGCGCCTGGAGACCCACGGGAAGACCTGGAAGGTCTATGTCATGGAGCCGATGGCGCTGTCGTTCACCGGGATCATTCATTTTCCCCGGCTCAAGGAACGCTTCGCCACCCACTTCGTGCCCTATGCCGAGTTCGAGAAGGATACCGCAGCGGGCACGCTCCCGGACTTCTCACTTATCGAGCCGAACATGATGGCGGGCCACGGTGACTACCACCCCGCCATGGGGCGCTCGTTCTCGGACAAGGTCGACATCGAGGTTGACAGCCCGTCCTCGGCGTTGTCCGGTGAAGCCTTCTTGGAGCGGGTGTTCAATGCCTACCGCGCCGCCAGCTCTGAAACAGGTGCCAACGTCTGGAACACCGCCCTTTTGATTGGGTGGGATGAGCCGGGAGGCACCTATGACCACGTCCCTCCGGGGCCGGTCCCACCACCAGACCCGTCGGGGCCTCCCGGCGAGTGCGGATTCAGGTTCGACCGCTCGGGGTACCGAGTACCGGCCATCATCGTGTCACCGTGGGTCGAAGCGGGATCTGTGTACAACGATGAATACCGCCACACGTCCCTGATCGCCACGTTGCGAAAGGCCTGGGGACTCGGAGAAGCGTTCACCCAGCGGGACGCCTCAGCTGCCACGTTCGACCACGTATTCTCACTCGACACACCCCGAGACCCGAACACGTGGGCGACCATCACGGCTCTCCCAGTCCCTACGTGGACGACAGACCCCGAGGTCATCGGTAAAGGTCTGAGCACCCTGGGCAAGGGCATGGGGCCAGCCCTCATCGCCCGGGCCAGAGAGATGGAGGTGAAGCTCCCGGCGGAACTCAACGATCCGGGATCGGCACTCACTCCGAGGCTGATCGTTGGCTTCCTTAGAGGGGTCGCCCGTCACTTCTTCCCGCTTTTGGCCGGTGACCCGAAGGACCTCAACTGAGGTCGATGTCGATCGAGCCCGCCGATCTTGCTCACAAGCCAATCGTAAGTCGTCCTGGCAGATGGGAGCGCCATTTGTGACGGGGCATCTGCGACTGGGCAGTGGTCTCGAATGCGGGTCCCTTTACCCTTGCTGATCACAACAACCAGGGTGATACTCGGCTCATGAGCGAATGCGACATCTGCCAACACAACCGAGCATATGACGCAGGCAGCGAACCCTGGCTCGTCGCCCGACTGCAGACCGGCTATGTGACCTTGACCCCGAACCAGTACTTCTGCGGTGCCTCCTATTTCTTGGCGAAGTCGTGCGTCCGGGAAGTGTTCGATCTCGATCCTGCCGAGCGTGCGCTCCATCTTCACGAAATGGCGGAGCTCGCCGCCGCCCTCAACGATGCATTCGGGCCCCGGAAGCTCAACATCGAGTCGCTCGGTAACGGTGTTCCTCACCTCCATTGGTGGCTGACTCCCCGTTACGACAGCGATCCCCGTCCTCGTGGTCCGATCTGGGAGGATTTCGAGTTTCTGAGGACCCAGTGGACCGAGAACGGCAGACCGTCGCCCGAGGAACTGCTCGAACGACGGATGCAGTTGCTCAGCGCTCTCCGACTGCGGGACGTGGAGATCGAATTGACGCTTTAACGAGGTGCCCAGCAAAAGAGAGTCTGCTCCCGCACGGCTACTCCATTTACCGGCGAGATACAGCACACCACGTTGTAACGACGTCGGGCCGACTCGGTGTCATCGGTGGCGAGAGTGCAGCTCGTCGTGACGGGCCATCTCGTACGGGCTGACAGGGCGCACGACTCCACGGAGTTCGACATGCCGCTCCAGCGCTGCCCGCCCCGTGTCCTTCTGGATCCGCCGCCCAAGGCCAGAAGCCGCCCGATTGGCGGCCGCACCGCTTGCGCTTTACAGGGCCATCAATGCCCTGTATCACTGAGCACGGGATCAGCGCTCGGATGGCGGGAAGGTCCTTCCACCACGGGCGTAGGCCTGAGGTGAGACATGCTGTTCATGACCACATACAGAGTGAAGCCGTACCTTCCACGCTCCGAGACGAAGAAGCTCCTTGACCTGTTCGGGAAGGTGGGAGCGGCCCCTGGGACCATCGCCCACTACCTTGCTGCCGACAACTCGGAAGGGTGGGTTGTCACCGACGCCGAGGACGCCACCAGCGGCTACGTAGCAACGTTGCAATTCTCGGAGTACATCGAGTTCGACACGAAGCCCGTCCTCACGGTCGAGGACGCCTTGCCCCACTTGTTGGAGGCGTACCCGTAGATTCCTGGCGGCCTGGAAGACTGAGTCCCGTCGTCCAGTTTCACGGGCCCGGCGCTTCCGTCGTGTCTTTGGCCAGACGCTCGGCTCGCTGTTTGATGCCGAGCAGCATCTTGCGCTCCATGATCAGGCTCCCCGGTTCCATGACGTAATAGTTGAACGCCCGGACGAGGTGCGATGCGTCCGGTGTGGCGATCCGGTTCCGGCTCACGAGCCGGGTTCCCTGTCCTTCGGGGACCAAACAGAACGCCCACACCCAGTTGCCGTCGTCGGACCGCAGGACGAAGGCCTCCTCGGGCACGAGCACCATCACCCGCAAGACGGGACCCTGCTTCCCGAGCTGCTGTGCGAATCCCACGCTGATGTCCTGGAACTGCGGGAGGACCTCGTCGACACTGTGGATTCCGAGCCCGAAGAGGTTCTCAATCCAGTCGTAGGTATAGACGCCACCTCTCCCGGGACCCATTTGGACCAGCCACGGCCATACGGCGCTCGGTGGGGCATCGATCCAGATGGCTCTCGTGGATTGCAGATCAGGGTGAGCGAGGAGGTCGTCTCCGGGTAGGGCCCGTAAGGCTTCGTCTCCTCTCGTGCCCCAGGTAAGGCACCAGTGCCTCCAGCGGGGGTAGCTGACTACATAACCCGCACCAGCCACAACGACGGCTCCAGACACGGCGACCCCGATGCGTATTGCGGCTCTTCGCAACCGAGGGGTTTCCTGCTTGTTCGTCATGGCTGTGATCACCGAGGGCCAGATTCTGCGACGCATCGTGATCGGGTCTTCCGTCTCACTCCGCCATGCTGACAATACGAACATCTTTTCAACCGGCGAGGATTACGTCGTGAGACCTACGTTCGAAACCTTCGCCATCCGATCAGGGTGACGATCGATGACGAGACGGTCGAGCTTGTTACGTCGGGGTATTTGGCCGCTGCTATCGGGAGGACGCCTCGCACCGTGCGCATGTGGCAAGGACAAGACCTCATTCCTCGGGCACCATTCGTGATTGTTTCAACTCAATCCCGAGACGTCGCTGGTTGTTTCAATTGCCGTTCATTCAGGACGTCGCTGACATTGCTGGGGCCCTGGCTACACCGGGCTACGCCGCAACGAGGTCTCGGTCCTGCGCCTCGACGGCGTGGACCTCGACGCCCGGCGGCTCTCGGTTGTGGGCAAGGGCGACAAGCCCAGGATCGTTCCCCTCCCTCCCCCGCTCGTCCCGGTCCTCGACGAGTATCTGAACCTGCGGAGCGAATTGCCGAAGTCGGCCTTCTTCTTCGCTAACCCCGGCTCGCACCACGGCGACCGCTACGAGGGACGCTTCGGCCCCACCTGTGTCGCCAGCCTCGTGAGTCGGGCGGGGACCGAAGCGGGTGTCGCCGGTCGCCACTTCCCGCACCGCTGGCGGCACACCTATGCCACGAGCCTCTTGCGCCGGGGCGTGGACATCCACGTCGTCCAGCGGTTGATGGGTCACGTCAACATCGCCACGACGACGCGGTACTTGCACCTCTGTGATGCCGACCTCTCCGCCGCCGTGGACAGGGCCTTCCCCGCCGACTCAGGGCCACCCCCCGGAGCCACGGGGTCGTGGAACGGTTGGACCCATGAGGGGTGGCTGACCGGCCCAATGCCTGCTTAGACAACGGACGCGCAACGCCGCTGTCGAAAGTGGACGGGCCCCCGATACCGTCCGAACACACCCAAACCGCCTTGGGGGGTGGGTGAACCGGAAGCGATCATCCGGTTGCTGGAGCGTGAGGTCGTCATCCGCAAGACACCTCCGGGGAGCCTCGCTCCACTCCGGCCTGGGTCGGGCCGGTGGCACCGCGACACCGCGAGCGGAGCGGCGCCACCCCCGACCCCCGTATTCACCCAATCCGGCTGACGGGCGGCCTGGGTGTCCCTGAAGTAGGTGACCGTCCCGAGGAATGGGTGCCAAACTGCTCGCGATGTGGCGAACTGGGATTGCGGCCGCGGGTCTCTCGGTCCTCTTCCTCGTTTCGGGTGCCCCCCAATCGGTACAGGCAGCATCATCACGCAGTCGCGAGGGGATGACGGCAGTCACCACTGGCCCGGTGCCCAACCTTGCGGGCTAGGACATCTACCGGCCCACTGACCTCAACGCCGTCCATCACAAGTTGCCGGTCATTGCGTGGGCGAATGGCGGCTGCGTCCGCGCCAACTCACCGTGGGCACCCCTGTTGGACGCCTGGGTGAAGGCCGGATTCCTCGTCGTTGCCATAGGCCCCCCACCTGGAGCCACGTCGGCAACCTTTAGCACCGTGGCCGATCAGGACAAGATCGTGGACTGGGCCTATTCGGAGAACTCCCGGAAGGGAAGCCCCTATCACGACCGCATCGACCTGAAGGGAATCGTTGCCGCCGGGAACTCCTGCGGTGGGGTTTCCTCGGTACAGCTCGCTGCACAGGACCACCGGGTCAACGCGGTCTTCGTGCTCTCGGGGTCGAGCACACTTCCTGGGACCCCGGAGTCGGAGACGGCGAGCATCATGGACCGCGTCCACGTCCCGATCGGCTACCTCGAAGGCGGTCCGACCGACATCTCTGTGCCGCAATCGAACCTTGACTACACCCTCGTCCCGAAGGCCGTTCCCATCTACCAGGCGCACCGCATCAGCGGTGACCACGTCACGATCTCACTCGGTGTCCTTCCCGAGGACACCCAGATCTCGACCAAGTGGATCGAGTTCTCGCTCTACGGCGGTCGAAAGCTCGAACAACAGCTTTTGACCGACCCATGCCAGTCCTGTGCACCCGGCACGTGGACCGTCCGAGCAAAGAACTTGAGTGGACTTGCCTCCCGCTAGGAGGTGGTGAAGTAGGGAACTGGTTCGGTGTGGCCGGTACGGCGGATGGGCTCAATCCCGGCGGTTTCCCTTCGGGTGCGTGTGATCCATCTCGTCTGGGTCTCGACCTCCCCAGTCCCCCCTTCCCGAACCGTGCGTGCGGTTCTCCCGCACACGGCTCTCCCCCGGGCAGTCGGTCAGCCGCATTCCGCCCTGCCAACGGCGTTGGCGGGTGACCCACGCGTCGCTCCCAGTTCATAGACGGCACCGCCAAAGGCGGGTGGGTTGATAGCCCGACGGGCAATCCCACGGTCGTCACTGGCGACGGCGCACACCCGGCTAGAGGCCCTTCGCTCGGGGCGGGTTCTGTTGTCCCGCTCGTCATCACTACTATGGCCTCCTCCGACTTCCGCTCGACACGTCACCATTTCCCAGGTCCGCTGGTTATAGATGCCGATGCTGCCGGGCACCACCCGCTGGCAGGCGGATGGCCTGTCTTTGTCCGGCGCCGAGACGGATCTCTCCAGTTCCGAGGACAACC
>Ga0187781_10004488_pt1 | contig 10400 bp, 8 predicted proteins | sample 0715_SJ02_MP02_2_FD_132447 | JGI IMG/M metagenome (GOLD analysis project Ga0187781, IMG submission 132447) | Tropical peat soil microbial communities from peatlands in Department of Meta, Colombia - 0715_SJ02_MP02_20_MG | ecosystem: Environmental > Terrestrial > Soil > Wetlands > Peat | place...
AATCCGACCAATCCGACACTGGTCGTCATGTACTACCGCACGGCTGCCCCCTACGATGGCTGCAAGGGCGGGGTGGTTCTTCGGGGGGTGTGGGGGAAACTCAGGGGGATGGCCCGGAGAGGAGCCGAGGATGACGGCGCTGCGCAGCTACGTGAGCGGAGCATGGACCGAACCGGCCGACGAAGGGAGGCCAGTACTCGACGCGGTGACCGGCGAGGAAGTCACACGGGTCTCCTCGGCCGGGATCGACGTCGCCGCGGCGCTGGACTACGGCCGGGCCGTCGGCGGCCCGGCGCTGCGGGAGCTGACCTTCCACCAGCGGGCCGCGCTGCTCAAGTCGCTGGGGCTGATGCTGCGGGAGCACCGGCCGGAGCTGTACGCGCTGTCGGCGCGCACGGGAGCGACGCTTGGCGACGCCAAGTTCGACGTCGACGGCGGCATCGGCGTGCTGCTCAGCTACGCCAGCAGGGCCAAGCGCGAGCTGCCCAACGACGTCATCCTGGTCGAGGGTGCGGTCGAGCCGCTGGGCAAGGGCGGCGCCTTCGTCGGCCAGCACGTCCTCACCCCGCTGCACGGGGTCGCGGCGCAGATCAATGCGTTCAACTTCCCGGTCTGGGGGCCGCTGGAGAAGTTCGCCCCCGCGTTCATCGCCGGCGTTCCGAGTCTGGTCAAGCCGGCCACCCAGACCGCCTACCTGACCGCCCGCCTGGTCGAGCTGATCATCGAATCCGGGCTGCTGCCGCCCGGGGCGCTTCAGCTGGTCTGCGGTAGCGCGGGCGGCCTGCTCGACCACGTCGGCGAGCAGGACCTGGTGTCGTTCACCGGATCGGCGGCGACCGCCCGGCAGCTGCGGGCACACCCCGCGATCGTGAGCCGGTCGGTCCGGTTCAACGCCGAAGCGGACTCGCTCAACTGCTCCATCCTCGGCCCGGACGCTCAGGCGGGCACGCCGGAGTTCGATCTGTACGTCCGCCAGCTGGTCACCGAGATGACGGTCAAGGCCGGCCAGAAGTGCACGGCCATCCGGCGGGCCTTCGTCCCGGCCGCCCTGGTCGGCCAGGTGGCCGAGGCGATGCGCGACCGACTGGCCGCGGTGGTGGTCGGGAACCCTGCCGAGGACGGCGTCCGCATGGGCGCGCTGGCCAGCCTCGAGCAGCGCGAGGAGGTACGCCGCTCGGTCAAGGCGCTGCTGGCGGCGGGGCGGCTGGTCTTCGGCGACCCGGACCACGTGGAGGTCGTGGGGGCCAGCGCCGAGCGGGGCGCGTTCATCGCGCCGCTGCTGCTGCACAGTGACGACGCCGACCGGCCGGAGCCGCACCAGGTCGAGGCGTTCGGCCCGGTCAGCACGATCATCGGCTACCAGGACGCCCCGGAGGTGATCGAGCTGGCGGCCCGCGGCCGGGGCAGCCTGGCCGGCTCGGTCGTCACCGCCGACGCGGAGTTCGCCCGCGAGGTGGTCCTCGGCCTGGCTCCGTGGCACGGCCGGCTGCTCGTCCTGGACCGGGACGACGCGCCCGAGTCGACCGGGCACGGCTCACCGCTGCCCGTGCTCGTGCACGGCGGGCCGGGGCGGGCCGGCGGCGGGGAGGAGATGGGCGGCATGCGGGGCGTGGTACACCACATGCAGCGCACTGCGGTCCAGGCCAGCCCGCGTGTGCTGTCGGCGGTCACCGGCCGCTGGATACCCGGCACCGAACGGAACTCGGCGGGCGGTCACCCGTTCCGTAAGTCGCTCGCCGAGCTGCGGGTCGGCGACACCGTGGTGGCCGGCCCGCGCCGGGTGACGCTGGCCGACATCGAGCACTTCGCCGAGTTCACCGGCGACACCTTCTACGCCCACATGGACGAGGAGGCCGCCCTGGCCAACCCGTTCTTCGACGGCCGGGTGGCCCACGGGTACCTCATCGTCTCCTTCGCCGCTGGCCTGTTCGTGCAGCCCGATCCGGGGCCGGTGCTGGCCAATTACGGCCTGGAGAACCTGCGCTTCCTCACCCCCGTGTACCCGGGTGACGAGCTCACCGTGACGCTGACCTGCAAGCAGATCACGCCGCGGGAGGACGCCGACTACGGCGAGGTGCGCTGGGACGCGGACGTGACCAACCAGGACGGCAAGTCCGTGGCCGCCTACGACGTCCTCACCCTGGTCGCGAAGCAGTGGCCCCCGGTGCCGTCCACACCGTGACGTGAGCGGGCTCCAGCGCCCGGTCCACCGTGCTCACCAGGTCCGAACGGATGGTGCCCAGGTCCACCGCGTCCTGCAGCCGGGCCGCGAACGCGGCCACCGTCTGGTCCGCGTCGTATCTGGCCCGGTTGAACCTGCGGTCGACGGCGTGCTGGACGCGGCGCCGGACCGGGTTGAACAGGGCCGCGGCCACGAGCGTCGCGGCCGCCACCGCCACCGAGTTGTGGAATCGGAACACCTGAGTGGCCAGCAGGACGAGTCCGGCGTACACGCCGATGAGCAGCCCGGTGACGGTCGCATAGGCCAGGGTCCGGCTGACGATCCGGTCGATGTCGTACAAGCGGAACTTCAGGATCCCGAACCCGATGCTGACCGGCAGCGCGAGCGTCCCGACCGCCGCCGCGTCGTCGAGGACCTCCAGCGGACCGGTCGGATGATTGAGCCACACCAGGGTCATCCCGGCGAGGACAAAGACCGTCGCCCCGCTCAGCAGCCACTTCAGCTGCAAACGGCGCTCCCCCGATGACCGTCGGTAGCTCAGCACCTGGCCGACGAGCCACACCAGCCAGCACACCGCCACAGCGGGAAAGAAGACCGCCTGCACCGCACCCCACCACGCGTCAGATCCGCCCGGGTAGTCCAGGCTGGTGAGCCCGCCACTGGAGTCGATGCTCACGTGATGACCGATGACCGCGCCCAGCGAGATGGCGAACGCGCCGCCCAGCCAGAGCGAACCTAGGGCAAGGTAGGCCCACAGTATCGGTCTCCACCGGCGCGAAGGGAGCCGCCCGTCCGGGAACAGCAGCAGGGACAGCCCGGCCAGCACGATGGCCGGGGCCCACGGCGGAGCCAGCAGTACGGCCAGTCAGCCCAGCGGCAACCGCCCGCCATGCAGCCGGTAGTCGAGGTAGGCATACGAGGAGCCCAGGAACTCGAGGAAGAAGAAGAACGTGACGCCGAGTAGGACCCAGCCCATGGGATTGCGGGGCTGGTGCCAGGCCACGATCACGCCGACCACGGCGAAGGACAGGAACAGCGCAGCCTGGCCGAGGCCGGAGAGGTCGAACTGGTGAGCCATCGAGCTGAGTATCCCGACTGTGACCAGCATCACCACGATGAGAACGCCTATGGCCAGCGCCGCGCCGGGTGTCGCGAGACGAAGGTGCCGTCTGCGCGCGCGGCCGCCCGAGTCCCTCCCCATGGGACAGCACGCTACGCCTGCAGCGTTCCGGGAACGTTACGGCACGGTTCTAGGGGTCCAGGGCCAGGCCGAGCGCGACCGCGTAGCGGTGGCCGAGCGGCTGGCCCTCGCACGTGCCGCCGACGTGGCCCCGCCCGGCGGCCACGCCATCGGGCAGCGAGCGCGCGAGGATGCCGAGCAGTTCCTCGTCACCGGCGGGGCCGCCGACCACCAGGACCTGGCTGAGGTCCGCACCGAGCGTCCGCACCGCACGCTGGAAGTTCGCGGCCAGCACGGCGAGCTTGAGCCGGATCCGGATGGCCCGCCATTCACCCGGCCCGTGGCGGCGGTCGAACGGCAGCAAGCCGCCCGGACCCTCGACCGCGAGCATGCCGACCGCCGAGGCAGGAGCGGTGGCGGCCAGGAAACCGCGGCTGCCGTCCTCGGCCTCGAACCGTTGCCCGTCGTCGACCCGCAGGCACGGGCCGCGCTTAACCCAGTCGGCGGCCGCCCGCGGGATGCCGAGCGTCTCGGCCACCGCGGCGGTGAGCAGTTCGCCCGCTCCGGCGGCCACCACGTCGGACTCTGCGCCGATCACGTCGATGGTGCCGGCGCCGAGGTCGACGACGACCGCATCGCCGCGGGCGCCCGGCGTGGTGAGTGCTCCGAGCCGGGCCGCGGCCGGCTCGGAGACCGGCGAGCGGGCCGGCACGGCCAGCAGATCGCCGAGCAGCCGGGCGGGCGACGCGGCCTGCGGGCCCGACACGCGGCTCAGCGACGCCACGAGGACCGCCCGGCCGGTGCTCCCCTGCCGAGCGGTCGCCGCCTCGGCCGCGGCGGCCAGGTCCACCGCGAACAGGTCGTCGACCTCGGTCTTGCCGTCCGTGGTGCCGAACGCCCGCACGGTGCCGACCGGCCAGCCGGGCAGTTGCGGGCACGCCGTCCGCAGCGGCAGGCGGCCGCCGTCGGGTGTCCGGACCCACGGCTCGCTCTCGGCCTGGACCACCGCCGCGGGCGGCTCCGGCAGCAGGCCCACGACGGCGTTGGACTGATCGGCCAGTGCCTGGCCCAGCGCGACGGCGTCCGCGGCCTCCTGGTCACCCAGTCCGAGCCGGGCGCCGAACGCGACCGGGTCGGTCAGCAGGCGCAGCGTGTGCCCGGGCGAGCGCACCTCGACGGCCAGGAGCTGGCAGGCGGCCGCCGCGAAGGTGTCCACCTGGTCGATGACCGGCAGCTCGCCGGGCAGCCGGTGGGCCACCAGCACGCCCTCGTCGCCCGCCACCAGCACCGCACCGACAGGCGTCCCGGCCGCCAGCAGGTTCCGCAGCTGCGTGGCGGCCGCGTGGTAGTCCAGCCCAGGCGGGACCAGGGCCACCAGCGGCGGCCCGGAGTGGTTTTCGGCGGCGGGTACCGGACAGGACCGGCTGGCGGGCAGGCTCGGATCGGATAGCAGCAGGGGCGGGCCGACACAGGTCCCGGTTCCGCCCGGCGTGGCCACGCCGGCGGCCAGCACCCGCAGCCGCCCTCGGGGCGGCGCCGTATCGGGCACGGTCACCACGGCGACCTCGACGGCGCGTAGCGGGGCGATCCTGGCCTCGGCGAGCGTGCACCCGGCCTGGCGTTCCACGCGGCGGACCAGGGCCGCCGCGCCGCGCAGCGAGTCGGCGGAGCCCTTCCGGCCGCGGGTGGGCATGCGTCCCGCGGCCAGGATCTTCCCGCCGGAAACCAGCACCACCTCGGTCGTGGCGTTGCCGACGTCGACCCCGGCGATCACCGTCACCGCGTCGGCCTCCCGGGAGCGCCGGTCACGCGGTAAGGCCCCGGCGGGCGTAGACCTCGGCCGCCTCGCCGACCAGGGCGGCGCAGCGCGGCAGCCCCCGCTCGGCCAGCGACCCGGCCAGCGCGGTCAGCTGCCCGGCCGTGGACCGGCCCGGCCGCAGCGCCTCGTAGATGGCCAGGACCTCGTCGTCCGGCAACTGGGTCAGTTCTGCGGCGCGGCGCAGGTTCTCGGCCAGCTGCGGGTTCTCGTGCCGTTCGGCCACCACCGCCTGCCGTTCCAGCGTCTCCGGGTGGATCCGCAGATCCGACACGCCGATCTCGCCCGCCCGGATCGCCTCCACGGTCAGCCCCTCCACCGGCTTCCCCGACAGCGCCCGCACTTCACTAACATCAGCCACTTCAGTCACCTCAGTGCGCCATGGTCGGGGGAACCAGAGGGGGCGGCGGGGGTGAAGCGGGCAAGCGCAGTCACGTCAGCCCCTCCAGGCTCAGCTCTTCGGGGGGCACGGCCGGGTCCATCCGGCGGCGCTCCAGTTCCATCAAGGCGATCACGGTGGTGTGATAACGGGCCTCGATGGCCTCGTCGGAGTAGGGGTTGCGGGCCGGATCAGGGGTGGCGCCCTTGGCGTGGCGGGCGGCGTTCGCGCCGAGCAGGCGATACAGCGCAGGCGTCACGGTGGGCGCGACGGAGTACAACTCCAGGTTGGCCAGCGGGGCCAGGTCGCGGCGGTGGATGAGCGCGGTGCCCTTGCCCTGCAGGCCGATGCCGATGCCCGAGCCGGCCAGCCGGGCGGCGGCCAGGCCGACCCGGCCCAGGTCGACGGTGTCGTTGAACCGCACCACGCGGCCGACGCAGCCCTCCTCTTCCAGCCCGGCCAGCATCTCGCGGAGCACGTCGGTCACGGCCAGCCCCGACAGGCACCGCCACACGTCGCGGCCGACCGCCGGGGAGACGCCGATCACCACGTCGCGCGGGTCCCGCCCGGGCCGCGCCGGGCCGACCACGGCCAGCAAGGAGACCTGGGAAAGAGCCTGCACCGCCCGCAGGTCGTCCACGCCGCGGGCCTGCCGGATCGCGTCGATCTCGCGCTGCCGTTCGGGCGTCGGCGCGTATCCGGTGCCGGGGCCGGCGTAGTCGTTCGGGTCGGTGACGAGCGAGAGCACATGGAGCTGCTCGTCGAAGATGGCCGACGTCTGGAGATACTCGCCTGACAGTCTGGCGCGCGCGAAAGCCACGGTCCGTTCGGCCTCATCAAAATAGCCGCATTCGTCCAGGGCGGCCACGATGTCCACCACCGTCAGCCCGCGCTGACGGATGGCGTGGGCGGCGGACAAGACGGCCAGGGTGTCGGTTTCCCCCAGGTCCTTCGATCCTGCCGCGTCCACGGCCAGGTCCACGTGCTCGTCGGTGAAGTCGGCCAGGCCCAGGTGGGCGTAGACGGTCCGGCAGGCCTGGGCGGCCTCCCGGCGCAGCTCGCCGATCCGGGCCGGGTCAACGGTGCGCAGGCCGCCGTCGATGCCCCAGTCCCGCTGCATGGCCAGGAAGTCATCGATGTCCTCGGCATTGAAGTTGCTGGGGCCGAACATGTTGTCGTAGCGCTGGATGGACCCGAACCCACTGAACGCGAAGTCCGAGCCGGCCAGCACGATCGGCAGCGTGCGGGAGGTCCGGCGCATGTCCGACTCGCTCATCAGCGCGTCATTGCCCGAACAGGACTCCAGGTTGCGCATCATCACCATGACGTTCTCGGCCATCAGCTCGCGCAGCCCGGACGGCACCGCGGCGGCGACGCTGGCGCCGTCGATGCCGCCGTTCTGCACCCCCTGAGCGCCGATGGCCCGGGCCAGGGCCACGCAGCGCGCCTCCAGGTAGAGCATCGACTGGCCGCGCGCGCCGGCCATCAGGACCTCGGCCCCGGCACCGGAGGACACCCGCATCTTCATGCCGCGCGACGCGTAGGCCGAGGTGAGGAAGGCCTTGGACCAGGGCGTGTCGTCGCCGTCGGTGAACACCTGCTCGGTGCCGTACAGGGACACGGTTTCCGCGTAAGAGGTGAGGCCGCGCATGCCGAGCTCGAGTTCGGCCGCCTCCTCGACCGAGCACTGGATCAGCACCCCGTCGGCACCGAACGCCGCCCCGATCAGGCAGGCCACCGCGTTGCTCGGCGCGTCGGCCAGCACCGGAACGGTGGTCTCGATCTCTCGGAAGCCGAACGCTGCCGCGGTCGCCGCGTCGGCCGCGAGCAGCAGCGGATCATCCAGCCGGTTGGTCACGTGAGCCTGGTTGCTGGGAGTGCGCCGGGCACGCAGCTTGGTCATGGCCAGGCCGAGCTCGGGCGGGCGGAGCAGGGCGAGCACCCGGGCCAGCTTGGCCGGGGTCGCACCCGCGCTGAGCCGGATGATCTCGTGCCGGGAGACGGCCGGGTCGACCAGCAGCCGGGCGAACGCGACGTCGGGGATCGCCATCGCGTCGTCCGCGACGCTCAGGTCAAGGCCGTGCCGGGCGATATAGGTGTCGATCGAGTCGAACTCGGCTTCGGGCACGCCGTCCAGCTCGGTCACCAGGCCGTCGGTCACCACCAGGCTGGGCGTGGGGTCGTGCGGTGAGCGCAGTGCGGTCAGCCCGAGCTCCGGGTCCTCCGCCGCGAAGCCGTCCAGGTTGACCCGCTGCCGGTTCATGAACCGTACTCTGCCGACCGGCTGCTCCGGCGCGGTCATCGCGACGCCGCCGGGGCGCGCAGCTCGACGACCCGAGCCCGGCCGGGCACGGCGTGCGCGCCGCCCCCCTCGGTGCGGACCACGATGCGGGTGCGGTCGGCCCGGAAGAGGTCGCGGGAGAACTCGATCGGCTCGCCGTCGGCATCGGTGGTGGTCCGGGTGATGGCCATCAGCGGCGCGCCCGGCTCGACCTCGAGGATGGCCGCCTCGTCCGCCGAGGCCACGACGACCTCGATCCGTTCCACCGCGTCGTGCGGCTTGGTGCCGAAGTGCTCCTCGATCAGCTCGTAGACCGAACCGCCGAGAGGCAGCTCGAGGAGGCCGGGGAAGCGCTTGGCCGGGAGTTTGGCCCGTTCGAGAGAGATTGGGCTGCCGTCCGCGAGCCGGATCCGGACCAGGTCCACGACCAGGTCGCCGGGCCGGGCCCGCAGCGCCTGCGCGGCGACGTCGTCGGCCGGGGCCAGCCGGGCGGACAGCACCCGGGTCCCGGCTACCACGCCCTGGCTGCGCAGCAGCGCGGGTACTCCGACGATGCGCGACAGGTCCCGCTCGATCTTGCCCTTGGCCACGAACGTACCGCCGCCGCGACCGGGCACCCGGCGGACCACCCCACCTTCCTCCAGGACCGCGAGCGCCTGGCGGAGCGTGGCCCGGCTGACCCCGAGCTCGACCGCCAGCGCGCGCTCGGCGCCCAGGCGCTGCCCGGGGCGCAGCTGCCCGCTGCCGATCCGTTCGGCCAATGCGCGCCGGACTTCCTCCGAGGTCCGCCCGCCAGGCGCCGCCGGGACCGGATCGGCGCTCATCTGCCCGCCAGGCGCCGCCGGGACCGGATCCGCGCTCATCTGTTCGCCAGGCGCCGCCGGGACCGGATCTGCGCTCATCTGCCCGCCAGGCGCCGCCGGGACCGGATCTGCGCTCATCCGCCCCCCTCGGCTGCCGCGATGGCTTCGAGGGTTTCGGGAAGCACCTGACCGCCGTCGACCACAATCGTCTGCCCGGTGATGTAGCCCGCCTCCTCGGTGGCCAGGAACAGCGCGGCGTAGCCGATGTCGTCGACGCTGCCCAGGCGGCGCAGCGGTATCGACGCCGCCATATGGGCCGCGTAATCCTCGCCCAGCTCGGCCAGGCCTTCGGTGATGATGTTGCCTGGGAGCACCGCGTTGACCGTGATGCGGCTGGGAGCCAGCTCGATCGCGGCGGTCCGCATGAAGCCCAGCTGGCCGGCCTTGCTCGCGCCGTAGTGCGTCCAGCCCGGATACCCCGTGATCGGCCCGGTGATGGACGAGGTGAGGATGACCCGGCCCCGGCCCGAGCGGGCCAGGGCCGGCAGGCAGGCCTGAACCGAGAAGACCGTGCCCTTCAGGTTGGTGCCGAGTACCTCGTCGAGCATCTCCTCGGTCATGTCGGCCAGCCGGCTGTCCGGGAAGACGCCGGCATTGGCGCACAGCACGTCGATGCCGCCCAGCCGCTCCTGGGCGATGGCGGCCATCCGCCGGCAGTCCTCCCGGCTGGACACGTCGGCCTGGACGAACGAGACCTCGCCGGGGTTTGCCGCGAGGGCGTCGAGCTCGGCGGCCGCCGCCCGGGCGACGTCCGAATCACGGCCGGTGATAAGGACCTTGGCGCCGTTGCGGGCGAACACGCTGGCAATCCCCTTGCCGATGCCGCGGCTGCCGCCGGTTACCAGCACGGCGCGGCCGGCGATCGATGTGAACATAAGAGTCTCCTCAGGTATGACTCCGCCAGGTCGCAGCTGCCCTGCGTGTACCCGGCGCCAAGCTCGGCGGCGATGTCGACGCCCTGGTGCGAGCCGATCCACGCGAGCAGCAGCAGCCGCCGGAACATGATGAACGTCCAGATCTCGGCCTCGTCCTCGGCGGACAGCTGGCTGACCCGGCGGTACCCGGTCAGCCAGCTGTCCACCAGCCCCGGCACTTCGGGCGAGTCTTCGAAGAAGCTCACCGAGGTGCCCAGGTCGTACAGGTACCAGCTGAACCCCGAGTCGTCGAAGTCGATCACGCTGACCGAGCCCTCGTGCACGAGCAGGTTGGCCAGCCGGGTGTCGGCGTGGACTAGGCCGTAGCGCTCCGGGGCCTGGCCGAACCGGCTCAGGCGCGCGCGCAGGGTGTCATCGAGACGGGCGAGCACTCGGCGTTCGGGGGGTCCGACGCCGACGCCATCCTGCCAGCGCCCCCACCGGGCTCGGTCGCCGAATGCGGCCGCGTAGTCCCAGTCGAACCGGGTGAACCAGGCCGGCCGGGTCCAGCTTCGGGCGTGCCGGTGCATCCGCGCGGTGATCTCACCCAGCTCTTCGAAGTGACGGCCGGTCAGCGTGCCCCCGGGCTCTCCCCCCGGCTCGGTGCCGGGCAGGAACTCGAAGCGCACGCAGTGCCGGGCCGGTCCGCTGTTGTCAGCCACCGTGACCACCCGGCGTCCGTCGGTGGCGGGCAGGACCCGGGGCGTGCGGACCCCGGCTTCGGCACGCAGCGCATCCATCCAGGCCAGCTCGGAGGCGATCTCCTGCTCGGTGTGGTAGCCGAG
>Ga0187781_10004489_pt1 | contig 10399 bp, 7 predicted proteins | sample 0715_SJ02_MP02_2_FD_132447 | JGI IMG/M metagenome (GOLD analysis project Ga0187781, IMG submission 132447) | Tropical peat soil microbial communities from peatlands in Department of Meta, Colombia - 0715_SJ02_MP02_20_MG | ecosystem: Environmental > Terrestrial > Soil > Wetlands > Peat | place...
ACCTTTCACCACAGAGGCACAGAGTCACGGAGAAAACCTTGTTGGGTTTCGTGTCTCGACTTGCCTTGGCTTTGGGTACACGCGGTCGAACGCGATCCAGGCCAGCGCGATCACCACAAAGCACAATATGCTGCCCTCCGGGCCAACGGTCCCTCCCGTGAGCCACGCCTTGCCGTGCAGCGATGAACTCAGCAGATGTCCGGGCCAGACGTTCCCGCTGTCAGGTACGGAATAGAAAAATGTTTCTCCCCAGTCCCAGGCGGCGTGAAATCCCACGGCAAACCACAGATTGCCGGTACGGCGCAAGGTGAGGCACAAGAAAAAGCCGATGGCGGCGGCGGCCAGCAAACCCTGCCACTGCTCTCCGCCGTTGCGCAGGTGAATGAGGCCAAACGCGCACGAGAGTGTCAGGGCGGCAGGCCAGAATCCGATTCCGCGTGCCAGGGTGAATTGCGTGTAGCCACGCATGAGAAATTCTTCGAACAACCCGACCACCAGAAACATCAGCCCCCAAAATGCCGCAAACCTGATGATGCGAACGCCGCGCAGGGCGAGATGGCCGAAGCTGAAAATTCCTAAGCCGTGCAGCGCCAGTATGAGGAGGGTGATTCCGGCAAATCCCCAGGCCAGGCCCACCCAAAAGAGCTTGCCGAATGCGAGGCGTCGTGGCAGGCCATATGCGCTCCAGGAGCGGTGCTCCACCCGCGCCAGCACCAGCGCTGGAATCAAAGCGGCAACCAGACTTCCAAGTTCCTCGAGCAGCGTAGACCACAGGCCGCCGGCACCAAAATCATGCGCCCAAGCCAGTTGCACAGCCACCATCTGAAGCGGGTAGTAAATGGCCACGAAGATGACAAGTCCCCAGCCCGGACGCAGGCCTTCGGGACCGAGAAACAAAGTGTAGGCGTACGATGGTTGCGACGCGGCGGAGAAATCGGGAGCCCGCTTGACGGCGGGGGCGAGCGGCGCAGGCCCGCTGGCAGGTTTGATCTCGATATCGCTCATGACAGGACTGTCGGCAAACCGCCTCCGCCATGGTAAAACATTCGGCTCGACCTTATGCACGGCTATTTCACGCGCGACCGCTTCGGACGCCCCCAGTTCCTGGCGGGCATGCTGCTGCTTGCTTTTCTTGGCCAGGCGGTGTGGCTGGTAAACGCCGAGCTTCGCACGGGCAATCAGCTTGACGCCAGCGAAGCTGTGCGTATGGGCGAAGGATGGCAGCAGTGGCACGGACACGGCATCGCCGGTTCGCCCATGATGGATTTCACGGGCAACACCGCGCAAGACCCGCTTCGCGCCGAGGAGAACGGCTTCGACAGCGAACATTCTCCTCTGCTCTACCTCGTTTCCGCCGCGCCTCTGATGGCGTGGCCGCACCATCCTGACCCAGAGTCTGCGACCTACGGGCGCTGGCTGGCGCGGCTTCCTTTTCTGGCGTGCGGTGTTTTTCTGGGCGCGTCATTGTGGTATGTGGCCCGGCGTCTCTGCGGCAACGCTGGCGGCTTCGTGGCGCTGACGTTCTATTGCTTCTCGCCTTCGCTCATCCAGGCGAGCGCGCTCTGGCACACCGAACCGGAGATTGTCGAGAGCTGGGGAGCATTCGGGACAATTTTCACCGCGATCGCGGTGGCCCACACTCTCTATGCTCCACGCGAGGTCGTGTTGTGGAACTGGCGGCGCATCGTGCTGCTGGGGGTATCGCTGGCCATCGCCGTGGGATCGGAGTTCCCGATGATCGTGCTGGTGCCGCTGGCGCTGGGATTTTTGCTCTATGTCGCGCCGGTGCGGCAGAAGGCCGGGTTGGTGATCTGGCTCGCGGCTTGTGGGGTGGGGATCGTTGTGCTGTTCGCCTTTTACTTTTTCCATCCGCATGGGTTTGCCCAGAGCCTGCGGCACGCGATCTTCTGGGGAGCAACCTGGCGCGGATTCATGGTTCCGGGAGTCTACAAGCAGGTTGGGCTGCAGATCTTGCGGGCATGTCCGGCACTCTTTGTGTTGATTCCGGTCGCGGTCATCACATATGCTGCGTGGCCGCGCACGCGTTACTTCGGGATCACAGCGCCACTTCTGGTAGGAGTAGCTTTCTTAGGGCTGGGGATGGCACACCCGGATCTTGGAGGGGCGGGCTTCCTGCTGGCTGCCATTCCTTTCCTCTTCATCTTCGTTGCGGGGGTACTGGCCGACTTGATGGAAACCGGCTACGGGCAGGTGGTGACCGCCTGCATCGTGACGGTGCTGGCCATCTGCAACGTGTGGACTCTGGTCCAACTGGTCCATGTTCCGCGAGGATGAAGACCGGCGTCTTCCGGCATGCACCAGGCCATCCCCGGGTACCGCTCTCTGGTAGACTTCTAGGATTCCAACCGAGGGCAATCAATGAACAGGAACGCAAAGTTGATTCTGGGGATGGCCGTGCTTTGTGCGGGGATCGGGTTTGTGGTGAGTGCGGGAAAGGCGCAGTCGAACGCGAGCCCGCACGCGGCGGCGGGGATGCCGGCAGCGCCGGCCGGCGACAAGAAAGCAGAGGAGCAGTTCAAGAATATTCAGGTGCTCAAGGGAATCCCCGCGGATCAACTCATCCCGACCATGCAGTTCATCACCGCGTCGCTCGGAGTGGAATGCGAGTTCTGTCACGTGCAGGGCGCGTTTGAAAAAGACGACAAGAAGCCGAAGCAGACGGCGCGCAAGATGATGGAGATGATGTTCTCCATCAACGCCGACAGTTTCGACCGCGAGCGCAAGGTGACGTGCTACTCCTGCCATCGCGGGAGCGCGGCTCCGGTGGGCATGCCGCCGGTGATGACGGAAGCGCCGAAGGAAGCTATGGCCGGGCCGAAGGGCGCGGAAACCCCGAAGCAGCAAACGGGACCGGCGGCGGAGCAATTGCTCGACAAATATCTGCAGGCAGCGGGAGGCACGGCGGCGATCGAGAAGATTACGAGCCGGGTGATGAAAGGGACCATCGATTTCGGCGGGATGTCGCTGCCCATCGATATTTATGCCAAAGATCCGGAGCAGCGCATCTCGTTCACGCACATGGCCGGCGGAGACAGCGTGACGGCTTTCAACGGACATGAAGGATGGCTGGGCATGCCGGGGCATCCGCTGCGCGAAATGCACGGAAACGATCTGGATGGAGCAGCGATTGACGCAGATTTGCATCTGCCGGCGCACTTGAAGCAAATGTTCAGTCAGACCGAAGTGCGGGGGACCGCGAAGGTCGGCGATCGGGATGCCTATCTGGTGGTGGGCGAGCGCACGGGGAAACCTCCGATCGAGTTGTACTTTGACCAACACGCTGGCCTTCTACTGCGGCTGGTGCGGTACGGCGAGACTGCGCTGGGCCGGCTGCCCACGCAGATCGATTACGCCGATTATCGCGATACCGATGGAGTGACGATTCCGTACCGTTGGACGCTGGCGCGGCCGAGCGGGCGCTTCACGATCCAGCTGAGCGAGTTACAGCAAAATGTTCCGGTGGATGACGGCAAGTTTGTGAAGCCGGCGGCGCCAGAGGCGCCGAAGTAAGAGGCGCTGGAGCCATCTTAGACATCGCTGTAATCGTGGCATCTCGAACCCGGCGTTTGCGGGGACCTTGGCAAGCCCCACCGGTCAGACACAGGCTGGTATCCGAGGGGGGATCTTGAGTGCAATGGGATTTAGCGGCAACTGAACGGGCGGCGGGCGCGCAACTCAGATACCCCGCGTGAGGCCAATCACGGCTAGCAGTGCGGCAAGTCACCGACTTTCCTCCCGTCCCGTGGTATTCACCCACACTGGTCTGTTAGGCGGTAAACACTGGTCGGTCCACAGCCCTAGGCTGGCACCAGGCTGGTGCGGTCCGCCAAAGCCGGCCGGAGGTGCCCTGTGAAACCCATTTTCCCGACGCGTCTTGGCTTGCCACTAACACTCATCGCCGTTCTCACCATCGCTTTTCCATCTGCATGTGCGGCAGCAACCACGGTCATCGCCAGCCCCCATCCGGGCAGCCACAGTTGGCTTCAGGGGATCGCCGCCCTGAGCGGTGCGGACGCCTGGGCGGTGGGTGGATTCGTTAACAGTGCCGGTGCAACGGAAACCAATGTTTTGCAATGGAACGGCAACGAATGGGCCGGGGTTCTCAGCCCCAGCCCGGGCAACACCACCCGATGCTCGGCACCGCAGAATAGTAGCGTTCTCTTTGGAGTCTCCGCCATTTCGGTCTACAACGTGTGGGCCGTAGGCGCATTTCACCAATGCTCGGAGAAAGACAGTTCGCTGATCCTGCACTGGAACGGGGCCAGTTGGGAATCCGTGCCAAGTCCCAATCGCAGCGCCACAGGCAACAACGACCTTTACGGCGTCTACGCCAGCTCGGAGACCGATGCCTGGGCAGTGGGCTCCTACGACACCGCCACCAGCACGCAGGCGCTCATCCTGCACTGGAATGGCACAAGTTGGGCCCACGTATGCAACCCAAGCGTGCCCGGCAGCGTTCTAACCGCCGTCGGAGGCAGCGCCTCCGATGATGTTTGGGCTGTAGGTGTTGTCAACGGCAACGGGACCAGCAAGGCTCTAGCCGAACACTGGAACGGCGACTCGTGGTCCCTGGTCTCCATCCCCAAAGTGACCGGAGCAACTGCCGACGGATTTTCCGCCGTCGCGTCGACGTCCCCCACTGACGTGTGGGCCGTAGGGCAGTCTCTCCGGGTCATCAACGGCAAGACGTCGCACCAAACCATGGCAGCACATTGGAACGGACGCGCGTGGACTCTGATCCCCCCCATTAACCCGCCGGGCAACATCAATGTCCTCACGGGAGTCGCCGCCCATTCTCCTAGCAGCGCATGCGCCGTAGGCTTTTACTTCAACACCACCAAGAACCAGTATCAGGCACTGTTTGAGGAGTGGAACGGCGCCTCCTGGGCACTCATGGCTAGCCCCAATGCAGGCAAAGCAGACCAGTTACTCGGCGCGGCCGCGATTCTGGGAACGGACACCTGGGCGGTTGGCGCATTCTCCAACACGGAATCGCAAGCAACAGGACTGGTTAGTCCTCTGGATCTGACGATGCTGAACACGCACTGACCGCTGGCATCGCGGCGCAGTGGATCTACCTCATTGAAGGGTTCGGCCCGACAGGGCCGACTCAGTTCGATCCCTGACTCGAACTGGCCGGTTGCAGGCCGTCAGGCACGTCGAATTCGAGGGGCCGGTTGTAATCGCTGTAAGAATAGCGGCCGCCGTTATCCGTAGTCATCTCGTAGGGCAGATGATCTTCGCTTCCGATGCACACCGTGCCTCGCTGGCCCGAGTTGGCGGAGTGCATCGAGAAGTTCCAGTCCTGGCAGCGGACGCCGTTGATTGTTTTCTTGTCGCCCCTTCCAAACGTGGCGTTCCTGAGCATCGCCCTGATATCCGGCAGCAGATCGCGAATCGTGCCTTGCGCAAGGTTGTCGCAATACCAACTGGCTGAATACATCGCGGCTGTGTACCTGGTTTTCTCCCAGGATCCGTCGCCGTTGCGCGTGTACTTCTGGTCGCTGCCCACCAGGAGTTGATCTTCTTTCGTTTTGACGGGAATGGCACCGTTTGACAAATCTTGTGATTGCTTGTGGAGGAAGCCCCGGTTGCAGTCCAGCTCCCAGAGCCTTTCCGAATGCTGGGTGCTCGGCGTGCTCCCCACAAACGTGCCGCGGAAGCTCTTGACCTGCTTGGTCGCTTCCAGCATTTTCTGAAATTCTGCGTCCCCGTTGTCTGGGGTCAGGACGTAGCTCATTCCCCAAAAGCACAGCCCCACCACCAGAATCGCGCCAATCCAAAAACCTTTACCCATAATGAAATCCTTTCCCTCGATGGCCTCCCGCCATCGTGCACCCCAATGCTGTCGAGCAGTGTGTCCAGCTTGCCTGCCAACGGAACTCCTTTGATCGAATCCCGCGCCTTAACCGTCCGTACGTGCTAGCTTAGCCGCCAGAGCTGACGCGGTGAACGTTACCAACGTACCTGAGCAAAGACGGGAACGATCGAGTTAGCAGCGACCTCACGGGGGCTGGAGGGCCACTCTCGTATTTCGACGACTTCTTGCCGCAGGTCACACCAAGCACGATTGGAGTTCCTGAAACCATGGTTTCTTTCTCTGCATTTCAATAACAAAACCTGATAGGGACGATAAATAGTTTCAATTTCCGGGAAGTGGCGGCGCAGCGTAGAGTGAGCGTCGTCGAATCCGTGCTTATTCCCTGACTAGAAGCTCTGTGGTAGGGCGCTGGCGATCGGGATAGCGCGGGACGCAAATCTGCTCAATGGGAGCCGGGTGAAGTGTTGATTGTGAAAAAGGTGATCACTGGGATCCTTACGGCGACGCTGATTCTGACCCTGGCGCACGCAGTCAGCGCCCAGACGGCGGCTGCGCCAGGATCGGCCGCTGATACGAATGCGCGGCTGGCCAGGCTGGAGCAGCAGGCTGCCGACGCGAAGAGTTCCGCCGACAATGCCTGGATGCTCACCAGTGCGGCCCTCGTCCTGTTGATGACCGGACCCGGACTGGCGCTGTTCTATGGCGGGCTGGTACGCAAGAAGAACGTCCTGGGCACGATGATGCAGAGCTTCGCCCTGATGGCGGTCATCACCGTGATGTGGGGACTGGTCAGCTACAGCCTGGCGTTTGGCGCGGGCAACAGCTTCATTGGAGGATTGCAAAATCTTTTTCTGCACGGCGTAGGAGCGGCGCCAGATGCGGATTATGCGGGTACGATTCCAGCGCAGACGTTCATGGTTTATCAACTGATGTTTGCCATCATCACCCCGGGGCTGATTGCCGGCGCGTTCGCCGAACGCATGAAGTTCAGCGCCATGCTGGTGTTCATGGTTCTATGGTCGATGATCGTGTACGACCCCATGGCGCATATGGTGTGGGGCAAGGGCGGCCTGCTGAATGCCTCGCTGGGCGGGCGGTTTCCGACGCTGGATTTTGCCGGCGGGACGGTGGTGCATGTAACGTCAGGAGTTTCGGCGCTGGTGTGCGCGTTGTATCTGGGCAAGCGCCTCGGATATCCGAAAGAACCGATGCCGCCGCACAGCGTAGTGCTGAGCTTCATCGGCGCATGCCTGCTGTGGGTGGGATGGTTTGGATTTAATGCCGGAAGCGCGTTGGCAGCGGGAAGTTTGGCGACCAGCGCATTCGTGGCCACGCACTTCGCGGCTGCGGCAGCGGCCGTAGGGTGGGCGGGCGCGGAGTGGATTCGCAATGGTAAACCCAGCGTGCTGGGAGGAATCTCCGGATCGGTCGCGGGACTGGTGGCGATTACTCCGGCGGCGGGATTTGTGAAACCGATGCCGGCACTGCTTATCGGACTGATTGCCGGAGTCTTCTGCTACTGGATGGTCGCCAAGGTGAAGGCGCGGTTCGGCTATGATGATTCGCTGGATGCGTTCGGCGTTCATGGGGCGGGCGGAACTTTGGGTGCGCTGCTGACCGGGGTTTTCGCGGTGAGCGCGGTCAATCCGATTTTCAAGGACGCGCAGGGGAACACTCTGGCGTCGGGCCTATTGGAAGGGAACGCGCATCAGTTGCTGAATCAATTGGTCGGCGTGGCCATTGCCTGGGTGCTCGCGATCATAGGCACGCTGCTGATTTTGAAGATCGTGGATCTGACGATCGGCTTGCGAGTTTCGGAGGAGGAAGAAGTGCAGGGCCTGGATCTCTCCCAGCACGGGGAAGAGGGATATTATTGGGAGGGGTCGGCGTAAGGATGCGAGCCAAGCGCGCCTTAGCGTAAGAGATGTCATTCCGAACCGGTCCGAAGGACCGGTGAGGAACCTGCTTTTCTGTCAGACCAGGTAAACAGCAGGTTCCTCACCGGGTCTCCGACCCGGTTCGGAATGACATCACCGAGGGCACAGGTCCTTCGGCTGGCAAAGAGGCCCGCTTCAGAATGACAACTGCGCTGCAGAACAGGACTTGAGAACATCATGACGAAGCTTGAGGCGGTCATTCAAAACTCCAAGCTGGATGCGGTAAAAGCTGCTCTCCACGAAATTGGCGTGGAAGGCATGACGGTAATCGAGGTCCGGGGGCACGGCCGGCAGAAGGGGCACACCGAGGTCTACCGCGGGCGCGAGTACAGCGTGGATCTGATTCCCAAGACCAAACTGGAGATGGTGCTGGCCGACGCACTCGTGGATAAAGCCGTGCAGGCCATCCTGGGAGCGGCGCGCACAGGGAAGATCGGCGACGGCAAGATTTTTCTGTCGCGGGTGGATGAGGCGATCCGCATACGCAATGACGAGCGCGGAGAAGGAGCGCTGTAGACCCTGGGCCTCCCTTAGCGCGCAAGTTGGTTTGGGAAGGGCACGCCTTCAGGCGTGCCGTAACGGCGATAGGTGACGCGGCTTTAGCCGCTGAGGGACTTCAGGGCCTAAAAGGCCCGGCAATTTTAGGGCTTCATCGGCACGGCTGAAGCCGTGCCCTTCCCATTTCAATGATGGCTGCGTCCTCCTTGATCGGTGAACTACGAACCTTCCTCAACGCCGAATCGGCGCGCATCCAGCGGGAGTTTGAAACCAACGGGGATGGGCGCGCGGCTGCCGCCCAGCGCACCCGGCTGATTGAAGAAATCCTCAAGCGGCTGTGGCGTGACGTCGTTATCTCCGATGGATCTTCCCTGGAATCGCCCGCCAACTTCACCCTGGTGGCCACGGGAGGGTTTGGGCGGGGATGGCTCTTTCCTCATTCCGACATTGATTTGCTGTTTCTCTTCGATGATCGCGAGGCCGAGCAGGCGTTCAAAGATCGGGTGCGGTGCCTGTCGCAGGAGCTATGGGATCTCAAGCTCAGGCTGAGTCCAACGTCGCGCACGCTGGCGGAGTGCGACCGCTACGACGTCACCAACACTGAATTCACCATCTCTGTTCTGGACTGCCGCTACCTGGCGGGCGATCGCGAGTTGTTCCGGAGACTGCACGACAAAGTAATTCCCAGACTGGTCATGCGGGAATCGAAAGGCCTGTTGCAGGGTCTGGCCGAGGTCACGCGCGAACGGCACGGCAAGCACGGGCTCACTCCATATCATCTCGAGCCAAACTTGAAGGACGCTCCCGGCGGACTGCGCGACTGCAACGTGGCTTGCTGGCTTGCGCTGATTTCGGCGATGGATAAGCTGCACGACTGGCCAGATGGAAGCTCGCTGCGGGCTCCGGTGCGGCGGCAGTTGGAAGCGGCGCTGGATTTTCTGATGGCAGCGCGCTGCTTTCTCCATTTCCGCAATGGGCGCGACGACAACACGCTGAGTTGGGAGGCGCAAGACGAGGCGGCGAGGCGCCAGATCGGAGTAAAGATAGGGGATGCCGGCACGGAGGAACTGTCGGCGGCTGACTGGATGCGGATTTATTTCGGGCATGCGCGCGCCGTGCAACGGACTGTGACGCAATTGCTCGAGGAGATTCCTGAAGCGTGGTCGGCGCTGTACCGGCAGGTGCAGAACTGGCGGGCGCGGCTCACGACTGCCGATTTTTCTGTGGTAGACGGGCTGATCTTCCTGCAGCAGCCATCATCTCTACAAGACCCCGAAGTGCTCCTTCGGCTGTTTCACTTCATGGCACATCACGGATTGAGGCTGAGCGCGACCACGGAATACCGCATCGAGCAGGCGCTTCCAGCGCTGGCGGCGACGCCTCCGCGCGGCGCAGAACTTTGGCTGTACTTACAGGAAACGCTGCTGCAACCCTACGCCGCCGATGCGCTGCGGGCGATGCATTCGCTGCGGCTGCTGACTCTGCTGCTGCCGGAAATGAAGCTGGTTGATTCGCTCGTGGTACGCGATTTTTATCACCGCTTCACCGTCGATGAACATTCGTTTCTCGCCATCGAGAGCCTGCACCGGCTCAAGCAGGCGCAATCGGAATGGGAGAAACACTACGCCGGGTTGCTGAGTGAGTTGGAGGATCCGGAACTCCTGTACCTCGCGCTCTTGCTGCACGATACCGGCAAGGGCGTGGCCGGCGGCAATCATGTGCAAGCGAGCCTCGAGATTGCCAACCGCGCCATGGATCGGCTGGATCTGGATCCGAAGGAGCGGGAGGAAGTGCAGTTTTTGATCGCGAACCATCTGGAAATGTCGTCGGCGCTGCGGCGGGATATTTTCGATCATGCGACGGTGGCCGCATTTGCCGAAAACATGGGAACGCCTGAGCGCTTGAAAATGCTGTGCCTGCTGACCTATGCCGACATCAAGGCGGTGAATCCGGAAGCGCTGACACCGTGGAAAGCGGAGAATGTCTGGCAGCTATACATGGCGGCGGAGAATTATCTGAACCGCAGCGCCGACCAGCGTGTGCATGCAGGGGAAAATGACGAAAAGCTGGCGCGGTTGCGGACGTTGGCGCCGGTGACGGGCGCGAAATTCAAGAAATTTCT
>Ga0187781_10004491_pt1 | contig 10397 bp, 10 predicted proteins | sample 0715_SJ02_MP02_2_FD_132447 | JGI IMG/M metagenome (GOLD analysis project Ga0187781, IMG submission 132447) | Tropical peat soil microbial communities from peatlands in Department of Meta, Colombia - 0715_SJ02_MP02_20_MG | ecosystem: Environmental > Terrestrial > Soil > Wetlands > Peat | place...
CAACCCTCCATCGAGCCTCGCGATGTGGTCTGCAGCCCGCCGTCCAGTCTCGCCGTGTAGAAGACGAGCGCGTCGGGATCGACCTGGATGCCAAGCCCCGGGCTCTCCGGGACCGGCACAACCCCGTCTCCCAGTTGCGCAGGGCCGCCCACCGGGACGACGGCTAGGCGCTCGCACAGCGGATTGACCGTGTACATACACTCGTAGGTGAGGAAGTTCGCGGCGGCCGCCGCCAGCTGGAGGGTGGCCGCTGCGCAGACGATCGACGAAAAGCCGATGTGCGGCGCGTAGGCCACGTGGTGCGCGCCGACAAGATCGACGATCTTGCGCGTTTCGCTAACGCCGCCCGCCCTCGCCACGTCCGGCTGGATGACGTCGATGACCTCGGGGGCGAGCAGGTCGCGGGCGTAGGCGCCGTTCGCGTCGATCATGATGTCCATGCGGTCGCCGAAAGCGCGGCGGATGCCGCGGATGATAACAGCGTCATTCTCCACCGGGTGCCGATCTTGATCTTCAGCGCGCGGAAATCCTGGCCGACGAGACCTACGGCGTCGGCGGCCATCGCCTCGGGCTCGCGCACCACCACCGAGGATGCGTGCTCGCGAAGCCGGGTCCGGACGGCCCCGCCGAGCAGCGCCGAGCGGGGCAGCCCGGTGGCCTTCCCCTTCAGGTCCCAGAGTGCAATGTCCATCCCGGCGATCGCCTCGACGAGCATGTCACGGCCGTGGCCGCTGAACGACCGCAGAACCCGAAACATCCGGTCCCAGAGCCGTTCAGTATCAAACGGGTCCTGCTCGGTCACCAGCGGGGCGAGCAGATCGTCCACGATCCCGGCCCAGATGCGGGGCGCGCGCGTATCGGCCGAGGCACTCGCCGTAGCCGACGAGCCCGTGTCGGATCGGAATTCGACGAGCGTGGCACCCAGCTTCGTGAACGTCGCAAGCCCGATCCGCTGCGGCGTCTCTAGCGTTGCGAGCAGCGGGATCGCCCGGATGGTCTCCACGCGCATCTCGGTCCCCTTCCCCGCCGCGCCACCGCACGGCGGCGCGTTCTGTTCGGTGCCGTGAAAACCTGCGGGCGAGTGCCCCCCCTCGTCTTGGTCCTACCGCTTGACGGTCACGCTCGTGAACGTCGGGAAACTCGGATTGCTCACAAACCCCTCGACCCCCTGCCGGTACGCAAACGACTGAAGCAGCTCGATCGGGTAGATCCCCACGGCGTTGTCCCAGATGATCGCGCACGCCTCGGCGTAGAGCAGCTTCCGCTTCGCCTGATCCACCGACTGGGCCGCGGCGTCGAGTACTTGGTCCAACCTCGGGTTCGAGTAGCCGTTGCGGTTGGCGCGCGTGGTGTAGAGTCGCCCGAGGACGTAGTCGGCGTCCCCCGTGGTATCGCCGATCGTCTGGAAGTCCATGTCCCAATCGAGATGGATGTTGCGGTCCAGCCACTGCGCGCGCTCCGACTGTCCGTCACGAACCCTGACCCCAATCGCCCCCCAGTAGGAGAAGAACGCTTGCGCCAGCTCGCGGTCCTGCGGGCCCGAGTCGGGATTCCAGATCATGGTGCACTCAAAGCCGTTCTGGCGCCCGGCCGCCGCGAGGAGCTGCTTGGCCCCGGTGGGATCGTAGGCGTAGGGGCGCTGCGGCGCGTAGCCGAAGATCGTCGACGCGATCGGGGCGGTCATGCGGCGGCCGATCCCCTTCATCAGCGTCGTCACCATCGTGTTCACGTCCAGCGCGTACGTCATCGCTTGGCGGACCCGCGCGTCGGTAAACACCTCGCGCTTGCAGTTCATCCAGATGAAGTAGTACGTGAAGGACGGCGCACTCACCACCCGCAGGTCCTTGCGCGCGGCGAGCGCGGCGAGTTGGTCGGGGGGCAGCCCGTAGGTGAAGTCGATCTCTCCCGTGATCAGGGCTGTGACGCGCGCCGCGATCTCGGGGACATCCTTAAACCGGAGCGTCCTGACCCCGGGCGCGGGCCCCCAGTACCCCGGGTTCGCCTCAAGGACCAGTTCGTTGTCGGGCTGGTACGAGACGACGCGGAAGGGCCCCGAACCGATCGGCCGGGTGAAGAAGCCCGGCTGGTTGACCTTGCCCACCGGCACGACGGAGAGCAGCGACATGTTCGGCAGCATCGTGCCGAGCGGGGTCTTCGTCTTGATGCGGACGGTGCCGTCGTTCGGTGCCTCGACGGTGTCGACCGCGGCCCACAGGGGCGCCCACGGTCCATTGAGGCCGATCAACCGTTCCAGCGATCCCTTCACGTCTGCTGCGGTCAGCGGGCTGCCATCGTGGAACTTTACCCCGCCTCGCAGCGTGAACACCCACGTCAGCGGGTCCGGGGTTTCCCACTTCGTCGCGAGCCCCGGCAGGTACGCAGGCCCCTTCGGGCTCCGCACGATCAGCTTGTCGAACAGGTGGGCGGCGATGACCTTGGTCGGTTCTTCGGCGGCAGACACCCCCAGTGGATCGAGGGATACGAGCCGCGCCGGCAACGAGACCGTGAGGGTACCGGCAGGCGCCGCCGGTGTTCCGGCCGGAGCGGTCGCCGCCGTGATCGACGCGCGCGGCGTGGCCTCCGCCCGGCCCATCAGCGCGCCGCCGGACGCGGCTCCGGCCACGAGCACGACGCGCTCAAGCCACTCCCTGCGGGTCATCCGTCGTCTAAAGGCACCGTCCCGTGTCTCTTGCTTCATCGCTCTCCCTCCTCCGAGGATTGTGCGCGCCACCCGCGCGCGAGGTGTACGGTGAAGCTGCGGCCAGCGCCCCTGCTTGCCGGAGGTGTGCCCCGGGGTCAGGTTAATCCATCGTCAGCCCGCCATCGACATCGAGACACTCTCCCGTCACGAACGACGCGTCGTCTGACAGGAGGAAGGCGGCGGCCGCGGCGATCTCGGACGGCTCGCGGTGGAACGGCGTGTTGGTGGGTCCGGGACAGATTGAGTTCACCCGCACGCCGAGCGGGGCCACCTCCTTCGCCAGCAGCATCGTCAGGCAGTTGATCCCCGCTTTCGCGACGGAGTACGGAGCGCCCGCGATCTTCCCTCCGCCCTTGGCCGCCGACGATGAGATGTTGACGATCGCGCCTTTGCGGCGCGCCGCCATGCGCCGCGCCGCCTCTTGGCAGCTGACAAACGTGCCCCGCAGGTTGACGGCGATGATGTGGTCCCACTGCTCCACCGTCGTCTCCAGCACGCTGCCGCGCCGGTTCAGCCCGGCGTTGTTGACTACACCGTCCAGGGGGCCGACGTGCGCGTCCACCCAGCCGTACAGATCCGCGATCTCCTGGGGATTCCCCAGGTCGGCGTGCCGGTACGGGATCATCGGCGTCCCCGCCTCGGACTCGGGCGCGACGTCCGTCCCGACGACGGTGGCACCCTCCGCCCTCAGGCGCTCCACCAGGCTCCGCCCGATCCCCCCCCAACACCCGGTCACGAGAACCGTCCGTCCCACCAGCCGATCCATCTCCGTCCCACCCCTTCCCCGTTTACGCGCCAGCCGCCGGCGGTTGCGCCCCCAAGCCTGCGTCCCCCTCAGGTCGACTTCAGCCCAGGTGCGCCAAGTGCAGCCCGCCGTCGACGAAGAGGTCGACACCGGTGATGTAGCGCCCGGCATCGGAGCACAGCAGCAGCGCCGCGCCGATGCAATCGGCCGTCTCGCCGATCCGCCCGGCCGGGATTCGCGAGACCGCCCGCGCCCGGTAGGCGGGATCGGCCAGCACGCCGGCGTTGCGGTCGGTCAGGATCGACCCGGGGGCCAGGTTGTTGATCATCACGCCGTGCGCCGCGACCTGGCCCGCAATGCTTAGCGCCATGCTCAGCTGAGCGCACTTCGTCGCCGCGTACGCGACCATCGCGACGTTCGGCCGCGTCTGCTGCACGCTCCCCAGCGTCAGGATGCGCCCCCACCGGCGCGCGACCATGCCGGGCAGCGCAAGCTGCATGAGCTCGAGAGAGGCCGCGACATTAACGGTCATTTGCAGCTCGAATTCCTCCCGGGTGATCTTCTCCCAGGGTCGGCGGAGTTCCACGGACGCGTTGAGCACGAGAATGTCGACGCCTCCGAACCGTTGCACCACCTGGTCGAACATCGCCCGCGGGGCGCCGGACTCGCTGAGATCCGCCTGAAACGGCACGGCCCGCACGCCGTGCTGGCGCGCCGCCTCCGCGACGCGCGCCGCTTCCTCAGTTCGCGTGGCACAGTGTACGGCGACGTCCGCTCCCTGCTCGGCGAGCCCAAGGGCGATCGCCCGGCCGATCCCGCGGCTTGAACCGGTCACCAGCGCCACGCGTCCCGTCACCTTGAACTGGTCGATCACGGCCATGTCTTATCCTCCAAGAAGAGCTCGGCCCCGTTTCCGAAATCGCGAACGCCCTGCCGCCGCGCTCGGCCAGGCACGGAGACCGTAAGCGCCGATGGCAATGACGTCCACGTTGGCCACCGACGGATGTCAGCCCTCTGGGAGCCTGCGTGCCGTCGAGCAGTGTCTCGAGCGATCCGTCCCCCATGAGGCACCGCACATCTAACGCCGAGTCGAGGCTCCCGATCAAGTGGATTCAAGAACGAGCCAGGGGTGTTCGCCTAATCGACCGCCTCACGTAGATTCTAACATCACCATGATCTTAGATCGTACGCCAGGTGGTCGATTAGGACACGCCGCTCTCCGGGGCGGCCCTTTATTCTATTGTTCCTTCCCCCACAGTGGAGGCAGCCATCCGGGACGGCCACCAGAAGAGGAATTCCGGCGGGCTCGTCGTGGCTTCGGGAGCACGGAGGATAAAGCGAGCTAGAGCGGCCTTGACAAGGATTTCCCGCGTTCCTGGCAAATGTCGTCAGGGAGACTATCAGGAAGGGGGAGCGGCCATGACCCAGGCACAATTTGCAACACGACTCGCAGAACGGCTCAAGACGTCCAAAGCCGAAGCGCATCGTACCGTCGACAGCATGATCGATCTCATCACGGCGTCCCTCAGAAAGCGTGACTCAGTCCGGTTCGTCGGGTTCGGGACGTTCCGTGTGTCCCACCGGAAGGCCCGAATGGCGCGCAATCCACAAACAGGAGCACCGGTCAAGGTGCCGGCGCGAACCGTCCCGCGGTTCACGCCATCGAAAGATCTGAAAGCGGCCGTGAAGCGGGCCTGACGCACGGCGCTTGGAGCAGGTCTTGTGGGGGGGCGATGCCGGTCACTCGGCTCGCCCCGTTCATTTCCCGGAGCTGAGCGGGTGACCGCAAAGGAACGCATCGGCCAAGGTGGCTACCGCACGCGCTGTGGCACCACAACAAATTCCGCCGTAACGTCACGCTCGGCAGCGGTCGAGTTGTCTCTTCGCGGATCTCGGCCATTAGTCCCGGTCGCAGGCATGCGCTGGCCAGGAACCGGAAGCACGTGCCGCGGGCGGCGGACAGCACGGTCTTCAAATGATTAGCTCTCTCGCGTTGACCTCGATGGAGTTGTCCGCGGTCAGGCCTATCTGGCGGGCCGGTCGCACCTGGGATCGACCAAGGGAACCGGTGGTCGTGGAAAACCCTCGATAATGGCTTTCAACGGGTCAAGCACAAGCTGGCGAGGCGGTACACGGCCCTCCGACCGTCAGCTTGAGCTGTTCCGTGTGGGGCGTCCAAAACCATGTCCCGCTGGGCCTCGGCCCCAGGAGCCTTGCAGCGGGGCGCTATCAGGATTTCTTGGCGTTCTTGCTACGGTCCCGGACTTGGAAATTACGTCCTCGCCCCTGCCTTGGCTTCAAAACCGCCCTTTCGGCCTCGGACCGCCCGGGCACAGAGCCTCCGGCGCCAAGAACGTGACGCTGGCGTAACAACGGAGTGAGGGAAAGCTGAAACGCCTTGTAATTACCAACGCTTACGCACTGGAAAGTACGGGTTCGATTCCCGCCGCCTCCACCAATTCTTCGCTACATGTTTGGGGGGTTAGCGAGCGACAAACCCTCCGCTGCCCCCGTTTTGCGCCCACCAGAAACCTCCGGCTGGACAATGGGACCAGTTTCAGGCGCGTAACCGGAACACTGTGAAATGCTGACACTGCTATTTCACCGCCTTACGGGCCTCCAGCGTCTGGCCGATGAACCAGTCGTAGACATAGGCTGCGATGCCGCCGCCGACCAACGGCCCCAGAATCGGCACCCACCAGTAGCCGGACGGCCCGGGCAAAGCGTTCGGGCCCCACCCTGCCACCCAAGCGAACAACCGCGGGCCGAAGTCGCGAGCCGGGTTGATCGCGTAGCCCGCGTCCACGCCAAAGGACATGCCGATCGCGGCAACGGCGAGCCCGATGACGAAGGGACCGAGGTTGGACTGCACGCCGAGGTTGCGCGAGTCGATGATTGCGAGCACAAACAGGATTAGGAAGAACGTACCGATCACTTGGTCCGCAAACGGACCAAACATGTGCCCAAGATAGTACTGCGCCGGAAACGTGGCGAAAATGCTGAACGTCACGCCGCCGCCAGGATCTGCGCGGGACACAACATGGTGGGCCGCATTCCATGCGTTAATCGCCGCGGCGTAGTCGGCGTACACGATCGCCGCGCCCGCAAACGCGCCCGCCACCTGGGCGATCCAATACGGAATCACTTTGTTCCATGGGAATTGACGCCGAACCGCAAAGGCGAAGGTGACGGCGGGATTGATGTGCGCGCCGGACACCCCTCCGGCCACGTACACACCCATGACGACGGCCATGGCCCATCCCCAGGTGATCAGGAGCCATCCTCCTGCGCCGTTGAAGATCACCGAGGTGCGGCCGGACATCGTCAACCCAGCTACCGCTACCGCCACGACGCCGTCACCAAAGGCCAAAAGGACAAACGTCCCCAAGAACTCGGAGAGATACTCACCCATCGGTGAAGCTCTCCAGCCTGTCTTCGCCATCCTCTTCGCCCCTTTCATCTTGGTCATGTCGTAGAGTGCCGCAGTTGGTGTGTAGAACTCCGGGTCTGCCGTTGAAGGAGCGCCTCTTGGGAAGCCGTGTGATGAGCCTGTAGCAATCGCGGCCGGACGCGGATCCCCGGCGTCGCACCCTATCGAGGAGCGTCGAACCTCGGCTACACGTCCCGGGCTTCACGTTCCCCGGTCGTGCGTCGCTCGTAGGGAGCTCGATCTCGGGCACCGGATCGACGGTCCGTCCGCGCCTCGATGTGGCAACGAATTTGGGAGCAGCCTAACACGCGTGCCCACGATCCGTCGTTGCGCAAACGCAAGGAGGGTTGGTGCGTCCCATGGAGCGGCAGGTCTGCGCCCCGCCGTGATGCCCGCGCGCGGCAGCTGCGCCTGTTCAATGTGCGCTCCTTTGAGAAACAAGTCCCGACGACAGGGACTCCGGAGCGCACACGACACCTACAGGCTGGCCTAGCTCATGACGGAATCTACAGGTCCCTGGTTTGCCTCGGGTTCGTCGTCAGCCGCCACGATCTCCCAGAGCCTTCCCGGCTTCTGCACGCAGATATGGGCGCGCTTGACATCGGCCAAGCCACTGCGCCTCCACGCTGACAGAATACGGTTGATCGTGAACGGCGTGGCGCCGACCAGTGCCGCAAGATCCTGCTGTCGTAGGTCTATAGCGATCGCCCGCTCGGCCGCGGCACTAGGAGCGGTACGCTGGCCGAGCCGCAGTAGCGTCCGCGCGATGCGGCATTCGATCCGCCTCGTGCTCAAGTCCTGGAGCTGGTCCCACTCTCGCTCAAGGCGTTGCGCCATCAACCGCAGGCCCGCGCGGGCCGTCGTTGGAAACCCGAACGCGAGCCGCGTTAAGGTTGCAGTGTCCCACCAAATCGTCCGACTCGCCTCCGCCGCCTGCGCCGCCACGCGATGAACGGATCCCGCCCACGCCGCGACGTAGCCGAAGAGCTCGGCTGCGCTTACAAGCCCGACGATGAGCTCGCGCCCCTGGGAGCCGGACCGAATCAGCCGGACCCTCCCATGGACCAGCATGTAAACTTCATTTGGCGGGTCCCCTTCCAGGAAGAAGAACTCGCCCGAGGTTGCGACTCGCTGGTGGGCAGCCCGAACGAGCGCCCCAAGAGTTTCGGCATCGAGACCCTCGAAGAGCGGGCAGCCCGCGATCACGTCAGCCCAGCGTTCCGGATCAAAGGATCGGTGGGAGCGTGGCGGATGCATGATCATACGTTCCACCCGCGCGACCGGTCGATTGACTGCGGCAACCGCGGATCGCGCTCCGCTAGACGACGTCCTTGCGAGAACGCAAGGACACATATCCACCTACGTGCTATGGTCGCAGTGAGTTCGACAATCGGCCTGAGCTGACGCGGGTCTGGACGGCGCGCGGGAGGTCTTGGGCCCCTGACAACGGCGGCCGGACCGGGCAAGACGAGCGGCACGTATTGTTTCATTGCCTAGATGGAGGACTCATCGAGCGGAACTGGCGTGCGTTCGAGCCTCGGTCCACCGACGTGCACAGGGGCACACGCACTCAGCTGCGCCGTGAGGGGCGACGTCGGTAGCGCCGTGCGATCATGTTTCTCTGTTGAGTTGCAATGCCACTGCGGCAAGGAGCGGACAGATGCACGGTCAGGATAGCTTCGCCCTGATAGGATTGGCGGCGGGCGTGTTCTTGATCGCAGGCCTGGCTGTTCAGTCAACGTGGCAATCGGTTCGACGGTATGGCCGTACACGTGTGCTGGAGACCGAGACAACCACATCGCGACAAGCCCGGTGGTGTGATGATGGATATTTCGAACTTCCGGTGCCCGTGCCTGGCCCCACGTTCTCCGAACGCCTACGCATAGAAGTTGACCGAGGGAGTTACAACGCCGCCCCGCTACGGTTCGCGTGTGCTCCCCGCGGTGCAGTGAGGATCATGGGGTGCGACGCCGCAGGGACTCTCCTTCATGTCTCCGGCGTCGCCAACGGCGTGGCTCACCTTGCGTTCGTCTACGTCGTTGACCCATCCACCGGACGCCCGGCTTTGCTGCGGGTACCTCCTGGCATCAAGACCCCCACCGAAGGCGTGGCCTGGACGTTCGGGATCGATAGCCAGGAGTGGGCGCCTGTTATGGAGACTTGAGTGGAACAGCGTGGCGAGGGACGATCGGACGATAAAGAGGAGGATTGGGATGAAGGTGTATCGGCAAGGCGATCTCGCATTTCACGAAGTATCAAGTCTTCCGCCAACCGCATGCCCCCAGGCCGGTATAGTGCTCGCTTACGGGGAAGCGACCGGTCACGCGCACCGTCTCAAGGGACGGGGTCGGGTATGGCGACAGGATACGCGGTTGTACCTGGAGCTAGAACGGCCATCCCAGGTCGTTCATGACGAGCATGAACCGCTCGCTCTGCCAGCGGGAGCGTACCGCGTCGTTCGGCAGCGCGAGTATGTCTCGCCGTACGAAGACCGCGAGGTTTTTGATTAGACAAGCCACGCTGCCGCGCGACGCGTTGAACGAGGCATCTCCTGATTTGCACGACAAGGATGTCCGACAGCCACGGCAGCGGGGACGAAGCAGAGGGAGGAGACTCAGAGGGCTTGCGGCACCAAACGTCGGCGGCGTCCCTAGAAGTGACGTAGCGTGCGACTCGGGACAGACGTCGGTTGGTTAGCCAACGCGCAAACAGCGAGATCGAAGAACGCGCCTAAGACCAGGTTACCGATTCTGACGATGCGCTCCATGGCCGCGGCGCTCGGCATTGCACCGTTCGGAAGATGCGGTGCCATGTCGGCAAGGAGTTCGGGGGTGAGCTTCACATGGAATTGCAGCCCATACTGGGTCCGTCCCAATCGGAATGCCTGCTGCGGGTACGCGGCGGTGGAAGCTAGACGCACTGCGTCGTCCGGCAACTCGAACGTGTCACCGTGCCAATGGAAGGCTTCGAACTCGGAGCCGAGGCGCTTGAACAACGGGTCGAGCTGCCCGATCGCTGCTGTACCGCGCCGACGCCGACCTCCTCGCGCTCACCCTGATATACTCGCCCACCGGCAGCCGCGGCAAGCAGCTGCGCATCAAGGCCGACACCAAGGATCGGACGACCCAGTGCCAACCAGGCGCAACAACTGCCGCACGGTCCGCAGATGCGGGTGTGTCTGGTCGTCGAAGGCGCCCATTGGTCCACCTGACGCTCGGTTTCTCGTGCGAGTAACCGTGCGCACCGAGCTCGTGACCCGCCGCGACGACCGCTTCAATCTCCGCGGGGAACGTCTCGATCGAGTGGCCGGGAGCAAACCAGGTCGCCTTGATTCCATGGCGGCGGAGCAGCGCTAGCACGCGCGGGATCCCAACTTCGCCGGCAAACATGCTGCGCGACACGGCTTGCCACGAATTCTCGCCGCCGAAGGATCCGAGCCACCCACACACCGCATCAACATCAATCCCGAATCCAATCATGATGTCCTTCATCGCCGTCCCCTTTCGAGGAAATTCTGATCG
>Ga0187781_10004492_pt1 | contig 10396 bp, 9 predicted proteins | sample 0715_SJ02_MP02_2_FD_132447 | JGI IMG/M metagenome (GOLD analysis project Ga0187781, IMG submission 132447) | Tropical peat soil microbial communities from peatlands in Department of Meta, Colombia - 0715_SJ02_MP02_20_MG | ecosystem: Environmental > Terrestrial > Soil > Wetlands > Peat | place...
CGCCTCGGCCTGGGCTCCGAGCAGCATGTAGTCGGGGCGGAAGTCGTGGCCCCACTGGCTGATCAGGTGCGCCTCGTCCACCGCGAACAGGCCCGGTCCGGCCCGCCGCAGGGTCTGGCGGGTCTGCTCGTTCGCCAGCTGTTCCGGCGAGAGGAAGACGAACGTGCTCGAGTCGCACGAGGCCAGCAGCGCCGCCGCGCGCGCGCCGGCCGGCTGCTGGGAGTTCAGCACGACGGCCCGCAGGCCGGCCGCGTGCAGGTGGGCCAGCTGATCATCCTGCAGCGCGATCAGCGGCGAGACGACCACCGTCGGCCCCTCGCTCAGCATCCCCGCCAGTTCGTAGATCGCCGACTTCCCGCCGCCGGTCGGCAGCACCGCCAGCGCGTCGCGGCCATCGGCCAGCGTTCGGACCGCACGCTCCTGTCCGGGACGGAGCCGCTCGAAGCCGAGACGCTCCCGTGCGAGCTCCTCGATCACGGCCTCAGCATGGCATGACGAAGGACACCTGCTGAAGGGCAGGAGGACTCTAGGCCGGACGACCTTCGGCGCGGAGAGTGGGCCCATCCGGGACCAGCTGACGGAGGTGTCGTCATGAAGACTGAGGATCGCTGGTCAATAGCAGTGTTCGTCGCCGAGATCGATGGTGAGACCGACGCCGAGGCACGCTTGACCAAGGCTGATAACCGTAACTTCTCGGGCCGCGGCAAGGCGAAGCTGAATCCGGCCGACCGGGACGTGGCCATGATCGGCGAAGAGATCGCCATTGCCCGCGCCCTGTCCGACCTGTCGCACAAACTGCTTCACTCCGCAGCCGTCGGCGTGGAGAGCATGACGCATGAAAAGGCCCGTCTGCACCGGTGACCGGGAGGGAGCCGGCCCTGAATCGGGCCGGGCACCCGGGCCCGGTGGGGGATCGCCAGCATGAGCCGGATCGGCCAGACTGGGATACGTGAGCGCGGGTGTCCGCCTTCCGCTGCGGGTCTTGCTGCCGCTGCTCGCCGTGGGGCTGGCGGCGGCCGGGGCGAGTGCGGTCGGCCTGGCCGAGGTGTCCGCGGCTCGGGCGTACCTGATGCGGCAGGTGGACCAGAACCTGGTGGCATGCGCCGCTGGCCCGCTGAGCCACCCCGTCGAGGCCGTGCCCGGCTCCGCCCCCGACCCCGGCTCCAGCCCCGGACCCGCGTCCGGCGCCGACCCCGGCTCCGACCCCGGACCCGCGTCCGGCGCCGACCCCGCCCTGGTCCTGCCCGGTCCCTGCGACGCCGAGCTGCTGACCGCGGGCGGGCAGCTGCTGACCCCCGCGGTCCCCGGCGCCCCGCCCAGCCGCGTCCTCTCGGTGGTCGGCGCCCCGGCCAGCCGGTTCCTCCCGGTCGGCGGCTCGCGGTCGGCGGCGCGCCCGGAGCGGCCGGTCACCGTGGCGGGGACTGGCGGCGGCGGCTGGCGCGTGATAGTGGCCTCCGTCCATTACCAGCCGCGGCGCATCATGTACGTCTACGGCCCGGACGACGTCATGTACGTGATCGGCGGGCGGACCGGCCCCGTCGGCCTGCTCGTCGTCATGACCGGACTGACCAGGGTCGGCCAGGTCACCGGGCGGGTCGCGGCGGGCTACGCCGCGGCGGCCGGTGCGGTACTGGTGGCGCTGGCCGGGGCCGCGCTGGCCTTGGTGCGAGCCGTCCTGCGCCCGCGTCGTCCGGCCGCCGGGCTCGCGGCCACCGGCGAACCCGGCAGGCCCCAGCCGATCAGCGCGGCCGAGGCCGTGGCGCGCCGGTCGACCGCCGAGATGGCCGCGCGCCTGGGTGAGGTGGCCCTGGACCTGCGGACGTCGGTTAACGTGGTGCGCGGGTTCGCCGAGTACTGCCGGCAGCGGCGCCCGCGGCCGTCAGCCGGCCTTGACCGGATGGTTGGACGGGTCGCCGAGGAGGTGGCCCGGATGGAGACGCTGATCGACCGGCTCGGCCCGTCCGCGTCACCCTCACGAGCTGAGATCCTGCCATCTGCGGACCGTAATCAGGATCGTGTGTCGGTACCTCGTCCTGAACGAGGTACCGACACACGATCATTCGCGCTGCGTACTTCTGGGGCAGCTGAGAGTGCTGAGGCGCCCGACCGGGCGAACGAAGCTCGACGCGGCCCTAGGACCAGTCCACGGCGGGGGTGCGGAAGTACGTGAGGTCGTCTTGGGCCCACAGCCGGCCGTGCCGCGCCAGGCGATCACGGTGGCCGGCCCAGCCGGCCTGCCGCGGGTCGCTCCAGGCCTTGTGGGCGACGCCGGCCAGGCGGGGCAGCAGCAGGAAGGATAGGTCGTCGAACCCGGTGATGGTCTCGGCCCAGATCGCGGCTTCGACCCCGGCCACCCGCGCTTCCCGGCCTGCCCCGAGCGCTTCGGCGGGTTCCCACTCGAATGACTCGGCGACCGTCTTGGGCGCGTAGAGCCGCAGGCCGAGGCGGCCCTGCCGGTCGGCCTGGGCGGGATCGGCGGTCGGCTCGGCGTAGGGGACATCGAGGTAGCAGTGGCTCAGCGGCGACACGATCACGGGCACCGCTGCGGCCGCGGCGGTCTCGACGTCGCGGCGCGACAGGGCGACATCGGCGTCCATCTGCGCCTTGACCTGCGATGGCACGGCGGCCGCCAGGGCGATCTCGGTGAACCAGTACTGGATGACGTCGTCCGGGCCGAGGCCGGCGCGCGCGGACTCTTGCCAGCCCAGGGGGCGCTTGCCGAGCGAGCGGACCAGACGGCGGAGCCGCCGGACGTAGGACGCGTACAGTTCGTGGGGCATCCCGTGCGGCTCGTCTCCGCCGATGTGGATGTACGGGCTCGGGAAGATCGCGGCCAGGTCGGCCAGCACCTGCTCGATCAGCTCGAAGGTCACCGGCAGCTCAGGGTCGAGCCATACGGTGCGGTGTTTGCGGCCGGGCGGGAGCTCGTACTCGACCTGGTTGCGGCCGGTGTCCAGCTCCGGGTGCAGCCGCACCAGCGCGGAGGCGTGCCCGGGCGTGTCAACCTCGGGCACGATGGTGACAAAGCGTTCCGCGGCGTAAGCGGCCAGCGCGCAGAGATCCTGGTCGCCGTAGAACGCGGCGCCGGACTCCGGCGCGGCCGTCGGCCGTCCCGCCGCGAGCCGCCAGCTCTGGTCGTCGGTCAGGTGCAGGTGCAGCACGTTGAGCTTGTAGAGCGCCAGCAGGTCGATCACCCGCCGGATCTCGTCGGCGGTGAAGTACGCGCGGGCCAGGTCGAACGACAGGCCGCGCCAGGCGTACCTCGGCGCGTCGAGGATCCGCGCGCCCGGCACCCGGATCGCCCCCGCGCCGTCTGGCGCCCTCGCGGCCGCCAGCTGGAGCAGCGTCGTCAGGCCGCGCGCGACGCCCGCCGGTTCCGCCGCGCGCACGAGGACCTGATCGCCGTCGATCACCAGCGCGTGCCGTTCGTCGGCCGGGCCGTCGGCCGTCGGTGACAGGCCGGTCGGCGCGGGGAGCGCCCGCAGGTCCTCCCGGGCCGAAAGTTCGATCGTGACGCACGGCTCATCCGGTGCCGGGTGGCCAGCCCTCGGCGCCAGGCGCAACCCCGTGCGCTGCGTCATCTGCGCGCAGAACCGCTCGACCATCGGCGCCAGGCCAGGATCGGCATACCGGAGCGCCGTGCCCGGCCGGAACGCGAACTCGCGTCCCTCGCTGGCGTCGAACCGTACCGGAGCCGGAATGACCGTGTGGTTCGTCGGCGGCGCCATCACCCGGCGGCCCGATCGCCTCGGTCGGGCCGCAGCACCGCCGAGCCGAGCCAGCGGCTGGCCTGCAGCGCGAGTTCCACGTCGTGGCGGTTATCGCCTACCGGCCGGCCGAGGCTCTCCTCCGCCTTGCGGATCCGGTACTGCACCGTGTTCTTGTGCAGGATGAGCTGTTCGGCGGTCGTCTCGTAGCTGCCCCCGCTGCGCAGGAAGACGAGCAGGGTGTCGTGCAGGCGAGCGTGGTGCTCGTCGTCGGCGGCCAGGTCGGCCAGCGTGCTGAGCACCCAGGCCCGCAGCAGGTCCTTGGACCTGAGCATCATGGCCACGGGCGCGACCTCGCTGAACGCCACCGCGCGCGGCGCCCGAGGCCCGGCGGCGAGCGCGACCGCCTGGGCGGCGATGGCCTGCTGGTGGGTGAGGCGGAACCCCGTGGTGCCCTTCGCCACGTCGCCGGACGCGAGATGGATGTCGGCGTCCGCGTCGGCCGCGCTGGCCGCCGCGGAGTCGAACACGTCCCGGATGCCCAGCGGCAGCCAGGCCCAGGCGCTTGCTTCGTCGCGGGGCAGGAACACCGGATCGCCGGGGCAGGCTGAGTGCTGCGCGACGCGGCCGACCGCGCGCTCGAGCCGGGTGATCTCGTCGGCGGCACTCGCCGCGTCGCCCACCCAGCACACCAGTCCCACATGGTACTGGCGCAGCCGGTAGCCCAGGGTGGCTTCCGCCGCGCCTACGTCGATCCGCTCACCCGACAGCAGGTCACGGATCCGGGCGGCCCGTGCCGCGCTCCGGTTCCGCAGCCAGTTCTCCCGCTCCTGTGCGTAGGCCGAGACCATCTCTTCTGACGTCTGGTCGATGTAACCGGCGACGATCCTGGACATGGCCAGCGTGGCGGCGCTCATCACCTCGGCGTCGCCGGCCTGCCGAGCCAGTTCCTGGAGCAGCCAGTCGGAGAAGGACGTGTGCCCGACCCGGTAGGCGCGCAGCAACGCGGTCAGCGGCGTGCCGCGCTGAGCCAGCCGGCGCGCGCATTCCACGGCTACGGCCGGGGCCCGCACGGCGGTCAGGTCGATCCGGTGCTGCACGATCTGCAGGCAGGTGTCGACGTTGCTGTTGACGCTGGATGCGAGCAGGGTCAGCAGCGGCTGGTCGTCGCTCAGCTGCGGGATCTCCCGGAGTATCACCTGGTAGACATCCTCGCGCACGGCGTCGGCCCGGCGGGCCACGGCCGCCGCGACGTCGGCCATCAGCTCGGCGACTTCGGGGCGATCGGTGTCCACCTGCGGATTCTTACACATCCCGCCCACTGTGCCGAGGGCCGCGGCGTCGGCCGGCCGCCGCGGGTTGTGCCCGCGGCACGAGGGCCGCCGGCCACTGGTCCGGGTCGGCCTCCGGGACCATCCGCTGACCGCCACGGCGGCCCTGGTGTGGAACGGCGACCTGCCCCGCCCGCTCCAGCAGATCCTGTTCGACACTGCCGACCGCGTCACTACCCCGCCACTGGACCGTCACCAGGCGCGTAACACCACGGTCCGTTCGGCCTTATCTATTCTTTTCTGCCGAACGACCAGTGGTACCCGCCCCCGCCCGCCTACCGCGCCATCGCCGGCCGATCCTCCCGGTGGTGGCCGCTGGCGAGCTGGCGGAGGTCAGCGGCCAGGAGATCGGCCGCGTGGTACGTGACGATGCGGCAGTCCGTCACCGCGCGCACCGTGGCGGTGCGCCGGCTGTCTTCCAGCCCCGCGCGCTCACCCAGGACCGAGCCGGGGCCGAGCTGGGCCAGCTCCGTGCCGTCGGCCTCCACCGCCACCAGGCCGTCGAGCACGAGGACGAGGTCGTCCCCGGCGTCACCCTCGGCGAGGATGGTCCGGCCCGCCTTGATCCTGGCCGGCCTGGGCGGCGGGCCGCCGTGCATGATGGCCTGGGAGAGACGGCGTTCCAGCGGCGTCTCCGCCGCCGCCTCGACCACGGTGTTCTCCTGGCGGCGCCACGGGGACCGCGCCAGCGTGGTGGTCCGGTACCACTTCATGAAGTCGATCTGGGCGGACTTCCCGGCCAGCGCTCCGTGCGCGTCGTAGATCCAGTGCCGGGGGAACGAGCTGGCGCCCACCAGTTCGTGCCGGCTCGAGCCGTCCGTATAGATGGTCAGCGCCAGCGTCGTCCACACCGTCGGCCCCTGGATCTTGACGAACGGCGCGTCCTTGGCCAGCCGCGGAGCGGGCATGCCGGGCCGGCCTTCACGCCGACGATGGCCGCCGACGGGATCCACGAGATGCTGGTCACCGATGATTCGATCGTCATGATGTGCCTCTCAGGTGTGCTCGACGGCGAACAGCTGCCATTCGTCGGGGACGCCCTTCAGCTGGTGCAGCCCGCGGTCGGCGAAGCCGATCCCCGAGCCGAGCACCAGCATCTGCACCGTGCTGGTGACCAGCACCTCGCTGGCCCGGGCCAGGGACGCCACGCGGGCGCCGACGTGGACGGCCAGGCCGGTTGGCCGTGATGTGCAAGCACGCGGTTGACGACCGCAACGGGCTGACCATGGCGGTCGAGACCCTGGCCTCGATGGCCGCCGACCGAGGCCGCCACGAACATGCCGCAATCGTCCTCGGCTCGGCGCAGCGCGTGCGCGACGAGAGCTCGCTGACCCTACTGGAACTGTTCCGCGAGCAGCACGAGCGGTCGGTATCGCTCAGCAGTCAAGGCCTCGGCCGCAGGGCGTTTGACGCCGCGTATGCACGGGGCCGCGCGACGACGATCGACGAAGGTATCGCCTTCGCCGTGGAAGACAAACCCGCTCCCAAGCCGGCGCCCGCGGCTAAGGCCCCTGATTCGGAAATGACCAGCACGGAACTGACCCGCAGGCAGCTGGAAATAGCCAGGTTGATCGCGGCGGACCTCACCAACCGGCAGATCGCCGACCGGCTTTTTTGTCCGAACGGACCGTGGAAACTCACATCACGAACATGCTCAACAAGCTCGGCCTGAACTCCCGGATGCAGCTCAGCCGCTGGGTAGCCGAACTGCCGGAGACCACGCAGTCATAGCCGCGTCTGCTATGCGTAGCGCAGCGCGCGGCCGGGCCGCAGGCGGGCAGCGTGCCTGATCGGCACGAGGGTGATCAGGAGTGCGAGCAGGACGGTGCCGACGAGGGTGAGCGCGAGGTTCCAGGGCGGGAAGGCGAGCGTGAGGTTCAGGTTGGTGACCTTCTTGACCATCCAGATGAGGAACAGGTCGAGCAGGTAGCCGAGCGGGATCCCGATCAGCCAGCCCGCGGTGGCCAGGGTGAGGGTCTCGGCGGCGAAGATGCGGCGAATGTCGCGGGCGCGGGCGCCGATCGAGCGGAGGATGCCGATCTCGCGGGTGCGCTCGAGGACGCTCATCGTCAGTGCGTTGGCCAGGCCGGCCATGCCGATCGCGACGATGAGCAGGCCGAGTATGGCGAGGGTGGTGGTCACCGTACGGTAGCTGGCGATCTCGTTGGCCAGCCTGACGTAGACGATCTCGCTGTCGACGTCGTAGCCGTGTGCGGTGAGCGTGTCTTCGATGCGGGTGGTGGTGCTGTCGATGAACGCGTGGTCGTGTGAGGTGGTCCGGACCCAGTAGGCGGGCATGCCGGTCACGATTGTGTTCATCGTGGTCAGCGGCACGAACAGCGCGGTGCCGTTTTCCTGCTGTTGCGGTGAGATGCCGATCACGCGGAAGGTGGCCGGGCCGGAGGCGGTCTGGACGGTGATGGTGTCGCCGAGCCGGGTTCCGGTGGCTTGGGCGATGTCCTGCTCGATGACGGCGACGTGGGCTCGGGCCTGTTCCTCGGCGGGGGTGTACCAGCGTCCGGCGGAGATCCGGTAATGGAACATTGTCGCCTGCTGCACGGCCCAGATCTTCGCGGCCTGGCCGTCGAGGGTGATGTCGGTGGCGAAGTGCGGCTCGACGGCCGCCACGCCGGGGGTGGCGCGGATCAGGTCCGCGGCGCGGGCGTCGAGCATGCGGCCGCCCACCGGGATGATATTGACGTCCTCGCCGTGGTCCCCCCACGAGGCGCGGCTGGCGTTGCCGGCCGCGGTGATCAGGCCGAGCACCGCGAGCACGGTGCCGACGGCGAGCGCGATCACTAGCGCGGTGGACAGGCTGCGCCGTCGGCGCCGGCCGACATTGCGCAGCCCGATCTGCGCCGGGCGGGGCAGGAAGCGGACCCGGCGCAGCAGCCGGTCGGCGGCGTCCTGGCCGCCGACCGCCGAACCGGTCGCTTCCAGCGCGTCCCGCACCGGCACCCGGACGGCGCGCCGGATCGCGGGCAGCGCGGCCAGCGGCGGCGCGAGCAGCCCTACCAGCGCGCTGGCGAGCACGATGAGCCAGTCGATCCCGAAGCCGACGCCGGCCGCGTAGTACGTCGAGCCGAAGTAACGGGTCAGGACGTAGGCGAGCAGGATCCCGAGGATGATCCCGGCCACGGTTCCCAGTCCGCCGAGCAGCACCGCGGTCTTCAGGTAGACCGCGGCGATCTGCCGCCGGCGCCCGCCGACCGCCTTCATGATCCCGATCTCAGAGGTCTGCTCTGCCACCAGCGTCGTCATCGTGTTCGAGATCAGCACCAGCGCCGACAGCAGCGCCAGCAGGGTGATCACGTAGAAGAACTTGGAGAAGTTCTGGAAGCTGGACTTGCCGGGCCAGTCGCCCGCGGCCCGTACCTGCGGCAGGTCGGTGAAGCCGGTGAAGCCGGGGACCGCGGCGAGCGTCTGACGGATCGCCGCGATCGTCGCGGTGACCGCGGCCGGACTGGTATCGGCGAGCGTGAAGAACAGCTCGTCGTAGCCGGGGGTCCGGCTCAGCGACGCCACCGTCGCCGGCGTGGCGTACAACACGATCACGCCGTCGGAGGTGACGGTCTGGCCGCCGTCCAGGTTGCGGCCCTCGCCGCTGACCTGCAGCGAGCGCACGGCCCCGTCCGCGCCGATGATCCGCAGGGTCTGCCCGGCCTGCACCGACAGCAGCCCCTGCCTGGCGTTCTGCACGTCGGTCAGGACCGCACCGGTCTGCGGCGGGATACCTGAGGCGACATGCACGACGTTCACCTGCTGGCTGGCGAAGTCCGGTATCCCGAGCACCTGGGCGAACGCGAGGCGGGCGCCGACGTAGACCCGCCCGCCGAACGACGATCGCGGTTCGACCGCCCGGACATTCGGCACCCCGGCCAGCGCGGCCAGCTGGGCCTGATCGAGCACCAGCGGGCGGGTGGAGATCGTCAGGTCGGGCAACCGGTCGGCCGCGACCTCGGCGGCCATCGCGCGGTTCATCAGGGTCGGCGTCGCGAACAGGCCGATGCCCGCCACGGCCAGCGCCAGGGTCGCGACCGCGAAGAAGGTGCGGGACCTGCGCCGGCTCAGATCGGTGATCGACTTGCGCAGCAGCGAGGAGACCATCTCGACCTCCTCACGCCGCGACGATCACGCCGTCGCGGATCGAGACGATCCGGTTTGCGCGCTTGGCCAGCTCGAGATCGTGCGTGACGTACAGGACCGTCTTGCCCTCCCCGTTGAGCCGCTTGAACAGCTCGAACATCTCGGCCGCGGTGACCGTGTCCAGGTTGCCGGTCGGCTCGTCGCCGACGATCAGCTGCGGATCGGCGGCCAGCGCCCGCGCGATCGCCACCCGCTGCTGCTGACCGCCGGACAGCTCGGCCGGCAGATGATCGGCCATGTCGCCCAGGCCGACCAGCGCCAGGTTGCGGCGGGCCCGCCCGAACCGGTCCCGCTTGGACCCGCGGCGCGCGAAGTCCAGCGGCAGCACCGCGTTCTCCAGCGCCGACAGTGTCGGCAGCAGCTGGAAGAACTGGAACACGACGCCCACGTGCTCCCCCCGCCAGACCGCCAGCTCCTCCTCGGTCATCGTGTCGATCCGTCGGCCACCGACCGTCACCGTCCCCGCGGTCGGCCGGTCGATCCCGGTGACCAGGTTCAAGATCGTCGTCTTGCCGCTGCCCGACGGACCCACGATGGCGACCAGCTCGCCGGCCCCGATCTCCAGGTCGATCCCGCGCAGCGCCGGATAGTCCAGCCGGCCCATCCGGTACGTCTTCTCCACTCCCGCCAGATCGATGAACGGCTCAGAAACCCTCGCCGGCCGGGCCGCCCGCTCGGCGACACCCTCCACGCCCATGACCGCACCTTCTTCTTACCCGCAACGCACATCAGATGGGCCCAGCCACAGGCTGCGATCCCGCCTATCCGGCCCGGCAGTGGCGAAGGTCATCCGAGGGCAGGTCTTTGGCCTCGACATTCGCTGCATCTGACCGGCAGGTCCGCCCAGCCTGGTCGTGGCGGACAGCTCAGCCAGGCGCGCCTCTTGCCGATGCCCGGCTCGATCCCCTCGGCCGGGCTCACTCAAAATCGGCCGTGTCGCCTGCTCCGCGGCGCACGATCTCGGGCTCGGGCTGGGAGAAGTCGATCACCGTGGTCGGCTCGGTGCCGCAGTCGCCCGAGTCGATCACCGCGTCCACGGCGTGGTCGAGATGCTCGGCGATCTCCCATCCCTGGGTCAGGGGCTCATCCTGGCCGGGCAGCAGCAGCGTGCTCGAGACGAGCGGCTCGCCGAGTTCGGCGAGCAGCGCCTGGGTCACCACGTGGCGCGGGATCCGCACCCCGACGGTCTTCTTCCTCGGGTGCTGCAAGATC
>Ga0187781_10004493_pt1 | contig 10396 bp, 18 predicted proteins | sample 0715_SJ02_MP02_2_FD_132447 | JGI IMG/M metagenome (GOLD analysis project Ga0187781, IMG submission 132447) | Tropical peat soil microbial communities from peatlands in Department of Meta, Colombia - 0715_SJ02_MP02_20_MG | ecosystem: Environmental > Terrestrial > Soil > Wetlands > Peat | place...
GAAGCTGCCGAACCTGGCCGAGCTACTGCGGGTATCGCACGGCTGATCAGGGGTCGAGTAGTACCCCGGGGTTGAGGATCCCGGCCGGGTCAAGTGCGGACTTCGCTGCGCGCAGCGCCGCCGCGAACGGGTCGGGGCGCTGCCGGTCGTACCAGGGGCGGTGGTCGCGGCCGACCGCGTGGTGGTGGGTGATGGTGCCGCCGCTGGCGGCGATCGCCTCGGACACGGCGCCCTTGATGTCGTCCCACTGCGCATCGAGGGAGCCCCAGCGCCCGCCTGCGTAGATGCTGTAGTACGGGGCCGGGCCGTCAGGGTAGACGTGGGTGAACCGGCAGGTCATCGCACCGGTCCCGCAGACCCGCTCGATCGCTGTCCGGGCGGCCTCGGTCACCGCGGCGTGCAGAGTGCCGAATGCGTCCCAGGTGCAGGCGGTCTCGAAGGTCTCGGCGATGACGGCGCGACGGGCAAGGGCGTCGCGCTGGTACGGCATGCGCAGGAACGCCGAGCGCCAGTTGGCTGAAGCGTCGGTTTCCGTTGTGCCGCTTTCGGCTTCGCGACTGCGCCGCGCGGTCACGGTGCCGCCGTGGTCGGCGGCAATCTGCACGGCCCGGTCGAGCCACGGGTCTATCGGGTGGTCGGCCGATTCGAAGGCCAGCACCAGCAGCCCGCCCCCCACCGCCACGGCGGCGTTCAGGAACGCTTCGGCCGGGTCGAGCAGTCGGCAGTTCGCCGGGTAGAGCCCGGCTTGCGCGATGGTCCGCGACGCGGCGACCGCGGCGGCCCAGTCGTCGAACGCCACCGACGCGGTGACCTGCCACCGCGGGCGGTCCTGTAACCGCATCCACGCCTCCGTGATGATGCCGAGCGTGCCTTCCGAGCCGAGGAACAGCCGGTCCGGGGACGGGCCGGCACCGGAGCCGGGCAGTCGCCGCGACTGACTTACCCCAGCCGGCGTGACGATTCGGAGCGATTCGGTCAAGTCGTCGATGTGGGTATACAGCGTCGCGAAGTGCCCGCCGGCGCGGGTGGCCAACCAGCCGCCGAGGCTAGAAAACCCGAAGGACTGTGGGAAATGCCGCAGCGTCAGGTCGTGCGGGCGCAACTGGTCCTCGATCGCCGGACCGAGTGCCCCGGCCTGGATCCGCGCGGCCCGGCTGACTCGGTCGATCTCGAGCACCACAGCCATGGCGGTGATGTCCACCGTGACAACCGGCCCGTCGAACCGCGGCTCGACGCCGCCGACCACTGAGCTACCGCCGCCATACGGGATGACCGGGATTTTTTCGCGCGAACACCAGTCGAGCACGTCGACCACGTCCCGCTCGCTGCGCGGTCGCGCGATCAGGTCCGGGACACGGTCGAGGCGGCCCTGCAGGTTGCGCGCGACATCGCGAAACGCCTTGCCCCGCGCGTGGCCGGCCCGATCGGCCGGGTCGGTCGAGCACAGCGCGGCCAGCGACGTCGGCGGGGTAATCCGGGGCGTCGCTAACCCGAGAGCGTTCGGGTCCGGCGACGGGTGATCGGTCAGGTCATGCCCGGGTAGCAGCGCCGCCACCCGTGACACCAGATCGTGAGTCTCTTGCTCCGAGAGCGACTGCTCGACGGTGCCCCAACCCCACCACGAACGCATGCTGACGGCGTCAGCGCTTTAATACGATGGCGGCGCCTCCGGCGAGCAGCAGCACTATCGCCGCGAAGATGGCCCAGCCCGCGCCGGCGAGCCACCAGATAAGACCCAACGCTATGAGAGCCGGCGACAGCGCAAAGAACACTATCCCGGGGTTTTGCTTGATCACTGCGAGCGCACTCTTCGCTCGGATCGGATCGATTTCCTTGCCTGGCATGACATCAGAATGCCAGTTGACCACCACAAAGCAAGCTGCGATTACTCCTCTTCGTCTTCGCACAGGAGCTTCTCGGGGTGGTGGAACCTGTTGGTCCGGGGCTGGCCACGAACTGCTGAAGTACGTTCTAAAACTGCACACGGCTAGTGTCGACGTGCTCGCCGGCCGGCAGCGGTGGCATCACCTGGCAGGATCGCCACAGCGCAGTGAGGGCACTCAACAACCACCGCCAGCCTGCTCGAACACCTATGACCGCGCGCATGGGATGGCAAAGGTGGTCCCAATAGCCGAATTCAGCGTGACGCCGCCATAATCATCACCCTCCCGCCCAAGCGGCAGCACGCTGTCACCAAGGCCATATCAGAGGCGACACTGTACCGGTAACCCTCCATATTCGATCGCGCCGTATTTGGGCGTTTGAAGGTGAGGCCAGTGGAGCCTTGCGGCGTTGGTCAGCCACTTGGCTCGGTCGTGCGCGGGTGGGGTGTTGCTCGATCTTCGCGCTGGACTAGCTCGTCGAGGATCTCTTTGGTGCGAGGTGTCAAGCCGAGTCGATCAGTTCGCGGCCAGTTTTTGATTTCCTCCTCCGCGAAATCGACGAAATCCATGATGGTATGGAATAGGTCTGAGACAAACCGTGCACCGAGCGCAGAGATGTGCAGCCGATCTGGAAACGGAGCCTCACCTGCCTCATATTGGCGAAGGATTTCGTTGACGCTGTCGATGTGCTCCTGCGCCCAGCTACGTAAGGCCGCGCCGGCCCGGAGCACATCCTCGCGATCACCCTGGTCGGCGAACAAAAAGCGCAAACAGGGCTCGAGTTCGATCCGCGGCGGGCTGCTGGTTTCTCCTCCGAGCCATTCCCGAAGCGCCTGCCGGCCTTCGTCGGTGATTTCGTAACGGTTGCGCGAGCGGCCACCGTTTCGTTCCCGGACGGCTGAGGCCAAACCGCGTGCAACCAGACGGCGCGGCTCCTCGTAAAGCACGCTGTCTTCCTTTTGCCAGCAGAATCGCAGGCTCCGTCGCCCCTGCTGAGCTAGCTCGTAGCCGGTCCAGGACCGCAAGCTCAGGAGCCCTAAGACGGCGTACGACGTCGTGGACAAACCCTCTCTCACGCGAAACACTTTACTCCGGTACCGGAGTAAGCAATAATACTCCGATATCGGAGTATGGATCGGAGGGTCAGCCATGGTCAGCAAGAAGGCATGTGCGGCCAACGAGTCGAACCACCCCATGGCGGCGCCCGATAAGACCCGCGTCTTGGCGGAGTTACCAGCCGCGATGGAACAATTCTGCGGCTTGCTCCTGCATGGCGATGATCTCAACGTCCACGGCATCGGGTACTGGTCGGCGTCGGACGTCGCCGCGCATGTGGCGACGGTGTTGGAACTCAACGTCGGACTTGCATGCGGGACTGTCTTACCAGTGGCCACCATGGAAGCCATACCGGACTGGACCCAATCTGCGCTCGAAAAGGTGGAGGATCGAAGGCCCCAAGCGCTTGCTGACCGAATACAAGCCGCGGTCAATGAACTGACCGACGCGGCGAGCAGCCGGGGCGGTGATCCGCGAGTCGCATGGCACAACGGGCTATCAATTCCGATCTCCACCGTGCTCGCACTGATGGTGGGCGAAGCGACGATTCACGGGCGCGACATTGCACGCGCGCTCGGCCGCCGATGGCACATCCCGTCGGCATGGGCGGACACCACATTCCGGGGGATGGTCCAGGTGGTGCCGTTGTATTTTCTCCCCGAGAGGTCGGCGGGTTTGCATGCTCGGTTAGAAATGCGGCTGCGCGGTATTGAAACTCGTGCGCTATTTACCATTACGGACGACGAGCTGCAGATCTCAGAACCCGGCGGTGGTCGAGCCGACTGCTACATCTCAGGCGAGCCGACGGCACTTCTTCTCCTCCTGTACGGGCGCGCAGGACCAGTACGTCCTACTCTCACCGGACACCTGGTCGCATGGGGCCGAAAACCTTGGCTTGCTTTCCGCTTCTTACGCCTATTCCGCAACCCCTAAATTCTGCGGCCGAGACGCTCCAGATACCGCAAATTAGAGGGACTCTCATCGGACAGGTCAGGCTGAAGACTAGAGAAGGGAAGGCGCAATGACCGCAACAGTGGACGCGAGCCCGCGTCAATCACGCGAGGCAACGGTCCAGGCCCACGTGAACGCAGAAAAACATCGAGACCTGGAAGCCACGCTTGCGACGTTCAAGGTCGGCGTGGCGCGCCTGGAGTTGCCCGGGGGCGAAGTTGCCGATGGTTCCGATGAGGTGGCGGACGCCTATCGCGAATTGTTCACCGGCTTTCCCGACCTGAACGTTCCCAACCGTGAGCCCGACTCGCTTAGTCACCACGGCGATTTGGTCATCAGCGAGTTTCGTCTGCAGGGGACGCACCTAGGTCCGTTTCACGGACTCCCGCCGACCGGCCGACGAATCGACCTGCCGCTTGTGGCGATCTTCGAGTTCGATGGCCCTGACCTGCTTTGCGAACGTGTTTACTTCGACCGCCTCACTCTGTTGATCCAGCTCGGTGTCGCACGAGATCCCAACACGCGGGCTGGCAAGCTCACGACTCTACTCAGCCACCCCGTAACGCTCGCTCGCGCGACAATTCGGGCGCGTAGGCGGCGCAGCGAATAGACCCTTGGCGCAGTTTGTTCGGCGGTCGTGGTGGACGCTTTAACCTAAGCAGGGGCGGCGCGTGAGCACGACTTCCGGGTGTCCAGTCACAAAACCGAACGTCTTCGGTTTTCCACGCTTTCCCCGAAACCCGTTGCTGGACAGGGCTTACCAGCGCAAACACCCGGAAAGCGCTGCTGCCGGGAACTTTTCGCGGGGCAAAAATTCTTCGGAAAAAATCCAAGGGGGGGATGTACCCAGCGGGTGGGGAGTGTGCTTGCCCATCCGTTTCGCGCGGCCTACCCACCCCCCAGGTTCGCCGAAACCCAGCGCTACGGAGAAGCGACGGCGAAGAGACGCCATTCCCCGGGCACGCCCTTCAGTTGGTGCGTACCACGCTCGTCGAACTCAAGTCCTGACCCGATCACCAGGTCGCGCAGCGTGCTGGACACGAGCACATCGTTCGGCCCTGCCAGGGCGCTCACACGTGCGCCGATGTGCACGCCGATTCCGCCGATGTCATCGCCGCGGACCTCGCACTCGCCGCGAGAACGGCCCCGGTGTGGCGCAGGTCGTGGAAGCGAAGATCGGGCCGCCGGCAGCCTCACGCGCGGTATAGAACCGCCGGTACAGGCTCGCCGGCGCCAGGTGCCCGCCGCCCTTCGCCGCAAACAGCAGCGCGTCCGGTCCTGCATCGACGCGGTCGATCAGGTGATCAGCCAGGGCTCCCAACAGGTGCGGCGGGATCGCCACGTCGCGGCTCCCGGCCTCCGATTTGGGTGTGGTGACTTGGAATTCGCCGCCGACGCGGACCACCGCGCGGCGCACCCTGATCACCCGCTCCTCAAGGTCGATGTCGCGGCGGCGCTCGGTGAGCCCCCCGAAGCGCAGCGCGCACCACGACGCCAACAGGATCATCGGCTGATACGGCTCGGGCATCGCGGCGGTCAGCTTCGCCAGCTCGTCCCGGCTGGCGGGCCGGATCTTGTCCACCGGAATCCGTGGCGCACCTAGCGAGGATTCTTTCCATCTGCCACGCCATCATGAGAATCTTCGTTAATGGACCGATATGAGGCGTTGCGTGTTGATGTCGATGGCGGGGTCGCATTCGTGACGATCGATCATCCGCCGATTAATCTGCTCGACGCCACGATGATCGGGGATCTGGCGCGTCTCCCGGACGACCTGCTGGCCCAATCGGTGCGCGTCGCGGTCTTCCGCAGTGCTAATCCGGAGTTCTTTGTGGCTCATGCCGATTTGGAACTCATCCGTCAACTGCCCCGCGACGTAACGGAGCGGACTGACCAGTTGAGCCCGTTTCACCAACTTGTAGAGCGCTGGCGCACATTGCCGCTGGTGACCATCGTTCAGCTTGAGGGGCGGGCACGCGGCGGTGGAAGCGAGTTCGCGTTGTCGCTCGACCTTCGCTTTGCGGCCCGCGGGCGTACGGTCCTCGGGCAGCCAGAGGTTGCGCTCGGCCTTATCCCGGGCGGGGGTGGCACGCAACGGCTGGCCCGATTCATGGGCCGTGGCCGCGCGCTGGAAGTCGTGCTCGGCTGCTCCGACTTCGACGCCGACACCGCCGAACGGTACGGCTGGGTGAACCGGGCCTTACCGCCGGACGAGCTCACGCCCTTCGTAGAAAAGTTGGCGCGTCGCATCGCGTCCTTCCCACCCGACGCTGTGCGGCGGGCCAAGATCGCAGTTGACTCCGCGACGGGATCGATCAAAGCCGGCCTTCTCGAGGAGGCTTACCAGTTCGACCAGACGCTCACAGACCCCGAACTAGACGCACGGTTCGAAGCGGTCATGGCCGCCGGTGCGCAAACCAGGGACGGCGAGCTCAACCTCGACGCACTCATCGAACAATCGGCACCGTAGCGGCGTCCTATCGCGTCGCCGTGGCGCAGCGGCGCGGCGGCGTTCCGACATTTCAGTGTGGCCCAGCCCTATCTCATCGCGGCCCGGCGCTTAGTCGATGACGCGGTCTCGGTGGCGACGGGCTGGCACCTCGTGATGTCGCTCACCCCGCGCGCCCGGGTCGCGATCGCACGAGGTGAGCGAGAGCAGGCCGAACGCGACATTCACGGTGCACTGGCCTGTGCTCCCAGGTAACGCATCTAGATGTGGAATAACGCTTGTTTTGATCTGTTACTGGCGCGAAACAGCCCCTGATCTAGGGGTATTCGGGCCACGGGCTGCGAATGTCGACCCGCGCCAACCTATTTCGGTCGCCTACGGTGCGAGATTATTCGCTACGGTAGGAGCGCCATAGCTCCACCATCGCCTGCGGCACCGAGGCCGTCTGCGGGCCTGCCCGCCCGGCGACGATCACCGCCCCGCAATAGCACATCACGACCGGCCATCAAAGGGTTTGTGGCCCAACACAATTGGGTCGCCAACTCGTTGCCCGGCAGCCCCTCGATCTTGCCATTGTCGTTGCACCAGAAGCAGATTCGCAGATCCTGGCTGCTCACCTGCTCGATATATCCGCCGCCGATGCGCTGAAACGTGGGCAGCGTGTCCTCGATGTCATCGAGGCAGCCGGAGGTGCCGGGCTGGATGAGGATCGCCCGAATGGTCTTGGCGCTGGTCACACCCCATCACATGATCACTGCCCGCGGCGCGACCGCGACGTGTCCCATGTCGCGATGGCCCAGATGACCAGGACGTCAAGTGCGATCAGCACGATGGACCACACCGGGTAGTACGGCAGAAAAAGGAACATGGCCACGATTCCCAGGCAGGCAAAGATAATCGCCATAAGCCGTGCCCACGTTGTGCCCCAGAAAAGCCCAAAGGCCACCACGATCAACAGAATTCCCAGAACGATGTGTACCCATCCCCAACCAGTCGTGTTGAATTTGTACACGTAATCTGACTTGACGACCAGCAGCTGGTTGTTGGCCACCGCTGACACACCCGTTAGAAGAGTTAGTATCCCGCTAGTCAATAGCAGGGCGGCGGCTGCAAATGTTGCGCTGCCAGCTAACAACTGTCCAGTTGAACGATTCCGGTCTGGGGGATCGACGGTCATGAGCATCTCCTATCCACGGCTTCAATCATTCACGCGAGCCACAGTGCGTGTATGGAGATTTTACGAAACGGGTTATCAAGAGACATGTCGTCGATCTGCAATTGCTCGGCCTTGCGATTGATCTCGCCGGTGCTGCTGGCGCGTTCGAGCAGTGCGACGGTGCGGATGACAGGTCGATGAGGTGACTATCGACGATAGCTGCTGGTGAAGTAGTTGCTCGCTGGCCTGCCGAACGTGGCTCAGCGTGGCTCTGGGGGCCGGGAATCGGCGGCGCTGGTGTCGGCGCGGCACCACGCGCCGTGCCACGCACCGTGCACCAGCGCAAACGTCGCCACGCGGGTAATGCTGGGGGTCGATGACCCGTCCCAGGTCACCAGGCCACCTTGGTGGCGTCGGTCGGCTCCGCACCCGACTCCGATGGCCTGCCGGTGTCCTCGAGCGCGGCCGCGTACATCGGCGGGTCCGGTGTCACCACGACGACCGGGTTCCCGATCGCCGCGAACACCTCCGTCCTGGTGCCCACCACGGGCAGCGAATCGCTGTGGTTGTACGCGGTGGTATCGAGCGGCACGGCGACAGTTTCGACGTTGTATCCATCGTAGTAATGCTTCGGTGTGGTCGTGCTGGCCGAGGGCAGCGTCTCCCTTTCGGGCGCGCCGCACCGGAATCCCGCACACCGGAGGTTGTGTGGGATGGGTGGCGCGGTGTACTGGGCCGGGGCGCCGCGCCACCAACCAAGCTTCCCGCCGCTGCGCCGTTATGGGAATCGTCGCCCGGGACGCGGTGCGCGCGGGAACACCGGGGCGGGCGGGTTTTCTTCTTTCTTCCCCGCCCGCCCCGGCCCCGCCTCAAGCAGAGATGAGGGTGGCGGCTCGCCAATTGGTCGCCATTCTGAACACGGATGTCAAAGCGGGCGCAGCGGCGCGGGAAGCTGGCCGTTGTCAAGTCGATGACGACCAGCGGCAGTACACCGATTAGCGTTCTCAGCAGAACTCTAGGTTTACGCCCCACTGGCCGGATGCCCGGAACGGGGGACTGTCCTGCGCGGGGCCGACGCGTGGGTTCCACCACGTCACCTGGAACGGGCCGCCCAGAGCCGGGTTGGCGTCGTGGATACGCCCGCTGCCACTGCTGGCCGGGGTGAAGGTGTCCCAGCTGATCGACTGCAGATGCGGCGGCGTGGATGGTGTGCAGCCCCGTTGCACCTGGTTGTAGATGGCGGTGACGGCTTGCTCGGCTGCCGACTGGTCGCCGCTGTCGGCGTGCGCTGATGGGGCGAAGGTGATGGCCGCCAGCGCGGCCACCCCTGCGATTGCGATCTTCATCAGCACGTCACACCCCGAACGATCAGCGGAAATATTTATAACCGCGGCCGACAGCTGGCAAATCTACGACCGACATCTCGTAAATCTACGACCCCCGCGCGCTCACATTTACGTCCTTTGGACGACGGTCTTTGCTTCGCCAAGTCGCACAGTCGTTGGTAACCGGCTGTGACTACCCGTGCGAGGAGTAACTAATGGCTACGACGATTTGGACGTTGCTCTCTATCTTCGTCATCGCTCCCGTCGGTGCTCTTGCCATTGACAGGCCCCTCCACGGCAACTGGATCTGGCACATCGACCCTGAGAAGGCGATGGACTATGAGTGAGCATTCCGGCGTCACCGGCAAGACCCCGATGGCTGGAACCCGGAAGGATCGCGATGTTCGATGGTCTCCGCCCGCACGTCGGTAACCCTTAACGATCGGGTCCGCATGCGCATGCCTGTCACGGATAGTTGACGCAAAACTGCACGGCCGCTTTTAGCTCGTCGCCCTTGTATCCCTCGTACTGCATCGCCGCCTCGCAGGCTTTGTATTTCTGGCTGTTCGCTGACTCTAGCGACGCGGTGATGAGTACGTTGATCAGTAACACGATGCCTACGATGCCTACGGCAATTGCCAAGAAGCCGATCTTGTAACCCGTGCTTAGACCCTGCCAGTACCGCCGGAATGGGTTTTGCGATTGAGGTGCAGGCCCGTACGACTGCTGGAGACAAGTCACCGGCAGGGCCGCCCCGCACTCACCACAAAAATGATGGTGTTCGGGATTGTGGTGACCGTTGGGGCAAGTCACCGAAGCTGCTGTCATGTGCGCACTCACCTCCTCGCTTCAACCGTTGAGTGTGCGCAGTTTAGTGCGCGGTCGGGATGGCTCGGCGTGCTTTGCAGCACAGATGTTGCGGCCCAACGACGTTATACGTCAGCGGACCCTGGCCGGCCCATCGAGCAGACTGCACCCGTTAGCGAGAGCCGGCCCGTAAGTCACCGCTCCGCAGTCACAGCGCCACGTCAGATGCCGCCCGCATGAGCAGGGCAGAAAAGCATGCTTATCGCAAAGCTTGCCTGGCGCTTGAAGTAGACATAGCGCATGTCCAAACACGCTGCACTCGTGGCCTACGCGCTAACGATGGTCGTGCTCATCGTGGGCGTCGACGTCCTGCTATTCCGCCACCACTTCTGGCCGCGCCTCATGATCAACGTCGGGATCGTGCTGGTCTTCGGGGCGTTCTATCTGAGATTCATGCGCGGGGCGTAAGGGCGCCAACGACCATCCCCGCGGGTTCCTGAACGGTTCAGCCCGCGCGTTCGTGAACTGTTCAGGGGGCGACCGGCTACCCCGGGATGGCGATTGAACCGAGGTCCTACCCATGAAACTGACCGTGGAAGTCTGCAACGACGGCCTCTACACCTACCAGTGTGACGACCCGTTCCCCCCGGCGCTGGTGGCGATAGCGCTGCGGCAGATCGCCGACCGCATCGACACCCCCGGGGGATCACCGCCAGCACGCTCACCGGCTACGTCGATTGGGAGCAGGCGGAGTCGAAGCTGATTCCGA
>Ga0187781_10004497_pt1 | contig 10389 bp, 13 predicted proteins | sample 0715_SJ02_MP02_2_FD_132447 | JGI IMG/M metagenome (GOLD analysis project Ga0187781, IMG submission 132447) | Tropical peat soil microbial communities from peatlands in Department of Meta, Colombia - 0715_SJ02_MP02_20_MG | ecosystem: Environmental > Terrestrial > Soil > Wetlands > Peat | place...
CTTTCAACTCTTTGCACCAACCTTAAGCATCTCCTAATCCCACTTGAATGCCAAGACAATTCTTCCCTGCTTGCTGGCGCAATCCCTCTGTGCTTGGCAGTTCACGATGGCGGAAAAGGGTCTCGCCCTCAGGGTACTTTCCGAACCCTCCCCGCCGTGCTGGACCTCAGAGCGTTGAACGGTCCATTTTCTTTCGGAACTAAAGTTGCGGCTGTGGCTTCTTAAGCTTCACCTCTATGACTTGATTGTCTTCTTCTAGTTCGAATTCCTTACCATAGCTTTGGTGACGCTCCGCAGTAACGAGCAAACGTATGGTTCCTTTGGGAATATTTGTGAAGCGATACCGCCCTTGAGCGTTTGTTTTGGCGCCATACGAAATGGTATGGTGAAGTTTGCCGGATTTGAAGCTGAGCGTGAGTCGTGCTTGGCTGATGGCTTCCCCCGTCTCCGCGTCATTAACCACAACAGTCACGCTCAATTCAGGAACGGGTTGTTTCTCTTCCGGTTTGCACACTCCGCTCATTAGCAGAGCTGCCGCGCTGGCGAGAACGCAAGTTCGAGATCTCCGAAGATACGAGCCAAACATTGTCTCGTTCCTCCTTTCCAAAGCCCCTTTGACTTGGCAAAGCTACGAACCATCAATCCAGCATCATAACTCACGTTTGGAAAGCTTCAAGTAAACGCGGCCCTCGATAGTGGTGACATTCGCTGGGGAGGTCGATCGCGTCGCCAAAGAACTCCGATACTTCTACGTACCCTCCACAGCGCCTCCCTGCTTCACCGAATCGGAAATCCACTGCAAGTAGTTGGGGGAGCCATCAATAATCGGAAGGCAAATGATCTCAGGCGTTTGATAGCTGTGGATCTTTAAGATCTCGGCCTTGATCTCATGGAACAATTCCCTCGCGCTCTTGATGAGGAGCAGAGATTCCTCCTCCTCGGCAATTTGGCCTTGCCAGCGATATACTGACTCCATGGGCTGCAAGATGTTCACGCACGCTGCAAGTTGCGTATCTACTAGGTGACGCGCGATTCTCTTGCCTTCGTCCCGGCTGGCGGTGGTCGTCAGTACGACAACTTTGTCGGTCACAATTCCTCCCTCAACGGCGGGGTTGCCGCTGGCTTCCTATCGTGCAGCGCCACTGCTGGGGGCGCGGGATCAGCAATGCACTCAGAATTGGGGTTTGCGAAACTGCGTGCTTGCTCAACCCTTCCGCGCAGGATACAATACCCCCAGCAGGCTCGGCAATGCCAATCGGTTTCCCGCTGGTGGGCAGCGCGCGGAAAGGACCGCAAGTTGCCATGACTTTGCCAGCGGGCCGGGTCGAATGGGAAGTGCCGTTTGATCTTGGGGTTAGCTAAACTGCTTTTAACCACAAACCCCTTTGCCCTTGGATCATGGATAAGCTCTTTCGGGACGCCTCAACCCTACGCCGCAACGCGACATACGTCCTTGTTCTGATCTGCATTGCGCTCTTCGCTCATGAAATATTCGGGCCGCACGGGTTCCTGGCCTTGCGCCAGGAAAAGAAAGAAATCGAGAGCCTCCGCCAACAGATTCGGCAACTTCAGGAAGAGAACGAGCAATTGGATAAGCGTATCAAGGCGCTTCAATCCGACCCGAAAGCCATCGAAGGCCTAGCTCGGGAGCAAATGCGGCTGGCGCGTCCAGGAGAGATCATTTACACCGTTCCGGAGAAGAACCAGAAAAAGGACCGGACTGCCCCCGCCGTCCCTGAAACTCAAGCGAAGTGAAGGTGCTTACTTATCGGACTACGCCTTGCATCGGGCTGGACGCCGCGGCGTAAAGTTTCCTTTGCATGCGCCCGGCGAGATAAGCTTGGCGTCCGGCGATGACAGCATGCTGCATTGCCTGGGCCATAAGGATGGGGTCCTGCGCCTCGGCAATCCCGGTGTTCATCAGGACGGCATCCGCGCCAAGCTCCATGGCAATGGCTGCATCGGACGCTGTTCCTACGCCGGCGTCAACGATGAGAGGAACGTTAGTGATCATCTCCCGTAGGATGCGTATATTGGCGGGATTTTGAATGCCTAAGCCGGAGCCGATGGGGGCTCCCAACGGCATCACCGCCGCCGCACCCGCATCGATGAGCCGTCGAGCGGAAATCAAATCGTCGTTCGTGTAGGGCAGAACTACAAAACCTTCCTTGACCAACGCCTCGGTCGCCCGCACTAACTCGAAATTGTCCGGGAAGAGCGTTTTCGCGTCTCCGATTACTTCCAACTTAATCCAGTTGGAGAGGCCTACTTCCCTAGCTAAACGCGCCGTGCGGATTGCTTCATCGCCGGTGTAGCAGCCGGCAGTATTAGGGAGAATGAAGAATTTCTTCCGATCCACATAATCGAGCAAAGATTCTTTGCTGCGGTCGGTGAGATTCACGCGACGGACGGCGACCGTCACCATTTCTGCGCCCGAAGCCTCGTGGGCGCGCGCCATTTCTTGAAAACTCTTATACTTTCCCGTGCCGATGATCAGTCGCGAACGGAATTCCTTCCCTGCAATCCGCAGAACGTCGTTATCCATTTCTCAGCTCCTTATGTTTTGATTGTAGATGCCGACAGGTGAAATTGCAACGAAGCCAGGTGTCAGGTGCAGGTCTTAGGGAAAGAAGCTGTCAGCCCTCAGCAGTCACCTATTGGCGAGCAGTCAGGTGCAGGGTTTCAGGTGTGAAGGAAGAGGTTCTCAGCTTTCTTTCGTCGGTTGTCAACAATTATTGCTTACCGCTGTATTCGATGTCGGAGGTTGATACATGCGGCCCACCCGGATCTCTCAGCCCCTTGTGTTGCCGGTAAGCAATTCTCCTACCCATCTTGCTACCCGCCCGACACCTAAACTCTGCAACCCGGCGCATGACTCTCTGCCAGTAGCTGACGGCTGCTTTCCCTGACACCCGAAACCTGACACTTGAAGCGGCATTTGAATTGGCTTGTCAAGGGCTTGCATTTACAGGTACAATTTGTCTGGTCGGGGCGAGAAAACAACGCGTCGAATCTGGGGAAGCCGGGCGATCCGCCGAGCTGGGGGGCGCCCACGGTCAACCCCGACTTACAAATAGTCTTAGTGGTGGTACTGTGCACTACCGGGGTGGCAAAATCTCGAAAAAAACGAGGAGGTATTCCATGATCAAGCGGATTGCGATGGTTGTGTTGACTCTGTTCGCTTTTGGCTGTTTGAGTTGGGCTCAAAACAAGACGTTCACGGGAACGGTTAGCGACGAGCATTGCGGGGCCCAGCACGCCAAGCCCAGCGCGGCGGCGGAGACGTGCGTTGAAAAGTGTGTGTCCGGCGGCGCCAAGTACGTTCTCGTCAGCCATGGTAAAGTGTACCAGGTTGACGATCAGGATAAGTTCAAGGGCCTGGGCGGCAAGGCTGTGAAGGTGACAGGCAGCCTGAGTGATAGTACGATTACTGTTTCTGACGTTTCCCCGGTAGGAGGTAAGTAGACGGGAACAATGGTCTCTAGGAAGTAGGGGCTCGGTTTTGGGGGCCAGGAATGAGGTGTGACTGGAGGTTAGCGTCCTGCTTTCCGATTGCTGCCGGCTGCCGAAAGTGCTTTGTTCCCCAAGCCCCGCATCTTCTTTCTCTCGACTTCTTCGTTTCAGCTACAATAATTGGAGGTGGCCCAAAATGCGGAAGTGCACCTTTCTGGGTGTCGTGCTATTGCTTGGCGCCAGTTTGAGCTTTGTGGGGAAGGCTCGGGCTGCGACAAAGACGTTTGTCGGAAACATCAGAGACTCGATGTGCGGATTGAAACACATGATGCAGGGAATGAGTGACAAGGACTGTACCCTGGAGTGTGTAAAAGCCGGCAGCAAGTATGTGCTGGCCGATGTGGCCCACGGCAAGGTTTATCAGCTCAGCGACCAGAAAAAACCTGAGGAATTCGCAGGGCAGAAGGTGAAGGTCACTGGAACACTTAAGGGCGATATGATTAGCGTGACCGCAATTGAACCTGCAAAGTAAGTAGGGCAGCGCTCGCGCTTCCTGGGGATACCCAATGGAAGGATATAGCGACCTATTCGTTAGGAAAAGAAATTGAGAGTACACTATGGACACAGAAGGCAAGGCCCCACAGGCGGAAGAATGGAGGGTTCGTCGAGTGGGGACGGTTACGTTCGCAATTTCGAAACCCAAGCGTAAAGCGCGCAAGTTGCGCCAATCACGGCTCAAGAATACGCGTCGCGCACGTTGAGCGCGGTTTGGTATCAGGCCGGGAAGACAACTTTTGGCCCTGAGATAGACTCTACCCTATGGGGGAAGGTCGCCGAGGGCTTGCGACCATGGAAGGTTAATTGAGGAAGGATCATTAACCTATGAGCAAGAAATTAGGCTTGGGGTTGCTGACTGTAGTTGTGGGGGGGGTATTTGCCCTGCTGGCAGTGGCAGCCGATCAGCCCTTGAGCGCCGATGACATAACGTTGCTTTTGTTGGGAGGTTCTCCGGCGCAAAAGATCGTCACCCTTGTTGAACAACGCGGCGTCAGTTTTAAGATGAACCTTGATCTGGCAAAGAAATTCCATGACGCCGGAGCTAGCAATGATTTGATCGACGCCCTTACCAAGGCAAGCTCGAATGCTCAGAATGTTCCTTCCAGTTCTGCCTCGTCCGCCCCCGCCGCCTCTCAGCAAACCCAGCCCTCCAATACGGTTGCTCCCAGCGCTAATCCTGCCGACGTGGACAGGAAGGTTCGGGAAACCTTAAGCAGCTTTGATAACAATTCGGCAGCTAACGATCATCCCTACGCAGCGCGGTTTTCGCTGGTGACCCTCTCCGGACAAAAGATTGACCTCGCGGATTACAAGGGCAAGGTGGTGTTACTTAACTTCTGGGCCAGTTGGTGCCCGCACTGCCGCCGATTGATTCCCACGCTTGTCGGGCTCGAGGACCAATACTACCAGAAGGGTCTGCGGATTGTTGGAATTGCGGTATCGGATCACAAGCAGGCAGTGCAGACTTTTTATCAGCACGGCAACATAAACTACCCCATTGCCATGGGCGATGCGAACACACGCAAACTTTATGGGGGGATATACGGTTTGCCCACCACCGTTCTAATTGGGCGGGACGGCCGCGTTTACTCGAGACTGGAAGGGGAACCCCGGGACGTCGGCGTGCTCGAGGAAGGGATCAAGGGTTTGCTGGCTCGTTCCTCGGGAGTCCCGGAGGGTAACCAAGCAACCGGGGCCCAAGCCACTCCGCCCACGCCTTCTCAGGTGACAGTCGTGGGCGCTTCATCGCCTTTGCCTCCCGCCGCAAGCCAAGTCTCCTCGGCGAGTGCCGCTGCACCTACTGCCGCATCTTCCCAGCAACCCTCATCCGCCAGTACCACGGCTCCCAACTCCACTTCTACAAACGTGAATCAGAAAGTTGCAGACACGTTGAACAAACTCACCGCGCCTGAGGCCACAACTGCCACGCCGGAGCCCAGCAAAGTGCTTACGGACCCCAGCCCAGACCAAGTCCAGCGGATCATCCAAGAATTCGCTGCCAAGGAGAAACTCTTCAAGCAAGCGCGCGACAACTACACCTACCACCAAGTCAACAAGGTGGAGGAATTAGGGCCGGATAACGAGGTTGAAGGTGTTTACGAACAGGAGTGGGACATTCTCTTCGACGATTCGGGTAAGCGGATCGAGCGTGTGACGTATGCCCCTGCGGATACCCTGAAAAAAATCATGATTACTGAGGAAGACATCACCTCCATGCGCAACACTCAACCCTTCGTGCTCACCACGGATGAACTTCCGGAATACGAGATCAAGTATTTGGGACATGTGAAGGTCGACGAGATTACAGCATATGTTTTTTCCGTCCGGCCCAAAGAGATTGTGAAGGGGCACCAGTATTTTCAAGGCGTTGTCTGGGTTGACGACCAAGATTTGCAAATCGTGAAGTCAGAAGGCAAGCCTGTGCCCGAGTTGAGAACCAAGAAAGGTTAGAACCTTTTCCCGCGTTTTACCACTTGGCGCGAGCAAATCGACGGGAAGTATTGGTTTCCGACCTACACCATGGCGGATGATACCCTGTATTTTTCCAGCGGCCCGGTGCACATGAAAGAGATCCTTCGTTACACCGACTATAAACAATTCAAGTCGAAAGTCCGCATAGTAAGTGCGACACCCACCGATCAACCTAACGCGCCGGCTACCCCCGCATCACCAAATCGGTAGCGGCCTGGGCCGGTTGGACATTCCTGCTGCGCGCATTATGCCGGCTGCGATTAGCCGGAAACCTTCTCAAACTCCCTTTGCGAGAGTTTATCATCGACCTCCTGCTCCCGCGGTTTTTGGGACTCCTTGGCCTTCGTGATTGACTCCTGCAATTCTTCAAGCATTCTCTGCTCCTTTTCACGAATTCTGAACGGAGATGCGCCTAAGCCCCCGACAGACAATAAACCATGGCAATAGGGTCCTGTGGGGTCGCGCAAACTCCACGCCTGGACCTGCGTCTTCATGTCAGAGGTCAGGTGCGTAACCCTCGCGGAGGAGGTTCATCCGCCTTCCGCTAGGCACACCTTGTTTTGCTTCCCTAAGAGCCCTGATACGGCGCAGCGAGCCTTCCGCCCCCACCATCGAGGGGGAGGAAAAGAGATCGTCTCCCCCACACTTCCAAACTTCATAATATCTTACCACGAGCGACGGCGCAGTCAATGCCAACTTTCGGTAGTGGGTCAGTCTGAAAGTTTCTTTTTGTAAGGGCCTCGCGGCTTGAAAACCGGCTTGGGTAGCAGGCCGATAATCTCCTCATAGCTCCAAACATGATCGCTGACTCCCGCCTCCATCGCCGGGGTGACCCTGAGCGTCTGGTGGATTCTCCCGAAGTTATAGTACATGAAGTAGACCGCCACGGCGGCCAGATGATTCTTAAGTTTCTTGCTGAAGGCGTTGGTAAGCCGCGTAAACCGTCGAATGTGCATCCGCATCGACAGGTTTTGGCGCTCGATATAGCTCGTCGAAATGTGGGCAGGATCGGGGTTTCCCTGCACCTTCTTTACTTCGCATCCGATGCACTTCGCAGGGCTATAGCGAGTTTCTTCCTGCGACGACTGATAAATCTTCTGAAGCATAGCGTAGTCAATGTCGGCTCCAAAAGCATCCTCAACCGCCGTCAAATAGACCTTGAGGCCATCGGTCGTTAACTGCACCCGGCTAGCGATCCGGTTCTTCAGATCGTCAATGAAAGCACTCGCGGTTCGCGCATCACGGATGCCAAGCATGAAGGAAGGAATCAGCTTTGTATCCGCGTCAATCGCCGTCCAAGTCCACACGTCTCCAAACCCGAACTCACCCTTCATTTCTTCGGGAACGTTCTTTTCCTTCGCATAAATGAAGGACCAAATCTCGTCACACTGAATCCGCTTGCACTTCAGGTTTCGCAACGTACGGTCCTGATAGTCAACACAGGCGTCGCCAAGCTCAACCAATAGCCTAGTAATGGTGTTCTTGGAGAATCCCGTCATGCGGACGGTAGCGCGAATCGAGTTACCTTCGCAGATGCAAGCGATAACTTGGGCTCGTTGTTCGTTAGTCAGCGTTTTCATACTGACCATTATGCTTGAGAACATATCGTTTGTCAAGAGGAAAGTTTGCAATTTGACCAATAAAGTTATAGATTAACACTGAAAAGTTGGCAATCGACATCTTAAACTTTGGGGATGAGTTAAATGAATGAGGATGAAATTAGAGATATCATGGCAAGGTCTGAAGCCCTAGCCGCTCAAGCCACCCAAGTATTTAAGCCTCGCTCTCCCATTACAACGAAGGAATTATTTGCGGGTCGATGGGCTGAATTAACGTCCGTCTCTGATGCAGTCCACCAACCAGGGTTACATGTTGTCATTTACGGAGAGCGGGGAGTCGGAAAGACCTCATTGGCCAATGTTGTGGCTCCAACCATAGTGACGCTGGACAATATAGGGAAAGAGTCCGATGAACAAACTGAGCGTTTGGTTTTGAAGGCTGTTGCTAATAGTGATGACAGCTTCTCAAGCTTATGGCACAGGATTTTCACTGAGATTTTGTGGCCCGAGCAAAGTTCCGGAATCGTTGGGTCGCCAGTAACTATTTCAACGCGAGAGGCATTCTCACTGCCCGACAATCTGGAGATTGATGATGTGAGACGCGTCTTGGCACACACTCCAGGCGCAGTATTTATCTTCGATGAATTTGATCAGTCGCGACGGGAAGTCTCGCGTTCCTTCACGCAGTTGATTAAGACCATTTCTGATCTCGTGATCGACTGTACCGTCATAGTGGTAGGAGTCTCAGAAACGGTTGACAACCTTATTTCTGACCACGCTTCGATCGTGCGCGCACTTACTCAGATTCGCTTGGAAAGAATGAAATCCGATGAATTACAGCAAATTCTAATAAACGCTGAAAAGGTCCTTCAGCTTAAGTTCACAGATGAGGCAACGACGTTAATTGTAAATGTTTCGCAAGGACTGCCTCATTACACTCATTTAATCGGTCTCAACGCTGTGAGATCTGCTGCGGCTAGGTTTTCTCTAACCGAGGTAAATCGTGATGATGTTTTCGAGGCGCTGAAAAAGGCTGTTAAACAGGCACAACAGAGTGTTACAGACAAACATTCCACGGCGATTCACAGTTCTCACAAAAGCGCCTTGTATCGCCATGTGCTTCTGGCCTGCGCCCTGGCAGCTTCTCGGTCGCATGATCCGCTGGGCTTCTTCAGCCCGAGTTCCATTGTCGGACCTCTCAAGGAAATCCTAGGACGCCCCGTGAAAATAGCTACTTTTACGAACCACTTGTCAGAATTCTGCGAAGAGAAACACGGCTCAATTTTGGAGCGAGACGGGCAGCCTTGGGGTTATCGATATAGGTTTCGTGATCCGCTGCTGGTTCCGTTTATATTCATGGATGGATTAGAAGCCGGAATCGCGACGGGTGGTGGCTTGGTTCAAATGCTTGAATAGGAGATAGTCCTAATCGTGGTTGGCCGCTTGCGGTTTTCCCCATCTTGCTGTAGCCGCTTTTACAGCGATCAATTTCCTTTGCGCGGGCGAGAGCTTAACTGCCCGAGCGGGACCACCTTTAATTCCACCGACCCTGCCTCTGGCGACAGCGGCTGGACGTTTTTCAATACTTGGAGATCGAAGAGGGGCCCCGTCCAAGTGTTCTCCAATCGCTTGTTCTACAACTCGCCGGGCCACCGTCACGAAATCGTGCTCTTTGCTTGAGCGTGTAGGCATATCAATATTATGCCACTAAAAAACCGAACGTGCATCCACAAATTCTAGTCGAGGCAAAATCATGGCTACAGTTCCCGCACAATCCCCAGCTACGTTGGAAGCAAGACTCCTAATCGGTTGGATGGATCATGACACGGCAGTAAACTACCTGACCAGGAATTGTATTGCAGACCCTCCCTATTCCGCGCAATCAGCAGAGCATTTGTGGGAGGACTACCACAACAGATGCTTGGCTCTTCCAGACAGGGAAGCCGCAGCGCCAGTTCGCCTGCCGATGACACCTCAGGAAGATCACCACGCCACTCGATTCATGGCATTCATTAGAAGCCTCGGTCCAAATCCGGTTGCGGACGTAATCAAAGTTGAACTCATGGGTCTAGTAGTCCACCAACTATATGTCGTGACCAGTCTTTCTGAAGGATATACACATCGAGTCCGAGATGATGGGTGTCTTCACGAAGCCCTACCACTTGCTCCCCGCCCACCAGCGCCAATTAGTACTAGGGTAACGGTAAATGGATTGCACTCAGCCGCAGATATAGATATTCCTCATGCCGAGTGTGCTTTTCTACCAGACCCAACGGGGCAGTTCTTTAGCGTACAGCAATTCCAGTCCTACATAAGCGTGATGAGGGGACCAGGAGTCGGTTCGGAGCGCTTAATGTTGAAGGCGGGGTATCACCGTTCGTTTGCACGGGCCGTCAGCATGATGCCAGCCGCAACACTGCCAACGGCTGTTGTCGCCATTGAGCGGAACACTTTTGGAGGACCACCGAACCAGTTGCTCGGGGCGGGACTGACCGTACAAACTACTGGCTTGCGTCCAACCGGTCGCCGTCCTGCTCTATTTTCCGACTTTTTCGATGAAAATTTCTTCATTCGAGTCAATCTCCGTCGAAAGCGTTACCAGCTTCAGGTCCGATCTACATGGGTCGAGATCGACGCTTGAGCCTTATCGGCAGTTCGGCAAGGAACTTTAGCAGAAGTTGTCCATGGCTACAACCTTATAATAGCACAAGACGATTCCTTCCGTCCCGACTATTCATCGTTAATCTGACCGCTCCCCATGTTCAACAGTACTGCAGTACCAAGGCCCTATAGCATTTGATGTTCCAAACCCTCCAAAAGCTGTCCTCCACGACTTCAGACTGACCCA